>WNGE01004143.1_pt1 | contig 54406 bp, 42 predicted proteins | sample 5400651 | NCBI WGS metagenome assembly WNGE01 (sample SAMN13153370, study PRJNA577476) | soil metagenome | isolation source: 60 cm soil or saprolite under grassland replicate 2 | place: USA:California | collected 2016-06-15 | reverse complement strand
CAATGGCGAAAACAGTTGGCTTGCCCTTGGGTATAGCCGCGAAATTAATCCTCGAAGAAAAGATAAAAGAAACAGGTTTACATATACCTGTTATTCCATCCATATATGAACCCGTATTGAATGAATTGCAAAAGCATGGAATTGTATTTAAAGAAACGGAATCGTGATTGGAGAATCAAGGTGTGATGAATATTTTATGACAAGTTATCCATCATAGTTTTTTTGTAACCAGCTTGGTCACATTGCTTATCGTTCCTTGTGTCACTCACTTGTACTTCAACACCCTGAGCAACAGTTACGTCTCCGTTTTATAATTCAATTCATCATTTTATAACTGCTACATTAATTGCAAAATGTCAGACAACAAAAGATATTTTCACGTTTATATTTCTCGTTTTCACCCTGCCCGAATAGCTCGGTCGGAGTTTCACGTCTCACTAATAACAATTTCTTTCAGTTTCTTCTGCAACTCCTTCACCCCTTCCGTTGCAGGCATTTCAATACTTACAAGATTATACAATGAAGAGGATTCTTTTATCAACAATAAATTTTGGAATGCGCCAGGGTGCATAATTTACCAGTCCTGCTGCAGGATACACCACGAGTGATGTTCCTACTACCACAAAAATATCGGCGGTTTTTGTAATGTTCATTGCTTCTTCAATCATTGGCACCGGTTCTTCAAACCACACTATATGCGGACGAAGCTGAAAACCTTTTTCTGATTTATCTCCCGGTTTTATATCATCTCTTATTTCATAAATCAGGTCTTCATATTTTTCGCAACGCATCTTAAAAATTTCTCCATGCAAATGCAAAACTTTTTTTGCTCCCGCACGTTCATGTAAATCATCAATGTTTTGCGTGATGATATGTACATCAAAATTTTCCTGCAACTCAGCAAGTCCAATATGCGCAGCATTAGGTTGTGCTTTGGCCACTTCTCTCCTTCTGTAATTATAAAACTCTAAAACAAGGCCCGGATTTTTTATCCACGCACGTGGTGTAGCTACATCTTCAATATCATATCCTTCCCATAAACCATCACTGTCACGAAAAGTTTTTAAACCACTTTCCGCGCTGATGCCTGCACCAGTAAGAACAACTAATTTCTTTTTTGACATGCTATAAAATTACGGAAGCAAAAGAAAGAAGTTTAGAGTTGAAATATTTTTTTTGTGAATTTTTGATGGCAAACTGCGCACTACTAGTAAGCTTTTGTTGGGTCACTCCTATGTGGGTTCTGAGCTTTGCTGAGCATTGTATTCTTTACTCTTGTACGTTTGAAATAAATTATTAAAACAGTAGCAGCAATCACAAGAGGCCAAATGGAAATAAAGAAAAGCGCAAGATTGATAATTACAGATGCACCTGTATCAAATGCTTCATTTAATCGCGTTAAGAAATTTGGTTCAACATCTTTTGAAGTTAACCCATTGAGATATTGAAAATATCTTAAGTTAATAGTACTATATGCTGAAGCATGCACTAAATAATTTACTCTTGCTGATGCAGATTCAATTTCTTCCTGTATAGAATAATTTCATTTTGCACCTGTAATATTTCATTCATGTTCTTTGCCTGTTTCAATAGCTCAAGATAACGTAGCCTTGCCTGTTGTTTTGCTTCAATCCTTGATTTGGTATCAACTACTTCACCTGTTACATCTTCCGTTGAAACATTTTTTTCAAGCAGCTTAACATCAACACCGGAAAGAGAATTCATCAGGTCATCAAATTTATCAACCGGTACTTTGATGGTGATATCACTTGATATTTGTTCATCTGTTTCGCTTTGCTGTTCCTGTGCAATGTAAGCACCAAAACTTTTCAACTTTCCAATGAAGCATGTTGTTATAAGTGTTGTAATCTTTTAACTCCAGCGTTACATGCGCAGTTTTAATGATCTTCTTATCCCAATCAGGGCTTCCCGATTGCAATACATTATTGTTGTTGTTTTTTGAGGAGACAGTCGTATCAACAGTCAAGATGTTATCTTCAGGAGAAGAAAAATTTTTAGAGGCTTTATTTTGTTGTTCCGAAGGAGGTGATGGAACCTTCTCGTTCCCCTGTTTTACATCCGCCAGTTCAACATCATTTGAAGCAACGTTATGTTTACCCGTTTCCTCACAAGACAAGGCCATTACAGCTATACAAGCCGCATAAAATATTTTTAGCTTCATAAAAATTTATTTTAAGAGTGAGATGCAAAAAAGAAATAATTACATACTGAAAGAATCGGTAGAGAAGAAAAAATTGCTGTTTGCTAAAAGTGATGTTTATTGCTGCAATAAGATTGCAGCAAGAGTTTAGTTTTCATTTTGCAGGTTTTAATTATTGAGGAATTAATTACTGCAGCCCTGCAAAGAATTAATTACTGCATTTCATTTTTTGTAACCGCATTACTGCGTTAAAAGAAAGCAAAAGAAAATTCGAAATTTAAATTTCGAATTTCAAAGGTTTCGAATTTCAATTTTTTTGCAACTACTCATTGCAGCATATCATTCAATCATTCAAATCCCTGTCTGCCCGACAGGCAGGATTTTTTATCATTTATTCATCCCCCCATCTCCATAATTATATTCCATTCATTTTCAGTAACAGGTTGCACACTTAATCTTCCAAGACGTACCAGTGCCATATTCGCTAATCTTTTATCTGCTTTTACCTGTTCAAGACTTACAGGTTTTTTTATTCGTTTGTATGGTTTTAAATCAACCACAACCCAAGCTTCATCATCAGTAGTTGGGTCCTGATATGCTTCTTTTGCCACCTTTGCAATACCAACAATTTCAAGTCCTTCATTGCTGTGATAAAACAGTACCTGATCTCCTTTCTTCATTGACTTTAAATGGTTGCGTGCTGCATAATTTCGCACACCATCCCAAAATGTTTGTTTGTCTTTTTCAAATTGTTCCCAACTATATTTAGAAGGTTCTGATTTTACTAACCAATATGCCATAGAATAATTATTTAAATGAGTAATTATTTTTGTGCACAAATCCGAAAGGTCAGAGAGCTAATGCAATTAATTTTTTTCTTTTCTAACTTTTGGTTTCATGACTTTAATTCAACAGTTACTAATTCATGTTACGCGGAACAAAGCTAAACAGTAGTTTGGCAGCTCAGTGCAAAAATATATATCTACATTTTTTCCAGCCTGAACAGCGAGTCGACAAATTCATGTTTGTCGAATACAATCAGGTCGTCCATTTTTTCACCAACACCAATATATTTTACAGGGATATTAAATTGATTGGCGATAGCAAGCACTACACCGCCTTTTGCAGTGCCATCAAGTTTTGTGATGATCATTGCCGTCACATCTGTTGAAGCTGTAAAATGTTTTGCCTGTTCAAGAGCATTTTGTCCTGTAGAACCATCGAGTATTAACAACACTTCATGTGGCGCATCAGGAACTACTTTTGAAACGACTCTTCTTATTTTACCAAGCTCTTCCATTAAATGTGCTTTATTATGCAACCGTCCTGCGGTATCAATAATTACAACATCTGTATTTTTTGCAACAGCGCTTTGTACAGCATCAAATGCAACAGCAGCAGGATCAGAACCCATTGGTTGTTTTACAATAGGCACTCCTACCCTTTCACTCCAGATGGTTAACTGCTCTACTGCCGCGGCCCTGAATGTATCTGCAGCCCCGAGCAGCACAGACTTTCCTGCTTTTTTATAATGATGCGCCAGCTTGCCAATGGTTGTTGTTTTGCCAACACCATTTACACCAACTACAAGAATTACATAAGGTTTTTTTCCCGCAGGTATTTCAAAACTTCTGTAATTAACATCGGATACATCAACAAGCATGTTTTCAATTTCGGCCTGTAAAATTTTATTTAGTTCACCTGTGCTTACATATTTATCCCGCGCAACTCTTTTTTCAATTTGCTCAATGATAGCGATGGTTGTATCCACACCAACATCTGCACTAACCAAAGCATCTTCAAGATTGTCGAGCACCTCTTCATCAACAGTGCTTTTGCCGGCAATGGCTTTTGTTATCTTCGAGAGAAAGCCTTCTTTGGTTTTTTGCAAACCATCATCAAGACTTTCCTTTTCTTTCTTTCCAAATAATTTGTCAAAAAAACCCATAATGATTTATGATTTTTAGATTTACGAATTACGATTAAATCATTTGCAACAAAATACAAAAAGCTGTTCCATAAGAATGAGAACAGCTTTTGAATATAATTATATCCGTTTTAAAATTATTTACCAGATAAGAAATCCTTCACCTTGTCTTTGTGAACGATTGATTCTTTGAAAGTATAAGAACCAGACTTAGGACTGCGGACTGCTTTTATAACTTTTGTCCAGTTCTTTGCTTCAGCCGCGGCTTTCTGGTCTTTTGTTTTAATCGCTGTTTTTGCTGATTTTGCCATTGTAAAAAGTTTTTATGTTTGAGTTCTAAGTTTTTAGTTGGACTAACTGTCAACTGAAAACTGCAACTATTTTATTTCTTTATGAACAGTTACTTTCTTCATTATTGGGTTAAACTTCTTTAACTCAAGTCTTTCAGGAGTATTCTTTTTATTCTTGGTGGTAATGTAACGGCTTGTGCCAGGCAATCCACTGTTTTTGTGCTCAGTGCATTCCAGAATAACCTGAACCCTGTTACCTTTCTTTGCCATTTTTATAATTTGAAAACCTGCCTACCGGCAGGTAGGTTTGAAAATTTGAAAATTTGAAAATGAATGCTTAAGTTATTAGCACATTTTCAAATTAGCACATTATATCTTTACGCCTTCGGCTCTCATTTCTTTAATTACAGTAGCTAATCCTTTTTTATTAATAGTGCGGATAGCTCCTGTGGAAACTTTCAAAGTAACCCAACGATCTTCTTCCGCAAAATAAAAACGCTTGGTTTTTAAATTAGGCAAAAAACGACGCTTGGTTTTAATATTTGAATGTGATACAGTATGACCTCCAATAGGCTTTTTACCAGTAACCTGACATACTCTTGCCATAACAGTAATTTTTTTGGACGGCGAAGGTCGGGAAATTCAACGAATTACCAAAACAAAAAATAGTTTAAGATTTTGGTCATGGCTACAGGTTCGCCAATGACACGTTGTCAAATGTTTGTGCCCATAAACCAAGACCGTTAACCAAACCGGCACCCAGGACCAATAACCACTAACAACTATTTAATTTCCTCTTTTTTGTGGAGCCTGCATTTGATTTTGATTGTTATTTTTTTCGGCAGGGGGTGCTGTTTTCACATCCAATACCTGAATATCAAATACAATGTTGGAGTAAGGAGCAATATCCGGTGGTGAACCCTGGGCACCATAACCAAGAAATGCAGGCACTAAAATTTTTCCGCTGCCGCCTTTTCCAAAATAAGGTAAAGCTTCTCCCCATGCAGGTATTACTCCATGTTGCCCCACAGTTACAGCGATAGGTTCTGCGTGTCCTTTGGATGTATCGTAATTTGTATCAAATACTTTTCCGTTTGACTGGAGATAGCCTTTGTATTTAATGGTGGCCACTTTACCGGAATCAGCTTTCATGGTTTGGTCACCGGGATTTTCAACTGCCACATAAGCACCACTTTTTGTTTTTATACCTTTTATACTTTTTTGTGCCATATAATCTTCTACCGATTTTGTTTCTCTTTTGTTTTCAATTTCAATTTCCTTTTGATAATCGGCAATCGCATCTTTTTGATCTTTGAAAGTCTGTAAAATTTTTAAATTGCATTTAATAGAGCTTCCTTTCACAAAAGTTTCATTATACTCCACCTGGTTCCTTTTTTTAAGAGAATCAACACTTAAAACCACTACAGTACTATCGCCTGCTCTAAGTTTCGGCATTATTTCTATAAAGGAATATTCATAGCGTTTGCCTGTATCAACCTGAATGTAATTTGGCACTTTTACCTCCGGATTGAGCGTTGAATCCTTTTTATCTTTTCTGTCTGCCAAAATAAATTCTACTCTGTATTTCACAATATTTCCCGGCTTTAATGAATCTCCTCCCTTACCCTGGAATACCTTATACACTAATCCCGAAGGAGTTTTATCATAATTCACATTGCATGCTGCAAAAACAAGAGCTGCCAATGCAGCTAAGATGATTTTTTTCATTTTTTATTATTGTAATTGTTGTTCGTATTGCTGAAGAATTTCTTTAAATTTTTTTATATTTTGTTCCATACCCTCACTGCTTCTGCCACCAGCGGCGTTTTTGTGACCACCTCCTTCAAAATGGGTTCTTGCAAAAACATTTACGTCAAAATTGCCTTTGCTGCGAAAACTCCATTTGCGTTCTTCTGTTCTGTCAATTAATAACGCACCAAGTTTTATGCCTTCGATGGTAAGCAGGTAATTTACGAGACCTTCTGTATCGCCGGTTTTAATTTCATATTTTAACAAGTCTCTTTTTGGAATTGCCATCAACGCTGTATTGTATTCATATAATACATCGAGCCTGTTTAATAAAGCATTGCCAATAAACCGTAGTCTGTTTTCAGAAAAATTATCGTAAATGTTTTCAAAGACCATAGTATGTTCTATTCCCAACTCTTTCAATTCTGCAATTACTCTGTGCACATTAGCTGTAGTTGAAGAAAACCGAAAAGAGCCAGTATCTGTCATAATACCTGTAAACAGGCATGTTCCGATGTCTTTATTAAGAATATGTTTATAAGGCGATTGAGCAATAAAATCATAAACCATTTCACAGGTAGAGCTTTTTGAAACATCACTCACTCCATAATCGAATGCTTCTTCCTGTGGTTGCTGGTGATGATCTATTAAAACCTTGATACACCGCACTTCTGTAAGTATCTTCTTCATGTTTTTAGTGCGGTGCATTATATTAAAGTCAAGGCAAAATAATATGTCTGTTTCGCAAATGATTTTTTCTGCTTCTTCTTTCCGTGCTTCATAATCCACTACCATGTTACAACCTGGCATCCAATTAAGAAAAACCGCCCAATTGGTTGGAGAAATTACCGTAACAGTATGCCCCAGCTTTTGCAGAAAATGATATAACCCTAATGCAGCGCCCATTGCATCACCATCTGGTTTTTGATGCGTAGTGATTATAATTTTTTTTGCTTGCTTTAACAGTGCATAAACCTGCTGTACCTCTTGCATAGGTGGCGGCAAAATTGCGGCTTTCACAGCATTATTTTGTTATATAATGGTTTTAATATGAAATAACTGCCGCTCCTGTTTCCCCATTCCATTTCGTCCATTCAATTTTGTAGCCATAAGCACATGTAGCGGAATTATTGGAAGAACCATTTGCATCCACACCAAACGTAATGGCTGCACTTCTGTTATCTGATTCAAAAACACGAATTCCTGAAACGGGTTTATCAAATCCGCATAATAATCTCGAAACAATGGGTTCCGGTGCTTTCACAAGAAAATTTGTATTGAACCTGTTAATGCCACCCATAGTACAGGTTTCTCCGTTAATAAGAGTATCACCAGCGCTTGCAAAGGTTACACTGCTTTTAATATACATGTTTTTTCGTGCAGCCCACCAGCTCACTGTAATATTATTATCAAATGCCACAGTGGCATTTACCCGCACTTTATGAATTACACTATCGGAACCGAAACTATAAGGCAAACCTCCGCTGACATTTGTAACATATATAGTTCCATTATAAGTAATCGATTTTCCCGCATAAGTAATCTTAACGCTTTCCACATCTATTTTTAATTCTGCGCCTGCTTCAATCCAGCTATTACCATTTATCAGCTCTACGGTAATTTTTCCGGTATATGTTACACCAAAAACAGAAACTCCCGTGTAAATAATTTTTATTTTTTTGAGAAAAGCAGTAATAGCGCTTCTATCCACTATTGCTCCCGCTATAAGTGAACTGTCTGACGTACCTCCTGAAGCGACTGAGAAGGATGGATTGGCTTCCACAGCTGCATTAGCAGTCGCGGACAAAGATGTTTCATCTGTTTCTAACCGATACTGATCTGCAGCGTTTTGCATTACTGCTGTCTGTAATTCGGACTCATTCTGCGAAGGCTCATTATTATTTTTTTTACAACTTGAAAGAACAATAAATGTTGATGCCAGCATGATACTAAAAAGGGTGGTTGTTTTCTTCATTTTTTTTCTTTAGAGGATAATGTAATATGCTGATTAATTGCTTAACAATGCTTAATAAAAACGAAAATTCTTTTTCTGTATTGCATAAATATTCTTTGCAACTACTTTTTACATAATGTCAACAATTACGAGTGAAAACTTAGGTCAAAGATTGGTTACTTCTTAATTTGACGTCGCCATACTAATAAAATTTATTTTTGATTGCATCAAAAGATTTATATTGCATAAGCAATCATATCTTTATCAACTAATCCATACCATAAACCCTTTCTTTTTTCGAATATTCACATTACTCAATTATAGCCTCTTTATTCTCTTTAAAAATATCATACAAATTATGCAGGTGGATCGGATTGTTGATTAAAAATATGAAAGATGCAGTGTGCGACGCAAGGGACAATGAACAAAGAGATAAAGCCGGGAACATAATTATAAAAATCAGAATTATAAATCGTAGTTGAAGAGTTAAATAGAAAGACAACTTAAACTACAAACTGAAAACTACAAACTACTTCACTCTCCCCGCTACCCTGTAACGTTGTTTCCAGTAGTCTTCATTCAGATCACTTATCATTACACCATTACTCACTGAGGCATGAACAAATTTATTGTTGGCGACATATACTCCCACATGCGAAATACTGCGGTGTGAATTTTGAAAGAAGACAAGATCACCTTGCTGCAGTTCTTTTGTTTTAATATGTATACTGTTATTATACTGTTCCTGCGCTGTGCGTGGAATATCTATTGCATATACATCACGCATAAGATTTTGCGTAAATGCAGAACAATCTGTACAATCTTCGGTTAAGCCGCCTAAGCAATATTTGGTTCCCCACCAATAATCAATGGCCTGTAAAAGCATAATATTGGTAAGTTCTTCAGAAGGCACATTGAGCATGGCTGCATATTTTAATTGCACCTCGCCGGCATTTTTACTATCAAAATTTTTATTGGTTGAGCTGACTGAAGGTCTATAAGTTTTTTTTGTAGTGGAAACTTCCGAAACTGTGTTCCGTTTTGAACCTGGAGTAACACTTATATTGTCAAGAAATACAACATCGTTGGAATTATTTTTTTGCTTTGATTGAACAGAGCGGGAAGGATCATTGGCTGAAAGATTTTTGAAACTCCGGCAACTGCTAAGTAAAGCAACTGAACATAGAAGGTATAAATGAGTGAATCTCTTCATGAATCCGTGCAATATAAATTGAGATTTTGTTTAAAACAACAACCGTGCAATAACTTTTAAAAACGATCAGGAGTTATACAAAATTGTGGATAAATTTTTAGCATTTGCAGCATTGTGGAAATAGCGATATTGCAAGCCGATTTTGTTGCTGGTAACTGATAACTGGTAACTGGCAACTGAAAACTGAAAACTTATTATGCGCTTTTCACACTTACACGTACATACTCAATATTCATTGCTTGATGGAGCTGCTTCTATTGAAAGCTTATATAAAAAAGCGGCAAAGAATAATATGCCTGCTCTCGCCATCACCGATCATGGTAATATGTTTGGTGTGTTTGAATTCGTAAAACAAGCCTGGAACAATACAAAAGTTGTTGGTAAAACAACTGAAGGAAAAGATATTGTTGAGCCTGTTATAAAACCAATTGTGGGCTGTGAGTTTTATGTGGTAGAAGATCGTTTCAAAAAAAATTTTTCAAAAGAACAAAAGGATGAACGTTATCACCAGGTATTGCTTGCAAAAAATAAAAAGGGTTATCAGAATTTGGTGAAGCTTACTTCACTTGGTTTTATTGAAGGCATGTACAGCAAGTATCCGCGCATTGATAAAAAATTAATTGAACAATATCATGAAGGATTAATTGCTACTACCTGTTGCATTGGTGCATATGTGCCGCAAACAATTTTACATGGTGGGGAAGACGCCGCGGAAAAAGAATTCAAGTGGTGGCTTGATATGTTTGGTGAAGATTATTACATAGAGTTACAACGACACAACATTAAAGAACAGGAGATCATCAATCAAACATTGCTGAAGTTTGCAAAGAAGTATAATGTGCCGGTGATTGCAACCAACGATAGTCATTATACAGAGAAAGATGATTACAATGCACATGATATCCTGCTTTGCATCAACACAGGTGAAAAGCAAAGCACGCCTGGTCTTGATGATTTTGTAAATGATGATACAGTTGTAAAAAATTGCCGCTTCAAATTTCCAAATGATCAATTCTATTTTAAAACACCTGAGGAGATGCAGCAACTCTTTAGCGATGTACCGGAGTCTTTAGATAACACCAATGCAATCGTTGATAAGATTGAAGTGTTGAATTTGAAGAAAGATATTTTGCTTCCTGCATTTCCTGTGCCCAAAGAATTTGTAACAAGTGATGACAGTAATTTAAATCAATGGAATTATCTACATCATCTTACTTATGAAGGCGCAAAAGAGCGTTATAGCGAATTAACAGAAGAGACAAGTGAACGTATAGACTTTGAACTGTTCACGATTAAAACAATGGGCTTTGCAGGCTACTTCTTAATCGTAAGTGATTTCATAAAAGCAGGAAGAAAGCTTGGTGTGTTTGTAGGTCCGGGCCGCGGTTCTGCTGCAGGCAGTGTGGTCGCTTATTGCGTTGGCATCACAAATATTGATCCTATCAAATACAATTTACTGTTTGAAAGATTTTTAAATCCTGATCGTAAATCAATGCCTGATATTGATACAGATTTTGATGATGAAGGAAGACAAAAAGTGATTGATTACGTTGTTGAAAAATACGGCAAGAACCAGGTGGCGCAAATCATTACGTATGGTACCATGGCCGCAAAGATGAGTATTAAAGATGTTGCGCGTGTAATGGATCTTCCCTTGCCCGAAAGCAATGCTTTGACAAAAATGGTTCCTGAACGACCGGGCACTGATCTTAGGCGTGTGCTTACTGCACCGCTTACTTCGAAGGAAGCAAAAGAAGGCGAAAAATCGCTGGAAGATAAAGAAGGTTATGGCGGAGAGGAATTAGAAAATATAAAAAGGCTTCGTGAAATTTATCGGGGGAATGATATTCGTGCCCAGGTATTAAAAGAAGCAGAACGTTTAGAGGGTTCTGTGCGCAACACAGGAATACATGCGGCAGGAATTATTATTGCGCCGCATGATCTCACAGAGTCAATTCCTGTAGCAACAGCAAAAGATTCTGATTTGTGGGTTACTCAAATTGAAGGCAGCATAATCGAAGAGGCAGGTGTTCTTAAAATGGATTTTCTTGGTTTAAAAACTTTATCCATTTTAAAAACTGCATTGGAACTTATAAGGCAAAATCACAACATTGATATTGATCTCGATACACTTCCGCTCGATGATGAAAAAACATTTCAACTTTATCAGCGCGGTGAAACAAACGGTACATTTCAGTTTGAAAGTCCCGGCATGCAAAAATATCTGCGTGAATTAAAGCCAGATAAGTTTAATGATCTTATTGCGATGAACGCTTTGTATCGCCCCGGTCCAATGCAATATATTCCAAATTATGTTGCACGTAAGCATGGCAGGGAACCCATCGAATATGATATTCCTAATATGAAAGAATATCTTGAAGATACTTATGGAATCACGGTTTACCAGGAGCAGGTGATGTTGCTGAGTCAAAGTCTTGCAGGCTTCACAAAAGGTGAAGCAGATGTATTGCGTAAAGCAATGGGGAAAAAAGATCGCAAAACACTCGATAAAATGAAAGGAAGATTTATTGAAGGTGCAACAGCAAAAGGTTATGATAAGAATATTCTTGAAAAAGTGTGGACAGATTGGGAAGCATTTGCGCAATATGCATTCAACAAATCACACTCAACCTGCTATGCATTGGTCGCTTATCAAACGGCATATTTAAAAGCACATTACCCAAGTGAATATATGGCTGCTGTGCTGAATCATTCCGGCGCCATTGAGAAGATAACTTTCTATATGGAAGAGTGTAAACGCATGGGATTAAAAGTGCTTGGTCCTGATATAAATGAATCATTAAAAGGTTTTGCCGTCAATAAAAAAGGTGAGATACGTTTTGGTCTTGGCGGATTAAAAGGTGTTGGTGAAGCGGCGATTGAAAGTATTATTCATGAGCGCAAAAATGGTCCTTACAAAGATATTTTCGATTTTATCAAACGTGTTAATCAAAGAACCGTAAATAAAAAATCAATTGAAAGTCTCGCCTACTCCGGCGCCTTCGATTGTTTCAAAGATATTCATCGTGCACAATATTTTTATGTGCCCAATGGCGACAATGCAAATGGCATTGAACGTATCATTCGTTTTGGAAATGTTTTTCAAACCAATAAACAACAAAGCAGCAACAGTTTATTTGGTGATAGTGTGATGCCTGAAATTGCAACGCCCAAATTGCCTTCCTGTGAGGAATGGACGCTTACAGAAAAACTTGATCACGAAAAAGATGTAACAGGCATGTTCATGAGCGGGCATCCGCTTGATCATTTCAAATTTGAACTGAAGTATTATGGTATTATGCCGCTTAATGAATTTAATGATGTAAAGGAATCAACAACACTCGCTGCTGCAAATGCAAATCGCAATTTTCGGATTGCAGGACTTGTAACAGAGGCACAACATCGTGTAACACGCACAGGCCGCAACTTTGGTGCGCTTACCATTGAAGATTTCAGCGGCAAAACCGAACTAATGTTGTGGAGTGATGATTATGTTCGCTTTCAAAATTACCTGGAGAAAGGAAAGAATCTTTTGATCAACGGCTTTTTCAAACAACGATACAATAGTGATCAGTATGAATTTAAAGTTACCAATATAACACTGTTGGAAATGGCAAAACAATCGCTTACCCGACAGCTTGAAATAAATATAGAGCCTGCCTCTTTCACCAAAGAATTTGTAACCTTCATTGAAAAAAATGTGCGTGAAAATCCCGGCAAATCTTCTTTACGGTTCAACATTTACGAACCCACCGAAAATTTGAAAGTTACATTGTACACACTTGAAAAAGGTTTTACAATGAATGAAGAACTGGCAAGCTATCTTATGAACAATCCTGATGTGGAAATTAATGTGGGTTTAGTGGGATAGCCGAGTTGCAAGTTTCGGATTTCAGATTTTGAATTTTGAATTTTTCTGTTTCCTGAAATTCGTTTCCTGAAATTTTTAATTTTTATGGAACAGGCTTTTGCACTACTATGATACTTCCATTGTGTCGCTCACTTTTACACCTTGTTCTTTATTCGACAAATAAATTGCGTTTCAAACTATTCTTTTATAAACTTCAATGTTGTTGTTTTCTGATCATCCAAAAAATACCTTAACCTTAAACTATAAACTTTAAATTTTGTTTCCTTTACTTTTGCGGCCAAAAGTTAACCGTAAATATGAGTAACATAACTTTCACAATGATAAAACCTGATGCGACAGGCAAAGGTTATTCAGGTGCTATTTTAGACAAAATTATTAAAGCAGGATTTTTGATTAAAGCAATGAAATGGACAAGGCTTACAAAAGAACAGGCAGGTGAATTTTATACGGTTCATAAAGAAAGGGGTTTTTATGGAGAGCTTGTTGAATTTATGAGCAGCGGACCAATCATTGCTGCAGTACTTGAAAAAGAAAATGCAGTGGCTGATTTCAGAACATTGATAGGCGCTACCGATCCGGCAAAGGCTGATGAAGGAACAATTAGAAAACTATACGCATCTTCGGTTGGCGAGAATGCAGTGCACGGAAGCGACAGCGATGAAAATGCAATAATGGAAAGTGATTTCTTTTTTTCGAAGCTTGAAAGAGTTTAGAAGAAGCTGCAAGTTATAAGGTACAAGATTCAAGCAACAAGATACAAGCTATGAACTCTGTGTAATATTGCCCTTGCTTTTTGCCTGATTGATTTCTCCTTTGTCTGATCCTACTGAGTTTTCGAGTGGTCGCACATTGTAGCCTTTTTCTTTAAGCAGATTTAATAAGCCGGCTTCTCCACCCAAATGCCCTGCTCCTACTGCAATCAATAATGTTTTATTTTTTGTGATCACCGGGAACTGGCTAAGCCAGTTTTTATTGCGTTGATTAATCATTACATCCTGCACTTCCGTAGTGGTGCCTCCATCTGTTTTTAAACTATACTCGAGCAATTTATCGAGATCCTGCTCTTTGTATAATTTCACCATTTCCTCCGTTTCAGAAGCTGTGCTTTGAACACTGTCAATACTGTAAAGCAATTCTTTTGCCTGTGCAGCATAAGGAATATTTTCAAGAATGGATGCCTGGAAAGCAGCAGTTTCAAGCCCTTTAATTTCTTTTTTATATTGATGTGCAAATTGCATAATGCTTAGCTCAATTCCATCTGCCTGTTCACATGGTAAAATAGCCTGGTACACAAGCGCAGAAATTAACATGGGTTGCATTTTATTCAGCATTTGTAATTCCATTCCCATACCATGACCATCAAAAAAATTCTTGACTCTTTGATATTCATCAGAACTATACAGATCAGCAAGCGTGGTATCATTTTTCATTTTACCTTGTTTAAATCCGGTTAGCAGTTCACCAAAATCATCCATATCGATTTCAAAATAAATTTCATCAGCATCACTTATAACTTTTTTTAGATTACTGCTTAATAATGCATCTTTTGCGCAAAGCAAATGCATAGTACCATAAACATAAACAGGCTTTTGAAGACCATTTCCTGTTATTTCCCATAAAAGAGTTTTATTATCTTTTGCTGTATTAAACTGACTTTTTGATTCACATGAAATAAATCCGGTTAAAGAAAGTAATAGCGATGTGTATTTAAAAATCTTATTTCTCATGGATTAAAAATTTTCTACTTCAAAATATCGTTTATAGTGTTACTTTTTAATGGGATCAAATTTATATTTATTTTTTTAAGCATCTCGTTCAATGTTTACTGTAAGAACAGTTAATTAGCAAATAAAATTTTCTTCAACGTATTAAAATAATTACTGATGAAATATTTTAACTTTTCGAAAGCTTAGTATTATATTTGTTCACTTTCAATGCATCATTTTATCTATACTGTCTCAACCAACTAAAATTTAACTTTAAAATTTTGATCGATGAAAATGAAGTTAATCGTCACCAAAATTCTCCCAGCTTTTTTTACAACAGGATTATTATTTGTTTCTTGCCAAAAAAATCTTGATTCAAGTTCCAAGACAGAAAGTAAAATAACTCTTCAACACGCAACTGACATGGCTGGTTTGCAGAATTTGACAACGGTTGATGAAATGCAGCAATTCATACTTGCTGTATATCCAAACTCGGCTGAAGCTAAGGCGCTTACATCAGGAAGCTGTCCTCCTGTTGTTACTTATAATCCTGCGCCAAACGTTTTCCCCCGTACCGAGACTATTGATTGGGGCACAGGATGTACCAATGCAAATGGTACAACCCGCAGCGGCAAAATCATAAGAAAATACTCAGATACTTTAATAAATGTAGATGCGCGACTAATTATTAAGTACGATAATTATTTCATAAACGGAGTTCACATAGAAGGAAAAGCAAAAATTGTCCATATTCAAATACCTAACACTAATACATATAAAATGTATCAGATTGACAGGAAAGTTACGCAGCCAAATGGTGATTTTATTATTTACAACGGCGAATTAAATCTTTTAAAAAAGATACCAGGTGATATTCATTTTCCACCTGATTCAACAGGATGGTACAGGGTGAAAGGTACACAAAGCGGTGATGAAATGAAAGCCGGGCAATCATACCAATGGATTTCCACTATTGATAGCGCTCACCCCTTAATTTATAAATTTTGTTCGTTTGTTACAAAAGGTAAGCTTCATGTTCAATTCACGAATCAATCAGACTGGTTTGTAGATTTTGGTAAAGTATTGCAATGTGATAACCTTGCTGAAGTTACACAGGATGGTGTAACCACTACTGTAACTTTACCACTTGATTATTAATTCATTTTTTATTTTATAATTAAAGGCTGGCTTAAAATTGAGCCGGTCTTTTTTTATTTCATACGTCTTAATGAGAAAATGATTTTCTGGCCTTCCTTTTTACATATAAGCAACTGGATTTAAAACAAACACAGGTGATTAATTTTTTGCCAAGCGGTATTATTGTTTGTTAAGATTTAAAAAAAAATAAACAAGATTTCGCATCTTTACGATTAGATTCGTATTTTGCTACGAAAATAATCGTAATATGAATAATACTAAACAAATAAAACCCACGGAAAGTGAATTAGAAATTTTACAGGTGTTGTGGGAAAAAGGAAAAGCAACTGTAAGAGAGGTGCATGAAGAATTAAGCGCTTATAAGGGCAGCGGCTATACTACTACACTTAAACTGATGCAAATTATGTTTGAGAAAGGAATTGTTAAAAGAGATGATTCTAATAAAACCCATATTTACAGTCCCAATATAAGTAAAGAAAAAACCCAGCAACAAATGGTTGGTAAAATGGTAGACGCACTCTTTGGTGGTTCTGCAACGCAACTTGTTATGCAGGCTCTTGGTTCATCGCAACCAAGTAAGCACGAGCTTGAAGAAATACAAAAATTGCTTAATGATCTGAAAAAATAGTAATGCTTATGCAAACTTTTTTGCAATCGGCTTTCTTACAGGCACTGGGTTATGCTATTGCAAACAGTCTTTGGCAAGTAGCTTTCCTGTGGCTTATTGTTGTTCTGATAAACAACATTGGAAGACTCTCTTCTAAAAAATATTTTGCAGGTATAGTGGCCCAATTTATAGGGTTTGTATGGTTTTTATGCACACTTGAATTTTATTATTCGAGATGCAAACAAGCAGTGGAAATTCCGGTAACAGCATCTTTGAATAATAATCATGCTTATGTTCTTGAGTCTTCAATCAATAATTTTTCCTCAGCCATTTTATATTTTTCAGTAAGGGCTGAGCAGCTACTACCCTATCTGTCTATAGCATATCTATTCATGTTATTTTTCCTGGTTATCCGTTTAAGCAGGGCATTTTATTCAACACAACAAATTCGCAATAATGGTTTGCAAAAAGCTGATGTTGAATTACGGTTATTTGTAAAAAGAACTGCTGCTTATCTTGGTATTAAGAAAGAAATAAAAATCTATTTTTCAAAGCTTATTAAAAGCCCGCTCACAATAGGATTTCTAAAGCCGCTGATTCTTATACCTGTTGCCAGCATCAATCATCTTACCACTGATCAATTAGAGGCTTTATTGCTTCATGAGCTTGCTCATATTAAACGTGCTGATTATCTTATTAATATTTTACAATCCGTTATTGAAATCGTCTTGTTCTTTAATCCTTTTGTACAGTTGCTTGGCAAGCTGATAAAAGAAGAAAGAGAAAACAGTTGTGATGATTGGGTGCTGCAGTTTCAATATAACCCCGCTATGTATGCCGAAGCATTATTGCGTATTGCATGTATACCCGCAAAGCAAGGTTTTGCAATGAATGCAACAGGAAATAAAAATGATCTACTCTCGCGGGTAAAGCGTATGCTGAATCAGCAGGAAAAATCGCATGGTTACCGTAACCAGGTTTTTGCATTAATGCTTATTACAATTATGCTAAGTTGCGCAGCGTGGCTTAATCCTGGTATAAAATATAATTCCGCTGCCAGTCAAGCATCTTCGGAAACAAGGAAAATAGTTGTTGAACCACTTTCAGCAAGTGTTGATAATCCTTTATTTAATCCGATTTATTTTTTATCGAAACCAATACAGCGGGAATTAGACAAAGCTATAAGCACTGCAAATGACAAAATTGAAGCAACTGCTCCTGTTGTAGAAAAAACCACTTCTGATGTACTTACAAAGGTCGCACCCATTGCTTTAGAGAAGTTGCAAAATTTAAATGATATTAAAATGGAAATGGCTACTGCACTTATGCAGGCAGAAAATGCAACCAAAGCTGCTGACCAATTAAAGAATACTCCTTCATTAATAACCATTGATACGACTGGTCTTATTGCAACAGTTAAAGATGCTTTTTTAAATGAGATGAATAAAACTGAATTGAAAAAAGTTGGCACAGATATACAAAAAGCGCAGGAAGAAATACTTGCAATGAATAAAGATAAAGGCTGGTCTCTTGCTGCTTCCAGACAAATTTCTGATGCCCTGAAAAATACTACTGTCCAACTTGAAGGCTTGGGCGAAAATAATTTTGTGGTACTAAATAATTCACTGAAAGTTGTTGACGAAAAAATAAGGCAAAGAATAGAAGAGTCTGCTAAAAAGCTGCAGGAAAAATTTAAAGAAAAACAAAAAGTTCAGCAGTGCCAGCAAAAACTTGAACAATCAAAAACATTAAACACTTATTCAGACATTGAAGATAAGGATGCTCTTTCTTACCAGGAAGATTCAGAGAAATATTATAACCTGGAGAAGAATTATAATCAATCATTAAATAATACTCAAATTTATACGCCTGCTCAATTCACTGACTTCAATTATACTTACAATATTGCTGATAGTATTTTGAAATCTGCTATCATTCTTGTAAAGCATAATCCTGCAAATGACAGTAGTCATACCAAACATATTACAGTTGAAATAACCGGTGATAACGGCATGCACAAAACTTATGAGTTTACAGTTGAAGTTTATCAGTAATCGTGAGTGGTGAGTTGTGAGTATAAATATCCAACCACTCACGATTCTATTTTAATTCCCATGCCAGTGCACTTGCGCCAAGAATGGCGGCATCAGATTCCTTTAAATGGCTCACCAAAATTTTTACCTTGTTTTGAAACACTTTTATAAGATTTGCTTCCATATGTTCACGGGTAGGCTTTAAAATAAGATCACCAGCTTTCGTAAGTCCGCCAAAAAGAATAATGGCTTCAGGACTTGAAAACATCACTGCATTTGCCAAAGCCAGGCCCAATATTTTTCCTGTAAATTCAAAAATTTCTTTGGCGAGTTCATCACCTGCTATAGCGGCTTCATATACTTTCTTTGAATCTATTTCTTCTGGTGACACATTTCTTAAAACACTTTTTACCTTACTCTTCTGCAGCAGTTCAATTGCAGTTAACCGCACACCCGTTGCAGATGCATAACTTTCTAATGACCCTTTTTTGCCGGTGCCTTCATGCATACGGCCATCAGGAATAACAATGGTATGACCAAGCTCACCTGCAAAACCATCATGACCCAAAATTAATTTGCCATTCGCAACAATGCCACTGCCCACACCTGTGCCAAGGGTTATCATGATAAAATCTTTCATGCCCTGTGCTGCACCATAAATCATTTCACCTTCTGCTGCGGCATTTGCATCATTTGTTAACACAACTGGCAACTTGAATTTATCCTGTATAAGTTTTGCCAGCGGGATAATACCTTTCCATGGAAGGTTTGGTGCATACTCAACAGTGCCTGTATAAAAATTTCCATTTGGTGCTCCAACTCCAATTCCTTTCATGCGACCGACGCCACCGGCTTTATCAATAAGTGCCTTTAAATTACTATGCAATTCTTCTATAAAAGTTTCCACATGTGCATGTTTTTTTGTCGATATTTCGCCTGAGAATAAAACATTACCAACGCGATCTACTATACCAAACTTTGTACCTGTGCCACCTATATCAATACCAACAGCTAATTGATCAAGAGAAGGTTTCGATGTTGCCATTTCGATTTACTATTTAATGATTTTTGATATAAATTATATAAGTGCTTATACATTTTTTACGCTAGCTTTTGAACTACTATTAATCTTTTGTTGTGTCACTCACTTGTACTTCCTTTTTGCTATTCAGCAATTAAACAATGCAACAATTTATCAATCCGGCATTAACTACAAACTATAAACTCTCTAATGTCCTCCTTCGAGCTGTGCATCAAAATCAAGACCTTGTTTTTTCAGTATGCCTCTTACAGCCCATGCAAAGAAAGCAAGATAAGCAAAGCAAACAACCGCAACTATGTATGATTGATGTATGCCAATCACATCGGCGAGTTTACCTTGTATTGGAGGAATAATAGAGCCGCCAAGTATCATCATGATCAAAAATGCAGAACCTTGTGTGGTATATTTTCCAAGACCGGCAATAGACAGCGCAAAAATACAGGGCCACATAATAGAACAAAATAGACCACCGCTTAAAAATGCATATGTTGATACAATACCTGTTGTAAATAAACCAACCACCATTGCAATAATTCCGAAAGCTGCAAATACAAATAACATGGTTGCAGGTTTTTCCTGCGAAATAAAAAATCCTGCAATTTGCACCAGCACACAGATAACATACCAGTAAAGCGGAGACATGTTATTGTTTGCAATTGTATTCACGCCAATTATCACCCCAAATCCAAAAAGAGGAACAAGTGCAAGTAAAAAATTTTTCATGGATTTTGAAGGATTGAAAACAGGAATAGCGCCTGCCCATCTTCCAATCATCAAACTTCCCCAATACACAGAAATAAAAGGTGCTATGGTTGCTGCAGGCATGTTTCCGAATTCAGGCTGCGCCAATAGAGTGCCCAGATTGCTAGCGATAGTAACTTCCACACCAACATAAGTAAAAATGCCAAGCATGCCGAGCACCAGTTGAGAATATCTCATAGCACCCCACCCTGCACTGCTTCTCTTTGCTCTTGCATTGGCATAGAATAAGCTAATTACAATTACTGCAAGCGCTGCAAACAACCATTTTAAACGATATACTTCCAAGTCGTGTTTTATTGTTTTGTTGAGATCATTAAAAGAGACTGCAATCGATTTGATAGAAGAATTTAGCTTCTCTTGCCCGGATGCATCATAAATTATTAATGAATCTAAAGCAGATTTGGAGTTGTCTGTTAGCAATGTTTTATCAGTATTATAATTTTCAAAAACTTTACCAAATAAAACATTCTGCCTGTTTCCAACTGACGTTGTATTTGCAGAATATGCATCATGTAACTGCGATAAATACTGACTCTGCTCATTATTCATTTTATCTACGCCGATATAACTCATGAAGGCTGGAGTAAAAAATCCAAAAATTAAAAGAGTCATTATAATAAGTACTCTGGTGGCTTTGTTTGATTTTTCCACAGACGATTCGGAAGTTCCGGCAGGAAGCTTTTTTGAAAAAATAAAAAGTAAGGCTGCAATGAAAAATAACCCGCCCACACAACTATAGAGAATTGTAATTGAATCTAATTTCAATGATGCAATTTGCGCATCTGTTACTTTTGTCGAACCAAATAAAGCAAGTGTATAAATAATAGGTCCTATCATTGTTCCGAAAGAATTTACTCCACCTGCTAAATTCACGCGATGTGATCCTGTCGCAGGATCACCCAATGCAATCGCGAAAGGTTGTGCTGCCGTTTGTTGTAAAGAAAAGCCAAGACCAATAATAAAAAGTGCAGTGAGAATGGCTGCAAATCCACCAAAATTCAAAGCGAGAACCATCATTATTGCGCCTGCAACAGATAAAAATAATCCGTAAATAATTCCTTTTTTATACCCCCATTGCGCCACGAAATCCTTGCCACGACTCACTCCTGCAAGGTATAGAACTAATGCTCCAATATAATAAGCAAGATAAAAAGCAAAATCTATCAACTGCGACTGAAACTGGTCTAAGGTAAAATAATGTTTACAGAAAGGAATAAAAACACTGTTGCTTGCAGCGATAAATCCCCAGAAAAAAAATACAATTACCAAAGTGGCAAGTGCACCTGTATTAGTTTTAATTGCAGTGGGTGTGGAAACAGTTGCGGTTGGTGTAATTGACTGGCTCATGCTATCGTTAAGTTGGGTTATGAAATAGTTGCGTAAATTAAATACATTTTACATTTTTAAAAATTTTAAATGTTAGAGTTAGTGCAGAGTGTTATCCCATGGCAAAGGCAGGTGGTTTAGGCGATGTAGTGGGCGCTCTTCCAAAATACCAAATCAACATGGGGCATGATGCTAAAGTGGTGATGCCCATGTACCGCACAAAATTTTTATACCAGCACGAATGGGTCATAGATTTTAAAGGACGTACAAACCTTGCTGACTGGTGGTTTGATTATACAATTATAAAAGAGAAACACAACATACTTGGGTTCAATCTTTATCTTATAGATATTAATGGCTTGCTCGATCGCGAAAAAGTTTATGGTTATAATGATGATACAGAACGTTTCACTGCTTTTCAAATTGCTGTTGTAAACTGGCTAAGTCATTGGCAAACGAAACCCGATATAGTGCATTGTCATGATCATCATACAGGGCTTGTTCCCTTTATGATGAGGTATAGTTACGACTATAATAATCTTGCAAGTGTACATTCTGTTTTTACTATTCACAATGCACAATACCAGGGATGGATGGATTGGGATAAAAGTATTTACATTCCCCGCTGGGATCCATGGAAACGCGGGTTACTTGAATGGGCAGGCTCTATTAATCCATTGGCATCGGCAGTGAAGTGTGCATGGAAAGTAACAACTGTAAGCTGGAGTTATCTTAATGAACTTAGATATAATTCAAATGGTCTTGAAGCGTTATTTGAATATGAGAAAGGTAAATGCACTGGTATTTTAAATGGTATTGATACACATGTTTGGAATCCTGAAACTGATACCTACATAGAAGATCATTTTTCTGTTGAAGATGCTGATGAAGGTAAGCTTGCAAATAAAAAATTATTGTGCGATCAGTTTAATTTAGATGTTGAAAAACCTTTAATAATTTTTATTGGAAGATTGGTTGGAGAAAAAGCTGCAGATGTTTTGCCTGATGCAATTCTTTCTTCTATGTACAGCACACAAAATAAAGTGAACTTTCTTATTCTTGGCAGTGGTGAGCCTCATGTAGAATGGCAATTAAGCCAGCTTGGTAATTATGATCGTTTCAGCGGCAATTATAATGTGGTTATTGGCTACAATGAAAAGCTTAGTCATTTGATGTACGCAGGTGCAGATTTTTTGCTGATGCCAAGTCGTGTTGAGCCCTGTGGATTAAATCAAATGTATGCTATGCAATATGGTACTGTACCCATAGTAAGAAGCACGGGCGGTTTGATAGATACTGTTGTTGACATGGGTGATTACCAGGGTTGGGGAATTCGTTTTAATCATGCAAGTGTTGGCGACATTACTTATTCTGTAAACCGGGCTGTTGATCTTTTCTACAATGATAAAGAACATCTTCACTGGATGAGACAAAGAATGATGAAGATTGATAATAGTTGGGAACATGCAGTGAAGCAGTACATAAATGTGTATGAAAGTTTGAAGTATTGATAAAAAAAGCTGAGAGCCGTCAGCTTTTGGGCTGTGAGATTTGTTCATGCTCAAAGCTTGCAGCTCAAAACTCATAACTTATTAAAATGCTAAAGCGGGTAACATAAAATTATCATCAATAACTTTGCAGTTAGTGTTATAATCGTATTTTTTCGCATAACTATTTTATGATTGCCTGATTATCTATTGTACATTCTAAATTTCTAACCTTATGTTTTCCTTATCCAAATCCATTGTAGCAGTAATACTTGGCGGAGGCGCCGGTACAAGATTGTATCCTTTGACAGCGGCACGGTCAAAACCTGCAGTGCCTATTGCGGGTAAGTACAGACTGGTTGATATACCCATCAGCAACTGTATTAATTCCAATATCAACAGAATTTTTGTGCTCACACAATTTAATTCTGCGTCGCTCAACAAACACATCAAGAACACCTATCATTTCAGCGCATTCAGTACAGGCTTTGTTGATATACTTGCTGCGGAACAAACGCCGGATAATCCCGGCTGGTACCAGGGAACAGCAGATGCGGTTCGTCAATGTTTACGCCATATTGCCAACAACGATTATGAATATGTACTTATATTAAGCGGCGACCAGTTATACCAAATGGATTTCTCCGATATGATACATGCACACAGAAAAAAAGAGGCTGATATATCTATTGCAACCATTCCCGTTGGTGACAGAGATGCACCTGAATTTGGGATAATGAAAAAAGATGAAAATAATTTTATTACCAGTTTTATTGAAAAACCAAAAAGAGACATTTTGGGCGAATGGTTAAGTGATACCGGTGATGAAATGCGGCACCAGGGAAGAGTTTATCTTGCTTCAATGGGTATTTATATTTTTACAAGAACTATACTCGAAGAACTGTTAAAAAATGAATATCCTTCTGCAACAGATTTTGGAAAAGAAATTATTCCCAGTTCTATCAATAAATACAAAGTAATAAGTTATCAATACGACGGGTACTGGACTGATATTGGAAATATACATTCTTTCTTTGAAGCCAATCTTGCATTAGCGAAAGATATACCGCCTTTCAATCTCTTTGACAATACAAAAACAGTTTTTACCCGTGCAAGACAATTGCCTCCCGGTAAGGTAAGCGGAACTACACTTGAAAAAACGGTACTGGCCGAAGGTTGTATTGTATTTGCAAGCCGCATAGAAAATAGTGTGCTGGGGATACGATCACATATTGGTCATGGCAGTACAATTGTAAATTGTTATATGATGGGCGCAGATTATTACGAAACGCTGGAGCAAATGGAGAAGGATACAAACATCGGTGTTCCAAAACTTGGTATTGGTGAAAGGTGTTACATAAAGAATGCAATCATTGACAAGAACTGTCGCATCGGTAATGATGTGCGCATAAATGCAGGTGCTCATCTTGAGAATACCGATCATACTTTGTACACAGTGAAAGATGGAATTGTTGTAATAAAAAAAGGCGCTATACTGCCGAATGGGTTTGTGATATAAGTCTTTCTTATAGAAATTAATTCTTGAAAAAAATATTCAATAAGCAATTCGCAATATTCAATAATCAAGTTGAAATTACGTTGAGCATTAGTGTTGAACATTGAATGTTGAGTATTCTTTTTATGTTACCAATTGATGTACAAATGGCATCGCCTGTTGTGTCACTCACTTTTACGTTTCTATTTTTTATGAGCAGGTAAACTGCTCTTTAAAATAATTTTGTGCAGTATTGAAAAATCCCTAAAGAGAATTAACCCCTCTCACTTTGGGATCAGCCTGGTGAACAAATTTATTTCAAACTCCCCTTTAGGGGTTGGGGGGCTTAAAACGATTGCTTATGGCAGTGTCAGCCACCGCATCCACTTCAAAAGGTTTCGTAAAACCAAAATTGAATTTTGCACAGATATTTAATATGAGCTTTGGTTTTTTTGGGATTCAATTTGGCTGGGATTTACAAAGAGCCAATATGGGTCCTATATATGAATATTTAAAAGCTTCTCCTGAACAAATTCCTTTACTTTTTTTAGCTGCACCTCTTACAGGCTTAATTGTGCAACCAATCATTGGTCACATGAGTGATAACACATGGCATCCCCGTTGGGGCAGAAGAAGACCATATTTTTTTGTTGGTGCTCTTTTAAGCTGTATGTGTTTATTTCTTATGCCAAACAGTGGGTCACTGTGGATGGCTGCAGGTTTGTTGTGGATACTGGATACGTCGGGTAATATTGCAATGGAACCTTTCAGGGCTTTTGTTGCAGATAAATTACCGGAAAGTCAGCGCACAAGAGGTTTTGCAATGCAAAGTTTTTTGATTGGTTTGGGTGGTAGTATTGCGTCAGCACTGCCCTGGATAATGTCAAACATATTTCACGTATCAAGAGTTTCAACTAGTGGAAGTATTCCTTCTTCTGTAAAGCTTGCTTTTTATGCAGGCGCCACAATATTTTTTATAGCAGTGATCTATACAATTTTAACGAGTAAAGAATATCCTCCTTCTGATGAGCAGTTGCGGGAAAAAGAAAAAAACAATAAGGGATTTTTGAATGGCATCAAAGAAATAAATCATTCAATCATGACCATGCCAAAAAAAATGAAACAGTTGGCACTGGTTCAATTTTTTACATGGCCCGGTTTATTCTTAATGTGGTTTTATTACAGCACGGCCGTTGCAAGAAATGTATTTGATGCACCAAGTGAAACATCTCCTGTTTACACACAAGGTGTTGAATTTGCCGGCTTAACTCTCTCCTACTATAATATTGTTGCTTTTATTTTTGCATTGATAATTCCCTGGGTTGCATACCGCTTCGGCCGGAAACTTACACACACTTTATGTTTGTTATGCGGGGCATTAGGATTAATTGCAGTTGGCTTTGTTCAGGAAAAATATGAACTCTATATCTGCATGACTGGTGTTGGCATTGCATGGGCAAGTATTTTATCTATGCCCTATGCAATGCTTGCAGGCGCTTTGCCCGAAAACAAGATTGGCGTTTATATGGGCATATTTAATTTCTTTATTGTATTGCCCGAAATTATTGCTTCGTTATTCTTTGGATGGATAATGCAACATTTACTGAATAACAATCGCATGCTTGCCGTGCAGATTGGTGGTGTGATGATGATACTTGCAGGATTGATTTGCTATTTTACAGTACAGGAAAAGAAGGGTGAAAGAATTGATGAGGCCAAAGTTGCAACACTGGAAATCAAAGAAGAAAGATCAGTTTAGTATTTATGAAAAAAAATTTTGCCTTTTTTATTTTAATTTTTATTATTCATTTATCATTCGGTCAGCATGTAGAAATATATCCGACCAACTGGTGGGTTAGCATGAAACATAATAAAGTGCAATTACTTATTCGTAGTGATCATGATGAGTTTAACAATGAAAAAGTACTAATCAATTATCCTGGTGTTACTATTACCAATACGCACAAATTTGAGAACGAAAAATATCTTGCCGTTGATGTAACCATCTCTTCCACTGCAAAACCAGGCACTGTAAATATTGAATTTGTAAACAACGGAAAAACAACCATAGTTGCATGGCCATTAAAACAAAGAAGAAAAGGTAACAGCACTTCATACGCACAAGGTATTACCTCTTCTGATTTTATTTATTTACTCATGCCCGATCGTTTCAGTAATGGCGATACAAGCAATGATCATATTGCAGGCATGAGAGATCAATCACTCAACCGCGATTCTATTTTTCTTCGTCATGGTGGTGATATGCAGGGAGTGATCAATCATCTTGATTATTTGCAAAACCTTGGTGTCACTGCATTGTGGATGACACCTGTTATTGAGAACGATATGCCCAATCGTACTGAACATGGTTATGCCTTTACCAATCATTATAAAATAGAACCTCGTTTAGGCGGCGAAGAAGTTTACAAAAAATTGAGCGATGAACTGCACAAGCGCGGCATGAAGCTGATACAGGATGCTGTGTATAATCATATTGGTTATTATCACTGGATCATGCAGGATTCACCGGACAAAAGCTGGATACACCAATGGCCAACTTTTACACAACCAAACTATAAAGAGCAGGTCTTCTTTGATCCTTATGCTGCGCAGAGGGATAAAAAACAAATGGCGGATGGCTGGTTCACCAATATGATGCCTGATCTTAATCAAAGTAATCCTTATGTTGCCAATTTTTTAATTCAGCACGCCATCTGGTGTGTAGAAGAATTTGGTGTGGATGCATGGCGTATTGACACCTACAAATACGTTGATCTTGATTTTATGAACCGGTGCAACCAGGCATTAACAGATGAGTATCCGCACATCACTATGTTTGGCGAGAACTGGGGAGAAGGTGTAGTGAACCAGGCTTTCTTTACAAAAAATAATATAAACGCATCTTTCAAAAGCAACCTGACTGGTACGCTTGATTTTGAATTTTTATTTAATGGCATACAACCTGCTCTTACCCAGGAACCCTATGGAGTAAACAAGTTGTACCAAACAACGAGCCTTGACTTTTTATATAAAGAGCCAATGAACAATGTAATCTTTCTCGATAACCATGATATGACACGTTTCTTTTCCCAGGTAAGTGAAGATGTTGCGAAGCAGAAAATAGGTATTGAATGGCTACTTACTTCACGTGGAATTCCACAAATGTATTATGGTACAGAAATAATTATGAAAGGTATTTCCAATCCTGATGGTTGGGTACGTTTAGATTTTCCCGGTGGCTGGAATGGAGATAAAAAGAGCGCATTCACACAACAAGGTCTATCGAATGATGAGATAGCCATACAGGAACTGACAAAGAAGCTTGCCAACTTCCGCAAAAATTCTTCTGCAATTAAAACAGGGAAGATGATGCAATATGTACCTGTTAATGGTTTGTACGTTTACTCCCGCTACGATAATAATCAAACCATAATGTGCATCATGAATACAGACAGCACTTCTAAACCAATTGATTTTAAAAAGTACGCGGAAAGAACAAACGGTTTTACAAAAGCTATCAATGTTATCAATGATAGCATTTACAATACTTCAGATATTCCTTCAATTCCCACAAAAGAAATGTGGGTGCTTGAGCTAAAAAAATAAATAAACATGTTTAGATGACTGCAGAACTTCTTTTTATTTACGACCAAATATCATCAAATAGTTTTTGCAATAGAACTAACAATGCAATAATAAAGTATCCCCTACTTTTGTAACTTCACTTATCAATAACAAAAGCGCAGAAAAATAATTTACTAATATCCAATATACCGATAATTATAAAATGATAGTTAAGACGATTGTAATATTATTTCTGGCAATTTTATTCCTGGTTGGTTGTTCCGGCAACAACAAAAAAAGCAGAATCGTTTCTTTTGATTATGGCATTTATGAAGATACAAGCTGTGCTATGCTTTACGGACAGGTTTATCAATTAAATACATCTGTTCATTCTAAAGATTCATTGCAACCCCTGTCAAATGTTATGATCAAAGCACAGGACTCTGTTAAAAAAAATTTCACCATTACTACTTTTACTAATTCAAAAGGACAATTCTTAATCGGCACTGACGAAGGCATATTCAATTTAACTGCAACAAAGGACGGATATCAAACTATAAAATTTACAAATTACGTTGCTGATCCGGGCCGTGTTTCAAGAGTAAAAATAATTTTAGAAAAAGAAAGTATACACTTTTAAAATCTGAAATCCGAAATAAATTCATCAACACTACCCTTGATTAAATAATTGGCCGCAACTTGTAGCCTGCAACTTGCAACCTTCAGTCCTATATTTGCTTCATGAACAACATCATTCTTATCACCGGCGCCACATCAGGCTTTGGAAAAGCTATTGCAGAAAAATTTGCGGCAAATAAATGGAACTGCATTATTACAGGAAGGCGAAAAGAAAGATTGCAGCAGGTTGCAGATAATTTGTGCTTACATGATATACGAGTGTTGCCGCTTGTATTTGATGTGCAGCAAAGAGATGAAGTGTTTAAGCACATTCAAAATTTACCCGATGAATGGAAAGCAATTGATATACTTGTAAACAATGCAGGGCTTGCATTGGGAAGAGATAGTTTTGATAAGGCTTCATTAGATGATTGGGAAACGATGATTGATACCAATGTAAAAGGATTGCTCTATGCTTCAAAGGCAGTGCTGCCTTATATGATTGCGCAGGGCAAGGGACATATTATAAATATTGGTTCCACTGCAGGCAAAGAAGTGTACATGAATGGAAATGTATATTGTGCTTCCAAGCATGCAGTGGATGCAATAAGCAAAGCGCAGCGGATGGATTTGTTGCCCCATAAAATAAAAGTTACAGTCATTCATCCGGGCGCAGCAGAAACTGAATTTTCGATTGTACGTTTTAAAGGTGATGAAGAAAAATCCAAGGCAGTATATGAAGGTTATAAACCATTGCATGCTGAAGATATTGCTGAGATATGTTATTACTGTGCCACTTTGCCTTCACACGTTTGCATCAATGATCTTGTTGTTACATGCACTGCACAGGCAAATTCTTTTTATACACACAAATAAAATGGAATTAGGATTTGGGAATTAGGAATTGGTTTTAATGAAAAAATATGTAATAATTTTTCTGTACCGGACTGCATCGCTCACAGCATCTTCATCGCGTCGCACTCTTTTACTTATACTACTATATTCGGCAGTAAAAGCTCCGCAAGGGTAACATGTTAGCAGAAATAAAATCAATAATAGTTATCGAAGCTATTAATGCCATTAGCAGTGCAGATGAAGTAATTTTTTTGGAAATAATTGATTTTTATTTGCCTCAAAGATCCGCTTAAGCGGCGGCGCAACGGAGATGTTATAAAAAAACTTTTGTTAGTATCATGCGCATTACATTACCCCATGAATAAAAAATTTTATTGTGGATTTGGTGCAAGTGAAATGCGTATTTGTATCCCTGCCCTTGTATTGGTTACCGGAGCCGAGGTAGATATATAAGGTGTAACGCGCTGCTGATCGAAATATAGTTTAAAGTTTACGCGATTACTTACCACGTAATCTATGGATGGTTGTATGCTAATTACTTTTTGTCCGCCGGTACTGTATGCATTCGCCTGATCTAGACGGCTGTTGCTTTGCACATCGTCACGCATTGATAGATCGAGATTAACATTTATATCATTGCCTTCTTCTGTTTCTTTAACAAAAGGAAGCTTAAATGGAAGCTTCACACCACGCTGCCTGAAACTGCCGCCAAATGTCCATTCCGTGCTCTTCACTTCACTTAACTGGTAATCAATCAAACTTAAACTCAACTGCCTGCTCTTCTTGAATTCGAACCGTAAATTGGTTTGGCTGGCTGTGGTGACATCAATGCCAAACAAAGGTGCAAACTGCTCCTGTATGGTAAGATTTGGCACAAGGAAAAATGGAATATAATTGCCTGAAACAGTATCTAAAAATGAAGGGGCACTATAATGATAAGGATCAAGATATAACAGTGCGCTTGTAAATGAATTCATACTCAGCGTTGACGTATAGCCATGCGTTAAAGTAATATTACTGAATACATTTGCTATAGCGGGTATTTTGGTAAGTCCTGTATAAGTTACCCGCCAGTTTGGTAACGGCTTTATTCCACCGAAAGGATTTGATTTGACATTTGGATTTGATTGTTTGATCAATGAAACACTGTTGGGATCTTTATTTGTATAAGCTGCGATGAAAGCTGGTATTAATACATCCTGTGAATAACGGCCGTAACCCTTGGGATAACCATCGGCGGTATAGCCTAAATTCTGATCTTTCCAGTATGGATTTGATTGCGCCAAACGCTTCGCAATTGTTAAACGATAATCTTGAAATTTATTAAATATTTCAGATACTTCTGTCGGTTTATACTTTTTGAATAACGTTTGAAAACTTATATAGGAAACGCTAAAGCCACCACCCGCTAAAGGTCCTAAATGACCAAAGTGATTACCTGTTCCAGTGGTGTCTTTATATAGTTCTGTATAATCTTTACTAAATGTTTTATCGAGGTTCACATCTATCACAAATTCCCGGAAAGGTTCTAATTGAGCAGAAAGACTTAAGTGCTGCTCAAAATCTTGTGTAAAGAGTAAATTAAAAGTGCTGTCTCTTGTAATAGCTCCCTGGGCTGCTTTTTTATTGAGCCAGGTGGTATCAGGCTGCCTACCAAAAACATAATCTAATCCCGGCTGCATACTGCTCCAGTTTTGACCGAGAATCTTCGTGCTGTCCGTATATCCTGGTACACGGCTGTTATAATTTTCACTATAGTTCACAGATACACGTTTAACCATTGTAGCAAGTTGTACAGCAGTCTTTAGAACTCCGCCTGGACCAGTTACCTGTTTATTCGCACGTTTTTGTTTACGTGCATCTCTTTTTTGTTGACGCCATTTGCGTAACGCTACTTTTTTAGCATGACCTTTTAATCCTTTAATTACTTCTGCTCTTGGTTTTATCACGATTGTTGTATCTGCCTTTTTATTGGCAGTAGTATCATTCTCTCCTGGTTGAACAGCACTTTGCTGCATTTTGGTTAACCATTTTGATTTACCATATAATCTTGTGAAATCAAATTCTGCAGTAAGTGCATTTTGCTGACTATTCTCAAGTGTATTTCCAAGATTATAGGCCAGCAAGCTTGCCCCAATCCAGTTGTAAGTAGTAGTGTAATTATATCTTGTAGTGATCCAGTCTGTAAGCGGAAGCTTTGACAATGGAATATTATAACTAAATACGGCTCTTTGCTGATACAATGTATTACGTCCGCCATCAAAGAAATTTTTTCTTACCGTATCACGTTTTGCCTTTGTATTGAGCAGACCATATGGTTCATCAACGCGTGCAAAATTAGTAGCACTAAAATCGAAGTTGAAGCTTCTTGTTATATCCCATCGCAGGTTATAATACCTGTCGAAAGTAAAATACTTATCATAAGTTGTATCTACTTTGTCAACCTTGTTATCATAAGTATTTACAATTCGTGGAGTGAATTTTCCAAACTGCCTGTTAATGTCTGCTCTAAAGCTTAGCAGCGATGGGACAGGGTTCAGATTAAAATCTCTTATCGGCGCAAACCATACACTTTTATTTTTGATAATTCTTTTAAAAGGTTCAAAATATTTGGCGGTTGCCGTGTACGTGTATCCTAATCCTGCCCGATGTTTGACGACATTGTTGAGTAAAACAAGCGGATTTGTTTGCTCAAATTGAGTAAAGGAATAGCTGAAATCAAAATTACTGAGGCTCCATAATTTTTGTTTCGTTGCATTCTGCCCGAAACGCACATTTGTAAAGTTGATTGTTTTGATGGTTGTTTCGTCTAATGCAACATTTTTTATGGAATCCTTTTTATCTCCCGCAGTGCTTAATTTATAATCATATTTTACATCAAGATCATAAGGATCATATTCAGGCGTTAATATCGTTTTATTGATGCTTGCATAAACAGGAATTGTAACGCCGATTTTTTTCGGCAACAGCTTGCCAAGATCCAATGTAAGTGCGGCATCAAATTGCATCAGATCATTTCTTGCACGTTCATTTGCTCTTTGTTCAATAGTGCCGAAACCCTGTGTATATGTATTTGCAGAAACTGACAGAGTTCCAAGGTCGGCCAGTTGCATATCCACTCTGCCTAATGCAGCCGATCCACCATGTTCATCAATATGGGAAAGGCGTAATTCATTCACCCAAACTTCGGCGCTTAAAGTTTTATTTGTAGTTGCATTTTCAATTCCAATTAAAAAGCCGTGTACTTCACCAAGATTGGGATTGCCTACAAGTGATATGGTTTTAGTTCCCATAGTTTCACGATAGATTTTGCTGACAGACCAATTCAAACTATTTCGTCGCAGTTTCAATTGTACAAGATCGTTAAGGATAATGTCAAGATTATTTGAATCAGGCCAGATTTGGGCAGCAGTTGCTGTAGCAATAGGTTGAGTAATTTTAAGTGGAATTTTTATTTCGTAATAATTATTAAGAAAGTCCTGGCCTACGCGTATCACAGCATTTAATTCACCATCATTTACTGTTTGACCAATTGCGGATTCCGCATGTATAAACATTGACATTTCGCCATACTGCCGCAGATCAAGATTAAGCGTTTTAAATACTGCTCTTGAATCATTATGTTGCAGATTATTAATCTTAAGACTCATGGATTGTTCATTCTGCAAAAGATTGATACCATTATTTCCCAGTAATTGCACACGTTCTATGCCGGGAGGAATTTTGTAAGGTATCGGCTGGCGGCTGCTATTTTCTTCCACATTCACTGCCAGCACATTCATTGTAGTCGGACTATTGGTTGGTAGTTGCTGGTAAGAGCCTACTGTATCGAGCTTATAAGTAAATGTTCTCCACTGGTTGCGGACAAGATCAAGACTGGCAAAACGCATCACAACGGAATCTTCAAAATCTGTCATGTACATTCGGATGAAACGTATAGATTTAAAATCAGGTATTTGCCCTACTTTATTGGTATAATTTTTTATGGGCACCCTAAATAAATACCAGGTTTCCTGTGATGTAGTGCCATCAGCAAGCCTGGCATTAATGATACGCTTATCTGTTATATAGTTTGGGAGTCCCACATCCATTCCCGGCTTTAGATCAATCTGATACTCGTAATATTCTTCAGTTTCATTTAATGTATTATCACGATTTAAATCTTCATTATCCGGATATAAAGTAGCGGCAGGAGAAAATTCTGAATTGCCTGTAGCAACAGGTGAATTGCCCTGGGGATTATTATAATCTTTGTAACGTCCCAAAATACCCGCACCTGCCGCATCGTAACTTGGATCCCGATACCATTTGTAATCATCATGAGAAGGGTCCTGCACTGCTTTTTGATAAACAGGCGAGGAAGTACCAAATGTTGCTCCAAGCTGGCTTAAATATTGAGCTTGTTTTATTTTTTCACTATCATCGGATTCACCATCAAATCCAAGATCCTGATAGGGTCTGTCAGCCGGGTCATTACTGAATGCTTGGGTAATTTGAATTGGGTTAACAGGAACCCGGCCCCACTTACTGTTTGTATTGTCAACTGCAGCAGGCTGAGTAGGTGTGTTTAAACCATTTTCATAAAAGCGCAGGCCATCTTTTAAAACATCTTCGCTGATATTTCCAAGGTCAATGAATAACTTTCCACCAGAGCTATTAGGATTTTTGAGAAAAGGATCCTGTACCCAAAATTCCATAAATTCAATATTGCTTGTTTCAAAATCTGTTTGATCAATACTGCGCATTATGCCACCCCAGCGTTTTTCAGGATTGATTAATTTACCGCTTGCTGTAATGTCAGCCGCATCGCTTACAAAATTATACGGACCGGGATCAGTGGGATAATATGCAATGTCAAAAGTACCATTCAAAACATCAGTAACATTAGTTGTTCGTTGGGGAAATAATTCATTTGTATAAACAGCTCTTACTCTTGGATCACTTAAAGCTGCAAGGTTACCTTTTAGTGGATTGTTGGGACTCGATTTATCCTGAAGAGTGGGTTCAATGTTATACCATGCCATTTTAGCCCTGTTCTTCCCGTAATCTAAATTATTAGTGAGTGTTGCTTCAGGAAATAAACTATTGCCTTGTGGTGTGCTTGCCAGCACCCATGAAACAAAGGGAAAACGAAGATCAATACTGCTGGTAGTTCCTTCAAAATCATCAATGTAAATTAAGCCGCCATTACCTTTTCCTATCTGGCTTGGATGACCGGGCTTTAAAACCGCAGCTTCTCCATAAGCGTTAACCGTACTTACAGTTTTTGAATCATAATAGGGCAATTTATTCAACAACCTTGTCAAGCCCGGCCACTCTGAATGGTAATTGAAATCCACTCCATACATTGAATTTTGAATAGGATCTTCCCCGTAATTTACTTTTGTAAAGAACGGTCTTTCAGTAAGCCTTTGCATCGTGGCTCCTAATGATAATTTATTGTTCACAACGTAATCAAGACGCAGACCCATAAAGCTGCGTTGCTGAATACCAAAGCTGGCATTATTCTCATATTGCACATTTACAGGTACACCTGAATTTATAATGGCCTGGTTTATTATTTTTAGTGTGCCGAGATTATAATCTATAACATAATCAATATTTTCCTGCAATACCTGTCCACCAGCAGTAACACTCACGGATCCCGGTGGTATATTGAAGCCACCTAAGGGAATATCTGTTGTTGAGCTGCCTTTTACTGTGCCCTGGATATAATAGCGGTCGAGATTGGCATAAGTTTGAGCTATAGCTTTTATTGAATCATAGAGCTGACTATAAACATATTTAGCTTTTATGGTGGAATCCTGCCCTGCAAGAGCCGTAGTATCAAGATAGGAACCAAAGGGTTCAAGTACAGGAAATATTATTTTGCCCAGTTGCGAAAGCACAGTAAAACTATCCACAAAATCATACTGTCCATCCGGTAAAGGGTCGTTGCGATTATTAAGCCTGTCCACATTTAGTATAGTCAACAAAGGCTTTCCGGAATACGCGGGGTCGGTTTCGGGAAGATAACGTTTTATCCCGCCACTAGGTTCCTGGTAAAGAACATTTATATTGAAGCCATCACGCTGAACGCCTGTTACATCCAGTGAATACACATTCTTCATCATAAGATCCCAAATAGGAAGTTTGGGTCTTTGTGATGTTGCTTTTAATAGTTTAAGAAATAAAACTTTTTGTACACCTTGTGTGGAATCCACCGTTACATCCTGCGAAAATTCACCTACCTGGAAAACTTTTCCATTGTAAGTGTATTGATAGGCTACTGCCAATACATCATCGGGCTGCAATTGCTGGCTTAATGATAAAAATCCTACCTGCGGATTAAAATAATATTCACTGGGTTCGAGTTTGCGCGCAAAAGTTTTTTCGAAATCATTTACCGGTGTTAATCCATGGTCTAATAAAATCGTGTTGATCATTGCCGGATTACGATTAACATTTGCGTTCCCAGCAAGGAAGGGATACAAATCATTCGCACCATTTTCGGGCAATGTTGCACCTGTTCCATGAACGTTGGAATTGAATGGACTACCTTCTGCTAAATCCATCAGGCCTACAATACTTCTTGTATTGGTGGTAGAGCCATTACGATTTGTAACCCAAACCTCTAATCTTAATATCTGTACCTGGCTTTGAACAACAGGCAGCGTGCTCATCGCCTTGTTGTAATTGTTCTTAAAATATTGAGCCAGCAAAAAGTGTTTGTTCTCATCGTAATCATCCAGTTTTTTATTGATTACCTGGTTAAGACCACCTCCCTGTAAGGTTAATGATTGTCTTTGGGAACGCTGATTAGCAATCGCTGCCGTAACAAATAATTTCCCAAACTGTAACTGGGTTTTAATACCAAATAAGCTTTGAACACTTGCCATTAAACTGCCTTTTGATTGCCATGAAATTGTACCTGCTTCAACGGATTTTATTATTTCATCGTCCATGCCTTTATAATCCAGTTTCAACTGGTTCTCAAAATCAAAATTGGCAAGTGTATTATAACTGATAGGCAGTTTTAATTTATCACCGATATTACCCATGATATTTACATTGGCATCCATATTAAAATCAAAGCCGCCATTTTTTCTTGCTCTTTCGGGAAGTGTTGGATTTTTAATATTTTGTCCCTGGTAACCTGCAGTAAGATCAACTGTACCTTCCGGTTTAATATCCACTTTCAAACCGCCCGGAGCCACACCAAAAATCCTGTCAAATAATTTTTCATAAACTCTTGGCGGTGGTCTTAATGTTTTCCTGTTTAAATCAAAAATGGTTTTTGAACGTGAACTGAAATAATCTTTTTCAGCCTGCTGTGATTGAAGCTTCCAAAATTCATCAAAGGTTAAATAAGTAGGTTTACGGTAGTAAGTGTTACCAATTTTTTCTATAATATAATATTGCCTGGTAACAGGATCATATTGAATATCCTGTTTAATTATGGAAGTATCACTAAGATCAAATGGATTATGGTACTGCCATGAAAAAGGGTCACCACGCCTGTCCTTTAAGGGAAAGCGCAATGTATCCGTTTTTTGAGCAGTTAGCGAATCCTTTTTTTGTGCGAAAAGATTATGGCAAAGTGCGCAGCAAATAACAGATAATACAGAAATAAGGATAAATCGTCTAATACGAATCAATTTCAGTAAGCTCTGGTTAAGTAGAAGTTTATACGATGGTCACAGGTTTTTTAAAGACTGTTTAATAATATCTTCCAAAGAAAGTGTTTCTTTAGCAGACTGTGAAACTTTTTTTACCGCTGCTTCTGCCATAGGTTTTGCTATACCCAAGCCTATTAGTGCGTTCACAGCATCCTTTTCTATTGAAGCATAACCATGGGTTTCCGCTACCACATTTTCTATTGAAATTTTACCCAGCTTATCTCTCAGTTCAACAATTAATCGTTCTGCCGTTTTACGTCCGATTCCTTTAACGCTTTCCAGTTGTTTTGTATTGCCCTGAACGATCGCTTTAATTATCTCATCTGGTTTTAATCCGCTTAACATCATTCTTGCGGTTGACGCCCCTACTCCGGATACACTTATTAACTGCAAAAAAAGTTCCTTTTCGTCCTGCCCGTAAAATCCAAATAATGTTTGCCCATTTTCTGTGATGTGAAGATAAGTATGCAACTGTCCCTCATCCTTATTGCTGATAAATGAATAAGTATGCAAACTTATTTGCAATTCATAACCCACTCCGTTTACATCTACTATTAGTTGTGCTGGTGTTTTATAAGCAAATTTTCCCCTTACAAATGCAATCATAAATATTGAAGTTTACTATCGCCATTGAAACATCCAAATATCGAAACTTCTATTCAAGTTCGAAAGTTTGATTGTTCCAAAGTTCGAGTGTCATATATTTTGAAAATAAAAAATCCCAAGCACATTGCTGCATTTGGGATTTACAACTTTACCTTTTACCTGTAGCCGGTACGGGAATCGAACCCGTCTTTCCTCCGTGAAAGGGAGATGTCCTAGCCGATAGACGAACCGGCCATTCATTAAAAATGGGAGCGCAAAAATAGCAGCGATTTCGATTTCGGCAAAATCTTTTTGCAGTACACTTATTCACTTAAGGAGCATCTTTTCTTTGAAACCCACTGCTGCCACGCATTCCAGGCGTAAAAATTATCGTTTTATTTCACACCAATACTTGTAAATTCGCAACGTTTTTATAAACTTAAATACTTTAAATATGAGCACAGTAAAAGTTGCAATCAATGGGTTTGGACGCATAGGCCGCTTGGTATATCGCCAAATCTACAACATGAAAGGAATTGAAGTAGTGGCGATAAATGATTTAACGAGTCCTAAAGTATTGGCACATCTTTTAAAATATGACAGTGCACAAGGCCGCTTTAATGAAGATGTAAGATTTTCTGAGAATGCCATTATCGTTAATAGTGAAGAAATAAAAATTTATGCGCAAAAAAATCCTGCTGAAATTCCATGGGGTGATCACAATGTTGATGTGGTATTGGAGTGCACAGGTTTCTTTACAGATAAAACAAAATCGGAAGCGCATTTAAAAGCAGGCGCTAAACGTGTTGTAATTTCTGCTCCTGCCACAGGTGATCTAAAAACAATTGTGTTTAACGTTAATCACGACACGCTTGATGGAAGTGAAACAGTTATTAGTTGCGCATCCTGCACTACAAATTGCCTGGCTCCAATGGCAGATGTGCTAGATAAACAGTTTGGAATTGCTGCAGGTTTAATGACGACGATTCATGCCTACACAAATGATCAGAATACGCAGGATTCTCCGCATGCAAAGGGTGATCTTCGCCGTGCAAGAGCGGCCGCGATTAATATTGTTCCTAATACTACAGGGGCTGCAAAAGCAATTGGACTGGTGTTACCAAATCTAAAAGGAAAGTTAGATGGTACCGCACAACGAGTGCCAACCATAACAGGCTCTTCCACTGAGTTAACAACTATTTTAAATAAAAAAGTAACTGTCGAAGAAGTAAATGCTGCAATGAAAGCTGCAACCAATGAAAGCTATGGCTATACAGAAGATGAGATTGTAAGCAGCGATGTTATCGGCATGACTTATGGTTCGCTCTTCGATGCAACACAAACAAAAGTATTAACTGTAGGTGATAAACAACTTGTAAAAACTGTAAGCTGGTATGATAATGAAATGAGCTATGCAAGCCAGTTGGTGCGCACCGTAAAATATTTTGCAGAGTTAATAACAAAAGAGGTTTCGGCTTTAAATGCGGTAAATAAATAATTATTTGCCTGGCAGTGACGCTACTATTAAATTTTTATTGTGCCACTCACTTGTACTGCAACAAGTTCTTCAGCATATTTAACCGCGAAGAACGCAGAGATACCGCAAGGTTCGCAAAGAAGATACAATTGCTTTGCGTTTACATTGCGTAACTTAACGCACTTTGCGGTTTATTTTTTAAAATATTTTTATGAGCAAATTCTCCAGCCACAACTTCACCAATGAAAAAGCACTGATACGTGTGGATTTCAATGTTCCACTTGATAAAAAAACTTTTGAAATTACCGATGATACAAGAATGAAAGCTACTGTTCCTACGATTAAAAAGATTTTAGAAGATGGGGGTAGTGTTATTTTAATGAGTCATCTTGGCCGCCCAAAAGAAGGACCGGAAGAAAAATATTCTTTAAAGCATCTTGTTAAACATTTAAGTGAATTGCTTGATGGCGCTGAAATTCAATTTGCAAATGATTGCATTGGACAAGAAGCTATTGATAAAGCAGCAGCATTAAAACCCGGACAAGTATTGTTGTTAGAGAATCTTCGTTTTTATAAACAGGAAGAAAAAGGTGATGAGGCTTTTGCAGAAAAACTTTCAAAGCTTGGTGATGTATATGTGAATGATGCATTTGGTACCGCACATCGTGCACATGCATCAACAGCAGTTATTGCGAAATTTTTTCCCAGCGATAAAAAGATGTTTGGTTTGCTAATGGAAAGTGAAGTGGAAAGTGCAGAGAAAGTTTTGCATGCTTCAAAAAAACCATTTACTGCAATCTTGGGAGGTGCCAAAGTATCTGATAAAATTCTCATCATTGAAAATTTATTGGAAAGAGCGACAGATATAATTATTGGTGGCGGCATGGCTTACACATTCTTCAAAGCACAGGGTGGCGAGATTGGCAGTTCTTTATGTGAAGATGACCGGTTGGATACCGCCAAAGATTTATTAAAGAAAGCTGAGACAAAAGGTGTTTGCGTTCATTTGCCTGCTGATTCTATTATTGCAGACAAGTTCGCTAATGATGCCAGTATATCAGGCTCATTAAGTAATAATATTCCTGAAGGATGGATGGGTTTGGATATCGGCCAGATGGCTATTGAAACTTTTACAAAAGTTATTCATCATTCTAAAACAATTTTATGGAACGGTCCAATGGGTGTGTTTGAAATGGAAAAATTTGAGCATGGAACAAAGTGCATCGCAACGGCAGTGGCAGATGCAACAAAGCATGGAGCATTTTCATTGGTTGGTGGTGGCGACAGTGTTTCTGCAGTAAATCAGTTTGGTTATGCAGATAAAGTAAGTTATGTATCAACCGGTGGCGGAGCAATGCTTGAATATTTTGAAGGAAAAGAATTGCCGGGTATTGCGGCGATAAAAGAGTAAAATCAGATTACATATCTTCAAAAAGGTCTTCTGAGAGAAGACCTTTCTTTTTGCTGATTTTTTTGAGATCAAGGTGTATTAATCACATTTTAATCAACTTTTTTTCAATTAACTACACTATTCGTACAGAATAAAAAATATTTCTTTTAATCTTGCACTTCAAATAAAAATCAAAACAAACTGAACATGAAAAATGTATTTTTAACCCTATTCCTGCTGATTAGTGTAGCAGCCCTTTCACAGACCGACAAAATCTACATGCACAATGGTAAAACAATCGAAGGATCAGTAATACGTGTAGCAGAATTTACAATTGTATTTAAATATGCAAATGAAGATGCAGAACAAACAGTTGGTAAATATGCAGTTGAAAAAATTATTTATGGCAAAAGCAGCCGTGAAGAAAAAATAACTGATAAAATCGCTGTTTTCTCTAAAGATGATTGGGAAAAAGTTGTAATACTGATCGATAAATCTGAAGTTGCCGGTCTTACAAAAGTAGATGAGGTAAAAGGTAAAACTGCTATGATTAATTATCGCACAGCAGCCGGTAGCAGTGCAAAGGCAGAAAAAGACTTAAAACAAAAAGCAGCAGATATGGGTTGTGCTTTTATCCTGATGACATCAGATAAAGATGCAGATTTAAGTGGACGCAGTGGCAGAGGTCTTGGTGGAACTCAATCAATGAAGGCCGGTGTTGCGTATAAATATTAAAGTTTAAAATTTATTCGATAAGCCTGTATCAAAACGTACAGGCTTTTTTTATTTCAACGGCTCACTATAAAGACTTATCCATAGCCTGTTTACAAGTTTACAAGTATCACTAATTAAAAATTTTAGAAGATGACTTTTTTAAATTAACCGCTTCGTACATTTTAGAAAAAGAAGTATTGTTTTTTGAAAAAACCTCTCCCAGAATGTTCTATACAATACACTTCGGTTTAACAACATTTTCATTCACTTTTTTTGTGCTTTTTTTAAAAATATCAATACTTGAATACCTTCCCTCCTGCCATCACTTCCTGTTTCTTTTCATCAAATGTTACTTTCTCTCCTGTGCGGTAAGCAGCATTCGTCATAATCACTGCAATGGAATGGTTATATCCCGCTTCAATTGATGCATTAGGTTGTTTACGGTTGCGCACACATTCCATCCAGTTGCGCATATGTGCCTGTGTAAGCGTGTCACCGCCTGTATTTGCACTTGTTACAACTGTTGTGGGTGCAGCAACTTTTGTTGTATCGTTTAAAGATAATTCAGGCAAAAGATTTGGCTTCATGCTCATGGCTGTTGCATATTGTTCGATAAGACCGCCCTCGGGTGTTATTTTATTTGTATCAAGATTTAATGTACCCGCATTGGAATAATAAATTTCTTTTACATCACCTGCAGAATTTGTTTGTCTTGATGTAAACACAACCTGGAAGCCGCTGCTCAAATCGTCTAACGGGCCATAATCAAAAACAGCAGTAAGAGTATCTGCATTTTTTCTTCCATCTTTCCAAACATAGATGCCGCCATTCACAGCAACACTGCGCGGGTGCGGCAAACCCGTAAACCAATGCACAGTATCAATTTGATGACACATCCATTGTCCCGGAATGCCTGATGAATATGGCCAGAACAAACGGAACTCTAAATAATGTCTTGCATTAAATGCTTCATGCGGACGATTTATCAAAAATCTTTTCCAGTCCGTGTCTTCTTCTTTCAACTGTTCAACGAGTGCAGGTCTGCGCCAGCGGCCCGGTTGATTTACATTCCATGTTAATTCAACCGCTACAATCGGTCCAAACTTTTCTGACTTTATAAAATCATAAGCTGCTTTATAATTTGCGCCGCTTCTTCTTTGCGAACCAATTTGCACTATTCTATCGGAATCTTTCACAGCCTTCAAAACAGCACGTGCATCTTCCATCGTCTCGGCTAAAGGTTTTTCTGCATAGATATCTTTTCCTGCCTTCACTGCTTCAACTGTATGATGCGCATGCTGAAAATCTGCAGTGCTCATTAAAACGGCGTCAACGTCTTTTATATCATACAACGCATCATTGTTTACACATGCTTTAATATCATGTCCTAATTTTTCTTTCCACAAAGCAATACCCTCTTCTCTCCTCTTTCTCCAGATATCACTAACGGCAATCACATCAAAGTTGAATTCTTTGTACAGGTTTAAAAAGCATGGTATGTGAGCGTCTTTATGCCTGTCTGAAAAGCCCGCCACAGCTACATTTACACGATCATTGGCGCCAATAATTCTTTTATAACTTGATGCACTAAAACCAAGCGCGCCCAAATAAGTTGCCCCGCCTGTCATTGCAGTTTTTTTGATAAAATCTCTCCGGGAATTTTCCATAGTTGAATACATTTTAAAGATTTTTTTTGAACCGGACTTTGTAATACTATTAAACATAGTTGCGTCGCACTCTTGTACGTTTTGTTCTTGTCTGAACATTCTAGCAATCGCGATTAAAGTTATACATTTATCAAAATGAGTTGCATTACCTAAGAAACAAAACATGCTTATGAAAAAAATATTTTTTCTTTCTATCGCAATCAGTTGCTGCAATAATATTTATTTATACGCACAGGATAATGCAGAGGTTGAAATTGTGAAAAAGAATGATCATGAAATTCAGGTACGCATAAATCATCTGCCTTTCACAGAACTTTTTTATCCTGATTCACTGCCAAAACCAGTGCTCTATCCAATTTATGCAGCAGACGGAGAAATTATTACAAGAGGTTTTCCGATTAACTCGCGTGCCAATGAACCAACAGATCACCCGCATCATATCGGTTTATGGCTGAATTATGAAAATGTGAATGGTCTTGATTTCTGGAATAACTCTTATGCAATTCCTGCAGAGAAAAAGAATCAGTACGGATCAATAAAAACAGACAGCATTCTTGAAACAAAAAACGGCAATCCGGGTATTTTAAAATATAGTGCACATTGGCAGGATCAGCAGAAAAATATTTTACTGAAAGAAGTAACTTCTTATGTTTTTATTGTAAGAGATAGTATGCGCATTATTGACAGAGTTACCACATTAACTGCTCAAGAGGATGTTGCGTTTCCCGACACCAAAGATGGAATGCTTGGCTTACGTGTAGCACACGAACTTGAATTGCCATCAAAAGAAGAAAGGGAATTTACAGACAATAAAGGCAACATAACAAAAGTGAAACCAGGTAATGATTCGGTGGTATCGGGAAACTACATAACAAGCGAAGGAAAACAGGGTGATGCTGCATGGGGCACAAGAGCAAAATGGTGCATGCTGCATGGAAAGAAAGGATATGATACAATAAGCATCGCCATTATTGATCATCCAAAAAATATTGGTTATCCCACTTACTGGCATGCACGCGGGTATGGTTTGTTTGCAGCAAATCCGCTTGGACAAAAAGTTTTTAGTAATGGCAAGGAAGAATTAAATTTTAAATTACAAAAAGGTCAGTCTGTAACTTTTCGCTATCGCATTGTAATAAATTCGGGAAAGCAGCGACTAATGAATGATGAAATAAATAAACTGGCTGATGAGTTTGCGAATTTAAGAGAGTAAGCAGCTACCAGCATGAGCTTTGAGAATAATAGCTAATAGCTTGCATCTATGAACTCATAGCTTGAAAAATGACGTAACGTCATAAATAAATTTTGGGTATTTGATTTGATAGTACATTTAAACAATAAAATAATAGAATAATGAAAACAGGAAATCTTGCTTTAATTGTTATACTGGCTTTAGTACTTGTGTTGGGCGGTTGCGGTTGCAGCAGTTACAACAATCTTATACGAGGCGACCAAGGTGTAAAACAATCATGGAGCAATGTTGAAACAAATTATCAGCGCCGCACCGATCTGTATAACAGTGTAGTAAAAACCATACAAGGTTCTGCAAATTTTGAAAAATCTACTTTGAATGATGTTATTTCAGCAAGAGCAAGAGCAACGAGTATACAGGTAAATCTTGACAACCCCCAATCGCTGCAGCAATATCAGCAGGCGCAAAACCAGTTCCAGGGTGCGTTTGGAAGATTACTTGCAGTGGCAGAAGCATATCCTGATTTAAAAACAACAAAGGCTTTCCAGGATTTTCAAACACAAATTGAAGGAACAGAAAACCGCATCAATATTGCACGGCAGGATTTTAATAAAACTGTGCAGGGTTATAACCTTCAGGTAAGAACTTTCCCCAACAACTTATTTGCAGGTGTATTTGGTTTTCATGAAAAAGGCTATTTCCAGGCTAATCCGGGAAGTGAAAATCCACCTGATATAAACTTTAACACCAAATAATATTTAAGCAACAACATGTTTTCTTTATTCAGAAAAAAGGCACGGGTTTTTTTTTCACCGGAAGAAAAAGAAAAAATTTTGTCTGCTATACAAAAAGCTGAACAAGCAACAAGCGGCGAAATACGTGTGTATGTTGAAAACCATTGTCGCTTTGTAGATGCAATTGACAGAGCAGCAGAAGTTTTTTACAGTTTAAAAATGGATCAAACAGCTTATCGCAATGGAACACTTGTTTATGTTGCATTAAAAGACAGGCAAATGGCTGTGTTTGGTGATGAAGGCATTTATTTAAAAACCGGTAAGGACTTCTGGAATATTGCGGTGAAACAAATGATTACAAAATTCAACAGGGAAAATTATGCAGAAGGAATTATTGAAGTAGTTGAAAAAATTGGTGCTGCTCTTGCTCACCATTTTCCTTATGATGCTTCAACCGATAAGAATGAGTTGCCGGACGATATTGTTTTTGGAAAATAAATTTTAAAAAAAGTCCTGCACAAAGCGGGACTTATTTGTTTGTAAAATGAAACGTTTTTTAATAATATTTTTTTTGCTTGCAGTTGCTGGTTCAATTCATGCACAGAATATTCCTGCAAGACCAAATCCTCCAAAGCTCGTAAATGATTTTGCAAAGGTTCTTTTACCTGAACAAGTGGATATTCTTGAGCAAAGACTGGACGCTTTTGATGACAGTACATCTAATCAAATTGCCATTGTTACGATTCCAACTTTGGGTGATTACGATATAGAAAGCTATGCGAATAAATTATTTCGTGAATGGGGAATTGGTACAAGCAAGCACGACAATGGTATTTTAATTCTTGTTGCCGTGAATGATCACAAAATGAAAATTGAAGTTGGTCGTGGTTTGGAAGGTCCTATCCCGGATGTAACTGCAAAAGATATTATTGATAATGATCTTGCTCCAAATTTCAGAGAGAATAATTACTATCGCGGTTTTGACGAAGCAATCACATCATTAAGTAAAGCTGCTGCAGGTGAATATCATGAAAAACGCAACAGAAGCAGTGATGGCGGCGGTGTTGGCAGTTTATTAAAATTCATCATCATTGCGATTGTTGTATTATTGATTATTGGTCGAAGTGGTCGTGGCCCGCGTGGTGGCATTATGAGTCGCAGAGGTTACAGTGGCTGGTGGATTCCTTTCTTGTTTAGTGGTGGCTGGGGAGGTGGAAGTCGGGGTGGTAGCGGCTTTGGCGGTGGTGGCTGGAGTGGCGGAGGCGGAGGAGGTGGCTTCGGTGGATTTGGCGGCGGTAGCAGTGGTGGCGGCGGCGCAAGTGGTGGATGGTAATGACATTGATTATTGATTATTGTTTATCGCCTATTGCTTATGTATTGCTTATTGAGTGTTGAACATTTCTCTGCGTCTTAGCGTCTCTGCGGTTTATTAATTTTATTCGCACAGTAAAACCATTATTGCATGCGAATAAAAATCATATTCATCTTCTTTCTTTTTATTGTTACAAAAAACACGGCATTTTGCTCAGACTGAACATTTGATCTATCATTCGATTCAAACAGATAACAAAGGCAATATTATTCCTTAGTATTATAAAGATTTGGGCAAATCTTACAGTCATATGATACAACTTGTATGGAATTTCTGGGATACAATGTGCACTGACATGAACGGTTTCCCTTATTATATAAATCACCAGGTGTGAGACCAAACTTTGATGATCCTTGTGGCATAGTCAGCGACCAGTTGGCAATGGCTCCTTTATCATGGCGTTTATTATATGCATATACAGGCAATGAAAGAATAAAGGAGAACATGTGTTTTATTGCGGGTTATTATCTCTCGCATGGTTTATCTCCTTCAAACGCAAAACAGTCCGACATTCCTTTTCCTTTCAACACATTAATCTATTCAGGAATTTTGATGGTAATATGATGATAGGAAAAGATTTTACACAACCCGACAAAGCAGGTTCGTTTAGTCTTGAGCTGGTTTATTTGTAATCTACTACTATTTTTTGTTTTGTTTTCTTTCCATTATATACCCGTTAAAAGAAATAGCCTGTCTATTAACACTGATTACCTGTAATGAAGTATAACCTTTTTCTGAAACAGTGAGTAATAATTGTTCAACGTCATTTGCATCTTTTGGTTTTATCACGATATTCCAGCCTCCCTTTTTTCTTTCTGTAGCTGTATAGTCAAAATTTGTTGATGTAAAATTAATACCACCTTCTGATGGATTGATGGGAGCTGTGTATGCACGTCCAAAATAAGGGAGAGCACTTACAATAGTATCTTTCGATACTTCAAGATCATAGTAAGATGTTAATTGCCTTGTTCGTCCGCTCATGGGTGATACAGTCTGTGCTACAAAAATGAAATTCTTTGCATCTACCATATTTTTTATGGCTGATTCTTTTGATGCAGTTTTCTCTTTTGTTGAATCCTGTGCATATGCTGTATGCAGGCAGATTGTTGTAATGATTATAAAAAATCGTGTTGTTTTTTTAAGGTTCTCAATCGTTTTCATTTTGAATTTTTTTATGTAAATAATAGTAATCATAGAAATTTATTGTACAGAAGTCAGTGAATGGACATTTAACAATCTTTATGGTTTAAGACTGAAATTTTAATAACCAGCCTTTAACAAAGAACTTATAACAGCTATAAATGGTTTCATGTAAAAAATATGCCAGAAGAAAACTCTTTAGGGCGTTATGTTTTGGTGAGAGATTGGGGTGGCGGTAAATGGCAAAATCTTTGCGGAATCAAAGACATGGAAACTTTTGAGCCTGTAACTTTTTATGTTGATCATGATGGGAAACGCTTTGAAGTGAAAGCAATACCATATGATGAACCTGATGGGCAGAATGTTCCGCTTCGTTTTCAAATCATCTTTGGGGAAACGCCCCAGGGCGAGATTGAACGTAAAGCCGACAGATGGGTAAGTACTGATATTCAGGATAAGGTTCTTCTTGATGCGATTGTTAATAATATCCTTAAATATTATGAGTAAATTTTTCGTGAATGGTGAATTATGAATCGTTAATAAATGTCATTTATTTAAGCTTCACATAGTGGTTGTGACAATCAGGGACGGCTGCTGTGATTTGTGTCTTCACAAATCCCTTAACTAAACAGACGTTGAATCTTCAATCGTGAATAGTGAATTTGTTTCAGCACTTGCGATTTAGGAGTTGCACTCATAGAATCGCGTCAAATTTTACGCGCTTTTATATTTTTATGTGTTTCAGGATTACCTTTTTTTGCCCTGCCTCCGCCGGAGGATTCTTTGCGTCCCTGGCTGGATGTTCTGCCGGCATCACCTTCACGTTCATTTGCGCTTACTTTTTCATTCACGCTGCGACTACCCTGGTTTTTTTAATTTGCCATAATGAATAATTTTAAGAGTGATTAAAATTTTCTTTTAACCTTAACAATTTCATGCCGGAACTGTTTAAATTAGGCAAGGATTTTTATTTTATTTTCTTTATAACAAATGGATAAACAAAAGGTATGCGGCATTACTATTGCTGCAAAGTGAGTGTGAAGTGAATGGTCAACAGTGAATTGTTAATAAGCTCGCTGTTCGCTATGTTCAACATAGTTCAGAAGTACAAGAGAGTGACACAACGAAGATGCCATGAAAAGGAAAAGTTGGCAACATAAAAAAATCTGAAATTGTAAAATCTAAAAATTAAGTAACGATGTATTTTCAATCAATATATCCATATACACTCGAAGTAAAAGCAGAGTATGAAGTAATGACCGATGAAACGATCAATAATTGTTTATCGCTTGCAGAAAAAACTTTTCAGCAATGGCGTAAAACTTCTTTTGAAGAGCGAAGGAAGTTAATGTTGCGTGTTGCAGATCTGCTTATAACAAAGCGGGATGATTTTGCATACATCATTACATTAGAGATGGGTAAAATTTTGAAGGAAGCAAAAGCAGAAGTTGAAAAATGTGCAACATCATGTCGCTACTATGCAGAAAATGCAGAAAAATTTTTACGGGATGAAAACATGCCGTCAGATGCTGCAAAAAGTTATGTGCGTTATGATCCTATCGGGGCAATACTTGCTATCATGCCATGGAATTTTCCTTTCTGGCAGGTGTTTCGTTTTGCAGTGCCTTACTTAATGGCGGGAAATGTTGCTTTATTAAAACATGCGAGAAATGTTTCGGGCACCGCTATAGCAATTGAAAAACTTTTATTGGAAGCAGGTTTTCCAAAAGGTGTGTTTCAAACACTTATTGTGGGCACTGAAGTAATTGAACCGATCATCGATCATGAAATTGTGCAGGGTGTAACGCTTACAGGCAGCGAGTTTGCCGGTTCAGATGTTGCTTCCATTGCAGGCAAGGCAATTAAAAAAACGGTCATGGAATTAGGTGGTAGTGATGCATTTATTGTACTGGAAGATGCGGATATGGAAAAGGCAGCAGAGATTGCTACAGCATCAAGAATGCAGAATGCAGGACAAAGTTGCATTGCTGCAAAACGTTTTATTGTCGTGGGCAAAGCAAAGGATGATTTTCTTCATCGCTTTGAACAACATATAAAGCAACTTAAGCAAGGCGATCCATTTGATAGTAATATTGCAATGGGACCGATGGCAAAACTTGATCTTGCAGAGCAACTTGAACATCAGTTACAGGAATCTATCCAAAAAGGCGCGCAGCTTTTACTTGGTGGCATACGAAACGGATGCAATTTTCAACCTTCATTATTGTTGAATGTACATAAGGGCATGCCTGCATTTGATGAAGAAATGTTTGGGCCTGTAGCAAGCGTTATCCAGGCAATAGATGAAGATCATGCAGTACAAATAGCCAATGAATCCCGTTATGGTTTGTGCGCTTCTGTATGGACAAAAGATATTGAGAAAGGAGAACAGTTGGCAAAAGAAATTAATTCAGGTGCTGTGTTTATCAACGCACTTGTAAAATCAGATCCGCGATATCCTTTTGGTGGAGTAAAAAAATCAGGATATGGAAGAGAACTTTCTTCATTTGGCATAAAAGAATTTATGAACATTAAAACGGTGTATTTAGGAGAAAGTTAGCCATCAGTTGGCAGTTTCCAGTTTGCAGTTGCAGGTAAATGCTACAAGTTTTGATTATCGGAAACCTGCGACGTGTAACCGATAACTAAATGTATCACCACTCTATCGCTGATTCCATAAAATATAACAGTGTGCCATCCGGGTCTTTAAAGTACGCAATCTCTCCTGTTTTATCCTCTGTAGTTTCATAAGACACACCTAATTCTTTTAAACGCTTTTCTGCTTCTGCTAATGAATCCACACCAAATCCAATAGAAATACTGTTAATTGAATTTTCTGTTTCTTTGGCAGGATGCAAGCCAATCACAACATTGGGCGCAGCTACTTGCGCATAGTGATTATTCCAGCCAGGAATTTGGAATTGTGAAAATCAAAATGTAAAATGTAAAATACAAAATACAAACCAGGAGTTACAACAGATTCTGGAAAAAATTAGATAAAACGTAAATTGCAAAAAAATAAATCTGATTATATGTACCGGTTACTGGCGCTTTTTCTCCTGCTTTGGACTTTTGTTTCCTGTTCTAAAAATGACGAAGGCTCATCATCAACCCCTGTGGTAATTCCTGATATTATTAATGGTGGAGTAACAGAATTTAATGTAGCGCCAATAGATATCAACACACCGGGTAAGGGCACGTTTTTTATTTCTGCCAATAATACAATTTACAAGGCTGATTTTAATGCCGTTGCCGAGTCTGAATCCAATGCCGTTTTAATATTTAACTCTGATACAATATTAACTGACCAGAGCAGGGAATTTGCAAATCTTGGAAAAGATGCCATTGCTTATAATCCTGTTGCAGACAATGAAATTTTGGTATTGTTTCATGATGGAAGAAAAATAGATGGCTTGTTTAATTTGAATACAAGTTTTGGCGGCGTCTTTGGCGAAGCATTAATAAGCCAGTGGCGGGATCCCGGTGATCCGGCTAAACCCACGCAAAAAGCGAAAGACGATATAATGAACTTAGTACAACGATATGCCGATACGGATGGACCAGGTCCTGGAACAGCTCCTCAATATTTATTTGTGAAAGTTACCAAAAGCTAAAACCTATTATTCATCACAATTTCCCGTCAAAGAAATCTCTGTCTTCGTCGTCATTTATTATACCCAATAATTTAAAATCACCGGAGTTTATGCGGCAGGCAAAAAAATTCAGACGATTATAAAGTATATGGACAATAAGTTATTCATGAAAGACAAATTTGAATTCACAATAGCAGAAATTCACCATTTCCTCGGGAACGGATACATAAAAATAGATAATGCTTTTTCAACTGAATTAGCAAAAGAATGCAGAGATATTTTATGGGAAGAAACAAAATGTAATCCGCATGATTCTTCTACCTGGACTAAAGCAGTAATTCGACTCGATGATCATCCGCAAGAGCCATTTGTTAAAGCTGCCAATACACCCGTTCTTCACTCGGCATTTGATCAGTTACTTGGGGAAGGGAATTGGATACCACGAAATAGTTTAGGCGCATTTCCTATACGTTTTCCGGCTAATAAATTACCAAACGATACAGGTTGGCACGTTGATTCCGGTTTTCCCGGAGAGAGCCCAGATGATTTTATGAAATGGCGGATAAATTTTCGCTCGAAGGGTCGTGGTTTGTTGATGTTATTTCTGTTCTCGGATGTTACGGCGAATGATGCACCAACAAGAATTCGGGAAGGTTCGCACTTTAAAGTAGCGAGGTTACTAAAACCTTATGGAGAAAACGGGTTACCATTTATGGAGCTTGCCTCCAAACTTAAGGTGACTGACGAGTGTAACGAAGTGATTGCAACAGGAAAAGCAGGAACAGTATATTTATGCCATCCGTTTATTGTACATGCTGCGCAACGGCATTGTGGAACAAATCCCAAATTTATGGCACAACCTCCACTGCATTTGAAAGGAGATTTTGAACTTAATCCGGCAAATAAAAATATATCGTTAGTGGAACTTGCAATTTTAAAAGGGATCGAAAGTTAATTCGAATGTTATGCTTATATGCTCATTTATTCAGCATAAGAACCTGACGTCAACAAAAGGAAACAATGCCTGACAATGGAGCAGAATGGGAGTGACCGAACAAGATGTCAAACTCAGTCCCTCCCCAAAATTTTCACTAAGTTTAAATAAAAAATATTCTTATGCACTTTAGAAAACACCTGCTGATATTTTCTCTGTTCTTCTTACCTCTGATAATTTTTGCGCAAACAGGAGATACTATTCAACCAACTGCAAACCTTGTTGTACAGGGCATTCCGGCAATCCCTGCATCTGTCGCACAAAGCGTTAAGAAATATACTGAAGCAAGATCGGCATCAATTACATGCTGGCATCCTGTAAAAAAAGAAATGCTTATTACAACAAGGTTTGGAGCTACCAATCAAATTCATTTGTTGAAAATGGCAGGCGGTGCTCGCACACAAATTACATTTTACGACGAGCCTGTTACAACAGCAATTTATGAACCAACGCAGGGCAACTATTTTCTTTTTCTCAAAGATGTCGGCGGAAATGAATTCAGTCAAATATATCGCTACGATGTAAAAGATGGCAACGTTACGTTACTCACCGATGGTGGTCGCACACAAAATGGCGGGCTCAATTGGAGCAACTCGGGTAAATGGATCGCATATGGTTCTACCAAACGCAATGGTGCAGACAGGGATATTTACATCATGGACCCTTTGCATCCCGAAACAAATAAATTATTACTGCAGGTGCAGGGCGGAGGCTGGGGTGTTTATGACTGGAGCAAAGATGACAAACAATTACTCGTAAGCGAAGATATTTCTGTGAATGAATCACACCTCTGGCTCGTTGATGTTGCAACAGGAAACAAAACTGCACTCACTCCACAGGGTGAAAAAAATGTTGCCTATGGAGTTGCATTTTTTAGTAAAGACGGAAAAGGAATTTATTTTACTACCGATAAAGACAACGAGTTTCAAAGACTCGCATACATGAATCTCAACACAAAAAAGATTGACTATCTCACTTCATCCATCAACTGGGACGTAGATAATGCAGCTATTACAAAAGATGGAAAACAAATTGCTTTTACTGTTAATGAAGCGGGCATTTCAAAATTATACCTGTTCTCTGTTGCCGCACATAATTTTAAAGAAGTAAAAAATATTCCTGTTGGTGTTATCACAGGATTCGCATGGCATAACAACAATCGTGATCTTGCGCTTGGCATCAACAATGCACAATTGTCAAACGATATTTATGTGCTTGATGCAACAACACAACAACTTACACGCTGGACCGAAAGTGAATTGGGTGGCATGGTTGCCTCAGAATTAAGTATGCCCGAACTCATCAAATGGAAAAGTTTTGATAACCGTGAGATCAGTGGTTTTTATTTCAAGCCCAATAAAAAGTTCACAGGCAAACGACCTGTTATCATCAGCATTCACGGTGGCCCTGAAGGTCAGTCGCAACCTGTGTTTCTTGGTCGCGCTAATTATTATCTTAATGAATTGGGTGTTGCCATCATCATGCCGAATGTGAGAGGTTCAACAGGCTATGGAAAAACATTTGTTGCACTGGACAATGGAATGAAGCGTGAAGAATCTGTGCAGGACATTGGTACGCTGCTCGACTGGATTGCACAACAACCTGGTCTCGATGCAAGCCGTATAATGATTACCGGCGGCAGCTATGGCGGTTACATGACGCTTGCCTGTGCAACGCATTACAATGATCGCATTCGTTGCGCACTTGATGTGGTGGGCATCTCCAACTTCAATACATTTTTAAAGAACACTGAAAGTTATCGCCGCGATCTTCGACGCGTGGAATATGGTGATGAGCGTGATACTGTAATGGCTGCTTTCTTCGAAAAAATTTCGCCACAAAACAATGCTTCAAAAATAAAGAAGCCGTTGTTTATTGTTGCGGGCGGCAACGATCCGCGTGTACCCATTACCGAGTCTGTTCAAATGGCTGAAACGGTAAAAAAGAATAGGACAAATGTTTGGTTTCTCGAAGCAAAAGATGAAGGTCATGGCTTTAGAAAAAAGAACAATATTGATTTCCAGTTTTATGCCACCATTTTGTTTGTGCAGCATTATTTGTTGGGTGAATAG
>WNGE01000901.1_pt1 | contig 54541 bp, 55 predicted proteins | sample 5400651 | NCBI WGS metagenome assembly WNGE01 (sample SAMN13153370, study PRJNA577476) | soil metagenome | isolation source: 60 cm soil or saprolite under grassland replicate 2 | place: USA:California | collected 2016-06-15 | reverse complement strand
GGAAATCTGCCAGTCCGGTTCGATGAGCGGGAACAGGAAACAGAACCAAGCCAAACCGGACTGCGGAGACGCGGCGAAAGCCCAGTCAACTATCCACCGGGAGACTACAGTTACTGCGCCTGTTCTCGACTCTACTCGCCGTTCGCAGCGACACTGAATACCTCAGTGCCATTCTTTTGGCCACTCAGAACTTTGGCCGTGCCGGCGCCGGTACTGTCGAATACACCCGCTATGCTGTTCGGGTCGGCCGCCGTGCCCTTCACGCCGAAGTGAACGTTACCGTCTACCACGGCCGCGTCTCCGCGAACGCCTATCGATCCCACACTGCCGTTCGCAGTGCCAACTACGCCGCTCGCGCCGGTGCCCGAGACGCCGGAGTTGCCGCCGGTGCTCGTTCCGACGATCGCATCCCCGGCGGAACTGGTAGCGTTCACAAACCCTGTAACCGTCTGGTCGCCGCTGAACGCGTTGTTCGTATCGAGGCGAGCGTAGCTGGTTGCTGGCTGTCCGCCGAGATTGTTAGCGTTACCGGCGCTAGTGGCAAAGGCCGCAGTGCCTGCGCTCCCGGCCGTAGTCGCCGTGTTCGCGTTGCCACTGATATCAATCCCGTACAACCCGGGAGCAGCTTGTCCCGAAGTAATTGTTCCCGAGATTTGTGGGAACGAGTAGTCGCCTGGTTGCGGACTTACCGCCCCAAAGCGGCTGTTGAAGCTCAACACACCGGTGTTGCTGACGGTGTTACCAGTGATGTCGATTCCTGTGCCCGCCGTCAACGAGCCCTGCGTTCCCGGGAAGGTCTGATTGGCGGCGAATGTGATCTTGCCATCCGATCCGATCAGCAGTCCGCTGGGTGATGCCGAACCTCCGCCGGTGGCGGTAAGCAGATCCAGTTTCCCGATATTGTTCACCTGCCAGCGGAACAGCGTCGGCTGATTGCTGCCATCCGCGCCTGCTAGGTCCAAGGGTTGCGAAGCCGATGGGCCCGAACCCGTTGCCGGCAGACTCAGCGGCCCGTTCACCGTCTCGCTGCCGGTGATCGTGGCGTTTCCGGCGACTGTGGCGTTGCCCGTGATGCTGGCATTGCCCGCGATTGACTGATTACCGCTGAAGTTATTGCCGATGTCCAAACGCGCGTAGTTGGCGGCTGGCTGTCCGCCAAGATTAGCGGCGTCGCCCGCGCTCGTGGCAAAGCCCGCAGTGCCTGCACTCCCTGCGCTCCCGGCCGTGGTTGCAGTGTTCGCGTTGCCGCTGATATCGATCCCATACAGTCCCGGAGCAGCCTGTCCCGGAGTAATCGCCCCCGAGATTTGCGCGAACGAGTAGTCACCCGGTTGCGGACTTACCGCCCCAACGCGGCTGTTGAAGCTCAACACACCTATGTTGTCGATGGCGTTACTATTTATGGCAATGCCTGTCCCCGCAGTCAGGCTTTGGCTTCCGGGGAAGGTCTGTCCTGGGGCGAAAGTTATTTTGCCCGTGTTGTCAATGAAGAGCTTCTGCACGGCTGAACCAGTCGGCCCGAACTGGAAGCTGAGGCTGCCGTCGTTCAATGCCTGCAACTGCGCCGACAGCGAATTGCTCGAACCATCCGTGGCATTGAACTGCAGGAGGTTTGAGGGCTGCGATATGTTTCCTGTCGGTGCCAGCGCCTGCGTTGCGGTAAACGTGTTGGCCTGGTCCCGCCGCGCAAAGAGAGAGGGTGCCGCACCACCAATCGCGGACACGACGGTCGTGCCTTGATTACCGGTGACATCACCTGCAAGCGCGCCGGTGAAGTTCGTGGCACTGCCAGCGCTGTTAGCGAATACGGCGCTCGCCACCGAACCGCTAATCTTGGAGCCGGAAAGTGACGTTATCCAACTCGGGTCTGAGTATGATCCGGTCGTGTACACACCGTTGGTTACGGTGCCCGCGTTGCCGCTGATATTCACATTAGGGCCGTAGGTGCCTGCGCTCAACATGTTCGCAGTAATGGTCCCGCCGCCGGGATTGAGCGTCGAGCCGGTGCCAACTGTTAGAGCCTGACCCGTGTTCGTACCCGAGGTAATCGCACTGAAGTCGATGCTAGTCACCGTATCTGCCGTGCAGGTCAGTGTTCCGTCAACCGCGATACCGCTGAAGTGAGTTCCCGCGGAACAGCTACCAAACGCATTCGGGCCCTTGACGCCGCCCAACGCGGTATTCCCGCTCGGAGGCACTATTGATATGGTGCCGGAAGTGGTGATTGGGCCACCGGTCAGGCCCGCTCCCGTTCCGACGCTGGTTACGGTCCCGTTTGTCAACGAGAGCACCACGTTCAATCCGGCATCGTGGCTGGCACTAATGTTCTCTTTGGCGTCGAACTTCACGTTGATCGACGTGCTCGGAGCGCCATAGGTGCTGCCATTACATGGGGTCGCTGAGGAAGGCAGCAACGCGATGCCGACGTTCGAAGCTGGCGTTGTGACCCAGCCCTGCACCGCTGTGGTGATATCGACGACGATGTACCTGCTCGCTGTCGACACAGGAACCGCAGTGGCGAGGGGAGTCGCACTGAGCGTTGGTTTGCTGGTAAAAACCGTGCCCGCTTCCGTCCAACCGCTAGTCACCCGACAAACATCGAGATTTCCCGATAGTGACACCGTATTCACGTACAACTTCACAGTCGCTTTCGTGATTTGGCTACCTGTTGTCCCTGCAGGCAGGCCGGAGAGATCGAACTTCACCAGAGCAGCATTGATAGGCGAGGCTATCACCTGCAGGTTGGTATTGGTTCCCGACGGGGTCGTTGTTCCGGAAGCAACAAAAGTATCTTCCGCGACCGGCAGTTGCGCCGCAGCCATGCTGCTGAGAAGCGTGAGGAGAAGGAAACGGAACCAGAGTGTCCGATGGATCTGTGCCATCTTAGGCCTCCACATAGAACCCGCGAAATTGGTCAACACTGTCAACTTGCGCAATCACCCGTGCGCCATCTGAGGAACGACGCAGCCCCAACCAAGACGGGCAAAATACACGAATCCGTACTGCGGCTATTTAGCCGGCATGACTTCAAATGTTTTGGTTTCTCACAAACGCGAACGTCTTGCAGGAGCCCGGGGGAATAACTGGCACGCAACAAAGACATTGGGTACTAAGCACGGCGGATTCCAAAGTTGCTGAATGGACGAGCGACCGCGGTTTCCCTGGCAGTGGCAGGACGTAAGTAGGTGGATTAAATAGGACTAATGAGCCGGACGCCGCGTTAACTTAACAGTCGCTGGCCGTCCGCAACTCAGCTGTGAGGTTACGAGTGTAAACAAAAATGCACTTCGCAGAGGGTAATGTGTTACCGCGACGAAAACCTGGATAAGACAAAAGCCTTACTGGGCTTGAATTTGGGGCGACTGGAAATTGCCACGTACAGCACACGGCCATCTTGCAGCACGGCCACGGCATGTTTGGTGCGTGGAGACGAAAGCGTTCCGGCAAAGTTGAAGTTGCCGCTCGAGGAATCAAAAATTTCAAAGGCATTGCTGGGATTGCCGGAGTTGTCGCCACCGGCGATCAGCGCGGTGCCATCTTGCAATAAGACCGCGGTCGCGTTCGCACGCGCCGACGTCATAGGATTGGTTTGGGTCCAGGAATCGGCGGTGGGGTCGTAAATTTCCGCCGAATTCGTGGCGGACAGGCGACCGAAAGCGGTCGCCTGACTTGTCTCAACATACTTATCGGATCTGGTCGCGGACCAGAGAGGAGCCACGGTAATCGCCATTCCAAGCCCGAGAATAACGAAGCCGGGAATATTTCCAGGCGTGACTCGACGACCTCTGCCAAGTTTCGAGACTCTCACGTTTGTCTGAGGCAAAATATCCGCGGCGGAGGGTCACAACCCGGAACTGGGGACCGGAAGTGTTAAACTTCGGCCACGTGGAAGCTCCCTTGTCAGGCACTTCATCACCACGAATAGTTCGGTTCAGTACGTTCGAGGTCAATCTCCACACCGGGGAACAGCGCCAGCGGGGACAGAGGGTAAAGCTCCAGGAACAGCCACTTCAAGTGTTGGCGGCACTGCTTGAACGGCCCGGCCAGATGGTTAGCCGGGAGGAACTGCGCAGCAGACTCTGGTCGGCAGACACCTTCGTTGACTTCGATCATAGTCTGAATGCAGCCATCAAGAGGTTGCGCGAGGCGCTGGGTGAATCGGCGGAAACACCCATCTTCATTGAGACCCTGGCTCGACGAGGATATCGCTTCATTGGCAATGTTGAGATACCGGCCGCAGCCCTGGTTGACCTCAACGGTCTGAAACCGGAAACGGACACGGGACGAATCCCAACCAAGGTGGCGCCGACAAGTGCCTCTGGCCCTTGGCCATGGAAGTGGCAGTTTGTTGGGGTCGTGTTAGCAATTGTCGTTGTAGCTGGCATGGCCGCCAGGTGGTTCTTCTGGCGCCAGGCGTCACGATCGAAATTGTCTCAAGCCTCGGTAACATTGCAACGTTTGACGACGAATGCCGTGGAGAACTGGATCATTACTTCTGCGATATCTCCGGATGGCAAGTACCTGGCATATTCCGACAAAACCGGAGCGTACTTGCGTCTCCTCTCTACGGGTGAGCTGCACCCTCTACTACCGAAGGTTTCTGACGTCACCTTCTTGGGATGGTTTCCGTTTCCGGACAGCTCGCAGTTGTTGGCATCGTGGGCGATCCCACCAGCAAAAAGAGTCTGTGGGCTGTATCCATCCTGGGTGGCAACGCCAGACAAATCAGCGACGAAGGGTGGTCGGCTTCAGTTTCGCCGGACGGCTCACGAATTGTATTTCTCAAGGGAGCAGGATTCGGGGAAACGGGGCAGGAAATCTGGTTGATGCAGGCAAATGGCGCAGATCAGCTAAAGCTGATGGCCTCTCCAGAGGGAGGGTTTGCCCTACCGGATTGGTCGCCCAATGGGCGGTGGATCGCATACGTGAAATTCAAACCTGGAGCCAGCAATTATGACGCTTGGATCGAGCTCTTCGACCTGGAAGACGGTACTAAAAGGGTTATCCTGTCGGACCCACATCTAGACCCTTGGGGGTTCATGTGGCTACCAGATGGACGTGTCATTTATGCGATGGATGAATTGCCGCCCAGTCAGAACAGCTCGAACTTTTGGGCAGCCGGATAGACTTGAGCACCGGCCGTTTGGTAGGAACCCCTGCGAGAATCACCAGCGGCGATGGCTTTGCAGTGAAACCCAGCTCCACCGCAGATGGCAAGCATCTCGTATTTAACCGGGCTAAGCCACAAGCTGATGTCTATGTTTCCGAGTTTTCTGCCAAAGGACCGCGACTCAGTACACCGCGCCGGCTTACGTTCGACGAGGCCGACGACCTTCCTTTCGACTGGACGGTTGATAATAAGGCGGTGCTGTTCATCTCTGATAGAACCGGTACGCCTAACATTTTTCGACAGCGACTGGATGAGACCTCGGCAGAAATGCTGGTCTCTGATCGGGAGAAAAAATCGTCGATTTGCCGGTTGAGTCCAGACGGATCTCAAATCCTTTATGTACCCACGAATCCAAGCGACAATTTGCAGCCGGTGCGGCTGATGCGAGCGCCTATCAATGGGGGGCGAGATTCGCAGGAGAGTGTCTGAGGCGAGCGGCAACTCGCCACAATGGAACAACAATGGGAAGGAACTCTTCTATATCTCCGACGAGAGTAATTTAGTCGCTATACCTTTTAGCTCTGGTGAGCGCAAGTTTCGAACCGGTGTGCCGCGGACGGTAGCCCTGCTCAAGGACATCGTGGAGCCCGACAGATTGCGCTTCCGACTCTTGATCGGTACGCAGTCGACTCCCGTGGAGGACGGTTTCTGGTCGCGACCGATCCCCGCAGACGAATGCGCCGCCAATCAATATCGTAGTAAATTGGCCGGTGCTCATGCAGCGATGACGCCGCCATTGAAATGTTTTTCCGACCCAGTCGATTCGGGACTCTGCGTTGACACTCCTTACAGTCGAACGCTAAAATCATTGGTTCCAGAGAGTCCTTTCGGACGGTCCACACCCAGCAGAAAACTATGGATGAGACGCTCAGGCAAATAGGCGGATTACTGCTTGGTGCCATTCCCACGATAATTTTTTTCCTCCTGTTGTATGGTCTGTACACGATCCTGGTCCATAAGCCGTTGGCGCGAGTTCTGTCGGAGCGGCGCGCGCGGACCCAGGGCGCGATCGAAAAGGCACGGGCCGACATTCGTTCCGCAGAAGCGCGAACCACCGAGTACGAGCACCGGATCAGGGATGCGCGCATAGCCATATTTAAGGTCCTGGAAGCGAGGCGAGCCAAGGCCGCTCAGGCGCGTGCGGTAGCGATCGCAGAAGCTCGAGCAACGGCGCAAGCGCAAGTTGAACAGGCCCGGACCGAAATCGAGCAAGAGAAGATGGTGGCGAAGAATTCGCTGGAAGCAGAAGCCGGACGCTTGGCGACAGAAATTATCCGTACGGTTCTCGAGCCAGCCATGGCGCAGGTGGGTGGCCGATGAAACGGTACTCCGAGTTCAGAAAGTTTGGATTGCTGCTCGCAGCGGCGATGCTCTTCTCGGTTCTTTCATTTGCGCAGCAGACTGATTCTCAACAGACCACGAGTGCGTCGGAACAGAGCTCGTCTTCCAGCGAATCCCTCGAGGCGTCGGGCCAGGAAACCTCGGGCCGAGAAGCCTCGGGTGAAGATCAGGCCGAACAGTTCAAGCATTCTGCTTCGATACGGCTGCTTGCCAAAATCACCGGCCTTAGTCTCGACGGAGCTTATTGGCTCGCGGTGTTGATCAATTTTGCGATAGTCGCAGGCGTGATCGCGTGGATTTCCAAGAAGAACCTGCCGGCAATGTTCCGCAACCGCACAGCTTCTATTCAGAAGTCGTTGGAAGAAGCGCGTAAGGCCAGCGAAGAAGCGAATCGCCGGTTGTCAGAAATTGAGTCCCGCCTCGGACGTCTCGATGAAGAGATCAGCCAAATGCGAGCTGCGTCTGAAAAAGAGGCCGCCGCGGAAGAAGAAAGAATCAGGGCTGCTGCGGCAGATGACCAACGCAGGATCATTGCTTCGGTGGAGCAGGAGATTGCAACCGCCGTCAAGGCGGCACGGCGCGAGTTGACCGTGTACGCAGCCGATCTGGCAGTCTCGCTTGCGAGCCAGCAGATTCACGTGGACACCTCGACCGATCAGGCGTTGGTCCGCCGGTTCGCGCAGCAGCTATCGAGCGATGGGGCTCCGGGGAAGAAGGCCTGATTCGTGGCAACTGTCGCCAATACTTATGCGCGCGCTTTAGCAGACGTAGTCATGTCGAAGCGGCTCGATCCGGCTGCTACTCTGGCGGAGGCGCAGCAGATCGCAAGCTTTGCGCGGGAGAACAAGGGACTCCGCGAAGTCTGGGATACGCCCGCCATTTCGTCCGAACAGAAGCGCGCTGTCCTAGATGCGATCGCGCGTCGCGCCGGACTTTCGCAAACCGTGCGGAACTTTGTAGCTGTGCTGATCGACCACAGGCGCACGCGGTTTCTCAGTGAGATCGTGCGGCAGTTCGCGCAGGAATTGAACCAGCGCCTCGGATTTGCGGAGGCTGAAATCACGACGGCGCGTGAATTGGGCAAAGACGAGTGTGGACGACTTGAAGGGGACCTGGCGCGAGTGACCGGCAAAAAAATCCGGGCGCGCTATTCGCAGGATCGGCAAATTCTCGGCGGCGCGATTGCCCGTGTGGGCAGCACGGTTTACGACGGTTCGGTGAAGGGTCAGTTGGAAAGGATAAGGGCGGCAATTAGCAGTTAGCACTTGGCCAGATACTTAGTACTGGGTGCTTCCAACTGTGAAAAGCCTTTAACCGCAAAGGTCGCAAAGAAAGGCCGCAAAGGTCGCGGAGAAAAGCTAAAGAGCTAAGGGCTAACAGCTAAGAGCTGAATTTATGGCGCAAATCAAAGCAGACGAAATCACGCAACTAATCCGGCAGCAGATTGAGAATTATGAAACCAAAGTTGCCGTGGACGAGGTTGGTACTGTCCTTACCCTGGGCGATGGAATCGCGCGCGTCCATGGCCTGGACAAAGTTATGGCGGGGGAACTGCTTTCATTCCCGCACGGCCTTTCCGGAATCGCCATGAACCTGGAAGAAGACCAGGTCGGCGTGGTGCTGCTCGGTGAATATACCGAGATCAAGGAAGGCGACGAGGTCAAACGTACGGGCCGGATCATGAGCGTTCCCGTGGGCGATGCACTAATCGGACGAGTGGTGAATTCACTGGGCCAGCCCATTGACGACAAGGGCCCGATCGCGACTTCTGAGTTTATTGCGTTGGAGCGCCTCGCTCCGGGAGTGATTGAGCGCCAACCCGTACGCGAGCCGATGGCCACAGGGCTGAAGGCAATCGACAGCATGATTCCGATCGGTCGTGGCCAGCGCGAACTGATCATCGGTGATCGCCAGACCGGAAAAACTGCGATCGTCATTGACACCATCATCAACAACAAAGGGAATGACCTTGTTTGTATTTACTGCGCCATCGGGCAGAAGCGTTCGTCGATCGCGCAGGTGGTAAAGATTCTCTCTGATTATGGAGCGATGGATTACACGATTGTGGTCGCAGCGTCGGCTTCAGAGCCGGCGCCAATGCAATATATCGCTCCCTATGCGGCGTGCGCGATGGGTGAGTTTTTCCGCGATAACAAGCGCCATGCGCTGGTTATCTATGACGATCTTTCGAAACACGCGGCCTCTTATCGCGAGATTTCGCTGTTGCTCCGCCGTCCTCCAGGCCGCGAAGCATATCCCGGAGACGTTTTCTATCTCCACTCGCGATTGCTGGAGCGTGCAGCCAAGCTGAGCAGCGAAAAAGGCGGCGGATCGCTTACCGCGCTACCAGTCATTGAAACCCAGGCTGGCGACGTATCTGCTTACATTCCGACGAATGTCATCTCCATCACTGACGGCCAGATTTATCTGGAAACTGATCTCTTCAACCAAGGCGTGCGTCCCGCGGTAAACGTTGGATTGTCAGTCAGCCGCGTTGGCGGGAGCGCGCAAATCAAAGCCATGCGACAAGTGGCAGGCAGCCTAAAGCTGGAGCTTGCGCAGTATCGGGAGCTCGCGGCATTCGCCCAGTTCGGTAGCGATCTCGATAAAGCCACGCAGGCCCAGCTCAGTCGCGGACAGCGGCTGGTGGAAGTGTTGAAGCAGAAACAGTTTTCGCCCCTGCCGTTTTCGAAACAGATTCTGATGATCTTCGCCGGAACCAGCGGCGTTTTGGACGACATGGCAATTGCAGATATGCAGGAATTCGAGGTAGAACTCTATCGCTACGTGGATGCAGCGAACCCCGGTTTGCTGCGTACCATCATGGAGAAAAAGATTCTTGATGACGGTCTCAAGGCCGAAATGACGAAGCTCATCAAGGAATGCAAGGAAACATTCGCAGCAGAGCGGCAGGCGGTAGCTTCTAGCCGCTAGCTACTAGTAATCGTGGGCATTGGGACTTTATGGTAAACGAGCAATGTTCGCTCATCGCAAGTGCTTCTGATAGGGTTCTTGAGCTAAAAGCTAGGATCTAGTAGCTAGAAGCTGTTCTCATGGCTAACATTCTCGACATTCGGCGGCGCATTCGCAGCGTGATCAACACGCGCCAGATCACGCGCGCAATGAAGATGGTGTCGGCGGCCAGGCTTCGCCGCGCCCAGGAGCGAGCGCTCGCGGCGCGTCCTTATGCGCAAATGCTTACGAACGTTTTGAAGTCGCTGGTGTCACGCGCCGAGATCTACGATCCCGCCACGGGCGAACCGCTGCATCCGCTTCTGGTTCGGCGGCCCGAGCGGAATGTGCTCTTGATCGTCGTCACCGGGGACAAAGGCCTGGCGGGCGCCTTCAACGCGAACATCTTGAAGGCAGCGTCTCGCTTCCTGGAGTCGAAGTCGGGCAAAAATATTGAAATCGAAGCCGTTGGGCGTAAGGGCCGCGATTTTCTCAGAAGAAGATTTAAGGCCGCAGAGCCCAGGAAGGCTGATTCAACCGAAGCTCCGAGGACGACTTTGGTCGGAGAACAAGTCGGGGTCTTGAACAAGATCGAATATTCGCTGGCATCGGACCTGGCCGAGCGCCTGGTTGAGCGTTATTCCCGTGCCGATATTGATTCTGTTTACATCGTTTATAACGAGTTCAAGTCGGTGATTGCGCAGCGGCTCATAGTCGAGCAGTTGCTGCCGATCGAACATATCGGCGCTCCAGAAATTGCGCAGGCTAAAGAGATGGAGCTGAAAGAAAAACAGCGTGCTCTGGAAGCAGCCAAGGGTGCGGGAGTGACGATCCGTCCAGCCGACACGCGGGAAGTGGACACCAGGGCCGCCGCTTTCGCGACAGCGTCCGTGGACTACATTTACGAGCAGCCTCCACAGGAACTGTTTCGTTCGCTTCTGCCAAAATACGTCAGCATTCAGATTTTTCATGCGCTTCTGGAGTCGGTTGCCGCCGAACACGCCGCACGCATGACCGCCATGGAATCGGCAACGAACAATGCGAGTGAGATGATCGACTCGCTCACTTTGGCGATGAACCGCGTACGCCAGGCAAAGATTACGAAAGAGATTATTGAGATAGTGAGCGGAGCAGCCGCACAGTAGGGAAGCTTCTAGCTGCTAGCTATTAGCTTCTAGCAAGATAACCGAAACAGAGCCGAAATGTCGCTGCCAAGAGTTACAGAGAGCGCTAGGAGCTAGCGGCTGGGAGCTAGAAGCTATTTATGTCCGAAAACATTGGTCGTGTCATTCAAATCACCGGTCCCGCCGTGGACGTGCAATTCACCGCGGCGGCCATGCCGCCCATCTATCAAGCTGTTCGTGTGATCAGCGATGGCTTCAAGGTGCCAAGGGAAATCAACGTCATTCTGGAGGTCCAGCAGCACCTGGGCGAAGGCCGGGTGCGCTGTATCGCCATGGAGGCTACCGACGGCATGGTTCGCGGAATGAAAGCCGTTGACCAGGGTGGACCGATTTCGGCACCCGTCGGCCACGGCACGCTGGGCCGTGTAATGAATGTGATTGGCGAGCCAGTGGACAACCTTGGTCCAATTAGTTTCAAAGAGCGTCATCCCATCCACCGCCTGGCACCTTCCTTCGAAGAGCAGGCGACCAGCGCGGAGATGTTTGAGACTGGAGTCAAGGTCATTGACTTGATACAGCCGTTTTTGAAAGGCGGCAAGATCGGGCTGTTCGGCGGCGCGGGCGTGGGTAAGACTGTCATCATCATGGAACTCATCAACAACGTCGCCAAACAGCATGGCGGCTTCTCCGTGTTTGCAGGCGTAGGCGAGCGCACCCGCGAGGGCAACGATTTGTGGCTGGAAATGACCGAATCTGGCGTGATTAAGCCGGGTGATCCCGATAAATCGAAGGCGGCGCTGATCTATGGCCAGATGACTGAACCGCCCGGCGCACGCCTACGGGTAGCACTCACTGGGCTGACGGTCGCAGAATACTTTCGCGACGTCGAGGGCGCGGACACACTGCTGTTTATTGATAACATCTTCCGTTTTACCCAGGCGGGCTCGGAAGTTTCGGCGTTGCTCGGCCGCATGCCCAGTGCAGTCGGTTACCAACCGAATCTGGCTACTGAAATGGGCGAACTGCAGGAGCGGATCACGTCCACCAAGAAGGGAGCAGTCACCTCGGTGCAGGCCATTTATGTGCCCGCGGATGACCTCACCGATCCCGCCCCTGCAACCACCTTTGCGCACCTGGACGCGACGACTGTGCTTTCCCGCGCCCTTACTGAGATCGGAATTTATCCTGCGGTCGATCCTTTGGCATCGACTTCACGTATTCTCGACCCGCGTATCGTTGGCCAGGAGCACTACGATGTAGCGCAGTCGGTGAAGAGGACCTTGCAAACGTACAAAGATCTCCAGGACATCATTGCCATTCTTGGCATAGATGAATTGAGTGAAGACCAGAAACTGACAGTCGCACGCGCTCGCAAGATTCAACGTTTCTTGTCGCAGCCGTTCCACGTTGCCGAACAGTTCACCGGCGCACCCGGACGCTATGTGAAGGTGGCCGACACGGTGAAGGGCTTCAAGGAAATTGTCGAAGGAAAGTATGATGACATCCCTGAGCAGGCTTTTTACATGAAGGGCACGATTGACGAAGTGCTCGGAGCGGCAGAGAAACTGAAAGCGGCAGCGTAGAAGCAGTCGTTAGTCGTTGGCTGTTGGTCAACTGCTTGACAAACGGTGTTGCCAACGATGAACGACCAAGGACGAACGATCCACGACGAACGACCAATGGCTAATTCTTTCCAACTCGAAATCGTTGCTCCCGATAAAATGGTCGTCCGGGACAATGCGGACGAAGTCCAGATTCCGGGCCGGAATGGATATCTTGGCATCCTGCCCGGTCATGCGCCGCTGATTACGGAACTTGGCGCAGGTGAGATCAACTATCGGTTCGGCGGACAATCTCATCGCTTCTGTGTTGCCTGGGGATTTGCGGAAGTCCTGCCAGACCGTGTGACTGTTCTAGCTGAGACCGTCGAGCGCGCCGATCAGATCGATGTCCCACGTGCGCAGCAGTCCCTGGCGCGCGCCGAGGAATCCTTGAAGTCCGCTCAAACTGAAGAGGACTTCTCGCACGCAATCGGGAAGATCAGGGTCGCCCAGGCGCGAATCGATGTGGCACAGAAGAACAAGTAAGGCTCCCTATACAGCTCGGCGAGTCTTTTTCAGGTCGTAGGAAACTCTGCTCTATTTCCGTCCAATCAGGCCCCGATTCGGTCATGTTTAATAGAATGTCTGGGTGTACTCACCGCAAGTTCTGGATCACTTCGAGCATCCACGCAACGTCGGCATTGTGGATTCGCCGGACGCGTCGGCACAGGTCGAGAACCCCGCTTGCGGAGATGTCCTCAAGCTGACCGCGAAACTCGCCGACGGTTGGATCACCGAAGTGAAATTCCTCGCCCAGGGCTGCGTTCCCGCTATCGCCTGCGGATCTGCGCTGACTGAACTGATTATCGGGAAAACTTTGAATGAAACGGTGGCAATCGGCAGGGAGGACTTGTTACGGAAATTAGGCGGTCTGCCGGAAGCCTCGAATCACGCCAGTCATCTGGCCATGGATGCGCTGGCGGCGTTGCTCGGAAATCTGGCATCTTAAGTTCCTATTCTGAAATCGGGAAACGCGTCGGGGCGGGGATTCCCCTCGTCCAGTATGCGCCGCGCGCGAGCCGGATCGTGGCAGCTAAATGTGGCCTGTGCTCACCCCAGACGAGGGCTTCTGGGCTACATTGTTGATTGCCGTGATCGCGCTCCCTGCGGCCAGAACACGGTCCAGCCTCGCTGCCGGGCTATTTCTTCGAGATCCGGATTCGGGTTCACGGCAACCGCATAACGCGAGATGGCGAGCATGTCCACATCCCAACGCGAGTTGCCAAAACCGATGTCAGGCGGTCGGCCGATGCCTTCAAGTATTGCTTTAGGTTTCCCAATGCCCGACGGGACGCGAACCATGCGGTCCGTGACTATGCCATTTTCAATCTCGACCGCGGCTGCCAGAATTTTCTCTGGCGCGATACCGACGTGCGGCATGGCTTCGCGGATTACCCATTCATTCGTGGAAGAAATCGCCCAAACATCGCATCCTGATGCCTGTAGCTCCGAGATTAGCTGTCGCATCTCCGGAAAGATCCGGCTAACGTAATTCTCTTCAAAGTACTGGCGCGCGAGGCGCAGGACCTCAACCTCTTTCAAGCCTTTGTGCATGGTCACCATCTCGCCGCACATCTCATCCTCACTGACTTTGCCGGCTTTGTAATCGGCATAGCGGGCGCGTGCCCAGTGCACGATTTCGTCAGATACAACCCCGCGTTTGAGCTCCCAGTCGAAGAATCCCTCGCCAGCGTCTCCCGACCAGAGCGTGCCATCGCAATCAAAAACCGCAAGGCGGGGACTGAGACGAAGAACCGATTCAATCAGCGAAGAATCTTGTGTGGTGGTCATGAGGTTGGGAATCTAGCAGGCTGCGGAAAAACTCAGTTCGCAGCTTGTTTGCGTTGAGAAACGGTCTCCGTGATGCGCTCGTCCCATCGCCAACGCACCCGATGTCCCAGTAGATGCACGCCGCCGATCCAGCGGTCGATACCGTTCAGCGTGATGTGGTCGGCTTTTCCTCCGAGCACACTGCGGCCGGTATCGGTCACCCCGATCTTAGAACCGTTGAACTGATAACTCTTGAACTTACCTTTGAATGGTTCTGCAAAGCGGAGCAGCGGATGCGGTGCCGTAGTGAACGCGCGCAGCATGTCAAACAGCAGCACATCGCCAACCAGCTCAGTGTGGAGTGCCGTGCCAACTGCCGCTGCCGGCGTGGTGACGCCCAAAGAGTCCACAGTTCGGAGTAGTTTCCGTTCCAGCCGAGACAGACCGCTTAGCCTCTCCGGATACTCTTGCAACATAGAAGTGATCGTATCTCGGATTTCGGGGAGAACCCGAAGATCAGTGGTTAACAAATGGGAGAGTGCTTTCGGAGACGACGAGCAGAACGCAAACCAGACCCGCCGGCCGAGGCCCCTCTGAGCTGGAGTAATCGGCTGGCGGGCATCGTAAGCCTGAAGAAGTTGCTCGGGTCTGAGCCAACCGCCATAGGCGGAAACTAGCCGAAGCCGTGTGTTGTCTCGGCTGTGCTCATCGAACCAAGCCAGCAGTTGGACAAGGCTAAGTTGGCAAATGGATGTGGCGCTGAACCACAGGACAATCTCGTCGTACTCGGTGTGATGAGTGAGGGTAGCGTCACGCTTGTCGAACTCCGTTGCGCTTTTCCCAGTCCAGAAGCGCGAGCGCAAACGGCTCAACCGGCGCAGTGTCAGGCCACGAGGAACTGGTCCAGTGTAGAGGGCATCGCGCCATGACAGGATGTCTTCCTTCTTTCCGAAGCCCGCCTGGCGGAGCGAACCTCCTGTAGATTCGCCGTCAACAATGTGGAGCGTCTTAATCGCCACGCGCAAAGAATACAGTGTTTACGCAGTATCAGAAAAGCCTCTTGTTTCCACAACACGACCTGATAAGAAGAAGACATGCGTGGACAAGACGAGCAGCAGTTGGACGTGTTCAGCTATGTAAGCCCCGCGCAGCGAGTGCCGCAAGACCACCCCTTGCGTCCTCTTCGCGTCATGACCGACGAGGCACTGAGGGAGCTGCAACCGCGGTTCAACAGGCTGTACGCAAAGACTGGACGCCCCTCGATTGCGCCGGAGAAGTTGTTGCGGGCGCTCCTGCTGCAAGCCCTGTACTCGGTGCGCAGCGAGCGAATGTTGATGGAACAACTCAACTACAACCTGCTGTTCCGTTGGTTCGTGGGCTTGAACATGGATGACTGCGTCTGGGACGTGACCGTATTCACCAAGAACCGCGAGCGGTTGCTCGATGGGGATATTGCCGAAGCCTTCTTCCAAGCCGTGCTCCAGCAGGCGCAGGAGAGGAACCTGCTCTCAGACGAGCACTTTACCGTGGATGGAACACTGCTGGAGGCCTGGGCGAGTGTGAAGAGTTATCAGCGCAAGGATGCTAAAAACGCCGTTCCGCCGGACGATCCTGGCAATGCGACATTGGACTTCCACGGGGAGAAGCGGTCCAACGAGACGCATCAATCGAAGACGGACCCGGATGCGAAGATGGCCCGCAAAGGCAAGGGCAAGGAAGCCAAGCTGAGTTACAACGGGAATCTGTTGGTGGAGAACCGCCACGGGCTGATCGTGAACACTGAGGTGTTCGAGGCCAACGGAACCGCCGAACGCGATGCCGCGCTGGTGATGCTGGAACAGATTCCTGGCACGAAACAAGTAACCGTGGGAGGCGACAAGGCCTATGACACGGCAGATTTCGTGGCCGAATGTCGCAACCTAAAGGTCACGCCGCACGTGGCCCAGAACCTTGAGCGACCCGGTGGGAGTGCGATTGATGCTCGCACAACGCAGCACCCTGGATATGCCATCAGTCAGAGAAAGAGGAAGCGTATCGAAGAGTGCTTCGGATGGCTGAAGACGATCGCGCTGTTGCGGAAAGTTCGGCATCGTGGAATCTTCAAGGTGGGATGGGTCTTCACCTTCGCGGCCGCGGCCTACAACTTAGGTCGCAGTGTGCTCGCAGGCCCGAAAATGAATCCGCGGGACACCAGCGGATGCAGCCAAAACCGTTCCCGAATCACAAAATCACGGAGACTGGAGAGAATCTAAGTCGCGGAGTCACTTTTTCCGCAGCCTGCTAGAGCCTGGATTCCAACGAAGCGTAGTCTTCGGGAGTATCAATGTTCAATGTCACCAGCGGATCGGCAACTGGCACATACGCAATTTTCTCCTGGTTCGCATGTTCAATTTCGCGGCCATTAGCCGATGCTGGAGCTCTCAAGAACGCCTCCATCATCTCCCTGCCAATCAGAATCGGATGACCATGCTTGCCCTGATATTCAGGAACTACAGCCCACACCCCGCGCTCTCTGCCGGAAAATACATTCACCAAATTGTTCAACGTTTCCGATTTCGGCGGAGGGCGATCCACCAGCGTGACCATGGCACTGTCGCGACCCCGGCTGAGCACTTCGCGCAGCCCGGCTTGCAACGAACTGAATTGGCCCTGCTCGGGAGTAAGGTTTCGCACTATAGAAGCGCCACCGCTGTACACAACTGACCGCAGCGCCTGCTCGTTATTTCCGGCAACTACGATCACCATCTCGCAATGTTGCGAAAGCGCGTGAATTGCGGCTGAAAGAAATGTCCCAGGTAAGGCCAAAGACGAGACTCCCCCCTCCCTCGCGTCTTTCAAAGGGTGTGGGGAACCCAAGGGTAGAAGCGCTTTGTCCCGGCCCATGCGCGTGGATTCACCCGCCGCGAGAATCACTCCGGCGAGACCCATCCCTACTCCGGCACTTCGCCGTTCAGCAACTTGCCCAGACTGCACCACGAGCAGCGCACGCCCACATAGAAATGCCCAAACAGCGCATACACGGCACTGACTTCATCAAACCGCATTTCGTAGATGAGCTTTTTGAAGACCAGAGGATCATCGGCAAACAGGTCGACGCCCCATTCCCAATCGTCGAAGCCAATCGAGCCGCTAATAATTTGCTTCACTTCTCCGGCATAGCGTCGCCCAACCTGGCCATGCTCGTACATCTGCCGGGCGCGTTCCTCGATAGGCAACGTGTACCAATTCTTGTCCTCGCCCCGGCGGCGGTCCATGGGATAGAAGCAAGCGTATCGTCCTTTAGGAATTTCCGGAAAAAGCCGGGGCTGCATCGCCTCGCGCTGCCGAGCAAGCGTTTCGTTGATGGCTTGCTTCCATTCATCAGAATGGGGCTCGATCCCTTGCTCGGCCAGCTCGCGATAAGTCTTCACACTGGACTCGTAGAGTCCCAACTCAATGACTGAAAGATACGACGTAGCCGGCTCGAGATAATCACTCAGCCGCAGCCGCGAAATTTGCATCTCCGCCCGGTTCAGCTCATCGAACGACGGCCGGAAGTGAATGAACATCAAGTCGCCCTTATGTCCCAGCAGGGAATAAAGCGCCGACTGCCCGCTCGAACCACCTCCGCTTGTGCCGGGAGAAGTACTCGTAGAAGCTGCGCTCTGCTCCATCTTGCCCAGCAGTCCGGCGGCCTCGTGAACAATCTCCCGCCGGAGCCCGGCCCGCAGTTGCCGCCACGCGCTCCAGCGAAACCGCATCATCTGATGGAGAACGCCGTAGCCCTCGACAGTGAGCGGGACGGCCGGGATCTCGGAGGTGGCGGTTCTGGTTCGCATCGTAGCCATAGGCAAAGACCTGTCCCTCATTGTAACTGCTGAAGGTCCAGAAACCTGAAACCGTCACGCTTAGTGCGCCTCAGCCGCTACCGTTTTCTTCCCCGCGATCCACTCATCCACTTCCTTCTCCAACACCGCTAGCGGCAGCGCACCGCCCAGTAAGATCACATCATGAAACTCCCGAATATCAAATGACGGTCCCAGTTCTTTTTCCGCCCGTGTCCGCAGTTCACGAATTTTCAGTTCACCAATTTTGTAGGCGAGCGCCTGACCGGGCCAGGAAATGTAACGATCCACTTCCACTGTGGCGTTCTGTTCTGAAAGTGCAGTGTTAGCAAGGAAATAATCAATGGCCTGCTGACGCGTCCAATGTTTGTAGTGCATGCCGGTATCAACCAACAGCCGGACGGCGCGCCACATTTCGGCGCTCAAGGCACCAAACTTCACGTAAGGATCGTCATATAAACCCAATTCATCGCCAAGAGATTCGCAATAGAGCGCCCAACCCTCGACGTAGGCGGTATAGCCTCCGAAGCGGCGAAACTTGGGCAGATCTTTCAAATCATTGGCGATCCCCAGTTGAAATGTGTGACCCGGCACCGCTTCATGCAGAATGAGCGACGTGATCTCATACAGCGGACGCGTCTCCGGCTTATAGGTATTCACATAGTAGTAGCCGGGACGAGAACCATCGGGCGCAGAGGCTTGGGCATAGGCCGTCGTCATCAGCGGCGCGATGGCTGCCGGGATTGGCTCGACCCCATAGGGCAGTCGCGGGAAGGTGCGGAACAGCTTGATCAGCAACGGGTCAACGACCTTTGCCCGTGCCCTCGAATATTGCAGCAGCTCCGTATCCGTCTTCACATAGAACTTAGGGTCGGCGCGCAGGTAGGCGAAGAATTCTTTTATCGAGCCTTTGAAGCCAGCCTTGTCTTTGATCTTCTCCATCTCGGCCCGCATACGCTCCACTTCTTTCAATCCGATTTCATGGATCTGCTCCGGCACAAAGCTGGTGGTAGTTTCCGAGCGGGCCAGATATGCGTAGGTCGCGTCTCCGTTGGGGACTTGCCATGCTCCGACTTGCTCGAACGACGCTGGAACGTATTCCTGCGCCATGAAATCCTGGAGGCGCGCGAACGCCGGCAGGACGTCGGCTTTGATCGTCTGCTGGGCCTGCGAGATCAGCCGCGCTTTGTCGGCCTCGGAAAACGAAGCTGGCATCTTTGTAAAAGGGTCATAGAAGTGAGTCTTCGTCGGATCTTGAAAGTTCATCGCCTTGAGTTGGCCGAGGACCTCCGCTCCAACCACTTTTGGCAGGACAACATGCTGCTTCATCCCCTCATGCATTAGCGCGATGTTCTGGTCCAGGTAGGCAGGAAAGTTCCGGAGGCGCGCCAGCCAGTCGTCGTAATCCTTCACGGTTTCGAATCGCAGGTCGTCAACTTCACGTTCGACCGTCTGGATGCCTGAGAAAGTATTCGTGCGCACCAGGTACCATTTGTACTGCTCGCTTTCAATGTCATCTTTCTTGTCGTACGCAAACACCTCGTAGCTGACACGGTCGTTCGGCGCGAGCTGGTTGCGATCAATGGCGTGCAGCTCTTTAAGTGCCTGGCGCGAATGCTCAAATCGGGCATGGATGGCGCTTAGCGACTCATCCGACCACTTATCATTCCAGCGGCGGTCGCCAAGGCTCGACGCCCATACGGGGTTCTGCTCCATCTGGTATTCCCAGTCTCGGTCGAAGAGGTCGTGTAGCGCTCTCGCAGCATTGTTTTCCGTGGACATGGCGAAGACGGGAAGAATAGCAGCAATCAGAATAGCGCGGACCAGATGCATGAGACCTCCACGGGGCAGAAGGGAAGTTAGCAGACGAGCCGGAGCACGAGCAAGCCTGGGCTCTTGGTTCCTTCGTGGACTTTAGTGTCCTTCGTGGTTTATGGGTTTTCGTATCCAGTTATTGACACATTTCGAATCTCGGCACATTCTCAAGATATGAGCACCATCGCGCTAACCGAGCTACTGGGCGCGCCTGTACTGGAGGTTTCTGGGGCGCCATGCGGACGTGTGCGCGAAGTGGCTCTGACGCCGGCCGAGGACCGCGTTCACGTTTCCACGCTGATTGTGCGCACTAAAAAGGGCGACCGCCTGCTGCCGTTTTCAGCAGTGTCATCGCTCAATGGCGGTGTCCGAGCATCTTCGGCCGCGTCCGACTGGGCGGGTCCGGAAGGAGAAGGGCTTTTCCTGCTGGAGCGTGACCTGCTGGATCAGCAGATCATTGACGTCCATGGCCGAAAAGTTGTTCGCGTCAATGACGTTGACTTGCATTTGGAAACCGGCAATGGTGGCATCCAGCTCAAGATTGGGTCTGTGGACGTGGGAACCCGTGGTGCCGTCCGACGCCTGCTCAAAGGTGTAGTCCCCATGGCGGCGCTCAGGCCCCTGTTGCAAAGAATTCCTCCACGACTTATTCCCTGGGATTTCGTGGACCTGATCGAGACTGACCCGGCGCGCCGCGTGAAGTTGAAAATTTCGCATGATCGCCTGGCCAAATTGCACCCCGCTGACATCGCCGACATCGTTGAGAGTCTGGCTCCCGATGAACGCGAAGCTGTATTTGAGACCCTTGACCAGGAAGTCGCAGCCGAGGCGCTCGAGGAAATTACGCCGCGGGTCCAGCAGTCCATTGTCGAGTCGCTGGATTCTGAACGCGCAGCGGAGATCGTCGAGGAAATGGATCCAGATGCAGCAGCCGACTTGCTGGCCGATCTGCCGGAAGAGCGCACATCAGAAATCCTCCAGGAGATGGAACCGCAAGAGCGTGCTGAAATGACCGAGCTGCTGGAATTTGGTGAAAACACCGCCGCCGGTCGGATGAACACGGAATATCTGGCGGTGGATTCAGAGGCCACAGTAAACGATGCTATCGAAACCCTGCGGAATTTCGAAGGGGGCGTCGAAACCGTAAGTACCATCTATTTAGTGGATCGCGAAGGCAGACTCACTGGGGCAGTACCCCTCGCCAAGCTGGTCCTGGCAAAGCCAGGTGACAAGCTTACGGCTCTGACCCAGGACCAACTGATTTCGTGTCATGCCGGCTGCGGAGAAAAAGAAGTGGCTGCGCTATTCGATAAATACAACCTCTCTACGCTGCCGGTGGTGGACGACGACGGCAAGTTGACCGGAGTGATTACTTCGGATGACGTGATCAGCTTGCTCCGAGCAAAGCTATAATCAAGATGGCCGTTCTATTTTTAATCATGAGTCCGAAAAAGAAGAGTACCCGTGTCTCGAAGAAAAGGCCGACGACCGTACGTTGGCAGGATAGGTTCATGCGAAATGACGGAAAACGGAGCGGTCCACCAGATCTCTCGTCTAGAAACGGTTTCGCTAGAAATTAACCTCTCAGCTTGCGCTTTTCACCTATCCAAATTCCTGCATCTCCATTTATTCTGATTGCCGCAGTGAAACGCGTTCCAAATATTTTCGACACATGCGCCCATGAAATTCCTGAGACGCTGGAAGATCCGGATTCTGCTGCTTTTTGCAGTCGTGGGACCCGGGTTCATTACCGCCAATGTGGACAACGATGCCAATGGCATCGTTACCTACTCCCAGGCCGGCGCTCAGTTTGGTTACAAGCTTCTCTGGACCATGATCCCGGTCACCATCGCGCTGATTGTGGTGCAGGAGATTTCCGCGCGCATGGGTGCGGTAACCGGCAAAGGTCTGAGCGACCTGATCCGCGAGGAGTTCGGCTTCCGCATCACCTTCTTCATGATGATCGCTATCCTGTTCATCAACTTCGGAAACATTCTCGGAGAATTTGCCGGCATTGCCGGAAGCCTTGAACTGTTCGGCCTCTCGAAATACATCACCGTCCCGGTCTGTGCGGCCATCGTTTGGTTGATCGTCGTGAAAGGCCAGTACAAAGGCGTCGAGAAGATTTTTCTGGTCGCATCGTTTCTTTACGTAACCTACATTTTTTCCGGAATCCTGGCCAAGCCGGATTGGATTAAAGCGGCAATCGGCACCTTTAAACCGCCGGGCAAGGAACTGTTTCAGCATGAATATTTATTTATGACGATCACCGTCATCGGCACGACGATCGCGCCTTGGATGCAGTTCTATCTTCAGTCTTCCATCGTAGAAAAGGGTGTCACCCGGCGGCAATACAGGGCTTCTAGACTGGATGTGATAGCCGGTTGCATCTTTACCGATGTGGTGGCGTGGTTCATTATCGTGGCCTGCGCGGCGACATTGTTCGCTCACGGTGTCCACGAGATCAATGGGGCAAAGGATGCCGCCGAGGCCCTAAAGCCGATTACGGAAAATTACGCTTACATTTTGTTTGCCGTCGGACTGTTTAACGCTTCCTTATTCGCCGCATCCATCTTGCCGCTTTCGACTGCGTACACCGTCTGCGAAGGACTGGGTTTCGAATCTGGTATAGGAAAAAAGTTTAGAGAAGCGCCGGTCTTCTATTGGCTGTACACAATTCTGATAGCTGCCGGAGCCGGATTGATTCTGCTCCCACGCCTTCCGCTCATCAAAATCCAGCTCTACTCGCAGGCTCTGAATGGAGTGGCGATCGCGCCGGTGCTGATCTTCATGTTGTTGCTGGTTAACAAAAAAGAGCTGATGGGAGAGTACGTCAATTCAAGATTGTTCAACGTGATTGCCTGGTCCTTGGCGATCGTGATGATCGTTCTTTCGGTTCCTTTTGTTTGGCACACCGTGCGACAGATTGGCCACTGATTCGTGCCCCCGCGCGTGAGCCGAGAGAGATTGCTATCAGGACGTCCCGCTCTTAGCAGCGGCTAAAAGCCCGCCTCTGCCCTGCTGAGCTGCGCTCCGGCGCGTGGTCCCCACCCTTCGAAAACCGCGAAGGGTGGGGCAGCCGGCCGTTTAGGCCCAAAGCCCAAAGCCCAAAGCCCAAAGCCTGCTCTCTGGTTACCTCGGGGCCTTCTCAGGTAATCTTTCAGGTGTGCTTCGGTGGTTCTATACTTTTCGGGTGAATGCAAGTTCCGATCCGCGCCTGCAGCAGGCCGCCAGTCGCCCGGATGGCGATCCATTTTCTACGCAAAGCGCCACGCCGGGTGGTCCGTCGCGACGCCGGTTCGCCATCCTTGCCGGACTGATTTTGCTAGTGGTCTTAGCCGTCAAGACCGGGACGGCGCAGGCTGCATGGCAAGGAATCGCAACGTTCATCGGACTACATGGCAAGCCGGAGCCAGCATCCGCTAATGTCTTGTCCGAGCATGAGATCGAGCATCTCAATGAAATGTCGCCGCAGAGCCAGGCGCAACTCCTGCTGGAGCGCTCGATCAACCATTATCGCGGGGCCAACGATCAGATCGCGGCGCGCGTAGACCGCTGGCGAGGCAAGATTAAGTTGGACCAGCAGTTGAATTCATTATTCTCGACCGCACTCAACTCCGACGATTTGCGAGTCCGGGCTGCGGCCATCGAGATTGACATAGCATCCCGCAATCTGGAAAAAAGCATTGCGAGCGTTGACAAGCTCGAACCCGACGCTCGCTCGGCCGAACAGGGCCCACGCGTCAATGCGTTGTGGGACATCGCGCTGCTGGGAAATCGCGGAGTCGAGCCGCAGCGGGCCTTCGACATCATCGTGGCGTCCCTTCACGACTCCAACGAAAACATCCGCTACTGGTCCGTCGAAGGATTGGCGTACCTCGGCACGGACGAGACCATCGCTCCGTTGCTGCAAATGTTTCATGACGATCCCTCGCCAACGATTCGGGAACGCGCGGCTTGCGGCCTGGCGCAATCGGGAATGCTCAGTGAACACCAGCGACGCAGTGCAGTACCGAAGTTGCTCGATTTTGCCGAAGACCCATCGCTCGACCGGACGACGCATGAGTGGGTCTTCCAGGCGCTACGCGATATCACCGGGCAGAGCTTGCCTCACGACGCCGCGCTATGGAGAAACTGGTACTCCAGCAACGATGGTCAGTGGAACCCGATAACTCGCGACAGCGAATAAATTCTCGGTCGGGTACACGGCACACCTCAAACAGACCTAAGGAAGTCACCAAGAAAGACACGCCTCATTTCCAGTACACAGCACAGGAATTAGGTTCCTACCTAAGCCGAATGAGAAACGGTCCCAGCGGCGAAGCCGCGGCATAGGAAAGCCCGGCACGGCAGTGCCGGGGCAGAGGCGGAGTAGATTGAGTCCCGAATGGGACGCCACACGCGGCACAGTTCCTAAAGCGCCATCAACACCACGCCGGCCGCAACCAGCAGCGCCGCGGTCCAGCGCCGGCGATCCACATGCTCATGCAGAAAAATGCGCGCTGCAATCGCGTTCGCAACGAATGTGAGAGAAGCGGCAGCCGGGCCGATCAGGCTCACGTTGTTCCAGGAAAGTCCATACAACAAACTGTAGAAGGCCAACGTCATGCAGGCGACGCCCAGAAGAAAATAGCGGTTGCGCACTATTAGCAAGCCCACAAAGAAAAGCCCTCGCCGGCGACGCATCTGCCCCAGATCTCCAATCTGTTTCATGGCACGAGACAGGAGTACGTCCCCAGCGCTCGACGACAACACAACCGCAAGGATCGCCAGCCAGCCATTGAGATTGCTGATCGCGTGCTTGATCATGAGGGCTCCGTTGCCACATTGCCAGCCTGGTTCCTGCGACGCGGCGGACGGCGGGTAACTTCCGGCCCGCTGGTCACAAAGCCAACTCCGCTCGAAACCAGCGCGATCCCCAGCCAGCGTGTGAGGCTCACTTGTTCATGCAGCGCGAACCTGGCGATCAAGGCCAGCAACACATATCCCAGGGAACTGGCCGGCAGCACGTAAGTAAGATCAGCCCAGGAAAGCGCTGTGACGTATGAGGCGAAGAACCCCAGCAGAAGGACAATTCCAATTCCGACCCAGGGATTTGCGATGGCCAGGAGCAGTTGCGATGGATGTCGTAGTGAAATGTTTCCGACTTGCTTCATCCCGTACGAGAGTAGGGAATCGCCCACCGGAGCAAAAATGCTGACCCCGGCGAGCACAAGATACTTTCGCAGATTCACGAGAGATTAGACCTGCACTGTCTCCACAGGCGGTGGCGCCGAGGCAGCTTCCGACTGGTTCTTCTTGACCAGCTTGTTTCGCATCGAACGCACTTTCAGGAACGCCTTCGCTTCCTTATAGAGCCGTTTGCGATCGCTCGAGTGGAACATGGACTTTCTCAGGATGCGGAAGACAGCCTTGGGTCGAAAGTAATATTCGTCGTAAAAACGATGGACGGAGTGAAGTATTTCGTCCGCCGGCAAACCCGGATACTCGATGTGTGCGAGTTGATGGCCGCCTTCATCCACCATCTTGTCGCCGTTCACCATGAAATTGTTTTTAACCGCGAAATCGAAGAGCTCAGTTCCCGGATAAGCATGGGCCACCGAGACCTGAATGGTTTCAACATCAAGTTCTTTGGCAAATGCGATCGTGTTCTTGATAGTCTCGCGGGTCTCTCCCGGGAGTCCCAGAATAAAGTCGCCATGGATCACAAGACCGAGCCTGTGCGCGTCTTTGGTAAACTGCCGGGCGCGTTCAAGGGTTGCGCCTTTCTTGATGTTCTTTAGAATCTGCGCGTCGCCCGACTCGTAGCCCACAATCAGCAAGCGGCATCCGGCTTCCCGCATAGCCTTCAAGGTTTCGTAATCAGTGGTGACGCGCGATGTGCATGACCAAGTCAGATTCAGTGGCTTCAGTTTGGCGCAGAGTTCGACAGTTCGTGCTTTCTGAATGTTAAACGTGTCGTCATCGAAGAAGTACTCTCTGACATAAGGCCAGTATTCTTTTGCCTTGGCCATCTCCCGCGCTACGTCATCGGTCGAACGCTTGCGCCAGGCGTGTCCGCTGGTAGTTTGCGGCCACAGACAAAACGTGCATTGCGCCGGACAACCGCGCGTTGTGTAAAGAGAAACGTACGGGTGGAGAAGAAATGGTACGTTGTAACGCCTGACATCCAGGTCTCGGTGGTAAACGTCTGTGACATGCGGCAGGGAGTCCAAATCCTGCAATTGCGGACGGTCAGCATTGTGGACCACCGCTCCGTTCTTGAGATAAGAAATCCCCAGGATATCGGCGAGTGGCTTGCCCTCGGAAAATTCCTTCACCGCGTAGTCGAATTCTTTGCGCACCACAAAATCGATCGCTGGCGCGTCGCGCAAACACTTTTCCGGCAGCACCGTCACGTGCGGCCCAACGAAAGCAATCTTGATCCCGGAATTCGCATCCTTGATGCGCTGCGCCAACCGAATGTCCCCAGGAAAACCTGGAGTGCTGGTATAAAGCACAAGGAACTCGTACTCCTTGCTGATATTGATAGTCTCTTCGGCGGAGACGTAGTGCGAAGGCGCGTCCAGCAAACGTGCACCCTCAAGCATTCCAGCCGGGTACGCGAGCCACACTGGATACCAGTAAGACTCAATTTCGCGAGTTGCAGGCCAGCGTGAGCCTGCTCCCCCATCAAAGTTTTCAAAGGAAGGCGGGTTTAGGAACAATGTTTTTAAGGGCATGTTTGTAAGATCTTTATCTTAACATTCGTGACCGGAGCGTCGCGGAGGCGGGTAATCGAAGAGGTCACCCGCAAAAAGAGGTCAGCGGCTAAGAAGAACTGTGTTCCTTTCTGGCCGTTATCAGGCTAAAGGCCAACTTCGGCCGGGGCAATATGTTTGGCCTGAACAGAGCTTTTGATGCAGCGAACTGGGTAAAAGACCCCTCGGTTTGACACTGGGCCGTGAAGCGGTAACTCTTAAGATTTCAAATAGTTCGCGCCGAGTTCTAAGCAGAAACAAAGAGGGCCCGACTACTTTCCTTGTTCTACCCAGGATTCCAGCTCTCCCGCAGAGCGTAGGAGGGCAACGCGGGCGCGGAGTAGTTGAAAGTTGGCGTCCTGCAGTGCGCCGTACTTTGCCGACATTTCCGCTCGCGCATTAGCAGCATCATGTACCGTAGTCGTGCCTGAATTCATTCGGACTTCAACAGCGTCAGCTTCCGACTGCGAAATTTCATACTCCAACTCGGACACTACCTGTGCCGCCTTCAATTGCTCGACTGAGCGTTGCAGCTTCAAGGTTTCCTGTGACACCTGGTTCTTGGTCAATTCCACTTCATGGTTGGCGCGAATCGCATCCGCATCTGCAGCCTCAGCGTGAGCGTGTTGCGCGGCATTGAAAAAGGGAAACCGGATTACCACACCAATGGTGGCATTGTTACGTTCGAATGCTTGAGTGGGAAAAAACTGGAGCCAATTATTGAATTTCGCCAGCACCGCATATTGCGAAGCGAAGTCCACCGACGGCCACAGCGATCGATGCTCGGCGCGCGCCCTGAAGCTTTGCGCAATCGCGCGTTGCCGCGCGATCATAACCGCCGGGCTGTTTTCGGCGCTGGCCGGCTGCACCGTGTCCGGCAAAGGCGTCACCGAATCCGCATCGGTCTGAATGGAATCTGCAGGAATGCCGGTGAGTTGCGATAGCGCGCCCCGCAAAGCTTCAACCGCGCTCTGCGCCTGGGTGATTCGTAGGTGGGCCCGCGCCGTCGCTAAGCGCGCCTTCTGGGTCGTCTGCGCGCTGTCAATGCCTTCCTGCACGCGCTGGCTTACTATCTGCTCCATTCTGTGCGCATCGTCCTGTTGCTGTTGCAAAGGCTCGATCTGCGCCTCCCACCTCATGAGCTCAAGATAAGTGAGCGCAGTCTCTTGCATGATCTGAGTGCGGCGATCCTTGGTCCCGGCAGATGCGGCTTCGTATTCATTGCGCGTAGCTCTCACGAAATCGCGCAAAGCTGGATTAAACAGCGGGGACTGCGCGGTCACGTTGACCAGGGAAGGCGCTGCTCCCTCAAGGCTCAACGGGTAGCCCCATGAGTCCCCCAATCCCGATCCGACCTGCGCTTGGGGGATGTATTGGCTCCGCGCCTCGCGGTATGCAGCAAATGCTCTCTGCTCGTCCGCGGCCGCAACTCCCGCCGCGGCGCTGTGAGTAAGCGCCAACTCAACGGCGCGTTTCAACGACAGCTTTTCGGCTCGGGCACTGACCGCGAGCAGCGCTGGCAAAGAACACACCAGCAGCAATTGAACAGTCTTCCGGCACCAATGCAGAAGAGGTCTCATGAGTCCACCTTCGTTGTGGGATTCAACCTGTGATTCTATTGGAACACTCAAGCGGCTAGCGATTCACGCGTTGTAGGGCTTGCTGCGCGGGGGAAAACTCTCGAGCCAGTTCCAGCGCCGATTTATACTCGGTCACTGCTTTCTGCCGGTCTCCAAGTTTTTCGGCCGCTGTGCCTAAAAGATAGTGCACTTTGAATGCCGGCGCCTGTTCAACCTTAGTGGTGGAATTCAGATAGGTCCGCAGCAGTTGCACAGATTCCGGCAGGTTGCGCTGGGTGCGGATGAAGATGTCCGCTGCGTCCACCAGCGCATCGGGACGATCCAAGGGCGCCGAACGCACGTGATTCAACGCCTGCTCCATCTCGTCCAACCGGTTGCGGTGACGGTAAAACAGCCCCAGATTCAACCACGAACTGGCGCTTCCGTGACTTGCGTCAATCGCTCCGCGGTATTCTCTCTCTGCAGTAGTAAAGTCTTTGCGCTTCTCCGCCATGCGCGCATTCACCCAATGCCCTCGCGCGGGGTCGAGAGCCAGCAACGTATTCGCTTGTTGCGCCGCTTTATCATGCCCTCCGCCGACAATTCCCGGAGCTTCCAGATAGAACTCGGCCAGATCGCTGCGCGCATCCACGCTGTTGGGACTGAGTTGTACCGCTTTCTCGAACTCAGTGCGGACCCGGCGCGCCAGCCCGGCTGCGGTCATGAATCCTGATTTATCTGCCTTCTCGCCGTAGATTCTTCCCAGCCACAGATGAAATTGGCTATTGGCTGGCGCCAACGATACGGCTTTCTCGCAATTTGAAATTCCGTGGTCCCAGTCGCCCAGGCTGAAATACGCGCGGCAAAGCAGATTGTGGGCAAGGGCATCATTCGGCGAAGAATCAATTTGTCCGCGAAGGGTGGCAATGGCCTCATCCACACGGCCGGCAGCGAGTAGGGCAGGCGCGGCCTCATCGGCGCCCGCTATGGCCGAAGAGGCGGCAAAAACCGCCAGCATTAAAAGGGAAACAACTTGGCGCATCTTTAATGCTCAATCAACGACTCAATCTAATAGATCACTCTAATGAATCACTCTAACCGGCAAATGATCATGCAGCGGTTTGGAATTTACAGTACCCAGGGCGACCACCGCGCGTTCCGGGAGTCCTGACGTGAGTTCCACCTGAGTCAAGTTCGAGATAGATGTTTGCACATTTCTACGAAGCAGCTCGTTATTCAAAATCTGGTAAACATAGGGCGTGCTGTCATCCTGCCGCAACGCTTCCCGCGGTATGGTGAGCGCGTTCTGATGCTCCGCTGTCACGATGGTCACCCCGACATTAATGTTGGGAAGAAGTCGAAAATCCGAATTCCCCACAATGCAGGTCGTCTCGCCGACATTGCGGGTGCCGTGCAGTTTTACTGTCGCTGGTATTCCGGTGACCGTGCCACTCCACACTCGGCCGGGCACCGCATCCCAGGTGACTTCAATTTTTTCGCCGGGTAGGAGTCGGGCGACGTCGGGCTCATCAACAAAGGAGCGCACGAGAACTTTGGATAAGTCTGCCTCTTGCACAACCAGGTCTCCGGGATTGACGTACGCTCCTTGCTTCACGGGAAGGAAATACACAATACCATCGAAGGGCGCATGAATCACAAGCTGACGTAGAACATCTTGGGCCGCGGAGTAAGCGCTTTGCGCTTCTGTTTGCTGGGCCTCAACCCGAACCACCTCGGGCTTGGAATAGCGCTCTGTCTGTTTTGCTTCGAGTAATTTCAACTGCGCTTCGGAGGAAGCGAGTTGGTCCTGCGCTGCCCGAACTTCTCCTGGAGAGGCCGCGCCCGACTTCTGCAGACGGGTCAAAGCGTCCAAGTTACGCTGGGCAGTATCGCGATCGGCTCTCGCCTTGACCAACTCCGCGTGTAAAGTCAGAACTTCTTCCTGGGTGCCACCGTGTTGCAGCGCATTCGCGTTGGCCTGCGAAGCGCGGACTTGCGCGAGGGCCTGTGCCGCCTGGCTGCGCGCGCTGGCAGCATTCAACTCAACCAGCAACTGGCCTTTCTTTACGTGATCTCCTTCTTTAACCCGGATGCTCTTGACCGTCGTACCCACAGGCGCGTGGGCTTCGAAATTCTGGACTGGCTCGACCTTCCCATTAGTCGAGATCACGCTGCGGATGGTATTGCGTGAAACTGTGGCTGCGACTACCGGCACCGAATCATCGCGAGACGCAAACGACGCCAGCAAGATGACGGCAAGGACCGCGCCAACAGCCCACAAAATCCAGCGCCGACGCGCGAGAGAACTCCCGTTTCTGCCGTTTTGTGCCATTCAATGTTGACCAAGAATAATCTAACATCCGGGCGTATGTCCGAATGTTGGCGACTTAACCGTTTAGATGCAGAGGGTTGCTGAAAGACCCGGAAAATTGGTATCCAACGGCTATTGTCCGGATGATGCGGCGGCCTTGGTCTTCCAATCCTCTCTCAGCTTTTCGAAGTCAGGCTGATCGCGGTATGCCTGAAAATCGTCCGAGTCGATGGCGGTTGCGTCATGCACCCCTGCCGCCAAGCATTGGCGCAATTCCGCCAGCACTCCCTTCTTGTCTGAAGTCAAAGCATAAACGCGGGCCCGCTGAAAGTGCGCCCACGCAGGATTCGCTGAACCTGTCGCGGCCAGTTCGAAATAAAGCAAACCATCGCGATAATTTTTCTGTTCCATACTTCGCTGGCCCGATTCGTAAGCTTGCACAACCAAGCCGCTCAGCGCGCGCCGAGTTATCAGCTTCCGGCGATCTTTACCCGCAGCTTCTCGTTTGAGGTCAGCGATTTTGCTACGTAGGTCGGTCAATCCGGCGGCATCGAGATCGCCAGTGGAGATCCTTTGCATCGCGGCGGCTGGCGCTTGCTGGATCCGAGCTTGCTGCTCAAGCTCAGAGGCTTCTTGTTTTTCAGCCGTCTTCACTGATTTATTTTTCTCGAAACGCGCACCTTGGCGGCGCCAACATCCGCCAGGTCCCTGAGGTTGCGCACTATAGCCGCATATTCGCGCTGCGCAGCAAGCTCGTCGTTCTTGGCCTCGAAACCGCGAGCTTTGGCAAGAGCGTCATCAAGGCTTGAAGCGATGCGCGCGGGATCACGCGTTAGAGTACCGGCAGCCATCGCCTGCAGGTCCATCCAATCCAGCGCTTCCATCCAGACTTCCGCGGGAGCCCATCCGTGCTGACCTTCAAAGACTCGAATAAGATATCGCCCTCCTGTCTCGTCCAGTTTGGGCCGCAGTTGCGCGAATTCCGCGTAGTTAAAGTCGGCATCGCCCACGGCAGCAAAGTAAGCAAATTTCATATTGCGCGAGGGTGCAGTGCCCGGTGGAAATCCGGCTGCGTTGGCAATAACTCCGGCCACACAATCACCGCAGGAGAGGGCAACGCTGGTTGCGACCCGAGCGCCGCCGGACATTCCCGCCATATAGCGACGATGCGGGTCAATCGAGAATCTCTGCTGCGTGTCTCCCCAGACCGCGACGGCCGCCTCCGCCGAGCCGCCTAGCGGACCGTTCCGGGAGTTGTTGGAAGCAGCGACGATGTAGCCAAATTTTTCCGCCGCCGCTTGAATTACATTAGCAGCGACCTGCCCTCTTCCTCCGGGATCGAAAACATACACGATCGGCCACTTGCGAGCTGCGGAGTAAGCCGATGGAAGATACAACGCATACGTTTCTTTCGCATTGCTCTTGCAGGTGACGCTGGGAACGAGTGTCCCGGCCGGCGGCAAAGGTTGTAAGGCTTGGGCGTGAGCTCGGGCGCAAAACAATCCCACACAGAGCGTCGCCAGAAATTTGCAACTCACGTCAGAAAGACTAGCTGCCATCGATGGGCGGGTTCAACCGGTCACCGAAGTTTCCAGCGTGGCGAATCGCTTTAGCCGAAACGGAGCACCAGCATCACGGTGCTCCATCACCAATCCCGCCAGCATTTCCCCTAAGGCCGGTCCATGCTTGAATCCATGCCCTGACCCGCCGCCAACTAACCACACATTATCGGCCGCCGGATGGCGGTCAATGATGAAGTGATGGTCCGGAGTGTCTTCGTATTGGCACACGCGGGTTTCAACCAGCGGCGCATTCTTCATAGCAGGGAACCGAAAGCCCATATATTCCCGCACCGTCTTGAGGCACTCGGCACTGGCCATACGTTCGCCTGTGGTCGGGTCAAAGTCAGGGCCGCGACTGTCATCCGCGATTTTGAACCCGCGTCCCCGATTTTCCGGCGAAAGATTTCCCGGAATGCCGTACATGAAACGGTCGCGATGGTCGGCCCACACCGGAAGCTTCTCCTCCGAAAAGCGGTCGTCTCCGGACGGTGTCCCGAAGAAGAACACATCCTGTTTGGTCGCACGAATCTTGTTGCCAATGGTGTCCGGGAAAAGTTTTCCCATCCACGGTCCGCATGCAAAGACATACTGGTCGGCGACCAACCTCGAACCATCCGCGAGCGAGACACCATCACCTATTCCGCGCTCAAGATCACGCGCCAGAACCGCAGTTTGTTTGTACTCTCCCCCCTCCGCCACAAACTCTTCTACGACCGCCTGGCATGACGCTCGGGCCTCCAGAAAACCACCGTCCGGCTCGTAGATGCCCCACCTCACGCCTTCGAGGTTGATCTGCGGCCACCGCTCGGCGATGTCGTCAGTGGACAGTTCTTCGTACGCGATACCCGCCTCGCGTAACAGTGGCAAAGATCCGCGCTCGAAGTGGTCATCGCCAGCCGCCGCCATCCACAACACTCCATTCCCATGCAGAAGCTGCCGGCGCCAGCGCGTTTCGTGCTCTTTCCACAATTGCATTGCCCGGGCCGCCATCTTTGTATAGGGCTGGTTCGGCCCATAGGTGCCGCGGATCACGCGCGTCTCATCGCCCGACGAGGCTCGAGAGTTGGCCGGGCCCCAGGCATCCAGCAGCGTGACTTGCACGCCGCGACGCAGCAGGTACAAGGCAGTCCATCCGCCAAAGGCGCCAGCTCCAATCACCGCGACACGAGACTTTGTTTGCATGTGGCCCAGCCGAAAAGTTTCCGTCCCGAACGAGCATAACAGTGTGATGTCGGCGCGTAGCGCTCCAATTCGAATCGATTCAAGACCTTCGCGTCCTTCGCGGCACTTCTTAGCGACCTTTGCGGTTAAAGTCTTTTGCTTTTCATCGAGGAAAGTCAAGAGACCTTAACCGCAAAGTACGCAGAGAACTTCCGCGAAGTCCGCAGAGAAAACCAAATCGGGAGGCCACCTGATGGCGATCGTGTTTTGGCGATGCGCAAAGCCATCGTTACAATGCCAGTATGCCGAAGCCGCCCCGTTACACTCCGGAAGACGCCAAAGCCGGACTGGATGCGAAATTTCCCGAGATCGAAACCTGGCCCAACCAATTTCCCGGCTACGAGATCCTTATAGACGACCCGGAATTTACTTCGGTCTGCCCGAAGACAGGATTGCCGGACTTCGGCGTGATTACTGTCCGCTACATGCCCGACAAACTCTGTCTGGAACTGAAGTCGCTCAAAGAATATTTGCAGTCCTATCGCAATTTGGGAATTTTTCAGGAGAATATCGTCAATCAGGTGCTGGAAGATGTGGTGCGATGGGCGCGTCCGGTGTGGGCTGAAGTAAAAGGAGACTTTAGACCCCGCGGCGGAATTTCCACCGTCGTCGTCGCGAAATGGCCACGGCCGCGGGAAGTGAAATAGCTACATCAAAGAACCAAGACTTTAACCGCAAAGTTCGCAAAGGACGCAACGAGAATCTTTTCTTGGGGTCCAAAGATTTTCTTCGCGATCTCAGCGGCCGCTCTCTGCGAACTTTGCGGTTAAAGTCTTTTGCTTTTCAGTGGCCATGCTATATTCGCTCGATTGTGTCTGATACCAATCTTCATCCCAAAACCGCGCTCACAATCCTGACTGCGCTGAACCTACTGAACTACGCCGATCGGAATGTTTTGTTCGCGGTGCAGCCCCTGGTGCAGGACGAATTCCACATCACTAACAGGCAAGTAGGATACCTGGCTAGCGCGTTCCTGTTGTGTTACATGGCCGCTGCGCCATTTGTCGGTCCTCTCGCCGACCACTATTCGCGGAAACTCATCATCGCGATCGGGGCTATTTTCTGGAGTGGACTCACCCTGCTCACAGCCGTCACTCACACCTACACCGAATTACTGGTTCGGCACACCCTCGTTGGGGTCGGCGAAGCCACGTTTGTCACGATCGCTCCTACCATTGTTGCCGACCTTTTTGCGGAGAACAAACGTGGCCGCATTTTGGGCGTCTTCTACCTGGCAATTCCCGTGGGATCCGCGGCGGGGTACATACTCGGCGGCCAGCTGGCTCCGCAGCACGGTTGGCGTTTCCCTTTCTACATCGCAGCGGCTCCGGGATTTCTGCTGGCAGTGCTCGTCCTCTTTTTGAAAGAGCCGGAGCGCGGTCAGTTTGATTCCTTGAAGGAGACTCCTGACCGTGGCACGATTCTGGGACTCGCCCGAAATCCCGCCTTCTTGACTGCTACTCTGGGAATGGCCATGATGACGTTTTCTCTTGGCGGCATACAGGTCTGGATGCCTCAGTTTCTTTACAGGGAGCGCGATTACTCTCTCGAGTCCGCGAACCTTATTTTCGGCATCATCATTGTCGTGGATGGTATTTTCGCGTCGCTCCTTGGTGGCTGGCTGGGTGATTACCTCTTGCCCAGGATGAAGGGCGCCTATTACGTTGTTTCGGCCGTGGGCATGGCCCTCGGAGTCCCGGTGATGATTGTGGCGCTTTTTATGAGAGGACGCATAATGCTGCCGGCCATCGCACTGGCCGCATTCTTCTTGCTGCTCAACACCTCTCCGCTGAACGCCGCCGTCATTAACTCAGTGGGCGCTCACATTCGTGCGACTGCGATCGCCGTCAACATCTTCATCATCCACACCTTGGGCGATGTACCCTCGCCACCCATGATGGGATGGGTCGCGGACCACCGCTCGTTGCAGACTGCGTTCGTCTTGCCGGTAATTGCTATGATCGTGTCCGCGGCAATCCTCTTCTACGGTATGCGCTTTGCTCCTGCGGTCGCGGTCGAGGGCAAGCCTGCCCAGGCCCACGCGGGATGAACTTCTTCCACTGGATCACAGGCAGCCTGCTCGCTTTGATATGGTTTTCGCGTGTGGTGGATGCAGCCTTCGGTATTCGTATCCTGACCGATATTTCTCGACCGGAGTGGAACCGCAACTCCGCCACTGCGGCGGGAAATCCTCGCGTTGCAATCATTGTCCCCGCACGCAACGAAGAGAATTCCATCGGCCATGCTCTAAAGCGTTTGCTGGCGCTCGATTATAAGAATTATGAAGTGATCGCGATCAACGATCGTTCCACAGATCGCACCGGCGAAATTATGGATAGCGTCGCGACGACCTCGGCAGCCAAGTTAAACGTTGTGCACATCCGCGAACTTCCTCCTGGCTGGATGGGCAAAGCGCACGCCATGTGGACAGCTGGCCGCCAAACGGATGCCGACTGGCTGTTGTTCACCGATGCCGACGTCATGTTCCGTCCCGACTGTCTTCGCCGGGGGATTGCCTATGCCGAAAACGAGCGTGCGGACCATGTGGTGCTTTTACCACGGGTCGTCATGAAAACCCCCGGCGAAAAGATGATGGTGTCCTTCTTCCAAATACTATTCGTCTTCGGACACCGTCCCTGGAAGGTTGCCGATCCCAAGGCGAAGGACCATATTGGCGTAGGCGCGTTCAATCTTGTGCGCCGTAGCGTGTACGAAGCAATCGGCACGTACGAGGCACTGCGCTTCGAAATAGTGGACGACATGAAATTTGGCAAGGTGATCAAGAATGCGGGTTTCCGTCAGCGGGTTGTGCTCGGTGATCACCTGATCGAAATCCGCTGGGCACAGGGCGCCCGTGGAGTTGTGAACAATCTGACTAAGAACTTCTTTGCCGTAATGTCGTTTCAAGCCTGGCGAGCTCTGGGTGGATCCTTGGTGCTGGCGGTAATGAACCTGACTCCGTTTATCGGCGCGATGTTCGTTCCCGGCGCGACCCGTGCCCCCTACGTCATAGCTCTCTTGTCGATGTTCGCGTTGTACGGCGGACTCTGGCACCGGGACCAGATTCCGCCCTGGTATTTTTTCCTTCATCCCGTGAGCACGGTGCTCTTCATCTACACCGTTCTGCGCTCAACGTGTGTGACTCTGTGGAACGGCGGTGTGGAGTGGCGCGGCACCTTCTACCCGCTGGAGGATTTGCGCAAGGGACTCGTTTAAAGTCAAACCCTGAAACCACAGAGGACACGGAGTACTCACAGAGGTACACAGGGTGAACATGAATTCCTCTGTGCACTCTGTGGTTAAACGCTTTGCTTTGCTGCGTCAGTCCGACTCGACATCCTCCGGAATGTCGGCGGGCAGCGTCGGACGTCCTCTCTTCTTGCGGGTACTGCGACTATGGGGCGCCCGAAATTTTCCTGCGCTGAAGTGCCCACGTTGCTCCACATCAAAACTCTTTGGCAAGGGGGAGATGCGCGCTGCCTGTCCACCAAGCTGCCTGGCATTCTCCAGGATGATTTCTGTGCGACCGTCGTACTCCTTCAATTCGCCGCGAATTTCGATCTCTCTGCCTTCCAGTTGCCACACATCTCCAATCTTCTTCAAATCAATGCAAAGATGACGACCGAAAACGGACACAGCCGGTAGTCTTCGCAGAAATTAAGATAGTGAACGCCCCGGTTACCCGCATGAACCCGCGCAACCTTACCCACAATGCAGTGTGTCTCGCCAATATGTTTATGGGCTTCGGTGAAGGGAAGGCAGACGGCAGGAGAAAGCGCAGGGACCGTCAGAGCGAGAACGGCAAGGATCTTGGCAGCGCGGAGCACACAGGAATTCTAGTGTGCCGGCTTCACATTCCTCGGCCGTCCGAGAAAAAATGTGACTTGGGGTTCCCGAAACAGGACTCCACGGCCAGCCGACAATCGGTCTGGCCCGAATCCAATTTGAGTCACCGAAACGCCTTCACCGCCACCGTCTCATCATCCTTGACGTCGAAAACGGTGTAGAGTTTGGTGATCTGCAGCAGGTCGTGGACCTTCTTGGTCAAATTGAGCAGCTTCAATTCGCCACCCTGGTTGCGCACCGTCGTGTAGGCGCTGACCAATTCGCCGATTCCCGAGCTGTCAATGTAGTTGACGTCCCCGAGATTCAGCAGAATCTTCTTCTGCCCCTTTGCAAGCAGCTCCTTTACCTGGTCACGCAGCACAACGCTGCCCTCCCCCAAGGTGATACGGCCGCTGCAATCCACTATGTTGACGCCGTCAACCTGGCGTGTGCTGGTTTTCAAGTTCACTGGGAAGCCTCCTTGCCGCCCTCGGTCGCTCCGTGGACGTGCTTAGTAAGTTTGAATTCGGTGCCCGCCTGGGACGGAGTAATCTGCACATCGTCCATAAACGAACGGATTAAGAAAATCCCGCGTCCTGATGTTTTCAGAAGGTTTTCTGGTGCCAGCGGATCCGGAACTTTGGCCAGATCAAGCCCCTTCCCCTCGTCGCGAATGAATATGACCAAGTCCTTGTTGGTGCGCACAAACTCGAGTTCGACCTTCTTCGCAGGATCGTAAGCATTGCCATGGAGCACGGCGTTTACCGCTGCCTCACGCACCGCCATAGCTATCTGCATGACCTCGTCTTCGCTGAAACCGCTCTCTGAAGCAATGCGGCTGGCAGTCTGTTCGGCGTTGTCCACGGTCTCCAACGTCGAATCCAACTTATAGGAGAACCGGTCTCCGCTCATAAGTAGAGGTTTCAATGAGTTCGCGAAACGGTTGATGTGCCACTCATTCGGACCGGGGGTCGGCGACAAGACTATCCGGCCAGATTCGGTAGTTTGAACCTTCCACTGTGGAAATGTCAACGGAGATATCGGATCGGCGGCGGTACGTTTGTTCAACTGACAAACAACTCTTGACCCCTAATTGATCGGCCGCCCGACTGGTTCGTATCAGGATACGGCTTCAGCCGTATCGAAACGAATAAACAAACGATGGCGGCTTCCACCGCTGCCTGACACGCGTCAAGGCCTGTGATACAACCCTGACGTGCCCGAGCCTTCCCACCCTACGCTGATACGCGCCATCGGCCGCTGGAGCCTCGCCGCGCTGATGGTCAATTGCATCATTGGCAGTGGAGTCTTCGGGCTGCCCTCGGTGATCTTCGGCTTGGTCGGAAATGCAAGTCCGTTTGCATGGTTCTTTGCCGCGGTGGGAACGGGATTGGTGATGGCCTGTTTCGCCGAAGTCTCATCGCGTTTCGATAAGAGCGGCGGAATTTATCTCTACACTCGCACCGCGTTTGGCCGCACTGCGGGAATTACGGTGGCTTGGTTTGGATGGCTTACACGGCTCACTGCCGCTGCAGCCAATGCGAATCTTTTCATTATTTATCTTGCCGAGTTCTGGCCAGCGGCGAAAACTCCAGTTTTTCGTGTTTTGGTCTTGTCGGTGTTGTTGGGATTCCTGGCCGTCGTGAACTATGTCGGAGTGCGCAGCGGAACCGCTCTGAGCAATCTGTTCACATCCGCCAAGCTGATCACACTCGGCGGATTCATTGGCGCCGGACTGCTCTTTCTAGCCCTAAAGCAGCATCCTTTGATCATTTCCAGGCCCACTGGATCTCCCGGAACTTGGCTGCATGCGGTTTTGCTCTTGATGTTTGCGTTTGGTGGGTACGAGACCGCGCTCATGGTGGGAGGAGAAGCGAAACATCCCCAACGCGATTACCCGTTTGCTCTGTTCACAGCTCTTGCGGTCTGCACTGTGGTGTACACCATGACGCAGTGGATCATCATTTCAATCCTCCCGCAGGCATCCATGAGCGACCGTCCAATGGCCACAGCCGTACAGTTCATGCTCGGCCGATGGGGCTCGGGAATCGTAAGCATCGGGGTGCTCGTTTCCTGCTACGGATATCTCAGCGCGAACATTCTGGGGTTCCCTCGAATCCTGTTCGCGCAGGCGGAACAAGGAGACATGCCAACCACTTTCGCCAAGGTTCACAGCAGATTTCGCACTCCGCACATAGCGATTGTAGTCTTCGCCGTTTTTCTTTGGGGCTTCGCGCTGATCGGAAGCTTTCAGTGGAACGTCACCATCTCGGCCATGGCGCGCCTTGTTTACTATGGGTCAGTCTGCGCCGCTCTCCCGGTGCTGCGCCGCAAGCGTAATGTGCCCAGCGCGCAATTCCATCTCCCGATGGGACACCTTTTCGCCGTGTTGGCGGTTGGAGTGTCGTTGCTGCTGTTCCCGCACCTCGATCGCGCGAGCGCCATAGTATTGGGTATTCTGGCTATTGGTGTGATTGTGAATAGCTTGTGGGCCGCTCGGCGCACACCGCTTACAACCGCGGTGGAGTGATCTGAAACCCAAATCAACAAAAGCTGTTGTCCTTGCTCCTGTTGACAGTTGTCCCCGAGCAGGAGCAGAGTTGATCCACGCGCGGCTCGCCACCTCTTCAATTTTTGCCTCGAAGGAGATTCCCCAAAATGAGGTTCCTGAAAACTTTGGCGTCACTGTGCCTGCTCATGAGTGCAGCTCTGATGTTTGCCCAGGGCCAAGGCCCACAGCATGCGTCTGTGCTGGTTCCCGACAGCACCATCGAGCATGCGCAAGATGTTGGACACCGGGCCCACACAAATCATCTGATCCACGTGCGGCCTCAGGCTACGGGAGCCGCGCCTGCAGGGGAAACTCCAGCCTCCATCCGCGGCGTGTATGCCTTGCCTTCTTCACTGACCACTGGCGGCGCGGGCACGATCGCCATCGTTGACGCTTTCGACTATCCCACCGCGGAAAATGATTTGAAGGTTTTCTCCAGCAGATTTGGGCTTCCAGCGTGTACAACCGCGAACGGTTGCTTCAAAAAGATTTATGCCAACGGCTCAAAGCCCGCGAGCAATTGTGGCTGGGCGCAGGAGGCCGCACTGGACATCGAGTGGGCGCACGCACTGGCACCGAGAGCAAAAATCGTCTTAGTCGAGGCGGCGACCAACTCGTTCACGAATCTATTTCGTGCCGTTGATGTGGCCACCGCTCAAGTCACGACAGGAGGCGGCGCGGGCGAAGTGTCCATGAGCTGGGGAGGCGGCGAGTTTTCCACCGAAGCCAGCTTTGACGGCCATTTTCAGAACCACAATGTCGTGTATTTTGCCGCCAGCGGTGACACCGGCGGCGTGAATATTTATCCCTCAACTTCACCCTACGTGGTGTCGGCTGGGGGCACGACGATTCATCGCAACACCAGCGGCGCGTTCACCTCTGAAACCGGCTGGAGCGGCAGCGGCGGCGGCGCCAGCAAGTACGAAAAGAAGCTCAGCTACCAGAACGGCGTTGGCGGTACCAGCACCACGCAACGCTCAGCTCCTGACTTGTCGTTCGACGCCGATCCGCGTTCCGGAGTATCGGTGTACGACAGCACGGTGTGTAAGGGGTTGAGCGGATGGTTGGTTTTTGGAGGCACAAGCGTTTCCTCTCCTTCACTGGCGGGAATTGTGAATCAGGCAGGCGGCGCGACCAGCACGGTTTCAGAGTTGACCACGATTTACGCAAACCGGACCAACACATCTGAATTTCGCGACATCACTTCCGGCACGGCAGGCAGCTTCAGCGCCCATTCGGGGTGGGACTTCGTTACCGGAGTCGGCAGCGACAAAGGTCTCAACGGAAAATAGCGGGATACCAATCCAGCAGATCCCGGCTGGAAGCAGCCGGGATTTCCTAGTGTGGCTCGGGCTTGCCCCAACCTCCCCCTCCGGGCGTTTCAATGCGAATGCGTTCGCCCTTCTTAGCAAAAAGACTGCCTTTCGCTGGAAACTCATTCGATTGCTCGCCGGAAATGTGAAGCACGTGTCCGACTGCGCCAGACTCTCCGCCGGCGAGTCCATATGGAGGGAAGTTCCGGCGATCGCTGAGCAATGTGACTTGCGCATCGGCCAGCAACTCAATCTCGCGCGCTAGTCCACTTCCGCCCCGAAACTTGCCTTCCCCGCCTGAGTTCGGCCGATATGAGTACTGCCACACCCGGAAGGGATACGCATATTCGAGCGCCTCAACCGGAGTGTTCAAGGAATTCGTCATGTGCGTGTGGACACCCGAGAGTCCAGCCGCGTTCGGACGCGCGCCCATTCCCCCGGCAATGGTTTCGTAGTAAGCGAACGGCCGCTGCGTTCTAGGATCGATTCCTCCAATGGTCAGGTTATTCATCGTTCCCGAACTAGCGGCAGGAATACGCTCGGGCAAGGCTTTGGCCAAAGCGCGGAGAAGAACGTCAACGATGCGCTGTGAGGTTTCAACATTGCCAGCCGCAACGGCTGCCGGTGCGCTGGCATTCACGATGCTCCGCTCAGGAGCGTCAACCGTGATCGGCCTCATCAATCCTGCGTTGGCGGGAGCGTCTTCAGGAAGCAGGCAGCGAAAAACATAGTAAGTGGCGGAATAAGTGATCGCGAAGACCGCATTCATGCTGCTGCCGACTTGCGGGCTTGAACCCGCAAAATCGACATTCGCCGACGCGGAAGCTGGATCGAGTTCGACGGAAACGCAGATTCGAATCGGGGCGTCGTCAAAACCATCGTTGTCGAGAAAATCTTCAGCCGAGAATGTTCCCGCCGGCACCTGCGATAACTCCGCCCGCATAAGCCGTTCGGAGTAGTCGAGAAGCTCAGCGCACAGGTGCTGCACTTTCTCATTGCCGTAGCTGCCCACGAGTTCTCGCAGCCGTATTTCCCCAACTCGGCATGCTCCAACTTGTGCGGCCAAGTCGCCTTCGCGCTCTTCCGGCGTGCGAACGCTGCTTAGAATCATTTGCAGCACAGCGGCATCCGTCACCCCGCCGCTAGCTAACTTCATCGGCGGAATCCGAATGCCTTCTTCATCAATGGTGCGGCAAAGACCCATCGATCCCGGATACTTTCCTCCAACATCGGCGTGGTGCGCTCGTGAGGCGACATAGAATATCGGCGCCCTAATGCCCTCGACAAACACCGGCAATACCATTGTGATATCCGGCAGGTGCGTTCCCCCGGCAAACGGATCGTTGAGAATGGCAACGTCTCCAGGGCCGAGTGACAGCGTATTCACAGCGGCCCGCACCGACATTGGCATCGAACCCAGATGCACGGGCATGTGGTCGCCCATGGCGATCGCCTGGCCTTTGGAGTCAAAAATCGCGCACGAGTAATCCCGCCGCTCTTTGATATTGGGCGAAAATGCAGTCCGCCGCAGAACCGCGCCCATCTCCTCGGCAACGGAGCGGGTTGCGCTCTTGAAGACCGCAAGCTCAATTGGATCGAATGAATTCAAATTCATCTCGGTCACCACCCCGGGACCCCTTCGGCTTAGCTCAGGGCAGGCTATGGGCGTCCGGGGCTACACGAAACCAACCGTGTAGGGGCAGGCGCCCTCACCTGCCCTTTAATTCAGGCCTCAATTACCAAGTTAGAATACGAATCCACTTGTACGCGGCATTCCGGCGGCACCACGGTCGTGGCGCTGTATTCGTGCACAATCGCAGGACCCTTGAAACGATTTCCCGGCGAAAGCAAATCCCGTTGAAAAACCATTGCATCGAGCCAGTCGCGGCCAAACATCACCCGCTTTTTCGTTAGCACGGCATGCGCAGAATTCGCCCCCGCTTGCGGTTTCCGCGGGAGTTCAATCTTTTCTGAAGCTGCAATCATACGTACTCGCACGTTTACAATTTCAACTTTTCTGCTCTCATCAGCATGCCCATATCGCTTGCGATGCGCTTCATGAAAATTCGACAGCATGCCAGGCCCGGCGGCAACGTTTATTTCGTATCCCTGGCCAGCATAGCGAAGGTCCGCCGATCGCAATGCAATTCCGCTGCGGCCTTCCGCGCGGAACTCAGCCGCGCCTTTCGACTCGAGCTCAGAAAAATGAGGATCGAGTAGGTCGGGGGCTGCCCCACCCTTCGCGATTTTCGAGGGGTGGGGGGAACCCGAGTCGTGCCTCAGGGCAATCATTACGGTGCGCGCATAATCCCGCACCACATCCGATATAAGTATTCCCAGAGCCGACAGCGCACCTGGCATTGAAGGCACCAGCACGCGAGGAATCCCAACCGCCCGGGCGAGTGAACAGGCGTGGAGCGGGCCGGCCCCGCCAAATGCAACCAGCGTGAACTCCCGCGGATCATGTCCACGCTCGACCGAAATCAGCCGAATGGCCTTTTCCATCTCCGCCTCAGCCACTCGCAAGGTGCCAGCGGCGAAATGTTCGATCGAAGCAATCGGGCCGCGCGTTTTCTCCATAAATTGCCGTGTGCGGGCTTCGTCCAGTCGCACCGTTCCGGCAAGCGCGAGTTCGGGATCAAGCCGGCCCAGCATAAGGTTTGCATCTGTAACAGTCGGCTGTTCCCCTCGCCCATAGCAAATCGGCCCAGGATCGGCTCCGGCGGAGGCAGGCCCAACGTGGAGAATCCCTCCGCGATCAAACCAGGCCAGCGAGCCGCCTCCGGCTCCGACGGTATGAATGTCGAGCATGGGAATCGAAATCGGAACTTCAGAAACGCGTGCTTCGTTAGTTGTTTTTGGTCCGCTCGCTTCAATGAGCGAAACATCCGTCGAAGTTCCTCCCATGTCGAAGCCGATGATCTTGGGGAAGCCCGCAATTTGCGCGATCCGGTGTGCGCCGATGACTCCGCCCGCAGGTCCGGAAAGGACGGTTCGCACCGGTTCTTCGGCAGCGACTTTGGCGGAGACGATCCCCCCTGAAGACTGCATCACGTAAAGTGACCCAGCGTGTTGGCTTTGGATGCCGGCCTGAAGGCGCTCGACATACCTTCCCGCCTTTGGCGCAAGATAGGCGTTCACAACTACGGTCGCGGCACGCTCGAACTCGCGGAACTCGGGAAGAATCTCATGCGAGACCGAAATCGGTAGCCCGAGTTCACCCAAGACTGAAGCTGTTCTGTGTTCGTTTTCCGGATTCGCGAAGGAGAAGAGCAGGGAAATGGCGATGCTCTCGGCGTTGCTGGCGCGAATCTTCTCGCACAAAACTGCCAATTCCTCCTGCGAAGGCCGCTGCAGGATCTCGCCTTCCGCGGTTGTGCGCTCCGACACGCCAAAACGCAGCTCCGGAGGAATAAGGCAAGGCGCGGGCGTAGCCATCCAGTCGTAGAGATGTTGTCGTGCCTGGCGGCCAATTGCGATCGTGTCCTCAAACCCGGCCGTGGTCACGAAGGCCACGCGAGCCCCTTTGCGCTCCAGCAGCGTATTTGTGCCAATAGTTGTGCCATGGCGAACTTGTATTGCACGCCCTGGCGCAGTTTGCCGAATCGCTTCCAGAACCGATCTCGCGGGATTTTCCGGCGTGGACAAAACCTTCAACACTGCCGGTGTGCCCTCCTTCAGGTACACGCAGTCAGTAAACGTCCCCCCGGTATCAATTGCAATCCGCATAAGAAATTCTTGCAGGAACTAGCAACTGTGGTCGTGGAATGCTATCTCGTGGCAGAGCTTCGCTTCAACTGACCCGCAGTTCTGAATTCCCATGCTTGGCAGCTGGATCGAAATAGTCCCACTGAATTAATCGGAGACTCACCAGTTTGCTGTGCTACACTCCCGCCGGAGGTTCCGTATGGCAAAGAGTGTTAGCTGCAGAGATGTTGGTATGGACTGTGATTTCGTAGCGACAGGAAACACCGAGGAAGAAATCCTCAGGCAATGCGCAGACCATGCGCGTGTGGAACACAACATGAACGAAGTTCCCGCCGAGGTAAGGGACAAAATCCGCACGGCGATCCGCGACGAAGCGGCGGCGTAAGTTTCGAGTAAGCAATGAGCCGGGACTCTCGTCCCGGCTTTTATTTGTCAGGCAGCTTGTTTTCGGGGCGGCGATGCGAGAGCAGAAGTCGCCGCCAGCACGGGACGGCTTAACCTAAGGCCGGAACCATCGGATTTCTCGCCCGCTGGCGTTTTCACGTACCTCTTTCGAACCTGATTTGCCAGATTCAACGCACGCTCATATTTCTGCTCGCTGATTTCCTTGAACTTCCGCACGAGCCCGCAGCCGGCGCCGTGATCCAGGACATCATTAGCAATAGCAATTAATTCTTCCCGGTCGTGCCATTCTCCGATCGCATCTTTCACTTCGCCAAGGGCCTTCACAAACGCCGGCTGGCCATTTCTATTGGCCATTTGCAGCACATAGCGAAGCTCCTTCACCATCTTTCAGCAGTTTACGTTCGTTAGAATTCGAATCCAGAGACAATGCCTGCAGTGCGGTTTCCAGTTTTCGCGCAGGTGTGCGCAAATCGTGAACCTGCTCAGGTGCAGGCTGCCTGGGAGCTTTCTTAATAAACTTCCGCACTTTCCGCACCGATTTCTGGATTCGGTCTAGATCGAGTGACATCGCTCTTTCTCAAAACATTTTGGAGTCTCGGACGTGCGATTAGGTTTCTTCTGTTTATTTGGAAAAAGGCGTGGAGATATTACTTTGCGCGCTTTTCTATTCAGGCGTCGCTCCGAGCGAGCGAAACTCCGCCGTGTCCAGGTCTCGGTCACGAACGCCAATCAGGTACAGAATACTATCGAGCCCAAGATGTGACACCGCGTGATTCGCGCTCTTGCGCACTAGCGGCTTCGCATGGAATGCGATTCCCATCCCCGCAAGGTTCAGCATAGGAAGATCATTGGCGCCATCGCCGACAGCGACGACTTGGTCGAGAGAAATATTTTCTTGCGACGCGATTTGTTCGAGCAGCTCGGCCTTCTTATTTCCATCCACGACTTCAGACACAACTCGGCCGGTCACTAAACCGTTTTGAATCTCGAGCTCGTTTGCGAATACATAATCAATTCCCAGCCGCCCCCGCAGGTGCTGGCCGAAGAAGGTGAATCCGCCTGAAAGAATCGCCGTCTTATAGCCGAGCAATTTCAAGGTTGAGATCAGCCGCTCCGCTCCTTCAGCGAGCTTGATTGAGTGCAGCACCTCCTTTAAGCGCGGTGCAGGAAGGCCGCGCAGTAGGGAGACTCGCCTGGTGAAGCTCTGCTTGAAGTTGAGCTCCCCGCGCATCGCCGACTCGGTGATCGCAGAAACCTGCTCGCCCACCCCATGCAGCTTGGCCAGTTCATCAATAACTTCGGCTTGGATCAGCGTGGAATCCATATCGAAGACGAAGAGGCGGCGGTTGCGCCGGTAGACACTCTCGCGCTGAAACGCAATATCAATCTCAAACTGATGCGTCAAATCCATCAGTTCGGCCCGCAGTTCGGGTGAAGAATCTCGGCCTCCACTGATCTCAAGCTCAATGCACGCCTGCGTGCTTTCCATGCGCCCAGTCAGCGAAAGCCGTCCGCTCATACGCTCAATCCGGTCAATGTTGAAGGTATGTCGCGAGATCGACGCGCTGACCCTGGCCAGTTGCTCCGCGGTGATGGTGCGCCCGAGCACGCTGATGACGAAACGAAATTTCCCTTGCGACTGTACCCAGTGATTGAACGCCTCTTCATTAATGCCGGTGAATTTGATCTTGAGATCGAGCTCGTGTGCCCGCACGATCAGGTCCCTCTTGAGCGGCGTAAACGCGGCGTCGAGCGGAACTTCGATGAGTATGGCAAGCGTCAGAGTCTCATGGACAACAGCTTGTCCGATGTCGAGTATGCGGACATGGTAGTTCGCCAGAATGTCAGTCAGCGAACTTGTCAGGCCAGGCCGGTCACCGCCAGAAAAGTTAATTAAGGTTACTTTGTTCATGGATACAGACACACAGATTAACAGGCCTTCGCGTGCTGCATTTCTCTGCGTCATTAGCGGCCCTTCTTCGCGATCTTTGCGGTCAAAGGCTTTCGAATCCGCGCACAACCTCATCCCAAAGTGCGATCTCTAAGCAAGGGGAGGGAACATGCCAGCCAAGAAAAAGTCGAGTCGGCGCCGCTACAGCAAGGGCGCGAGCAAAACGGTCGCCAGCGCCATGCGCCGCAAGAAAAGCGGCACTCTCCGCTCAGGCAAGGGTGGAAAAGGGGGAAAGGTAAAGAGCCGTAAACAAGCTATCGCCATTGGTCTTTCCGAAGCGCGGAAGAAAGGCGCTAGAGTCCCTAGCAAGAAATCGAGTTCGTCGAGGGCTGCATAATCAATACGCCGCAAAAACAAAAGAGCCCGGAGAAAGCTAGTCCGGGGTCGCGAGGTTCGGTATTCGGCTAGCGCAAAGTCGGCGAACCATTCCCGCCAGGCCAACCAGCCTTGTCCCAAACGAGCCGAATGTGTCCGGCTCAGGAGTGCCTACCGGTGGATTCCCTTCAGCTCCTGCCTTTCAGGTAATTGCGACGTTGCCAAGGAACCAACTGCTCGCGGATCGGATGAATTGCACGAAGATTAGGCAGCGGGAAAGGGTGGAATGCCGAGAGTTATTCCTCTCGCTACTATCACGAAAATCAGCGCGTAGTTTGATGTAAACTCCGGACTCAGCCTGACGGCTGTATTCGTTTTTCGTGGTGCAAACGAGGGGCCCATGAAAAAACTGAAGCTTGTAGTGTCTCTTCCGAACGAGAATAGCTATCAGCAAGAACAGGCGCGTGCTGCGAAAAAAGCAGCAGCCGAACAGACTGCCGATGTTCAACTAATTTTTGCGGACAACGACGCGGTTACTCAGAGTCAGCAAGTGCTCGAAATCGTGCAGTCCCGCTCAGGCGAAAAACCGGACGCAATCTTGTTTGAGCCTCTGACCGCCACCGCCCTGGCACGGGTCGCCGACGCCGCCGTCGCGGCCGGAATTGGCTGGGTTGTGCTGACCTGCGATGTCGATTATCTGCCCGCCCTGCGCAGTCGCGGCCAGGCACCGGCCTTCTCCGTGACCCGCGACCATACCGAAATCGGACGCATTCAAGGACAACAATTCGGCGCGCTCCTCCCGGAGGGGGGCACGGTCCTCTACATTCAGGGACCGGCAACCAGCCTGGCGGCCGTTCAGCGAACAACTGGTATGGAGAGTACGCGGCCCGCAAACCTGAAAATCAAATCACTGCGAAGCCCATGGACAGACCAGGGTGCCTACGAAGCGGTCGGCGCCTGGTTGCGTCTGTCAACCTCCCGCGCCGAATCCATCGCCTTGGTCGGCTGCCAGTACGACGGCATCGCCATGGGCGCAAGAAAAGCCTTCAAGGAGCTTCCCGATTCCAACGAGCGCGAACGCTGGCTATCTCTGCCATTCACCGGTATTGACGGTCTTCCAACCGAAGGGCAGGCGTGGGTTGACGAAGGCTTACTGACCGCAACTGTGATCTCGGGCACCACGACTCGAGTCGCTATTGAAATGGTGGTGAAGGCGCTTCGTTCCGGAACTCAGCCGCCGGAACGCACGCTCATTGAATTGAGCTCCCATCCCTCACTCGACCGGCTCGCCGCGATCGGAGCGCAGCCGCGGACCAAATAACCCAGCGCTGCCGGATAACTAATTTCTAAGGTTTCTTAGGCGTCAAACCGCAGGCCTCTTTCACACGATTCAAGTCAAGGCCTACCGGGGAAAACTCCGCGATGCGGGGACCATCAGGCGTTTGAAACTCCACGCGAAACAAGCGCGCTCCAATCAGCTCACGGGCAGTCCCCTTGTCCATGGTTAGAAAGTGTCCGTTCACCCAATTCCAGTTGTGATCGCTGTGCGCCAGGTCGGCGCGGACCCTTACGCGCATCTGAGGCTGTCCCCACCACCCTGCCCAGTCGGGCCTTCCTATTCTGACGTTAGGACGAAAGTCGGCTAAATCCAACTTGCCGTTGGTGCAGTAGAGAATGGCTTTCGCCTGATCCACGCTGTCTTCCGCATTGTCGGCCGGCAACTCGAAGCGCACCCTCTTTGCCGCAGTCATGCGATCTTCCGCCCGATACTCCGTCCACTTGCCTCCAACGCTAGTTCCGTTGCCCGAGCCATAATCCGGCTGCTCTTGTCGCCGGTTCTGAGCCAGGGCAGCTATGGTCCCCAAAAAGACTAGAGCCAGGATGCCTGCGGCATTGCGGCTCACGTGCACAGTTTGTGCTGATCGCCGAGCTCTGAATTCAACTTTCACGTTCATCGTCACAAAACTCCTCATGAAGCCTGCGGAGGCCGGAGACAAGAATCGCCACCAAACATGTATCAACCCCGAGTCGGCAAAAAGTTGCGCCGCTTAGTTCGAACGTTGCTGCCAACCGCCGAATCACGGGACGAATCGTTAACAGAATGAAGAGAAGGCCGTCCGCAACGCCAGGATTCGGCAATTTGAGTTCCTCTATGATCTCTGTGTGCTCTGTGGTTGACGCTGTTTGAGTAACCACAGAGCACACAGAGTTACATAGAGGAATTCAAAAGATCACAGAGGGACTCAAACCGCACGAGTCATCCCTATATCTGCGCGCAAACCGACTTTGTCTCCGTGTACAACTCGACTGCTTTACTACCCATCTCTCGCCCCCAACCTGACTGCTTGTAGCCGCCAAAGGGGAGCGCCGGATCGAATACGTTGTAGCAGTTGATCCACACCGTGCCGGCCCGGAGCTTGGCCGCCAAGCGGTGCGCCTTGCTGATGTCGCGCGTCCAAATCGCTGATGCCAGTCCGTAAATCGTGTCATTCGCGAAAGTCATCACCTCTTCGGGCTCGCTGAACGGTATGGCAGTCACGACCGGACCAAAAATTTCTTCACGCACGACCTTCATCTGTGGTTTCACGTCCACCAGCACGGTCGGCTCGACGAAGTATCCCGTGTCTCCGATCTTCTTGCCGCCGACGATCGCTGTGGCGCCTTCCTGCGCGCCTGATTCCAGATAGCCGCAAACGCGATCGAGCTGTTCTTTCGACACCAGCGGCCCCAGGTTGGTCGAAGCATCGATTCCCGGGCCGACGCGAAACTTCTTACTCGCCTGAGCGACGCCGTCAACCACTTTGTCGAAGATGCTTTTGTGAACAAACAGCCGCGAACCGGCAGTACAAATCTGCCCTTGATTGAAAAATATTGCGTTGGTACTGCCGGGAATCGCTGCTGCCAAATCCGCGTCGGCAAAAATAACATTGGGAGATTTGCCCCCGAGTTCAAGGGAAACTTTCTTCAGATTTCCGGTAGCCGCGCGAGCGATCAACTTGCCGACCTCAGTTGACCCAGTGAAAGCGATCTTGTCCACGCCAGGGTGCGCCGCCAGCGCCGCGCCAGCCGTTTCGCCGAAGCCAGGAACGATGTTGACCACGCCATCCGGAAAGCCAGCTTCCTGAATCAATTCACCCAAACGCAACGCGGTCAGCGGGGTTTGCTCAGCAGGTTTCAGCACGCATGTGCATCCGACAGCCAATGCCGGCGCCAGTTTCCACGCCGCCATGATGAGAGGGAAGTTCCAGGGAATAATCTGTGCCGCTACTCCAACCGGTTCGCGCAACGTATAAGCCAGATACTTGCCGGGGGCCGAAATCGGAATCGTTGTGCCTTCAACTTTCGTTGCCCACCCCGCCATATAGCGGAAAACATCAATCGCGGTTGGGACATCAACGATCCGCGAGAAGAAAATCGGCTTCCCATTGTCCAGAGTTTCGAGTTGTGCAAGCTCTTCGCGATGTTTCTCAATCAGATCGGAAAGCTTCCACAGTAGGCGGCTTCTCTCCGACGGCGTCATCTCCGGCCACGGGCCGCTTTCAAAAGCCTTGCGCGCGGCTTTGACGGCTTGATCCACGTCTGCGCTGTCGGCCTCAGCGACGTGCGCCAACACTTCACCGGTGGCGGGATTGCGCGTCTCGAATGTCTTTCCAGAAACCGCGTCCACCCACTTACCGCCAATCAACATCTTTCTAGGCCTCCCCACAAATTCCGTGACGCTTTTTTCGAGTTGGGTCGGTACCGCTGTAGTTGCCATATAGGCCCTCTCGGTCAATTCTAGGCGAAAATCGCTTCGCGAAACGCGGAACCAGTAGGTAACCAGGACCTCCGGGCAACGCGAACTCAGTGTCTGCAGCACTAGGTTTCATACGAACAGCTCTCCGCCTGGATGACAAATCCAACATCCAGGAATATCATTCGGGACTTGTAAGACCCGTCGGAAGGGATAAGCCGCGAACTCATGGGTCAAGTGACCAACGCGCGAGTAGTCAAACCCTACCGCCGGATGCCGCCTGGCAGCCAGCCCCCCTCGCTCTACGAACCTTATAAGTCCACCGTCCCTCGCTCGCCGGGGAAGCCATTGATCGTACTTCCGCACACACTATCAGAAATTACCGGGCCTCTATTCGAACGTGAGAGCATTGGCGAAACCGACGCCGATCTCACTCGCCAGCATGCGGGCAAACCGCTGGGCGAGAGAATTATTGTCACCGGGCGCGTGCTTGACTCGAACGGCCGCCCTGTTCCCAGCGCGCTGATTGAGATTTGGCAGGCCAACTCTGCCGGCCGTTATGTTCACACGAAAGATCAGCATCCAGCGCCGCTTGATCCTAACTTTACCGGAGCGGGACGGACCATGACCGACGAAAACGGCGCCTATCGTTTTGTGACTATCAAACCCGGGCCGTATCCCTGGCTGAATCATTACAACGCGTGGCGTCCGGCGCACATTCACTTTTCGATTTTCGGAAGAGCATTCATTACGCGTCTGATTACGCAAATGTATTTCCCCGGCGATCCGATGTTCGCCTACGATCCGATTTACCAATCGGTGCCCAACGAAAAAGCGCGTCAGCGCATGATTTCGAAGTTTGATCTTGAAACTACGCAGCCGCAATGGGCCACCGGCTACAAGTTCGACATCGTTTTGCGGGGACCCGAGGCAACGCCGTTTGAGACTTGATATGGACCTTGTCCCAACCCCATCCCAGACCGTCGGCCCATTTTTTCACTACGCGCTGACGACAGAGCAGCATTGCATCAGGTGCATTGCTGGTCCACAGGAAAAAGGCGAGCGGGTCTGGCTGACGGTGCGCGTCCTTGATGGCGACGGCGCTCCACTCAACGACGCCATGCTAGAAATTTGGCAGGCCAACGCCGCTGGCAAGTACTACCACCCCGACGATGTGCAGCCAAAGACGGTCCAGCCTGGTTGGCTGGGCTTCGGGCGAATTGCGACCGGAGAAGATGGGAGCTGCGAGTTCGAAACTATCAAGCCAGGAAGGGTTGGTCACAACCTGTTACAAGCCCCGCATCTGAATGTAGCGGTGTTCGCGCGCGGCATGTTGAAGCAACTCTACACGCGAGTATATTTCGCTGGAGATCCAACCAATCCCGAAGACCCTATCCTCGCTTTGGTGCCAACCGAACGTCGTGACACATTGATGGCCCAACCCGACTCCGTCAGTCCGGGCCACTGGCGGTTTGACGTTCACCTGCAGGGAGAAAACGAAACCGTTTTCTTCGACGTCTAAAGTTCATTCTTCTTCGACTTCGATTTATCCCACAACGCTGGATAAACCTGTGAACCAGCCGCGCCGCGGCGGCATGTGAAAGCCCGGCATGGCAATGCCGGGAAGAAAGACACAACAAATCGAGTCCCGAATGGGACGACACTCCGTTGGCGTGCTCGGTATCCTTTCGGTGCCCTCCGATTTTCGTCGTGCGTGGTGGTAAACTCGCGAGCTAAAACCAGGGAGGCTCCATGGGCCGGACGAAGGTCCTGCTATTCGCCGCAGTGTGTTGCATCGCAATCTGGGGAATATTCATTCGCCAAGCGAACAGTGCAGAGAAAGCCCCCAAGCCCGCCAACGTAACCGAATCCCGCCTCATCGCTGCCGACCGTGAGCCCGGCAACTGGATGACTCACGGCCGCACCTACAACGAGCAACGCTTCAGCCCGTTGAAACAGATCAACGACAAAAATGTTTCCCAACTCGGCCGCCGGTGACCTTTCAACCATTACCGATTCGGTCCGGAAAAGCGAAACCTTTAATCACGTCCTTCGAATAAGTCTCTGCCTTCTACCAAGGCGCGCATTTTGCGGTCCACAACGCTGCGTTGCAACATCCAGAATCCACAGTCTGGGTGAACGTAATTAATGCGCTCAACTCCGAGCGTGTTTACCGCGTGCTGAATTCTGGACGCAATCAAGTCAGGGCTCTCGACTTCGTTGTCCTTGATATCAATGACTCCGATTCCCATATGTATCTTTGGATCGAGTTCATTGAAGAGAGGCAGCTCGTCGTATCCATAACGCGCGAACTCAATCACCAGGTGGTCAGCATGCAGCGCGTTGAGAAATGGAATCAGGTCGGGCCAGAAGCCGCGCAGTTGAGGCTGTCCCCCATAGTTTCCAAAACAAATGTGTACCGCCTTTTCGTTGGGGATCGCGTCCAACACGAAATTGATGGCTTCTGCGGCCCAGGGCGCATCTTCGGGATATCCCGCAATACAGGCCTCGTCCAGTTGCACCGTATCGGCTTCAACCAGCTCCAACTGGCGGCGAAGAACTACGGCGATATCCATCGCCAGGTCTGTGACATTTTTGTAAAAGCAATTAGTAAGCACGCGCGCCAACATGTGTGGTCCAGTGCAGGTAAATTTCAAGGGCAGCTTGGTGAGCGGACTGACAAATTCATAGTCGCGCGGCAGGTTGAGAGTGCCGTCCTGGATCTTGCCGGCGACCATTCCCGCCGTCAGCAAGCGATAGCCGGAAGCGCGATCAGAACGGAAGCGGTCAAGATCCGACAGAGAAAAATATTTGCGAATGCCATCCATGCGCGACGCGAAATAATCCACCCATGCCGTTGGTTTCAGGATGACTGGGATCGAAGCGCATGAGTTCGCCATCTGTCACCAGATCCAGGCCCGCCAGCTCTTGAGATTTCAATACCGCCATCACTGCGTCTCGCAGTACAAGTCGTGAAGTGTTTCCTACCAGCCAGGAAGGGACCGGGTAACTGCCGACCACGGTCGTTTTTATTCGCGAGGTCATGCCTTTCATTCGCGTTCCCTACAACTTGCCGAGCATCATGATACTCCCGGTTGCAAGCGAGGTTTCTGCCGGCTGTCCGAAAAAAATCTTTCGCCGAAATCGCAGAAAAACCGCTGTTGCTAAACGTTTGAAGCCAAATGTCCAATGTCGAATTTTGCATCCCGCTGTTCGAATTTCCGTAGCAAATTTGGGCATTTATATACTTGGCTCACATGTTTATGTATAGTCGGAATTGCCGTGACAGGGCTAGTTCTACCTTACGTCGTTGGCGTCTTTGCAGGCGTTAAGGGCAATAGTGAGTACCGTATCTGTTCCGTTCAACTGTGCTGGCTGTGGTCGCAATTTCGTATCATACCTCCCGCAAAACAGAGTCTCATGATCGTCCCGAAAAACGTCGCTGTAAACAAAAACGCCGAAAACATAGACATGGTAACTTTGGCTTTCGATACGCGACATCCAAACTTGATCCAATGGGTCCGTCCCGGTTGTGTCCACTGCTCGGCCCAGATTGCTTCCAATTTCGACATAACCAGTAGAGCCATGTCGAGCTTTTCTAACCCATTCTTCGGAGTCGGTAGGTTCCTTGGCGAGAATATCCACGGCAATCCACGAACGCCCATGCAGCGCTGGCGTTCTTCCCGTATTTCTCCAAAGCACTTCGCCGAAGAGCTTTTCGCCGATGGCTGGCTTAATTATCTTGATGTA
>WNGE01000430.1_pt1 | contig 54553 bp, 46 predicted proteins | sample 5400651 | NCBI WGS metagenome assembly WNGE01 (sample SAMN13153370, study PRJNA577476) | soil metagenome | isolation source: 60 cm soil or saprolite under grassland replicate 2 | place: USA:California | collected 2016-06-15 | reverse complement strand
GCGCAGATAGTCGGGCGGGGGAACGGCGAAGGTTGCCACGAGGTGCTCCCGGTTGCGCACCAGGGCGCAGCCACACTCATAGGGAACCGAGAGCCACTTGTGCGGATCGAGGGTCAAGGAGTCGGCGCGTTCCAAGCCATCATACCTGGAGGCGATGCGCGGGTCAAGTCGGCCAAAGGCCCCATAGGACCCGTCGACGTGCAACCACAGCCCTTCTCGCTCACAAAAGTCCGCGATGGCAGCGAGCGGGTCGATGGCACCCGTGTTGGTGGTCCCGGCAGTGGCCACCACGCAAAACGGCTGCAAGCCCTCCTCGCGGTCGCGCCGTACGGCAGCGTGCAATGCCTCCAGGTCAAGCTGAAAGTCGTCGGTGCTAGCGAGACTGCGTAGATGGTGCTGGCCGAGACCCAGCACCTCGACGGCCCCCGCAACACAGTGGTGCGTTTGCTCAGAGGCATACAGCACGAGCGGGGTGGGGTATTTTTGCAGCCCTTGTATGCGTGGGTCCCACTCGGTTGCCGTAGCAGCGGCATGGCGGGCCGCCATGAGGCAGACCAGCGTGGCCTGGCTGCCGCCGTTCAGGAGCAAGCCCGCGCTGCCCTCAGTAGGGAAGCCGACCAGTTCCTTGAGCCAGCGCAGCACCGCGAGTTCCACATAGGTGGCCGCTTGATCTCCCCCGATGCAGTTGGGGTTGAGCGCGGCTGCCAGCAGGGACCCGAGGACGGCCATCGGGTCAGGGCCGCCGGCGATCCAGCCGAAGCCGCGTGGGTGCCCAATGCCAAAGGTGGGGTAAGGCTGGATGCGTTCCTCGAAGAACGCAACGATCTCCTTGGCCCTCACCCCATGCTCTGGCAGAGGCAACAGCTCGAGTGCTTGCCTGGCCTCCGCTGGGATGGGACGGTAGGGAGAACGGAGCCGCACCTGGTACAGATGCCGCGCAACGAGGTCGATGAGGGCATAGCCCAGGTGACGAAATTCCTCCTGCTCAGGCATGGTGGGAAAGGTCGGTTCGATTGGCGTGTGGTCTTGCGTGTGTGATGTGCTCATGATCTCTTCTGTTCCTTCCTAGACTGGCGCGCACACGTTTCCTCTGCTCAGCAGAGCCTCTCAACGTGACGCATGACGCCTCCCTCACGATCAGAGGGAAGGCTCATCTGGTCCCCGGCGTTTCGCTCGCACAAGGGGCCGTTGGAAGACTCCAACGGCCGTATCGGTGGAGGATGCGGCGGGAACCGAGAAGCAGTGGTACGCGTGGTTGGTCCATTCCTTTCATACTTTTTCCCTCATATGATCGGCGAGCAGGGCTGTGCATATCCGCTTTGGCTATGCAGGCTTCGTCGGCGGCAACGGGAGCATCGCCACGCCATACAAGGTATCGCCTCGCAAAACCGAGATGATGTTTCTGGCCACTTCGGCGGCGACTCGCACCTGTGCCTCAACGGTAGACGCTCCCAGGTGTGGTGTGGCAATGACTCGCTCATGTACGAGCAGTTGCCGCAATAACTCGTCGTCTCCGATAGGCTCCTGGCTGAAGACATCGAGCGCCACTCCTGCTATTCGCCCCTCCGTGAGCGCTGAGAGCAACGCCTGCTCATCGACCAGATTCCCTCGAGCGCAGTTCACCAGGTAGGCACCGGGCTTGAGCAGAGACAGTTCACGGGCCCCAAGCAACCTGTGTGTCACACTCTGGCCATCCTTGAAGGCGGCATGCAGGGTCACGAAATCGGCATATTGTAGCACCTCTTCCTTGCTGTGGAGTGTCACCCCGACCTGCTGCGCCCTCTTGGTCGAGACCAAGGGATCACTGGCGATCACACGCATCCCGAATGCCTGTGCCTTCTGTGCCACCTCCGTGCCTACCCGTCCCAGGCCAATGATGCCGAGCACCTTCTGGTGTAATTCCACACCCACCAAGCGGCTCTTGTCCCACCTACCCGCTTTGAGGCTGCTCGTAGCAGCGGGGATGTGCCTCGCCAGTGCCAGCAGGAGCGCCATGGTATGTTCGGAGACGGCAATGATATTGCCTCTGGGCGCATGCACCACCAGCACGCCATGCTGGATGGCGGCATTGAGGTCAATGTTGTCCAGGCCTGACCCGGCACGACCAATGAGCTGTAAGTGGGTAGCTTTCGCCAGCAGTTCTTCGGTGACGCGGGTCTGGCTGCGGACAATCAACACGGTATAGGTGCCGATCAGCGCCAAAAGGTGCTCTGGTGAGAGATCGAGTCGTATGTCAATCTGTGCCATGGGCAGTTCATAACGCAGCAGATCAATCCCCTCTTGAGCGAGGTGCTCGGTAATCAGGATGCGTGGCACGTTCACTTCCCTTGCTTGTATAGCTACCATCTGGATGCTCCTCCTTCGATCTGTTTGCCATTATGGAAACCATACTCCTGTAGGCGCACCTGGAGCCAGTTCAGCGCAGTGAAGAGATCACGCACCTCGCAGCAGCCCATGTGCCCGATGCGGACAATCTTGCCGGAGAGGTGTTCCTGCCCACCGGCCAGTACCACCTGGTCGTGCACACGCAGGGTGTTGAGCAGGATTTTAGCATTGATACCATCTGGTACACGCACAGCCGTCACGGTATTGGAGGCGTGTGCAGCGTCGGCGAGCAGGTGCAAGCCGATCGCTCGCACGTGTTTGCGCACATACTCACCTCTATGCTGATGCCGGGCAAAGACCGCTTCCAGCCCTTCGGCCAGTAGCAACTCTAGCGCCAGGTCGAGTGCATAGAAGAGGGAAACGGGTGGTGTCACCGGGTGCTGCCCGCGTTCCAGCAAGGTACGTGCCTTAGCCCAGTCAAAGTAAAAGCGTGGCAATTTCGCCTGGGTATTCGCTTCCCAGGCGCGTGGTCCGGCAGCTAGCATCATGAGTCCTGGAGGTCTCATGAGACCTTTTTGTGACACGGTAAACGCCACATCAATATCCCAGGCATCCATTTCCAACAGAATGCAGCCCAGGGAACTCATCGCATCCAAGACGATGAGCGCATCCGGGTTATGCCGGCGAATCAGCGCAGCCAGTGTCTGCAGGTCATTGGTCACGCCCGTGGAGGTCTCGTTGTGCGTCAGCAGTAGACCACGGTAGGGTGCCAGCTCACGCAGGCGTGCCTCGACGATGGCCGGATCGGCTGCTTCTCCCCAGGGAAAGGCGATGCGTGAGACCTGGAGTCCGTACCGTTCGGCGATTCGGGCGAAACGGTTCCCAAAGTGACCAATGGTGATCGCTACCACATGCCCACCGGGTGAAAAAAGATTGACCAGAGCACATTCCTGTCCGCCTGTTCCAGAGGCAGGAAAGGTCAGTACTGGTGAAGTTGTTTGAAACATGTACTGCAGGCGTGCCGTGACACGCCGCAGGATAGCGGCGAATTCCGGCCCGCGATGGTTCATCACCGGACGTGCCAGTTCAGCTAACACTGCAGGAGGCACCGGCGTTGGGCCGGGGATGCGCAGGTTCTGTGCTGGTATCGTGACACGTGGCTCCTCCTGTGGGAGAGGAATGCGCATGCTGTGTGCACGTGTCGTTGTTGTCGTCTGTACCAGTGTCATGGTCTGTTATTCTCCCTTCTCTTTGCACTCACCACGCCAACCCCGGCCTGACAAGGCTGTAGCCTGGTCTCCATGAGTGCGTGGCTCTCCCTCCGAAGGCGTTTCGGGCAAACTGCGAACGCTGGGGTTGCTTCAAAGACCGCACGACCGAGATCAGGGCCAGCAGTGTCAGCCCCAGGAGGAAACACTGGCCGGCGATGACCAACACGCGATCGAAACTTCCATAGAAGTCAATGAGCCATCCGACCACCGGCGTGAAGACAGCAATGAGTATGCCTTCAGTCGTTACAAGTAACCGGGTGAGACGCTCTTCTTGTGCGCGTTCATGCGCCAGTTGCAGCGTATCCGTCTGTCCCGTACCCCGACCGGGCAACAGGTGGCGTTGCGCAAACACCAGTGTGCCCACGCTCGGCCTGAGTCGTGGCAGCAAGATACCCCAGACCGCAGCAGCCAGTGTATAACTTGCCAGACTTATCCCCAGCCACCAGGGAGCCTGCAGGAACGGCAGGCCAAGCAGCACCAGACTGCCTCCCATGACGACCAGCGTCAGGAGTGAAAATGAAAGTGCGCGAGATTGCCAGGATGGAGGCAGTAGCCGTTCAGGGAAGCCAACCACACCACGTGAGGCCCTGAACCAACAGACACCAATCACGAGTGCGATGATCTGCCCACCGAGCAGCCAGCCCAGCTTGTCCAGCTCATGTGTCTCGAGCATCCCACCTGCAAAGGCCGTTGGCACCGCGCCCCAGACGCCTCCCAGGATCACCGCAACGCTGCTTGCCAGCAGCGTGAGCAGCACGTAGCTCTTCGACTTACGCGCACACTCGACCAGATACGACCACCACCAGTTCCGGGGCAGGGAAGCGATACTCAAGCGGAGCGGCCTGAGATCTGGCCTCCAGTACCTGCCGACCCAGGCCTCGACTACACCTGTTTCTTCAGGTTGAGGAGCACGGCTGGCAAACCGGACATCGAACGCCAGGAGCGGCAACACACAGATCAGCCCGAGCAGCCCTGCCCAGGCGGGCAACACCCACGCCACAAAGAGACCCGCAGTGGTTCCCACCAACGCTCGTGCCAGCGTCACCCGTTCACCAGCAGGTGACCAGAGTCGCCGCTGGGCAAGCCAGGCCGTGCTGATCGTTCCCAACAGGAACGCCAATGCTACAAGAGTGCATAGGTGCCACATGACTGAAGGGAGCAATGCTGTTGTTATCTGCCAGGAGATAAATCGGGAGCCTCCCAGCCAGAGCAAGGCGCCGAGCACCAGACAACTCCCCCACAGGCGGGCGTCAGCCCGTAGGCGCATGCCCAATAAAGCGCCGAGCACCCAGGCGCTTGCCATACACGCAGGCACAAACGCCTGCCGACTCAGCGACCAAGCCTGGGCGAGCAGCAGCATCTGGAAGATAGAGGTCCCCAGTCCTGCGAAGAGCCAGCAGGTCGAAAGTATACGCCTGCCAATGGCCTGGTCGATTGCCTTCTCAACACGATAGCGTTGACTCATGATTGATGTCTCCTTTCGTCTTTTTACGCAAGAACGGGACAGGAACTGTCCCATACAATGGTTCTCTCAGATCGTCATACAGCTGGGTGTTTGTTCACGACTGCAAGCACTACTGCCAACTATCCCCGCCTACCCGTTCCTACCGATACCTCCCGATGGGGACAGGAAGCTCAGTTGTCTGTCGAGCACGGTGCTTTCCCGTCGTGAGAACAGATGACGTTGGCTGTTGCAGCAACACGCTGTCCTGTTGACGTAACCAGCCCTGGAACTCGTCAAGCAGGGGTTCAAGCTCTTCTCGTGGAATGGTCGCATACGAACGGCTGGCCTCTACCAGAGCGGTGAAGAGGCCGAGCGACCAGGTGAGATGTGTCATCCATTCGGGATGGAACTGCACCCCGACCCACCAGCGTGCAGAAGCCGTCTCCTCAAAGGCTTCGATCACTCCATCGGGGGCAGAAGCAGACAGCACCAGATCCGGTGCCAGCGTCTCCACTGCCTGGTGATGCATCGACAGCACCGGGTCGATAACGTGCCTATTCAGTTCGCCGTTTCCGCGTACCGCCAGTGCTAACCGGCTCTCCGGGCAATGCAAGTGAATGGGATGCGTGCTCCAGGTAGAGGAAGAGACCCGCCCTCGTGCGCGATGGCGCAGCAGCGCTGGACGCTCTTTCGGCCATTGTGCCTGTAAATCCTGGTAGAGTGTCCCTCCCAATACTACATTCATCAGTTGCATTCCCCGGCAGATGCCCAGCGTCGGGATGCAGAGCAGCCAGGCCAATAATGCGACATAGCGTTCCCACACGTCTCGCCACATATCAGGAGTCTCCGTTTGCGGGTGAGGAGTCTGGCCGTACAGGCAGGAGTACAGGTCACCGCCCCCGGTCAAGATCAGGCCATCAAGCTCCCGCATCACCGGCCAGATGAGGCCAAAGAGCAGTGTAAAGGCATGCTCATCGCTTAGCAGGTGAAACGGGTCAAAGCCCTCGATCAGAGGCAGTGTGGGAATGAGCGTTGGAAAGCCGCCTGCTTCCAGGATGGCATACGCTGTGGGTGCGTCACCTGCATAGACGGGCCAACCGCCATCCCGTGCATAACTAGTAGGTGCAAGGATGCCGATGCGCGGTCGAGTGCGTAAGGCAGGGTCGTGCTGTTGTTGCTGTTCCGCTATCCACAAAACGAGACGATCACTGATGGAGGCATCCTCGATATCCTGGATGCCGCGCGATTGCGCTAGAAACGTCATAGAGTCACTCCTGTTTGATGCCGAGAAGACTGTGTTGCTCTTCGGTCTTACTAACTGTGTACCTCCTATTTCATAAAGGAGCGCAGTGGCGGTCAGCAGGCAATGCACGAAGAATGAACACCCACTCTCTGGCTGTCACTGCCCCAGCTGAGTACTCCCTGGCGTGGGCTTGTAGAGAGCAGAAATAGCAGTACCAGGCGGATTGACCTGGTACTGGACAGATGGACACCTTACTGGTACTTTGCCAGATGAAGACCGACGGAGCAAAAAGCTCCATCGGTCAGATTCACCACGCTACTCCAAGAACAAATGTACCAGATGCCAGGGAGAAAAAAGCGCACTTCTTTACCGACTTTTTGCGTCACATTCAACCCATTTTTCCGTTACAATAGCCGGGTTAGAAAGTGCAAGTATGTCTCAACTCTGGAATGTGGCCATGACAGTGAAAAATCCGAAGCAAGCAATCGAGCCTTTCTTTAGCCCGAGTAAGAGTATGCGTGTGTCCAAGACTTTTGCCAAAAACCCGTTTGAGGTGTAGAAGAGAATAACCAAAGAGCAAAGGAACATCGCCACATTCACTATGAAAAAAAGAAGAAGAGAGAGAAGGTAAACATGAGCGAGCTATCTCATGGCACATGTGACAAATACTAACTACAACCCATGAGCTAAAGCTTGCTCGTTTTCCCTATTTTGCAGAGACCATAGCCATTTTCTAGCAATTGACAGAGACCGCGTTGTATGGTATGAAATCAATGAAAGGACGTAGATACATGGCACCACAGGAAGAAAGACTTACAGCAGTTGAGCAGTTCACAGAACAAGCAGCCGCACATATCCGAGACACCGAAGAGAACACGACTATCCTGCTTGGTGTGATCCGCAGTCAAGGTCAGGATATCAAGCGCATTTTTGATCGTCTGGGCATGATGGCAGAACGCCAGAAAATGAACGAGCGATTTGACACACTTACTTCCCAACTCGACACTTTTGCTTTACAACTCAATGATCACACGGCAATGCTGGCGCAAATCCTCATGAAGTTGGATGAATTCAAGTAATTGACGTCCTGTTGCTCACCTGTTACATCACCTCATCTTTGTCCTATATAACTGTTAGCCTGACATCGGTGCTTTCATCGGTACGATCATTGTATTTCACTACTTGAACCACCGTAATCACCTATCTCTTATCTTTGCTAGACTTTATGGTATGAGCGCCTTCATTGGTTGGGCACTGTGCGCTGCAATGACAGGCAAACGAACATATGCGTATATCACCACACTTCCATCTTGTTGAAGAAAAGGTATCCTAACATTAATTTTCACAATTTCTGCTGAAAAGAAAAGAGAGTTTACAGTAGCAAAATTTGCTGAGGAAAAACGGACCAGCCTGTTGAAAAACTCCACTGATGAGTTTACAAAAATGCGAAATAGTATGTTTTGCTGCCAAATTACTGCGTATAGGTCTCCTATGAGCGTGGTTTTCGATGTTTTTCTTCTTCGTAAAACTCTGCAATAGAGTTTTTCAACAGGCTGGGACGTTTTGTTTATGCAGCTAAATACCCAAATCTAGCCTAAATGAGCGGCACTATACTCAGATAGCTTGAAAGTACGATACCGTAAGATGAGGTATGCTTACTTAAACGGCATTGGGGACACTTGGACGGACCTAATAGACTGTTTCCCTAATAAAGTTAGTGAACCCGAATCTTGTCTCTAATGACATAATCAATACGCTGTGCGTGTCCATCAAACATACGCTTCCATCGAAAATCACCGTTCCATCAACATGGTACGCTGTATTTCAAAGCAGCAAGCAAGCGATGAATCTACAACCCGCAGCATCCCTCTCTCAACAGCTAGTTTTTGAGGGCAGAAATATCAAAGCCACAGCTCTTTACCTCACCCATCGCAAAAAATACACGCCACCTTTCCCCGCTGCAACAATATGCACCCCATCTGGATGAAAAGCACAGGCATTGAGATGACCATTCACATACAGGGTACTCAGGCATGTTCCCGTACGAACATCCCACACCTTAAGCGTTTGGTCCCACGAGGCTGACACGATGGTGTCGCCCGATAGGCTGATCGCACACCCACGCACATAACTCGCATGCCCATGCAATGTGCACCGCTCCTCCCCCGTGCGCGCATCCCACACCTTGAGCGTCTGGTCATCTGAAGCCGACACAATGGTATCTCCTGATGGACTGATTGCACACCCAAACACCGCATCCGCATGCCCATGCAATGTGCACCGCTCCTCCCCCGTGCGCGCATCCCACACCTTGAGCGTCTTGTCCCAGGAAGCCGACACGATCGTGTCGCCCAATGGGCTGATCGCACATCCATCCACAGAACCCGTATGCCCAAGCAGCGTGCGAATTAGTGCCGAGTCTGGCAGGTCTGGTAGCAGGTGCCAGTTTGCCAGGAACGGGCGAGGGATCTCCTGCTCGAATGCCTGGCACAGGTCCGAGAGTTCTTGCAGATGTATGAGCCGACTCGAGAGGACGGCTGCAATATCGTTGTAGAAGTTACAACGGTTGAGTAGATGACCTATGTTGACGAAGTTGCGCGTGAGCAGGCGCAGTGGCACATCAGTAGGTACCCGTTGCTCAGCGAACTCCAGGTCAGCCTCAGCAGCATACGCAGTGCGCACAAGTGTTTTGCGTGCCAGGTATAGTAGATCCTTCACTGTGGCAACCAGCTCTTCAAGCCGTCCTGCAGCGATTAGGTGCTCGGCGAGATGATCCCACAGGTAGGGTTCATCGTCAGGCAGATCCGCCCAACGTGTGAGAGCATAAGCATCAAGCAGTCGTGCATGGAGTGCAGGTAGGGCGTCACCTACGGCTGTTTGTAGGTAGCTGCGTATCACATCATGCAGGCGAATCGTGCGCGTCACCAGGTCGAAGGTAAGCAGTAAAGAGTGCTGGTACAACATCTGGCAGAGTTCCTCGGTCTCGAAGTCATCCAGTCCACCTGTCGCACCCCACAGCTTTTCTAGCGTTGCCAGTGGGATATCCTTGTCTTCGGGAAAGACCGCCAACTCCTGGTAGCGAGCGTATTGCTCTTCTTGCAAGAGGTCGAAACTGACACGGAGGGTCGCGCTCACTGCCGCGTCTCTGGCCTGTGCGTTCTTCGCGTCAAATGCTGTCAGGCCCCGTCTATCCAGTGCTTTGTTGAGGTAGACCAGCGCATTAGCCAGTGCTTCCCCTCGACCCATGCGGTCGCGCAGCACTCCGTTTGCCAGTTTCACTAACAACGCCCACTCCCCAAGCCGTGTCACAAGGGTATGCAATGCCTGCATGTCGGTGGCAGTGAACGCCCCTGTTTGGAGGCCAAAGGAGAGCAGTTGGATCGCTTCGCCTGAATGCATGGCATCGACGATCTGGCTCCGGGCATTGGCGGGAAGCACATCCTCATTACGCGTGGTCACCAGGCGGGCGCAACGTGTGCCACCTTGCAGAAATGGCTTGAGGTGCATACCATCCCACACGTCATCGACCACCAGCAGAATGTCGCGGTCCGCCAGTAGTTCCGCCAGTCGCGCTCCTGCCGCGTAAATGCCCGTGAAGCCCGGTCGCTCATGACTCAGCATGTAGATCAGGTCTTCAACTTTACCGACTAGGTTGCTGGGGTGCTCACCGAGCGTCACCCACAGAATGCCATCGTCAAACGCCTGTTGGATACGCTCATCATGGCAAATGGCCTGTGCCATCGTCGTTTTACCATAGCCACCCGCACCACGTAGTGCGGCAGTGATCGCCACTGGCTCCTCGCGCCGCTGATCCAGCAATCGATCGATCAACGTTTCAAACTCCTGAGGGCGGGACACATAGTCTGCTGGCAAGTCTTCGACCATGAAAGGGACGCGCGCCTGCTGGCAACGCGTATTCAGGTCGTTGACCAGCTTCTGCCATTCATAGTCGAGATCGTAGAAGTGCGCGCTGCGCAACCAGTGCGGCATACTGTTGAAGTTAAGGTCAGTCGCACCCTTGACCGGATAGACGCACACCCCCTGCTGCCGCGCATATCTCCACTCTTTGCGTACCATCTCCGACTGCATGGCTGCCGGCGTCATCACCAGCACCATGAAATCGACTTTATCGAGTGCCTCAGTAATCTGCAGCCACCAGTCCCTCCCGCCTTCCATGCCAACGCGATCCTGCCAGAGTGGAATATGCTCAGCCTCCAGCCGTTGCCGCAACTGAGTAGCGAATTGCTCTCCATCAGAGCGAGCATAGGAGAGAAAGACACGCGGCGCAACGCCGATGTTCCTGCTTGTATTCCTGCCTGCCATCATCCTGTCACTCTCCGAAAAGTTAATGGAAACCCATCTGTTTGCAGTACCGTCAGTATACACGACTTATGCTCGATTGCACAGGAGCTACTACTCGACACACACTGCTTCATCTTGTCCTCGCAGACCTGTCGCGAGATTTGAAACAAGCAGCGCGGTCCAGGAGGCCGCCTCCTGGACCGCGCTGCTTAAGGGACCAATACCTGGGCTTTACCATGAGGTAACAATGCTCCATCAGTGAACTTTGTATATCATTCTTCATTATCAGCTCAGCTTTATGCATACCTCTGCTTCTACATCTTTCTCATAGTATAGCTGCCTTTGGTATGAGAAGCATTAGATCTACTTTGAACTTCGGGAGTATCCAGATTGTTAATGATCATTCTCTAAGTCGTTTGCTCAAAGAATCAAACCATATGTTCGCATTGCTCATTTTACCCTCAATACTTGTCCTCCTGATGATGCTTCCTTATGGTAAGCGTTTTAGGGTATATGCCGTATTTCGTACTGAGGTCACCTGCAATCCAAAGGGACGAAGATCAGCATTGATAGTGCTCATAGCTCTGCGCAAGGGACGCATCGTCGTTTCCCTTGCCTCCTGGAGTTGCTTTTGGACTGCTTCAACTGGCATGGGGTAGAGATGCGTCAGCAAGATGTCATAGGGACAGTCTTTGGGATAGGCTTGTAGCAGTGGGATCAGCACACGTATACCGCTTGGAGAAATGTTCTGCATCTTGACTCTCTGTGCTTCGCCACCAGGTTCATCGTACAGCATGATCAGGATTCGCTTCACTGGATTTACAACCAGTGTATGGTTTGCGGGTAACAGTTCTGGAAGAGCGAGATGGATCTCTTCTTCTTTAGGTATGCCACTAGCAGCAGGTTCAGTATCGTGGTGTGTCATCAGGGGTTGCGGCGTGATCCCTGCCCGCAAGATTTGGGCAGGCGACCGTGGCCGAAGCTCCTTTCGTAACGGAACAAGTAGTCATGCATGCATATCCTGGATAGGTGGTTACAAGAGAATGAGCGTGACGAACGAAATACACGAGAGGCCTGAAGTGGTGGAAGTACAGAAGATCTCCCATCACCCACAGAGAGGAAGCACTCTTCTCGCTCATCCAGGTGTCATGAATGACTAGAACAAGTATTCTAAAATAACAAAAGTAAGTATACGGATAGACATAAGCTTTGTCAACTTCACACCCTGCTTGATTGTTGTTTGTTGACTCGTCTAGCAGAGATATTTTCCCCCACGATTCATGCGTGTTCATCCCTTGCTCTACCCTGTTCATATGTCGTAGAAGCAGGAATGAGGCGAGATCAACTGGTCTGAACAGAGAAGCTTGCTCTCTCTGCTACGGGGCGCTATCGCCGTATTTTTTCAGCAAATCACTCCAAAAAGTCGGTATACTTGTTTCACTTTCTTCCTACTCCACACGCTACACTGACCACTAACGGCGCTTCTGCCAGAAACGGCCCCCACTCCCCCTAGACGTCGTGAGCATGGCAGAAGCGCCCGTACCTGATGCATCAAGAGCGTAGCGTATCAGATCGGCACAGTCGTATTGGCACAGGCAAGGGTGAAGGCACAATCATGTTGGCATTCCATGTAGGGAACAAGAGCAAGAGTGTCCAGGCTTTGGAGGTGTTCCATCAGCAGAACGTTGCTGAGGTTCAGAGCACGACGAATAACATGAGTCATCTCTATCGGCACAAGCGTTCCTTTCGACTGCTTTTTCTGACCGTGCTGACACTCATCGGCTTTTTCGTGTTGGCTGGATCAGGAATCAAAACGACAGGTTTACCTGTACATGCAACTGTGCCACAACATACGTCGATGAGCGCATCTTCTCCTTCTCTGCCATCACTTCAGGGAACGACGTTCTCTGGCTCAGGAGAAGCTTTGCCTCGTACGTCCACCATTCCAGCATTCTGCGCTCCCTTTGATGTCAACTGCTGGCTGGGTCAGGCAGCGCAGTGGATTGCCCAGAACATCTTCAACGTCCTGCAACCGTTGGTCGACGCCATCAACCAGAGTTCGCTCAACTTCATCACGCAGACGCCTGCGGCTGGCACCTACCAGAATGCCACCGTGATGCAGTTTACGACGTGGTCCATCAGTGTGGTCAATGCGGTGGTGGCCTTCTTTATCGTCATCGCAGGTTACAACATCATGATTGCCCGCCAGATCGGCGCCGATTACTACGAACTCATGGAGTTCCTGCCGCGCCTGGCCCTGGCGGTGCTGGCGGCCAACTTCAGTCTCTTTTTCATTCGCCTGTTCATCGACCTGGAAAACGCGCTCAACCTGGACGTGATGAACCTGTTTTCCCTGACTATTCTGAGCAACACCATCGTTGGCATCTTTCATGGGAACCTGCTGGGTGCAGGACTACTGGCCTTTGTACTGGCAATCATCCTGGGCGTGATGGATCTGCTGCTGGCCTGGCAGATGCTCCTACGCCTGGCACTGCTGATCTTGCTCATCGTGCTGGCCCCGCTGGCCTTTCTCTGTGGCGCATTGCCTCAAACCCAGGGCTACCTGCGCCTGTGGCTCTCGACATTTGCAGCCACTGTTTTCATCCAGTTTTTCCAGGTGTCGGCCCTGGCGATCGGAGGCACGCTCATTTCCTACGTAACGGCAGCTAACCTGTTCAATCTGGGTGGGTCGCTGCTTTCGATCATCACCAGCAGCGCCGTACTCTACCTGGTGCTGCGTATCCCAGGCATGCTACGTATCTGGGCCTTGCGTCCGATTGCCGAAGCGGGTCCGGCAGCGATACATGCAGCCCAGGGAAGCGTTGAGGCTGCGGTGGGAACGGGGCTGCGGCTCATGGCGCTCTTGTAGGAAGGAGGTTGCAACATAGCCATGAGCAAACTCTTTGCAGCGGCAGGTGGAGTGTTGCTGATCGGCACGACCCTTGTCCTGCTTTTTACGGCACTCTTCTCGGGACAGATGGCAAGCTACAGTGGAGGGGTCTGCGTTCCAGGGACGGCCACGAGTACGGCAAGCATCTCCACGAAGACAACGGCATCTTCTTCAGAAGGTGTCTCCTGCTACCCGGCATCCGGAAACGGCAGCAGCGTAGCCGTGGCGGCGCTCTCCATCGCGGCCCATCTCTATGGCAACCCGGACACCCGGTACGATGCTGGCATGACGCAGCCGGTGCTGCAGTTCTGGGCTCGTGCCTGTCCCAGTGGCTCAGGCTGCTGGGTTGATTGGCAGGAAGGAAGTCTGCAGTGCGTGCTGCTGGTGACCGGAGCTTACGCGCTTGCCGGTTCGCCCTTACCTGCGGCTGGCAACGCCATCGATTTCTGGTCGCTGTACCAGCATCGCCCAGGCTGGCTTGAGGTTCCCTCGGCCACAGCGGCGCCATCGCAGCGCGGGCTGCCCATGCCGGGCGACATCATGGTCTGGTACGATCCACCACCACGGGTAGGACATGTGGCCATTGTGGTGGGTGTCATACCACCTGTACAAGGTCACAACGGTTCGATTACGTTTGCCGAAGCCAATGGCCCTGGTTCAATTGTGACACAAACCTTGCTGCCTGATCTCACAGTGGTGACCTGGTCCAATCCCATCCCGTACAGCGTACTTGGGTATATCAGACCTACTCTCTCGAATGGAACAGGAACGCATCCTTAATGCTGACAAGTGGAAAGAAAGAACATGAAAAAGACTATTCATCAGAGCTATATACACATCTTTCTTCTTAAAACTATGCTCATAAAGAACCAGAAAGGACTTTTGAAGTGAACATTCTTATCACCTTTGCTCTCGCACTCATACCATACATTATCGCGAGCATCACCACTTTCTTCAACCTTTTGGAAGGAGATGTGGTTGCCTTTGCCCTGGCTGCCAGCACTTTTTTCTTTGCCTGGGCAGCCATCCTGTATATGACGTCAGGAGAGAATCAACGCAGGATTGAATTCGCCAAAATGTCGTTGTACGCGGCGCTCACCGGGCTGGCACTGGCCTTGCTGGCAGGAACCATCGCCGGGCTGGTCAGTAGTGCGGCGAAAGGTCAATGACGGATGTTCTGGAGAACCGATCTTTGCCAGATATTCTGTTCGCAAGCACACACGTGAGGAGACACCTATGCAAGCAACACACCAGGTAACACATAAAGTCCCGACCCATATGAGCCTTCCCGATAAAGTCGTCTTCGGCTTAACGGCCCGGCAGTTACTGCTCCTGCTCATCGGGTGCAGTCTGGGCTACAACCTCTGGCTGCATCTCGGTGCGTTGGAGGCCTTTGCACTCCCTGGAGAGGTGCTGCGCATTGCCATTACCCTGATACCGGCAGGCGTAGCTGCTGCCCTGGCCTTGATCTCTATCGCAGACCGACCACTGGAGGTCTGGTTACTGGTGCTCGTGCGCTACTGGCAGCGACCCAGGGTGTATCTCTGGCGTAGTTTGCGTGTTCAGCGTGAGCCGCAGCGACATTACAAAGGGAAACGTGATCATACTCCAATGGACTCAGAGCCAGTCTGGAGCTACGTGTAGGAGCAGAAGGCAAGGAACAGAGCGTGGGAAAGCAGCCAGACACATACGCCATGCCACCAAAGTCCAGTACAGGCGGTGTTCAGTCCGAGTTTGTGCGCGTTCGCGACATCGCACACAACGTGCTTTGTCTGGCCTCTCCCACCTCTCCTACCAGTCCATCGCAGCGTGAATACCGGGCGATCCTTGAGGTTTCTGCTACCAACTACACCCTCAGGTCTGAGGAAGAACAAGCGTCCATCATCACAGGGTATCGCGCGTTCCTCAAATCGCTGACGTTCCCCATTCAGATCCTGGTGCGCAGCCAGCAGCTTGACCTCAAGCCATACGTGCAGAGCCTGCTGGAAAGCTCGACGACAACGCTACAGGATGCCACCTGGCGAGAACTGGCCCTCTCCCACGCGCAGTATGTGCGCGAACTCGCTGCACGACGCACGTTGCTCGAACACCGCTTTTATGTGATTATTCCGTCAGATCAAGGAAGTGACACAAAGCAACACGCTCTGGCTGGCCTCATCCCCTTTGGCAACAAGGGGGCACGAAACCGTACAGAGACTCTGGAAAAAGCGCAGCAGCAACTCGACCTGCGAGCAGAAGTCATCGCGCAGCAGCTTGCCTCGCTCGGCTTGCAGTGTCGTCGTCTGGCAGGGTACGAACTCGCATCCCTGTACTACAGTTGTCTTACGCCTGACCGTGCCCTGCGCTCTCCACTGCCATCTCAGGCGTTTGCCAGCGTTGGCCACCCTACGCTGGTGAAGTCGCACAGACGTACCAGAGGTGATAGCACTGTCTCCGCACCTGGCTCTCTATCCCTGCCTCATATGGCAGAGCAACCACAACGCCATGGCAAGATACGCCCTCTTCCTGCGCCCGATTTGCCACACCTGGCTGATTTGCTTGCTCCGGCCAGCGTGGAAGTCACAGGTGACACCGTCTGTCTTGAGGGGGAATATGCGCGCGCTCTGGCAGTCACCTGTTTTCCACGGGAAGTCTCCCCAGGCTGGCTCGCTCCCTTACTCTTGCACGATGACATCGCCGACATCGTGTTCCACCTGCATCCACAGGAGAATGCAGCCATGCTGCGCCAGCTGCTGCGGCGCAAGAACACCTACCAGTCCTCGCGACGTGTCAACCTGCGACGAGGGAGGCTGGATGACCCGGAGACGCAGGTGGCAGAGCAGGACGTGGATGGACTGATCAGCCAGCTTGCCAGCGGTGAGGAACGCATCTTTGAGCTTGGCTTCTACGTGATTGTGCGTGCTGCTGACTTGCACAGCCTGCAAGAACGCACTGAGCGCATGATGGCGGTGTTGCGTAATCTGTTTCTGGTAGCGCGTCCCACCACCTATGAGCATGCGCCAGCCTTCCGCTCGTTTTTACCCGAGGCACGCGATGAGTTGAGGCGCACGTTTACGCTGGACTGTAGCAGCCTGGCAACGGCTTTCCCGTTTATCAGTAACTCACTCTTTATGCCAACCGGGGTGCTGGTTGGCATTACACCCAACGGCGAGCCTATTGCGATTGACGAGTGGGGTGAGTCACTGGACAACCCGCATGAATTCTGCGGGGCCATCACCGGCGCAGGCAAATCCTATCTTTACAAGATCCGTATCATGCGCGAACTCTTGCAGCATCGTAAGCGGGGCTTGCAGGTGGTGGTGATCGACCCGGAAAAGGAATACGAAGACCTCTGCACCGCGCTCGGTGGAGACTTTATACGGCTGGCTCCTGGCTCCGAGCAGCATCTGAATCCGTTTGATCTACTGCCTTCTGGTACCAACCTCGCGACTTACGTCCAGGACCGCAGTCGCGGAGATCGGCTGGCCGACAAAGTGCAGGGGTTGCATGCCCTCTTCGACATCATGCTGGCAGATCGCGGCCCCGGTGGTGTCACGACGCTCACTGCGCGTGAGAAAGGCTTGCTTGATCGTGCTCTCTATGAAACCTATCGCCAGGTGGGCATCACGGCAGACCCCAGGACACACGGACGGCAAGCCCCGCTCCTGGGGAATCTCTATGGCGTGCTCAGAAGCAATGTGTGCGGTAAAGACGAGTATGGTCTGTCCGACCGGCTGTATCGCTTTGTGCATGGTAGCCTCGCAGGCCCCTTTAACGCGCCCACCGATGTGGCGCTGCATAATCATCTCGTCGTCTTCGATATTCGCGATATGTCGGGCGAACTGCGGCCCATCGGCGTCTTTTTGATCACCGATTTCGTGTGGACGCAGGTGCTGCACACGACCAGGCCCCGCAAACTTTATATTGATGAGGCCTGGTCGCTGATTGAGCATCCCGAGGGCGGTCGGTTCCTGGCCAACCTGGCCCGTCGCGCACGCAAGCGCTATCTCGCGCTCGTCACCATCACGCAAAACCCGGAACTCTTCGCCACGGATGAGTGGGGCAGCGTGGTGGCAGCCAATGCCGCAACGAAAGTGCTCAAGAAGCAGGATCGCACCAGCGCCGAAGCCATCACCAGCCGTTTCCAACTCACCGCTGGCGAGCGGCAGCGCCTGCTCACCTTTGGCAAGCACGAGGCGTTGCTCTTAGCAGGTGGCAAACGAGTGATCATTCACGTCGAGGCCAGTCCGCTTGAGCACCGGCTTGCCACGACGGATCCCCGCGAACTGGCCAACCGAGGTGTCCAGAGACAGGATGTGCAATTAGACCAGCCAGACCAGCTTGACCGACCAGACCAGTCAGATGAACAGATTACCCAGAAACTCATCCCCATCCGCAACGGGCATGATGCACAGGGGACTTTCACCAGACAACTGCTACAGGAAGGCAAAGGGAGGACAACACCATCATGATTGGTCTTCCACAAGAGCGCATGCAAAACAGTGAGAGTGCTAGTTCAAACACTCTTGATCAACAGTTGGTCTTGCAAGTGGTGCCCCCACGCACGGCCAGTAGCAGGGATATGGCGGCGCTCGAAGCCGTTATGCAAGGGCTGACGCTCGATACCAGTCATCCGGTGGCCTTAGAGATAGCCCGAACAGAGAGCGGACGACAGTTTCTTTTGCGTGCCACCTCGCATGCTGCCCTGGAGCACCTGGCCGCGCAGATCCAGGCTCGCTATCCCCAGGCATTCATACAGCGACCTGCTTGCGACCCGCTCAACCTCAGACCTGGTGAAACTATCACCGCCGTTGAACTGCGACCGGGAGCCGCCTCCTATTTGCCACTGCGGGCCTTTCGCGAGCGAGAGCTCCCGACAGAAGGAACAGATCCCTTATTAGGACTGCTGGCGGCCATGAGCCATGTGCCTGCCAAAATGCGCGTCGTGACCCAACTGGCCCTGCTGCCACTCCCACCTACCTGGTCACAGGCATCTCGCCGCAAAGCGGTCGAGCATCCGCTAGAACCTGAACGCCTGCGGCAGCGAAGCGGCATGACCACTTCGGGCTCGACAGCGCCTGGTGCTGGAGCCATCATCGGCATGGGCGTGCTGGTCGCATTCCTGTTACTCTGGTACCGCTTCTCGCGCACGTTGCCTCCCTGGATACTCCATGCGAGAACACTCCTGCTGCATGGAAAGAACCCGCAGCTCTCCTCATTACAGATGACGGAACTGATTGTGAGTCTGGTGGGTATCGGTCTTGTCGCTCTGCTGCTCGTGTTGGGCGTGCGCTGGGTGCTGCGGCGGTTTGGACGAACAGCTATCTACGATATGCATTTAGTTGCTGAGAAAACTGGCAGGAGTGCCTATCGCGCTCGCTTGCGCCTGTTCGTGATTGATTCAGATGAGGAGCGTAATCAAAGCAACATGAGAGAACACGCGCCTTCCCGGTGTTTTCCTTCCTCTCTACTACATCCATCGGAAATCACATATGCACGCATCCTGAGTCACTATCAGCATGGGAGGCAAACGACGCTGCACAAGCAAGAGCGAACCAGCATTCACAAAGCACTTCTTGATCGGCTCATCGCAGCCTATCGACAGTACCATCTTGCTGCCGGTGGCTACTTTGTACCGCAGACTTTCTCACAGGCGAAAGCAAGACGCTTGCTGGGAAAACAACAGTGGTTTGCACACACATCTCGCGGCTGGTCGTATCAACTTCGACATTCACGCCATCTGTTGAGCGTGGCCGATGTGGCAGTGCTCTGGCATCTCCCACAGGCGAGCGACCTGGCCGAACTTCCACTGCTGGAACGGGGACGCGCACGTACGTACCTGGTGCCACTTGAAATGGCCACCGCAAACGGCTGGCGCATCGGCTCTTCAACGCATGCAGGGCATACACTACCAGTCTTACTTCCCGCCGAGATGCTGCGGCACAATTTACTGGCGGTTGCCAGGACCGGCAAAGGAAAAAGTACCCTCTTTCTGCATCTCGCGCAAGCCATCCTATCCGAAACGAGCGGCAATCATGGCCTCTTCGTCATGGAACCACATCGCGAACTGGTCGAGGCGCTCACCGAACTCATTCCACCAGCCCGAAAGGATGATGTGGTACTCCTAGATGTCGCCGATGTGGCATACCCACCGGGCATCAATCCACTGGATGCCACCCTGGGTCGAAATCGTGATAAAGCGGTCGACAACCTGATCACGATCTTTGAGCGTATCTGGAGCAATTCGTGGGGACCGCGTACCGAGAACGTCCTGGAGTTTGCCCTCAAGACACTAGCAGATGCCAACCAGCGTATCGTACAAAATGACCTGCAAAATGGTCCAGATCAACAATATACCTTGCTCGATGTGGTGCCGCTCTTGCGCAACGCGAGTTTCCGGCATGCCGTGATGGAGCAGGTGACCGACCCTGTGCTGCTGTCCTGGTGGCAATACTACTACGAGCCGATGGATCTGCGCTTCCAGATGGAGGTGATCTCTTCGGTGCTCAACAAGCTCTCCAAATTTGCCAGTTCGGGTACGACCAGGCGCATCCTGGGGCAGCCACGTTCGACCATCAACTTCACGGAGATCATTCGTTCGGGCAAGATTCTCCTCGTGAGCACTGCCAGTGGCGTCGTCGGGGCCGATATCTCGGCGCTGCTGGGCGCCACCCTGCTGGGCTTGTTTCATGTCACCCTGGCCGAGCAGGCCGAACTGGCGCGAGTGGAACGCAGGCAGTTCCTGGCGCTGATCGACGAGTTTCAGGTCTACCAAGGCGCGGATTTTGGAAACATGCTGGCCGGGCTGCGCAAATATGGGGGCAGCTTTGGGCTGGCAACGCAGTCACTGTCTTACCTGGATCGACTGGATCGCACATTGCGTTCCACCGTGCTCTCCAATGTGGATCATCTCTTTGCCTTTGCGATGAGTGGGGAGGATGCGCGCATGCTGCACGAATTGGACGGCATCGAGGAGGATGATATCACCAACCTGGACGATTTTACCTGCTACGCCAAAGTGTCTGTTGGCGGTCGACGGTTGCCGGTCTTTTCACTGCGTCTTGATCCCCCGGCGACAGGGAACGACGACCTGGCTCAGCGTATACGGCTACACAGCCAACTGCGCTTTGCGCATCCCTGTGACGTGGTGGATGCCATGATTGCACGTTCTCTGGAACGTTCCGTTCCACCTACGCTCTCCACACGCTCTTCAAGAAACGTCGTCAATGGAACGAGAAAGACGGGTGAGGCTGAGGAACGCGGGCAGAATGGTGCAGCGTTCGTTCATGCTGATGCATTAACTGCTACTGCAACGGCGAAATCAGGCCGCAACAAGCATCGTGGCCGTGGGAAAGAGTTTGCCGAGGCGAGACAAGATCAGCCGCTCAGTCTGCCTCTGGTGTATGAACACCTGGCAGCTGAAGAACTGGAAAAGTGATATGATCAGTGCACCAACTGTTGACACATATAAGCACACTCGCAGACGCGCCAGGCCTCCAGACCCACATGAACTGCTGTTTCAACTTGATGCAGGAGATATGCGGTTACTCCAGTGGTTGCTGCGTTACCCATTCCAGAGAGCAGAAGATCTTGCCCTCGCAACAGGGAGCAGTGTTGCCACCGCTTATCGGCATCTCACCGTGCTGTACAACAGCAGTCTCGTCGAGGGTGTCATACCAGCTGCACTGGGTACGGGGAAATGCTGGTTGTACCATCTGAGCGATTTAGGACTGCACGTGCTGGCCATACATGAGCAAGCTGATGTAGAAGTTCTGGCGCGTGCACAGGAAGCAGACGAACGTGGTCTTTTGCGCATGTTGCCACGACTCTCGTCGCTGGTCACGTTGCAGGAATGTATCAATGGCCTGGTTGCGCATGCACCGGAGGCACTGGCACACCAGGGTCGCAGGTCAGAAGTACGATGGCACTGGGTACGTGACTATACCCATCAGTTTCCTTACCGTGAGAAGCCGATGCGTTGTGCTGCCGATGCGGCCCTGCTGCTCCGTGTTTGTCAGAGGACAGAAAATGGGTTGAGTGCCCAGGAACACTGGTATAGCCTGTTCGTGCTGCTTGATTCCCAGATCGCCGATGCAAGATGGCTCAAACAGCAAGTCGGGCGTTTGCTCTGTTATCGTGAAAGTGCAGAACGCTGGCCGGTGTATCAACACTTTCCACCGATACTGGTGCTGGTCTCTACACCCCATCGCATGGAACTCTGGCAGCGGTGCGCCATGGAAGCGGCGACTGCGCTGCACGTTGCGCCCCTTTCTGGAGTTGTTGCCTGTGTACCAGACAGCTCTCAATCCCCACCTGTCAATCCCTGGCAACTTGCCTGGAAACTTTTCGCGACGCATGTGTCATGCAAACTTCAGCACCTGCTGCATCCTATACCTCTTGAAGCAACGCCTCCCGGTCTTTGGGATCATCAAACAACGGACACCATGCGTCGACATGCAACACCGTCGCTTGACACGGATACTCCCAGCTCACCCACGAGGAAACGCAGCAAGATCATTGTCGGAAACTATATGGATCGAGCGAAAACTTCCCACAAAGACCAGACGGGTGTTTCCCGTGCTGAAGGGGAGATCATGGCATTGCTTGGACTGACCCTGGGACATCGTCATTTTGATCTCCTGCAGGTGCTGCTTTCCTATCCTCTGCTGCATGTACAAGAGATGGCTGCACTACTCGAGCGGGAAGTGAGTTCTATTAAGCGGTACCTGCGCGTGCTGCAGAACGGTGACTGTATCGAGCCGATAGCGACCGGTATGGGCCAACGTTGGCGACTGAGCGAAGGAGGTCTAAGGCTCATGGCAACAGCACATCATCTGAAAATTCAGTCTATAGCATCCTCAGAAGAGAATGATGGACGTCTGAATCTGGTTCAGCAGGGAGTGGATCTGCTTTTACGTCATTTGGAACACACCGTTGGCATCTATGGCTTCTTCGCTTCTTTAACTCAAGCGGCCGGTCAAGAGCGAACGCAGGGACATGAACACCGCTTGCTCTGGTGGGAAATAGGTGCAGCCTGCGAGCGGCGCTATCGCGATCATGAGCACTGGCACAACCTCCGGCCTGATGCGTTCGCGGCATATCAGGCCGGAGAGCGACGAGTACGTTTCTGGCTGGAATGGGATCGGGCAACGATGGGTACGCGAGATCTGGGAGCCAAGTTGAGAACCTACGAGCACTATGTGACCTCACGTGAGTGGTTCAAGCAAGAAGCGGCCTTGCCGATGCTGTTGATCGTGGCTCCAGACCCAGGGCAGGAAAGGCGTTTTGGTCGAGTCGCAACGGCCACGCTGACCGACAGGTGTGGGTTCATTATCCGTACCACAACCTTGGCACGATTACGTGAGCAGCGACTCCTGGGTCCGATTTGGGATCAGGTAATTCCACACCGTGAGGGAACCGATCATACGCCTCGCCGCACTTTGTATCTCTAAGCCCATGCATGACAGCATTCGATATACCAGCCGCGTATGCTAGACGAGGGGCGAAAGTCACTATCTACACGACTACGATTATCAAAGGGGGCGGGATGAAAGCGACCCCGCTGGTCTTGCTTCCCATGTGGCCTATTACCGCATTTCGGGCAGATTCAAAGAACAAGCACATATGAAAACAGTACGCGTGTATCGCTTGGCTCACCTCTCGCCGAAGCTCTTCCGCAGCCTGAAAGCGGCGCAGATGGAAGCCGCGCAGGTCTGGAACGTCTGCGTGGACATCCACAAGCAGGCCAGAATGGGGCATGTCACGTGGCCGAACCAGAACGATTTGCACCAGGCCACGAAGGGGCGCTTTGCCCTGCATAGCCAGTCGGTGCAAGCTGTCTTCCGCGCCTTCCTGAGCACGATTGAGACGACCCGCAAACTGCGCCGGGAGCATCCCGAGATGCGCATGAGGTATCCCTGGCGCGAGAAGCGGTTTTACCCCGTCCACTGGCCAGCCCAGGCGGTGAGCGTGGAGCGCAGGCGTGTGGTCTTGCCAATGGGCAAGGGGCGACCCTCCGTCGTCTTGCCGCTTGACTTGCCCGAGAACGCCGGAGCCTGTACGCTCGTCTGGAACTACGGCTTTGAACTGCACGTCTGCGTGGAAGTCCCGCGAGCGGAACAGGCCCCCGGCTCTGTCCAGGCGACGGTCGACCTCGGTGAGATTCATCTGGCCGCCGTCACGACGAACACGGGCGCGGCACTCATCGTCACTGGGCGGGGCATCCGCTCGCTCAAGCGGCAGCGCAACCGGCAACTCGGCCAACTTGCCAAAAAGCAGAGCCGGTGTCAGAAGCATTCCCTCCGGTGGAAGAAACTCCACCGGGCGAAGAACACGGCGTGCAGACGTGCCGAGCGACGCGTGCGCGACCTGCGGCACAAGGCGACCAGGCAGGTGATTGACTTTTGCGTCGAACAGCAGGTGGGAACGCTCTTCATCGGCAATCCGCATGGCGTGTGCAACAGGGATAGCGGACGCCATCACAACCAGCGCATGTCCCTGTGGGAGTACGGGCGTGATATCGACTATCTGACCCACAAATCCAAGCAAGTTCACATCATGAGCTTCACCGGCTCCGAACGAGGAACCAGCAGCCGGTGTCCTGTATGCGGACACAAACAGAAGCCCAAAGGCAGAAATTGGGCGTGCCGCGTCTGCGGCTTCCACGGCCACCGCGACCTGGTCGGGAGTATCAATATGCATCAAGATTGCTTTGGCATCCACTTGAAGTTTCCTCGTTCCTTCACGTATCAACGCCCTGGCTCAACCAGGAGTTGTAGTAGGGCAGACACGCCCCAACGTTGTCTGGGTGAGTCCGCAGGTCAACCACTGCTTGCAGAGCAGGTCCCTCCGGGGGCTGGCCACACTGTTGATGTTGCTCAGAAGCCCGTCTGCTGATCACGGCGACGGGAGTGTCACTCCGAGAAAGGTCAAGGAGTACGTAGTACATTGATCCAACCCGAGTCCCGACAAACACGCCTGAGAAGTATCTCAAGTTGCATGTCCTATAGCAACATGGTTTCTCTCGCATGAGGTTCTCTTCTTATGCTGCTCAAATGGTGTACGACACATAGCTGGTAGAGTACAATGCATGGTAGAATCATGAAACGAGCAGAGTAACAAAAGATGAGCACACAAGCGAAAAAGAAGCGTCAGCAACGGGCATTGAGTCGACTGACACTCGCACGTTCAAAGCAACAGGAGCGGGCGCGCAGTCTAGCTGCTGCTACACAACGGGCAGAAAGCCGATGGCACAAGACATTGCGCCAATTGTCCGTGCTGGGAGCGACGCTCCAGGAGGACGAAAAATCCACAGATGGGAACGACCATCCTGAATATGTGGTGGTCTTCGAAGGGAACGCCTCCCTTTTTCACAGTCGTTTTCAAGTACAACGCTGGCTGAAGCGGACCCAACGTCGTCTCGAAGAGGAACAGATGAGTTGTGGAGAACGTCACGTGCGCTGGATGATCGAAAATACCTGTGACGACCACGGAAATCCCTGGCCAGAGTAATGGTACCGTGTGAACAGGAATGAGCAAGACTCACCCTCAACAAAGCCAGGTCGGTAACGAGGCATTCGCGTGCTCTGTGCGCTTTTGGCTTTCCCCAGGCCCATTGAACGCAACCTGCACACCCCTATTGTGGCCACTCAATCAGGGTCTCACGCCAGCCGTCTCTCTACGCATCTACATGCTCCCAAGTTGATTATGCGGCACGCTCCTGTGACTCGGTAGAACGCTTTTCAGGTGCAAAAGGACTGCCGATATGACGAAGCAGGTGATCAGGGGTAGAGGTGTGCGTCGAAGCCGTCTGGCGAACGTTCGGCGATCGTAAGAAACCGTGACCGACTCGTGAGAGGAAAGCCTGCATCTGTGACCTCGCTGTGATCTCCAGGCATGATACTGTCAACTAGATGAATCTCTGCGGTGAGAGAGGTGTTCGACGTTCAAACACCTGAATGTCACCGCGAAAGGAGAAACAGATGAATCTAACTCTCTTGTCATGGGTCATTTTGTTGGTGCTGTCCGCCACGCTGGCCACGGCGGCGCAGTACCTCTTCTTCCGCCATGACCGGAAGAAGACCGACTACGACTGGGTGTTCATCGCCGGTGGAGCGCTGCTCGGCGGGTTCACCGCCAGCGTGTGGTATCCCGTCGGCCCGCTGGTGGCCGGCCTTTACCTTCTGCCAGCCCTGGCAGGCGCGGTCGTCCTGGGTGCAGTGGTGGAGTTCATCTACCGCGCGTTCATCCGACCACGTCAGACCGCCTAGCGTCACCGGTCCCGGGTGGGAGCGCGGCGCCGTCCGGCAATGGTTGTCAGGCTGCAATACTACAAGGTGAACGACCTCAACTTCCACAAAGGAAGGAGCAAGAGTCATCAAACTGGTATGAAACAGAGGAACCATTTCAATGAGAAAGACGTTTGTGAGCGGGTTGATAATCTTGGGTGCGGGAACAGCGGCGGTGGGGACGTACCTCCTGGTGTACCGTCTCTGGCAAGAGCACTGGGGGGCCACCGAGGAGGAGATCGCGAGGCTCCTGCCCAACGATGAGGTCGTCCCGAACCCGACGTGGAACGCCACTCGCGCTGTCACGATCGCGGCAACGCCGGAGCAAATCTGGCCGTTCCTCATCCAGATCGGTTGGTGAAGAGCCGGCTGGTACGGCTACGACTGGGTCGACAACGGCGGCAAGCCCAGCGTCTGGGAGATCCTGCCCGAGGGGCAGCATCTCTAGGTCGGTAAGGATTTCCCGATGAGTCCCTGAACCGCCCAGTACTGCAAGGCGTTCGAGGAACCGCGCTGGATGCTCTGGCGAAGCACGAAGGACTCGAAGGCCACAAGCAGCGACACCTCGGGCACCTGGCTCTGGTACCTCGACCCGATCAACGAGCGGCACAGGCGCCTCATCACGCGTATGCGTGACACGTATCGATGGACGAACCCGCTGATCCTGCCGCAGCAGATCATCTTAGAGCTTGGCGACCTGCCTTTCATGCGCAAATGCATGCTGGGGATCAAGGCGCGGGCGGAAAGGCTGAGTGAACAGGCGCAGGAGCATCACGCGGCTGGTCTTCGGAAAAGAGGCTGAGCATCTCACCACATCCTGCTAGCCAGAGGAAGCTTGCGGATAACGAGGCCTACTCTAGGCTTCCCAGTCGATTATGCGACATGAGTTTGGAGCTGAGTAGCATCTTTCTCCTTGTCTGGCGCAAACGGACTGCCGGTATGACGGAGTACGTCATCGGGAGTCCGGGTGCGTGCTTGAAATTGGGTCTCCACATCCGCAAGCAAGAGGTCGCACGTCGCGGCGCTGATATCAACACACACTTTGAGACACTGGCCCGAACTCCTGCTGACCTGCTTCGTCATACCGGCAGTCCCTATTCCCCAGACAAACGACCAGATCGGTCGCAAGCACAGGCTGCATGAGCCGTCGAAAAGCATCTGCCTCTCGTCTTTGCTGCGGCATGCGTATGGTGTAGCAAAGAGGGCCATACTCATCGATATGCCTTCGTCGTCTTGCCAGTTGTACAACTCCTGCATGAGGAGAAAGGCCTCATCAATGTGGCAAAGGCAAATCGGCGCCCATCAGGGGAAGCGCTCGTTGCATGCCCTCTTCCCATGCTCGCTCCATCAGGGTTCTTTTACGCCAAGCGTTGGGAGCAAGGACATCAGCGGCTCCTCTTGCCCAACCAACGTGGCACGCTGCTCTTGTAGAGGAGATAGGCCTCGCCAAATCGCGCCTCCAGTTTGCGCTCCTCCCACGGCACCACCAGCAAAGCCACACTCCCCCAGATGACTACTGCGCCTCCCAAGACCGCGATGCTGCCATACAAGATGACCCAGCCTAGCCAGATGACCATGCCTAAAAGGTACATCGGATTGCGCGTGAACTGGTAGGGGCCACGCACCACCAGATAGTTTTGGGTGCGCTCCATCTCAAAGGAATCACCAGAGGCAACAAAGTGCAGACGAGCACACCAAAAGAGGGATGCTCCACCAATCCCGATGAGGATGAGTCCAGGCAGATTGAGCCCTCCCGGACGCCCATGAACCCAACCGTGACGAGCCGAGAGCCGAGAGAGCTCCTGCGGCACGGCGACGTGGCCGATCAAAAACACCATTGGCGTCAGGATGAGAGCCAACCAGTGGGGAAGAAGGATTCTTTCCGATGGCTTGCGCCTTTGAAGGTCAGTTCTGTTCATGGCTTTCCTCTCCTTTGAGATCACTGCAAGGACAGAGCACGTCGGAGCCTGGCTGATGTCTTGACCTTGGGTTGAGGCTCGATGTGCCGATACCCCATCGTTGTGCCAGCCGATGTGCCAAAGCCGGTTAAGTATGGTGGGACCTCCTCGCGGAAGAGCAACATTCCTTTGTGTGAGGCTAGAGGTGCAAGTGTGGCCTCCTGGCCCTATTGTATCACTCCTCCGCAATTTTTTCCTGCAAGCATTTAGTCGCAAGCAAGTTAGGAACGACTATGGGTAATATGGCAGGTTCATCCTCCCAGGCATGAGCGTACCAAGTTTGTCAGCTTCACACATAGTAGGCCACATCAATCGAGGATCCAGACACCTGTGACGGTTTGAGTCGAGCGCACGCGCCATCACGCAGCCACCGCTTGCCGGAACATGGGATACACGGCGAGAAAGAACTTGCCGAGCTCCCAAACAAGGCGAAACAGTGGCAGCTTCCCTTTGACCGGATCCAGATGCTGGAACAGCATCTCGGTGTAATGCACCCCGGCATGTCCGGCGAGAGCGGAGCGCAGATGCCTCGACTCGCCAACGGGGACGACCTGATCCCCGCGATCGTGCAACAGGACGATGAGCGGGGCACGAATATCCTTCAGATAATTCATCGGAGACAGGGCGGCCAGGCGCTCTTGCATGATGGGAGGCAAGCGATGCAGCGCGGTCTCCGCCTCCTCTTCGTCGGGCGCAGTGAGCAGTGCATACACTGCTCGGCCATCTGCTGACAGGCAGCGACTGTCGAGATGTCCACGCTCAGTGGCGAACGCGCTTCGAAACCGTTCTGCTTCGCCTGGTTCCTGCAAAGCGGTCAAGGAATGGACGAAGACCTTGCGGGTCAGCGGATCGACCCGCCACGGCTCACGCCCGTCCCCGCAGGAACGCGTGGCACTGGCGATGTCCCGCGCGAACGTCCACATGGAGGAATAGGGAGCGTAGGCGCCAATGAAGCCGACGCGGTCTCGTATGAGGGGACTGGCAGCCGCCATCAGGGCGAAGGCGCCTCCCACACACGTGCCGAGCAGGCCGGATCTCCCAGGGTCCACATCCGGCCGCTCAATGAACCAACGATACGCCAGCGCGATACTCTCGATGTCCTCAGGATCAAGGCGGAAGTCCCGCATCGCGGGGGACCAGTAGAGGAGCGCGGCGAAACCTGCACGTGCCAGCGCTTTCCCCAGGACCGCGACCTGCGGGTGATCGACTCCGAAAGGAACGACACCGAGGCACACCACGACGCCGGGATGTGGACCGCAGGCCCTCGGCCGATAGAGATCGCCTTCTGCCTGGCCAAAACACGTCGGATACCTCACCTTCTCAATCACCAGTGGCTTCGTCAGCCAATCAACAGGTCGGGATGGCAACATCGGAAAGACTTTGAGGAAGAAGATCGCGGCCTTGGCCACTGTGCGGATCGGCCGCGTCGCACGGGTGAAGACAGAAAGCATATTTGGCATCCGATGATCAATCCTGGCGGATGAAACGTTCGGTGTAGATGTAGACGTAGCCATGGGTGACCTCCTTGTTCCTGCGTGGTGGATAGGTTCCTCTAGTGAGAGCATACCATCAGGCTCTCACATTGCCATCACAAACGTGAGTTCCACCATCACACCTCTATCACAAGTGCTGGAGGACCTACGTACACCAGGGCGTAAAAAAAGGTCGAAAGTCATGCAGCCGCAACCAAGGGGCTTGAGTACCTACCTGCGCCATAACCCTGGCTGCGAACTTGCTCGACCAGTTGAACGGGTGTGCTGGCGCATTCCATTCCAAGACAAAGGCCATGGTGCGCTGTGCCAGATGATCCAGATCAGAGAAGTCACTGATGCGCCAGCGCTTTCCTTGCAAGATGCTGAACCATTGCTCGATCTGGGTCATAAAGGCGGCAATGCGACTTCCAAGAGGTGGCAGATGAAGCGGGGATGAGTCGCGAACCAGGCTTGAACGTGTTTGCCCTTAGGGATGCTGGCGTTACCCACGCCAGAGAAAGATGCGCTTCACCCTGGCAGGAGTCTCCTGATCGAGGATCGGTCTCGCAAGGTGATGAATGCTGCCTGGTGTTTGCGTCGCGCGGTGAGAGCCGTGACCTTCCCCGTCCGCGTATCAGAGTACGTCCATCATGTCACCGAAGGATGTGATTCTGCTTCTCCTGTCTCGTACGTTTGCTCTTCCTTCTTTGCTCTGGAGAGAAAGCCTCATAACTCTCGGGATCCTCGACGGCATCCACCGGTCGGGCCTTGGCTTGCTTCCCCAGCCGCTGGAGCTGCTCGGCGATGCACTCCGCGATTCGCTGGGTTGATCCGTGCTTGTTTGCGCAGACGATGGGTACCGCCATCTGAGTTCCCTCCTCCATTTCGAGAAGACCTTGCGCTGTTATGTGACTTCTCGTAAAAAGAGCACGCTCAGGACAAGGCTCACCACGATAATGACCACAAAAAAAGCCTCGATGCCAACGCTGGTCGGCATCCCTTTACTGCCCATTACAAGAAAGATGACGAGGATCGCACTTCCCGTGAGGATGCTAAACACCAGCAGAGGACCCGCAAGGAGGTAGCCCAAGAGCTTTCTTCTCCACAGCAACAGTCCTGTGATGATCATGGCTGGAAGGTAGAGTCCTAGATCCAAGACGTGCACAGGATTGGTCGGCAAATTGGCCGCCGTCACACTTGGCGGGATCGTCCCTGTAACAAGGGCCGGGATTTCCTCGCGTAACCACAGCAGGTAAAACACGATTCCGAGGACCGGTAAGAACGCACTCACTAGTCTTGCTGGGGTATTGGCAGAAAAATAGGCTTGGAGACTGTCCAGATGCATATGTATCACGAAGACAACAAGCGCATAAAAAGACAGGCCAACAATCGCCACATACACCAGAAACAGGCTGTTAAAGTGGACATCAAACGCGTAGATGATGTAGGCATAGATCAGATACAGCAGTACCCCGCTCCATACCAAGAACGCCTTGACTGATCCTTTGTTGACAAAATAGGCAGCAATGAACAGCACAACGGCAGCGACAAGATTGACGATGTCCTGGCCAATCCCCTGGACAGCCCAGGAGAGGGTTTCTCTGACGTAGATACTCTTGAGAAAGATGCCTGAAGCACTCGCGGTAAGCACCAGGAGGGCATCGATCACTGATAACCAAAGCGCACTCTTCGAGATTCTCATGCGTTCCTTTCACACGACGACCCGGTGGAAGCGGGTTCTGTTTATGCCGTCCCTCAAAATCTAGTCACGCTTCCCGATTGGTTAAATTCGATCTCGGCGATCTTGACACGAAACCAGGTGAACTCACCTGAGGCGAGATGCCACGTGATTTCAATCCTGGTCGGGATACGCATCCCCTCCACTTCCCGATACTCGTTGCACTGACCCGACCAGGGTGCGAGCAGGTAATGCCCATGCTCTTCCTTATAGCGGTCTGCCGTCAGGTGGGTCAACTGGCCGTGCTCATTCACATGTAGCACCACCGAACCCGTCACGCCAGGCGAGCGCAGGGTAGCCTGCACGGAGTTGGTATCGATGGCTTGCCACTCGATGGCATCAGAGAGCCAGGCGGTCGGGAACCAGATCATCTCAGCCAGGTAGCGCTGCAGCTCGCCCTGGTCCATTTCCGGACCATGCGCATTCCCCATGGTGATGACGGACAAGAGCTTGATGACCATATTGCCGTGGCCCCCCGTGAACCGATCCGTGGCCGAGATCCAGACGAGGGGAAAAGGCCGCATCGTGCAGTGCCAGAGGAATGCAGGAGGTTTCGTTGTGAAGTATTGTTCTGCGACCATCGACATCCACTTCTGACCCGGTTGTTGTTTCATAACCCCTTGTTGAGTGAGACGAACCGTACTGATGGGTGCTTTATCCACCACTCCTGCATAGCGGAGATACCGTTGCAAGACTTCTGGCAATCCGGTCAAGTGGGCGTCCGTAATGAGCACGGGTTGTGCCGGCTCGCTCTGCTGCAACAGGGCAAGCGCTTCGTTCTGTATGGTTCTGTTCATTGCTCTTTGCTTCCTTTCCACTTGATCTGCGCCTTCGTTGCTTGCCTGGCAGGGCAAGCGGAAGTGTGTGCTTCACACTCTGCTGGAGATCACGCTCCTCACTGCCCTTTGTCAGCCTCTCAGGAGTGATCGAGCCAGCCTTTTGTCTCATCACTACCCGGCTTTGCATCATCACTCCTCAAGACCTGCCCGGTGCATGACGCGGCCCGGGCCACAGGACCGTATGCTCCAACAGCAAGTCGACGAGCGGACTGACGAGTAGCGCTCACTGATCACTGGTCCTCATATGGCATCAGTGGGATTGGGCAGTATACCCGTCTAGGTGACAGCCAAGAACAGAAGCGACAGTATTGAGCCGACGAGGGTCGCAGCTTTCCACCGCCCTTTCCGGAAAGGGACGCTGACTGAAGACTCCCCCGGCTCAAGCACGGGGGGTTCTGAGCGGCGCTTCCACGCTTCTCCTTTTCCCCCTGGAGAGGAAAAGCAGCTCTTGTGTGACTTCGCTCAGACTTTCGGACAGACGTGCTCCGGCTCTGGGGATACCAAAGCTTTGGGGCAAGACCTGCCCCGCATTCGCGCGTTGAATGGCTCGCTCGTGTGCTGCCCGCAGGCGCGCCTCCGCACCTTCCCAGCCAATAACATACTGGGCACACGAGGGTGTGGGTTCTGCTGGATCCAGATAGGCAGCTAAAAAGGCCGAGTAGAGGTCGCGCTGCACTGGCCCGATGCCACAGGCGCATTGATGCCAGCGCTGTGAGAGCGGTTTCTTGAGGCAGTGTCCGCAGCCGTGGCAATATTGGGAGAGTTTGGTCGTGCGCGTCGAAACTTCGATCAGGGTGCCGCCCGTACTTGCAACGGTGCGTCTCAACAGCTCAATGAACATCCCTGGTGCGCGCAGTCCAACGCTTGTGCCATATTGCTTCTGCCACGCTTTATAGCTGATCTTTTCAAGAATGATGGTGTTGCCCACTGCGACCATCTCATGGACAAGCCGCCCATGCAAGCTCTTGCGATGAGCCGCCATCTTGCGCTCCTTCGCTGCCTTCCTGCGACGCGTCTTCTGGTAGGTCTTGCTGCTTTTCCACACCACCTTCCCTTTTCCTCCTGTCTTGCCGCTGTACTTCTTGATGCAGCCCATCGAGTCGTAGTTATCGGGATTCGCCGCTCGCCTTTGCCGATCCATTTTTCTCTGAATCCGACGCACTTCTTTCTCATCGGGGGCGAGCTCCTGGCAGAAGACCGAGAGGCTGGCCTCGCCTTCTCGCGGGACCAGCGCAATAGTCGAAGGCCCCAGATCTGCTCCGATGGTGTCGCTTCCAACGCTGTGCTTCGGCTTGCGGTATGGCACGCCTTCCAAAGCCAGTTGTACCGAGTAGCGAAAGCCAAAGGGATCGGCTCCTCGCGCCTGCGGGCTGCTGACTTTGCGTTGGAGCAGACGCGCATATTTGATGCGATGATCCAGTCCGTACTTGACCACTGGGTCCTTCCAATCCATCAGGGCCACAAACTGGTCGTCTTTCCAGATCAGATAGCCTTGATTCCCCTCTGCTGGCGTCTCGAGCACAAAACGCATGCCCGTATCGGTGCGCTTGTTTTCGATGCTGGAAAGGCCACGTCCCCGACTCTTGAAGCGTACGCGACGAGCCTCTCCTACACAGACGCGATTGAGGGCGCGGTAGGCTCGGGTCGCAAGGGTCTGAGCCAGCACGGCATCCAGGTGGTCAGCCAGCCACGAGACCCGCAACGCTTTCGCCAGCTCGTGAAAGGCGTACTCGGAAAAGCTGTAGCGCTCCCGCAGCGCGGAGAAAGCAGCCCTGCGTTCCTGGGTGTGTGTCCGGGGGATGGCGCGGGCCTCCTGCCAGGCTTGATCGGATCGCATCTGGCGCAGGCGATGCTGTCCCGCGCAGAGCACGGCATTGTAGAACTGCCGCCCGGCTTCCAAGTGTGCGCGCAGGCGTGCGGCCTGCCCCGCCTCGACGACCAGGGGCAGTTCGAGCAGAAACGTTGGTTTCTTGTCTTTATGGTGCGTACGCTCCCCACCTGGCTTGGTGCCCATCAACCTCCCGCTTTTCTCGTTTTAGAACGTCTATTCCAATCATAGCAGATCCGATCCCCTCTGTCAAGCAGCGTGGTGCGCTCCCCTCGCCTCCTCCAAACAAGGAACGGCGCTTCATCCCCCGGATGAATCACGGGGGCTTTCGCGCTCGGTTTTCTGTAATCCCAGGCTACCGGTGACGAGGAACAGGAGCGTGCCTAGCAGCAGAATCACGCTAATGGTCCAGATGACAGATGCATCCAGGATATGATCCAGCAGCCAGTATTGGCCCGACCATCCTGTTCGTCCATCGGGCCTAGGAGTCCACCCGGGATGATCCGGTGGTGAATCAGGCTATGCACGATGAGCACAAACGCCAGCACGACACGCGCGAGTCGTTTCAGCATACCACACCTCCAAAGTATCCGGGTAGAGGATAACACCTACGACCTCCTTGAGGGAAGTATTTCTGTAGCAGACGTTCCTCTGATAAACACTATCATACGCTATGAGCGATACGATGCTCGCAGTCAACCCGTTACAGTCCCTCCATGTTCTCGTGATGACCCAGATCTTTTGTGAAGCGATCAGAGAAAAAGCCAGGCGCGATGCCTGGAGAAACCATCGCGCCTGGCACGTGCGGATGTCTTCTGTCTTTCCCTGGTTCCTTCAAGTATGGCTGACGTGCCTGCTTAGAAAGCTATGACTGCGATACTCTGTCCTGCACAGGTAGGCAGTTCATCCGAAGATCACCAGGCCGAGCACAAAGATGAGGGTTTGTTGCGTAGTCGCCGATGGGGTTGTGAGAGGTAAGTTCGCGACCACAGATCCGGTCGCCGCAGGACGGCGTTGTTCGACGCGACTGCCCGCTTCCAGCAACAGAAGAAGCGCACTTGAGTGGTCCGATCCCGGCATCGATTCTGCTTTCGAGGGCGTCTGATCTCTTATCCTGTGGGGACCTGGTGAGCACACCGTTCCAGCATGATCGAATTTCGCGCTTCAATTCCTATCCAACAGGGAAGTCCTCCGGGTCAATTCCACACTCATCAGATGTGGCCAAGGCTTTCGTTCACAGCGCTATAAAACTCTGCCAACGCGAATGGCATGCCGAGGAAGATGGTGTTGTACCCTTGGTGTTCGCTCCAAGAGGGAACAGGTGAGTTGAGGAGAATGATCGGAATGCTTTCAAGCTCTTTGATGCTGTGCAGCCGATGAGAGAGTTCCCGTGCACCCAGATCAAGGAGGTGATAATCCATGATGAAGAGATCAGGCTTGACACGTTCTGCCATCTCTACTGCGCTCTTTCCTCCGGTGACGGAGATGACTACGTAGTCGAATTCAAGCTTCAAGGACATTTCCAAAACCTTGAGAAATTTCGGATCATGTGCAACCACCAGAATTGTTGGATTAGCCGCATGATGTATTTCTTGTAGCATCACTTCACTCTCGGTCATCGCTCACCTCTCTCAATGTAGGACACACTCGGAACGTGTTTAGTACTATCCTAGCCAATAGACGCTGGTATTGGAAGTACCGGGTATCACAATACTCTCACAATGTGGGAGCATAGGTATAGAAAGGAGAAAGATTGGAAGTGAAGGCAAAAAAATATTCATTATGAAGATAGATTACACCGATTTGGGATACAATGATTCTATCGAACTCCATGTCTTCTCTAGAATGTCTTCAGACTGATCTCGTCCGTATCAGAAGTGGAGGAGGAATACGTCAACATACAAGCGGTAGGGCTCATGGAAAACTGCGTTGCGAGTACAGATGAAGCCAGGCGTGATGCCTGGTGAGAAAACCGCGCCTGTCTTGTTGACAGCCTTCCCGTCCTACCCGTTGGCCTTTAGACATGACTGACATGCCTGGCAGGGAAGTGGGAACTCCGATACTCGGTCACCCAGAGGGAGCAGGCCAGCCCAAAGATCGCCAGGCCGAGCGCGAAGTAGAAGGCCTGCAAGCTCACGGTAAACAGAAGCTCGCTGCCACCGATACGGTCAATGACTGCTGCCTCCACGACCTCAAAGCCCATCATAATCAGCCCGGCAAGAGCCGAGGCCAGCACACCCATTTCGCGCCCGCTGAGGATGGTTGCAGCAGCGAGGAGCATGCTGCCCCCCACAATGACCATCAACGACAAGGCGGGGATGGTGTAATCAACGAACGGCGAGCCTTGTAGCCCTTCAAGTGAGGCTGGAATCGCTCTTGTCAGCAGACCTATGCCCCCTGCGACGGCTCCAAGTGCGACAAATACCTCTAAGACGACCAGCGTGATACGGATTAGTTTATGTTTCATGATCTTTCTTTCATTCTCCCCCGAGTAGAGAAAACCCACCGAACATCAACTTCCTTATGGAAGATCAGGATGTTCCATCAGAAGCATACTCTCTTGAACTCACATTGCCATCACAATGAGTCGCTGGCCTGACACAGAACAATCACAGTTCGCATTTCTGGGTAATCACCTGTCCATGTGTCGTCGTCTTGTTTTTCTGACTTCAACATGGTACTCTAAGATTGTGATATTTCATCATGAGCTGAGATTCAGACTCTTTTTGAGAGATGGACACGCCATGGCAAGCATCTGGTAGCGTACCTATGAACAAGACCAACAGCTAGGAAGAGAGACGAGCATGCTTGCGTTCCAACGTCCAGGTTCTTCCTCCTTCGATTTTCCCTGGAGTGGTTTCGTCGTCTCATACACTGGTCGTTTTCTTTCAGAGCTACCAGTTCTGTTATTGGAACAGCTCACAACTCAGAAGAGCTTTTTGCAATCTGAACGTCACTCCCTGTACCGTGTAGCTCACGCTGCGCAAAGCAGGTCTCTTCTGCTTTGCGTCTCATCAGTGTAATCAGCGTTGCCAGGTAACCCTCGATAGGTAGGAAGCATCGATGACCGACTCTCGCCAATTTGATACGAGCAAGCCGCCCATCTCGCCATCGCCTCTGCGCGTCACGTCGACCGAGTTGCTCCACCTGTTGGATATTTCACCCGATGCGCTGCTCATTGTCGATCGGGAAGGGACCATGGTGATGGCGAATGAGCAGGCTGCCGCACTGTTCGGCTATCGTCGCGAGGAGTTGCACGAGCAGCGGCTTGAAATGCTCTTGCTCCAACGCCTACACACCATGCATGTCGCTCACCGAGAGCACTATTTCGCCACGCCGCGCACACGCTCGATGGGCGCCGGACTTCAACTGTTGGGACAGCGCAAGGATGGCACCGAGTTCCCCGTAGATATCAGTTTGCGTCCTGTGCTGATGAGTGACGAGCCACTGACCATCGGGGCCATTCGCGATATGAGCGAACAGCGACGTGCCGAACATGAGCGTTTGCAACAAGCAGAGCACATCCGCTTGCAGGCTGAGCTCATCGACCTTGCGCACGATGCGATCTTCATCCGCGATTCCGAGAGCCGTGTGCTCTTCTGGAATAGGGGAGCGGAGGAACTCTACGGCTGGTCGTCCCAGGAGGCGCTGGGTCGTATCACCCATAGCCTGCTCAAGACGCGTTTTCCCAGCAGCCTTGCCGTAGTTGGTGCGCTTCTCGAACGGGATGGGCGTTGGGAAGGGGAACTGACGCATACCCGCCGCGATGGCCGCCTCGTGGTCGTCGAAAGTCGCCAGGTGCTGGTATGCGATGTGCTCGGGCACGCCACAACGATCCTGGAGATCAACCGGGACATCACCGAGCGACGCCGCCTGGAGCACGCTGCCCAAGCCGTCCATGATGCGACCGTTGCTCGCCTTGCTTTCCTCCAGCAGATCATGGATGCACTCCCCAGCAGCGTCTACCTCGTGTATGGCCAAGATGCGCGCCTGCTGCTGGCCAACCGTGCCGCCGCCAACGTGTGGGGAGCAGAGTGGCACATCGATCAACCGATGCAGGAGTTTCTTGCCACCCATGGGATCAGGATCTTTGATGCGCAGGGGCGTCCACTGGCACTCACGGATCTTGCTACGCTGCGTGCGGTGCAAGAGGGTGACCAGGACGCAGCATTCACGGATAGCACGATGGAGGATAGGTCAATCGGGGAGCGTGTGTGTAATAACTATGCACGCGCGATGACGGCTGCCGGCAGTCAGGACAACGTGCTGTTGGGGATGTGACTCGAGCAGTTAGAACAAGGCTGTTCTCGGTTCTACTTAGCTGCTCCACGAAGAATCCGGGAAGTTCGGGTCATAAAGCCATTGGAGACATGGTTATAGACTCATTTCTTCAAAAGGGGATAGGTGTGAGGAATACTCACCTTTCATGATAGCACATCCTACAGCCCAGGAGATGCGGGAGCTCCTATTAGCTAGCAGCGTGCCGTAAGCCCCCTTGCTTGAGCAAAAGGGATATCAGGCACGTTTTTCCGTTTTTTTGTCTCTTAAGAAGAAGAAGTGAGTATGAGAAAAGCCTTCAAGCACCGCCTGTATCCTAATAAGGAGCAAGAGCACACGCTGTTCTGGACGTTGACAAGATGCCGCGAACTCTACAACGCGGCACTCTCAGAGCGGCGTGACGCCTACCGTATAGCTGGCAAGTCCGTCAGCTACTATGCACAGAAGCGTGACTTGCCAGAGGTCAAAGCTATCCTGCGCCCTGAGTATCAGGGTATCCACTCTCAGGTATTGCAAGATGTGCTCTTGCGTCTCGACAAAGCCTTCAAAGCATTTTTCCGGCGTGTTGCTAATGGAGAGAAGCCAGGCTACCCCAGATTTCAGGGACGCAATCGCTACACTTCGTTCACCTATCCGCAAGGCGGCTATAGCCTTTCTGAGCAGCACGTCACCTTCTCGAAAATTGGCACGATCAAGATCAAACTCCATAGGCCGATTGAAGGGAAGATCAAGACCTGCACGATCAAGTATGAGGCGGGGCAATGGTATTGCGTGTTCTCATGCGAGTGTGAAGTCCCTGAACCGTTGCCCACCTCTGCCGAGGAAATTGGTATTGATCTGGGCTTGCTTCACTTTGCGGCCCTCTCTGATGGAACCTTCGTCGACCATCCCTGCTACTACCGCAAGGTCGAGAAGACGCTCGCTCGTCGTCAGCAGGTGAAGGACAGGCGCAAGCGTGGCTCACATCGCCGTGAGAAAGCTCGCATGCTGGTGGCGAAGGCACATCGGAAGATATGCAATCAGAGAAGGGACTTCCTCCACAAGCAATCTCGCAAACTGGTCAAGCAGTATCAAACGCTGGTGTTTGAAGCGTTGCAAACAGAAAATCTCGTGCAGCGTCCGAAACCGAAGCAGGAATGCTCCCATAAGGAACTGGATGAACAGACACACCTCTGTCCCCATTGTGGGGTTGTCCTTGACAGAGATACCAATGCTGCACTCAATATCCTTCGGCTTGGAAGAAGCCAACAGTCAGCAATGGCTGTCGAAGCTCCTGTCTTTAGACAAGGGGTACTTCACCGTAAACAAGCTGCAAGAGATGAGGAAGAACACGAGCAAAAAACACGAACATCTGAATGGCTAGAACGATCCTCGCTGCTTGCGCATGGGGAGAATGGATAGCTTTCTTCTACTTAGAAAAGATACGGAGATCCAGCATATTTCCTTATTGATCGACGGCCTGTTCCTCCTCATTCGCTCATGTGTTTATGTGTACATTTCTCTTGTGCAACCACTTGACCTTGCGCTCTTTCTTCCACCTCTGGATCATGCACCACTTGTTGAGGAAGAGAGAGGAGTTGTGAGAAACTGGTCGACCACCTGCGCGAGTTCCCGCGCACTCGTTCCTATTCCCAGGTGTCCATCGTGGAAGATGTAGAGCTTCGAATGCGGGATCAAGCTATGCATTATCTTCGCGTTGACGAGTGGGACAAGCGGGTCGTCATCCCCATGCATGATCAGCGTCGGCTGCCATACGAAAGGAAGCCACGGTAGACTGGTCCAACCCACTCCTCCCAGCATTTGATAGAAATAGCCTTGCAATCCACCCGTACGAACGGAATGGGCGAACTCGGGATGCGTGCGTACCTTTCCCCCGTAGAGTGCTGCAGCGTTCTCCTCCATGTGGACCGGGTCCATATAGCGTCGTGGCGTGGCCATCTGAGCCAGGGCCCAGGGACGACCGGGGACCATGAGCGCTCCTGTGGCGGTGCTGACCAGGACCAGCCGCCGACAGCGCCTGGAATATTGAAAGGCAAACTGTTGGGCGAGTGCGCCACCCCAGGAGACGCCCAGTACATCTACCTGCTGGTAGCCTAGTTGGTTGAGCATCTTACTCACCAACCAAGCATGCCCAGTAAAACGGTAGGGAAAGAGCGGAGCCGGTGAACCACCTGTGCCCGGTACATCAAAGCGAATAACTTCGATGGCCGGGTCGAGGGCATCGACGAACCACTGGAGCACTTCGAGGTTCACTCCGAACCCGTTCATCAAGAGCAGCGGAGTGCGGGTGCCGTTTCCTGGGCGGATGGTTACCCGCAACTGCTGACCCTTGACGGTGATGATACGTGTCTCGGATTGTGGCCTGATCATTTCATCTTGCACAGAGTGTCCTTTCACTTCCAACGTGAGATGAGCCATCATGGTTCAAACACGTAGGTGCCAGGTGCTGGTGTTCCTGCCTGATACTGCTCGTTGCCCAGTTCTTGCGGTGCGGCCATCTGCTCACCGGAGCGCTGGCCCAGCCAATCTCGCAAATCCTCCCACCAGGAGCCTGCGCGTTTCTGTGCACTCGCAAGCCATTGTTCGGCATCAGCCGGGTAGCGCTCGTTGACGAAGAAGGATGCCTTAGGATTGCCAGGTGGGTTCAGGATGGCCTGGATGTGGCCACTGTTACTCAGGATAAACGTGACCTTGCCACCCAGCAACTGCGTGGTCGCATAGCAGCCTTGCCACGGCGTGATGTGATCGGTGACGCCTGCAATGATATAGGTATCATTGGTCACCCTCGAGAGATCGATGGGCGTTTCAAGTACCGAGAGCGTACCTGGATGGGTGAGCGCATTGGTCTCGAGAAGGTCGAGCATGTCGCCATGCAGCCTGGCGGGCAGGCGCGTCGTGTCGTTATTCCAGTAGAGCACATCGAAAGCGGCCGGATCGTTGCCGATCAAGTAATTGTTGACCCAGTAGTTCCAGATCAGATCGTTGGGGCGCAGCCAGGCGAACACGCGTGCCATCTCCTGACCCTCGAGCACTCCCCTCAAGCGCGACGCCTGCTTGGCTGCTGCAATGGTTTCTTTGGTGGCGAACAGCCCCATCGTCGACTCGACGTTGGAGTCCAGTACCGTCACCACGAAGCTCACCGCGTGAATGCGCCGGTCTTTCCGTGCTGCCAGGTAACCCAGCAGCGTGGCCAGGGTCATACCACCCAGGCACGCCCCCAGGATATTGACGTCCGGGCTTTCGGTCATCGCGCGGACCACGTCAATGGCTTCCAGGATGGCCCGGTCGTAGGTTTCGAACCCCCAGTCGCTGCCTTCAGGTGTGGGATTGCGCCAGCTGATGGTGAAGACCTGCAGTCCATTGGCAACCAGGTACCGCACCAGACTCTTGTTGGGTGACAGGTCCATGATGTAATATTTGTTGACCTGTGGAGGGACAACGAGCAGCGGGCGGTGATACACCTGGGGCGTCGTGGGCTGATACTGGATCAACTCACATACCTCGTTCTTGAACACGACGGCCCCCCGAGTGGTAGCCAGGTCCTTGCCGACCTGGAAGGCCTTCATGTCGATCTGGGAAGGAAGACCGCCGTTAGTGGCCAGATCTTCGAGCATGTGGGTGAGACCGCGCACTAAGCTGGCTCCTCCCGTCTCATACATCTTCTTCATGGCCGCCGGATTGCCCAGCAGCGTATTGGTTGGGGCGACGGTATCTGCGAAGAGCGAGAGGACGAAGCGCGCCCGGTCGGCATCCTTTTTGTCAAAATCTGCATCGTTGAGAAAGGCATTGAGGCTCTGCTGCCAGGTCACATAGGTTTGCAGGTACATACGGTAAAACGGATTCGTTTTCCAGACCTCGTCGGTGAAGCGTTTGTCTTTGGCGTCCGGCTCAACGGTGGATTGACTGGTCATCACCCGGCTCATTTCGAGCATGAAATTTGTGTAATGTTTCAGCAGTAACGGCGGTTGCTGTATCGCTTGCTGGGCAATCTTCTGACTGACGTCGAAGAGATCCGCACCTCGAAAGCCCACCAGGGGCGTGAGGCCAAAGGCAGTCCCTCCAACAGGCATCTGCTCTGCTGTTTGCTCGCGAGTCTCAGAGAGTTTTTCAGCTGCCTGTCGCTGTTGCACAAGTGCTTGTTGCGCCTCTTCTGCCTTGCGCCGTTCCTCTGCAAGCGCCGCTTCAACGGCAGCCAACTGACGCCGCAAATCCTCTACAGCGGCTTGTGCCGCGGCAGTTTTGCGCTGTTCCTTCTGGAGTGCAGTCTGCTCTGTCCGTTTGGTAGTACTCTTCTGCTTGGACGCGTTCCCAAGGGGGGCTGGTTTCGTTCCTTTCGGCTTGGTATTAGGTGGGGTGGCTGCTGTCCCGCCATTATGGTCCTTTTTAACTGCTTGAGTTGTACGTTGTGGATCGCTCGGCACCGTTTTCCTCCTACCTTCTCACTCCAATTATCGGAGTCCAAGCAGCGTCGGCACGAAGAGCTGCTTTGCCATCAGTACCGACCTCCCCGGCCCTTCTGCTCATCTACTGGTCGCCCGTCTTTCCTTGCTTCTTCGTCCCAGTGACACCTCCAGTCCAGCGCCGAACCAAATCGGCCTGTGTATCTATCATCTTGTTTGCGGTGTCTTGCCAAAGTTGCATCAAGTCCCCTCCCGTTTGCGCACCGGCACCAGATTCTGGTCGGAAATTGATCTCCCGTACCGTGTTGAACCAACTCTGCCAGAGATCACGCTCAGCCTCAGTCCAGTGCTGCAACTGCTCGCGTCCTTCCCGCGCCAGTTCGCGCAGCTCTTCAGGGGTTCCCTTGGCTTTGGCCAGGGTCTCGGTCCACTGCCTGGTCCATTCCGTCTGCGCATCCAGGGTCTCCTTCACCGAGGTCTGCCAGGTGTCCACCGTTTTTCTCCACAGCTCCAGCGTAGGTGTTCCTCCAAGCTTGCGTATGGTATCGAGCCAGTCAGCCAGCAGCTTTTGCTGTGCCTGCGCCCAGTTCTTCACCACGTTTTCTTCGGTGTGCATGTCACTCATATCAGTTCTCCTTTCATCAATCACCTATGCGAAACTTAGCAATTGTACTGTATCACACGACAGCATTGTGCAGGAAGCACTTCCCGATATCCTAGAGAACGACGTACACTATCCACAGGTTGCATGTCACAGAAAAGGAGTATTGTCATTCGGCCAGAGCGTGGTGTGCTAGAATGAGTAGAGTCGACGAGCGTTGGTAAAAGCGTAGCAGGCAGGCGTTTGGTTGTGCTATGACTGCTGTATGATAAACGCCTGGTCGCTATGCTGATACAGGAAAGTAACGCATTTCATAACGGTCGACTGCTATACTCTTTAGCGTGACTGGTATAAGTATACCATCTTCTTGCCAGCCGAGACGAACAGCTACAGCACCGAGATACTCTCCGCATAGAAATGCTCTAGAGATGCTGGTGAGACATGGAGGTCAGGGAGTAAATACAGGCATTTTCCTTGGAATATATGACGCTCGATGCCCAGGCAAGATGGCCTCGTGACTGGATCGGGCGCGTCCAGTTCACCTCAGGCAGCCCGACCGAGCTGCGCAAAAACGTGTAACAAGCCCATGTGCTGCTCCTTCGTTGGACAGAGGCATAACAGTGCCTCTAGCAGAGTCGGTTCCATCTCGTCCAGCACGTCTGGCCGCTCCTTGAAGCTGGCTCCCAGGCTGAAGAGCAGGTGCTCATTACAGAGAACGGCCCAGAAAGCCCCGCTCTTTCTAAGGCGGGGTTGAATGGGCGTTCCTTTCGGGCTGGTTGGGTGGAGGGGAAGCATCACTCTTCTTTCGTACTGTGTTCTCCACAGGATGAAGAAAGATCATCAACTTTTATTGTCTCACGCTTGCGAAGAAACTCATGTAAGTCAGAGCGCCGGATACGGTATCCTCCTCTTCGACCTAACTTCATAGCACGGAGTTGCTTCTCACGAATCCATTTCCGAACTGTACGTCGTCGAGTTACCGGAAGAAGCCTGCCCAACTGGAATAGCTGTGTAGACATGCGAAAGTGTAGAAAGACACGAGGGACGGGCAGCAGTCCCGTCTCTTTCTGAAGAGATACTCTGCATCGGAAGGCAAAGCAAGTCATGAAGCGAGCAAAGACACCGACCTTTCTTCTCGAACTCCCTCTCCAGGTCGATTGGAGCCAGGAACGCCATGTACGTGCGCACCTGGAAGCGGCTCGGTGCCTGTGTAACGCTCTGCTTTCTAAAGCCATGAAGCGGCTCCGGTGCATGCGCAATGATCCTGCATGGAACAAGGCGCGGGCTATTCCACGCTCGCACAAACAGAAACGTGCTCAGGCTTTTTCTGCCTTACGCACAAAATACCACTTCTCAGAATATGCGATGCACGAGTATGCCAGGTCTGCCCGTGTCTCCTGGATCGCCGATCACATCGATAGCACCATGGCTCAGACTCTCGCTACACGCGCCTATCAAGCTGCTAATCGGGTCTGCGTAGGCCAGGCCAAACGGGTGCGGTTTCGTAGTAAAGGCAGAGGCATCGATAGCGTGGAGGGCAAGCGCAACGACGCCGGCATGCGCTTCGTGCTGGACCCCAACGCTGGCGATGGCGGTTTCCTGATCTGGAATGAGCAGGTCATCCCGGCCATCATCAACTGGCTTGACCCGGTAATACAGCATGGTCTGCGCCACAAGATCAAATATGTTCGCCTGGTCCGCCGCAAGGCTTCCTCGCCATCCGCTCACGGGGCCGATCACGATGGCAATCGCTATTATGTCCAGTTGGTTTTAGAGGGCCATGCATACGTTTTGCCAAAGCATGAGGAAGTCGGCAAGCAGACCATCGGGCTAGATATTGGCCCGTCCACGCTGGCGATTGTGCCCCGCGAAGGAAAGGCGGACCTGGTCACGTTCTGCGAGGAGCTGGCACCTGACGCCAGGAGACAACGGCGCTTGCAGCGCAAGATGGAGCGGCAGCGTCGGGCCAATAATCCAGAGAATTACGACGAAAAGGGCCGTGTCAAAAAGGGCAAGGGTCGCCTCAACTGGAAGGAGAGTAAGCGATACCAGGCGACCAGGAGACAACACGCCGACATAGAACGCCAGCTCGCCGCTCACCGCAAGAGTCTGCATGGCAACCTGGCTCATCGCATCGCTTCGGTGGGTAACACGATCACCATCGAGAAAACATCGTTCAAAGGATGGCAGAAGCAGTATGGTCGGAGCATCGGACTGCGCGCCCCAGGGATGTTTGTAGCGCAATTGACTCGCATAGTTGCAAAAACTGGCGGCACCCTGTACGAAGCCTCAGCCTACCAGACCAGACTCTCTCAGTACTGCCATCAGTGTCGGCAGTATCACAAGAAGCCAAGATCAGAGCGCTGGCACCAATGTCCTTGCGGATTCGGGCCGGTGCAGCGTGATCTCTACTCGGCGTTCTTGCTGGCCTACCTGGAACCGCGGCAAACGATCCCCTCTATCACCCAGCCTGTCTGGGAAGGTGCGGAGCCGCGCCTGCAAGCCGTGATGGAGGAGCTTCAACAACGTGCGAATGAGGGGCAGCACTTGCCCCGAAGCATGGGCTTAGTGGCTCGACGCAAAAGCGGAGCTGCCCGTGCCGGAGCGCGTCGGCTTCAAAGTCCTGCCTATCTCCACCAAGAGCCGGTTGCTCCTTCGGGAGAGGCCGGAAACGGTGGGTGAGGAACAGGAACCTCCGTGCATGTATGCCGGAGAGGCCTCAGCTTGCGGGAAAACGGGAAGGCGTTGTTGAACGCGCAAACCGAATGGATGCAGCTCTGGACGCCAGATCGTCAGATCTCTTGCTGATAAAGGAAATGAAACTTAGTGTATACTATACCTGTATGCCTTTTCATTTCGTATTATAACCCGCCACGAGTGTGAGAACTAGTTTCTCGCGCATCATGACACATGCTCTCATTCATTGTCATCTGTTGCATTTCCGCTTTTGGGCAGGGGTGAGAGAATATCTCTAGAGACCTCGTGAATGCCCTGTTCATGCAAGTGCTCGCAGACCGTACAAGCTCTGGTGAGAAGCCGGACGGGTTAAGAGCGGTCACTGGATACCAAACCGCTGCCTTGCAAGTCGTCAAGCAGGTAGATTGTACGCGAGAGTAAACAGAGTAAGTCTGAAACAGACCGTATCTCACGTATTCCCGACAGCCTGCGGGTCTAGGGATAGAAGCCACCGCAGTTTGGCTCGTACGGCTTGCCGTGCAAACAATGGGTGATGTCAGCATGTGTCATCACTTTCTGATACTGTTACTCCCTCTTCCTGACTCACACTCGCATGTCATCTTTGGAGGACCATCAATGGGGAGGAAATGACCAGGAGCGTTACGACAAATAAAACGCTTCCGCAAGCTGATGGCGATTTTTACGCCATCGGTACGAGCTTGAGCGAGGAGGATCAGGCTCTGTTACGTCGGGTGAGGGGGTTCCTGGAGGTCGAGGTTGCCCCGATCATCTCTGAGTATCGGATTCGCGAGGAATTGCCCCACCAGCTCATTCCTAAGCTGGTCGCCCTGGTGGTCTGGTCGCAGCAGAACATGACCGACTACAAGTATCCACGTCACATCGAGTTTCGTACGGAGTTGCCCATGACGGCCACGGGCAAAGAGTTGAAGAGCGAACTGCGCTCGTGAAAGGGAGGAAAGCGACAGCGTCAAGATGGAGAAGAAAAGCACAATGAAGAGGAGGTGGGTCCTCGACCGGGCCGTGAGGCACACCTTCGAGGAGACGTGGGCGGTCTTTACCGATGGGACCAGAACGCCCAATCCTGCTCTGTTTCTTGCGCGCCTGACCGATCTGGCCCGTTCGAACGCGTTTCTCTGGACGGAGGCCGGGCTCTCAGTGCAGGAACATGCCACGCGCGTGGTTCCGGTCGGTCAGTCCCTCTCGCGCTCGCTGGTGATGGCCACCGTCGCGGCTGATATCTTCGTCGGCTATACCACGCTCGTTGAGCGCGCGAAGTGGTTGCCTTCGCTGGTAAAGCCACGGGACTGGGAGTTACAGCACCAGCGTAGCGCGAATCGGGTGCTGGAGACGGCCGCCTCGCTGGGGGGAGCGCTGATTAAGGCCTGCCAGTTCGCCTCTACGTGTCCCGATCTGCTTCCGGCCGTCTATATCCGCACCCTGGCGCCCTTGCAGGATCGGATGCCACCGCGCTCCTGGCATGAGATCGAGATGGCCATCACGCGCGAATTGGGTCAGCCTCCAACAGAGGTGTTTGCCCAGATCGAGCGAGAGCCGGTCGCGGCCGCTTCGATTGCACAGGTGCATCGCGCACGGTTGCACGACGGGCGGGAGGTGGCAGTCAAGGTACGGTACCCGGACATCGAGAACCTGGTGGCGACCGACCTGGCGGTGCTAGAGCAAATCGTCAAGGCGGTCGCGCGGCTGGTACCCGCCATCCAACTCCAGCCGATAGTTGATTACCTGAAGGAGACCCTCCCGCTCGAACTCGACTTTACGCGCGAGGCCGAGTCGATGGCGAGCCTACGAGCAGCGCTTGCGCACCGTGCTGATGCGCTCGTTCCAGCGGTCATACCAGACCTGAGTACCCAACATCTGATCGTGATGGACTACATCCACGGCATAAAGATTACCGACCGCGAGGCTCTGGAGCAGGCGGGCATTTCTCCGCACGAGGTTGCGTGGCTCCTGAATGACCTCTACGCCGACCAGATGCTGCATCTCGGTATCCTGCACGCGGACCCGCACCCCGGCAATCTGCTCGTGCAACCGGGTCCCCGCCTGGTGCTGCTCGACCACGGGCTGACCGTTTCGTTAGCACCCTCGCTCGTCGATTCGCTGCGTCAATTGGTGCAGGCGCTCACAAGTGGCGAATTCGACGGAGTCAGTGGGGCGCTGGCCCAAGCTGGAATGCGACTCGAGGGAGAGATGGACATTACTACCCTGCTGAACCTGGTCGGAGTGCTGCTCGGTAAGGATCAGGCCGGTGAGAGCGGGGAAGATGTTGATGCGGTCGACGTCGGCATGCAGATTGGGAAGAGCATCGGTACTATTCCCACTGATTTGCTGCTGGTCGGGCGCGTGCTAGGCATGCTCGATGGCATTACCAAACAGCTTGATCCGGGCATGGATACTCTGGAGATTGTCGCTCACTATGCAGAGTAGCGCTCGTCGTGCGATCAAGGCGACGTTGCTTCAACTCGGCACCTATACTTGGAAGTCAACTCGCCATCGACGCTGGCGCGTCTACTACTTCGCTGTCAGGCGAGATGCAAGGTAGCATCCAACCTGCCAACGATGCTGACGCGCCTACTGACTGCGTCGGTCAGGCGAGCCGATAGAAGAATGAGGAGGATGATCATGGATGACAAGAAAGTCACTGATGCTGCCTGGACGCTACTCACTTCGTTTCAGGAGGCGAATCGCATCGTGGCAGAGCATCTCATGGCGGCCCAGGCCCACAACCAGAAACTGGCGGATGAGTTCTTTACGGAGGGTATGGAAGTGCTGCGGGCCAACCGACAAGCGGTGGCAGAGAGCGTGGCGGCCCAGGAACGCAGCGTCGAGCACATCCAGCGCTTTTTCACAGAGGGTATGGAGATTCTCAAGGCGACCCAGGCTGCTGCGCAGAGCCTGGTGGCCGCACAGGAGCGTACCATGCAGTATGCCGAGCGTTTTTTTACACATGGAACCGAGGTGCTGGTCAGCCAAACGGCGAGTATGCGCGCACTGCTTGAAGACCTTGAGCGGCAGGTCAACAGACAGCGCGAAGCGCTCCAGACGGTATCTCGAGCGCCGGTAGAGATTGCGCTTGAGGTCTTCAGCGCCCCGCTGGCTGCCTATCAGAGGGCCCTGGATGTCGCCAGTGCCGTCACACAAGAGGGATGGAAGCAGGCGGAGCATGCGACCGGGCAGGTGAACCAGGACACCAAGCAGTCGGGTTCGTGAAGCAGAACTCCTTTTCAAGGGAAGCCTGTTTCCCATCTGACCTTTTTCAAGGTGATGTTGTACGAACGACTGACACCTGAACGAAAGGCACACACTCTGGCAGAAAGTGTCTACAAAGTGATCGCACTGGTGGGTACCAGCAACGAATCATAGGAGAAGGCGGCTGCGGCTGCCATTGAGCGGGCCTCGCAGACGTTACGGGATCTGCGTCTTGCTCGACAATGCGAGCAAGACGCAGATCGAACCGGGACGGCCACTGACCTAGCGGGTGAAGATAGAGCACTCGTTCAAGTACGAAGGTGGTGACTGAGCAGGTCTCACGATACATCGGGAACCCAAAGTAGCACCCCGATGTATCGTGTGCGTATCCGTGGAGGAAGTCGAGGACTGTTGATGGAGCACCTGCCAGGAAAGGAAGCCAGCATGCTCCCTTGGATGGTCCAATCTACGGTCTAGAGTGTCAGCGAGGCGGTAACAGTGGGGCGCGTATGGAAAGCTGCAACCTGTATGCCGTGAAATGGTGTGCTGATCAAATAAGGAAGAGGAATATGTCAGGTCCGATTTATGTCATTGGGCACAAGCACTCAGACCTGAACTCCGTCGCCCCCGCTTGTTGAAACAGGTGGATGGGGTCGAACGCGTGTGCCACCTCGATCAGTTCTTGCTGCTTGTGGGCAGGCAGGACGCCTGACAGAAGCAAACGTTGGAGCGAGGCCTTGGCTGGGTCGTAGAAGCAGCGCACTTCTTTCCTTTCCCGTTGCTTCGACTGAAGTTTCATCGAGATCTGCAAGCAGTTGACGGGACCGTCGCAATGCTCGATACAGTTCCGCCAGTTGCCGCGCTTGCATGCTCCCCAACTGAGCGATCATAGCCCCAACCCCTGACCACCTGGCCGACAATCGCTCCTTTCATTTGCAAGGACATTCTACTGACCTCTTTTCTGATTGGGACACCCTCGGGTAAACGTCATGTGTTCTTGTTCACACTATGCCACCAGTTCCTCGTCGATGGACCTCTCCGCCGTTTTCGGTATCGATGCCTAGAATGGGGAAAGGAAAGAGCGTTCGTGCGTGTTGGATGACCGCCAGCACCGTCTCTCGACTGCGGTAGAGGAGCAGGAGGCATTCAGTCCAGCCCGAATGAACTACCAGATCCGCTTCGAGAGAGCCGGGTTCTGTCTTATTCCAATCCTGGAAGGTGCGGATAGGGATCTGGTTTTTGAGCTGAGTTCCTGCTCGCGTGGTAGACACACCTCGCGGACCCTCTTGTCGAGAGGAACGCAGGAGGCTATCTGCAGTTGTGGCGCTCATGGAGAGCAGCCGGTTAGGGTACTCCTCGGTGAGGTGCAGGTATCCATGCCGCGGCAGCCGCTTCGATGAGGATGGGCAGAAAGGGGATCTACCGTTTGGCGCAGATCTGATTGGCCGCTTTCAAGGCCAGGGGCAGGCCTGGTGGATTTCTGGTCAATCATAAGGGGGATGTGCCTGTTGACTGCGTGATTCCGTCTCCTTTGGATGGGTGAGAAGGTGAATGGCCTATGTGCGAACGTATCCGGTGATGGCGACGAATGCATCCAGAATCCTTGTTTTGCGTGCGCGTGGTGCTTCTTGATAGCGACATACCATCTGTTGAACCAATTCACTCCTGGATTGATAGCTTCATGCTGATTTCACTGAAATCCTCCGTTGTGCAAAAGATGGGCGACATTTCTAAGGAGGCAAAACACAACCGCTTGCCTCACACAAGTTCTTCCTCTTCCTTACGCGTGTGGACAAGCAGCTATTCCACTTCAATGCCCATAGCCTCAGTCAGAGGGAGAGAACTTTTCTCCTGGAACGCGCTCCTACTGTTCAAGTCTGACCTATGAAAAACCTCTCACTGAGCAGGAACAACGATCGTCACCCCGAGATGAGGACCACAACGCTGTGTTCCCTCACACGACAGACGCCACCGGGAATCACCCTTTCTCTCCCAGGTTCGCTCATATCCAAGGGGGACGGCAGAGCAGTGTCTATGACCTTGAGCCACCGCTTCTCTTGCAGAGAAGGTATCTCAAAAGCATGTGCCATCTGCTCCATATTGAGCATCACGTGCAGATCATCGTCGTGTGACAAGCCCCAGATGGTAAAGGCCAGTATCCGGGAATTGGGATCATACCAGTCTGGGGTGAAGAGCTGGCGACCATGCCAGTCGATTTCCCTCACCCCAAGCTCATTGGGTCCATCGGCCAAAAAACGTTCGCGCCGCACGTTTGGATGATCCTTACGGAACGCAATCATCAGTTTGAAGAACCTGAACATGCCAGTGTGCTTCTCTACCAACTTCCAATCGAACCAACTGATCTCGTTATCCTGGCAATAGGCATTGTTATTGCCATATTGCGTCCGTCTGACTTCATCACCGGCTACGATCATGGGAACGCCTTGCGAGAGCATGAGTATGGCCACACAATTCTTGATCTGACGCTCGCGCAGGGCCTCAATTGCTGGATCGTTCGTCTCTCCCTCAATGCCGCAATTCCAACTCAAATTATAATCGGTACCATCCCGGTTGTCTTCACCGTTGGCCTCATTGTGCTTGTGGTCGTAGGACACCAGATCATTCAGGGTGAAGCCATCATGACAGGTGACGAAATTGATACTGTTCATCGGCATATGCCCCGTTGCCTGGTAGAGATCTGCGCTGCCCGCAATGCGGGAAGCAACCGCGCCTACCATCCCTGGTTCGCCTTTGACAAAGCGGCGGATATCGTCACGATAGCGTCCATTCCATTCGGCCCAGCGATAGCCAGGGAAGCTGCCGACCTGATAGAGACCAGCGGCATCCCAGGCCTCTGCAATCAGTTTGGCATCGGCGAGCACCTCATCTAACTCGATGTACCACAGGACCGGTGGGTATGGCAGGGTTCTGCCATCTCCACCACGGGCCAGGATCGATCCCTCATCTAGGCGGAAGCCATCCACATGCATTTCTTTGGCCCAAAATTCCAGGCAGTCCGTAATCAGCTTGACCACCAGCGGATGGTTGCACTTGAAGGTGTTTCCACAGCCAGAATAATCCACATACCGCTGTTTATTCGTAGGGTCGAGCACGTAATAGATGCTGTTGTCGATACCCTTGAAACTGATCGTAGGGCCGAGGTGATCGCCCTCACCGGTATGGTTAAAGACCACATCCAAAATCGCCTCGATCCCAGCCTGGTGTAGCGCCTTCACCATCTCTCGAAAGTCCCGCAGATGGCTTCCTTTTTCAGGAGCAAGACAGTACGCGGGGTGCGGAGCGAAGTGAGCGACCGGGTCGTATCCCCAGACGTTCTTGAGCGGCTGGCCATCAACCGGACTCAGGGAAGGGGTACCCTGCTCATCGAAAGCAAAGACCGGCAGCAGTTCAACAGCGGTGATTCCCAATTCCTGCAGATAGGGGATCTTCGCGACGATGCCAGCAAAGGTCCCCGGAGAGGGGCAGCCGGAGGAGGGCGACCTGGTAAATCCACCCACGTGCAGTTCATAAATGACAGTCTCGCTCATCGGCCTGTTGGGAGGACGGTCACCCTCCCACTCAAACGCTGAGAGATCGACGACCATCCCACGCATACAGGAGCGCACATTATCGTCCGGCCCTCGCGCGTCGGCGCGATTCCAGAGCGTGGTCGTGATTCCCCTCGTATAGGGATCAATCACCACCTTGTTCCTGTGAAAGCGATCTCCCGTTCGCTGCACATCCTCTTGTGGACCATCAAGGCGATAGGCATACTGCATACCTGGTCTCAGCCCGCGCACGTAGACATGCAAGAAATGAAAGGTCCGGTGTTGTATCGGATCCAGCAAAATGACCTGGAAAGGGTCCGGATCGTCGTGCCTGGCAAATAACAGGAGTTCAACAGACGTCGCATGCTTCGAAAAGAGCGAGAAATTCACCCCATATTCATCTGGCACTGCCCCGAGAGGATGAGCAACTCCCGGTTCTATGTGATACATCTCCCTGGTCATATCGTCTCTGAACCTACATGAGGATAACCGCAAGCGCTTCACCCAGTGGTCATCCTCTCCTTTGCCTGCGGAAAGCTTCCGCACCGTTCTCCTGGTGTCCCGTTCGACGCCCATGCCACAGGTGGCATGGGCGTCGAACGGAAGAGGGAGTTCGTGCTTACATGGCTTCGAAGATCGCAGCGATACCCTGTCCTCCTCCGATACACATCGTGACCAGCGCATACCTGCCGCCGGTGCGCCGGAGTTCATACAGCGCCTTCACCGTCAGGAGGCAGCCCGTCGCGGCAACCGGGTGACCTAGCGAGATGCCACTGCCGTTCGGGTTTGTACGATCGGGCGGTAAGTCCAACTCCTGCATAACGGCCAGAGCCTGGGCAGCGAAGGCCTCATTGAGTTCGATCACATCCAGGTCCTTGATGGCCAGATTGGCTCGTTCAAGGACCTTTTTCACGGCAGGAACTGGTCCGATGCCCATGTACTTCGGGTCTACTCCTGCATGCGCATACGCGACCAGCTTGCCCAAAGGTCGCAATCCGCGTTGCTGCGCTTCACGCGAATCCATGAGCACCACTGCCGCTGCCGCGTCGTTGATTCCCGAGGCATTGCCGGCGGTCACACTCCCATCCCCCTTGAAGGCCGGGCGCAATTTCGCCAGCTTCTCGAGGGCCGTATCCGCCTTGACGTGCTCATCTGTGTCAAAGACGATGGTCTGTCCTTTGACCTTGCTTTCAATGGGTAGGATCTGCTCCTTGAAGTACCCTGCCTTGATCGCTGCTGAGGCACGCTGGTGGCTTTGAAGCGCCAATTCGTCCTGCGCCTGGCGGGTGATACCCCACTTCTCCGCGACGTTCTCGGCCGTCATGCCCATATGACAATCGTCAAACGGATCACTGAGTCCTCCTAGCATCGCGTCAATCACCTTCCCATCACCCATGCGTTGACCCCAACGCGCCCCTGGTAGCCAGTACTGGCTGCGGCTCATCACTTCGGCTCCGCCACCGATTGCTACCATAGTATCGCCCATATAAATGGTCTGTGCTGCCGAGACAATCGCTTGCAGGCCACTCCCACATAAACGGTTGAGCGTTAAAGCGGGGGTCTCGACGGGAATGCCGCCGTTCACTGCGGCCACGCGGGCAAGATACATGTCGTGTGCATCGGTGTGGATCACATTGCCGAAGACCACGTGCCCGACGTCAGCCGGGTTGATTCCCGCTCGCTTGACTGCCTCGCGGACAACAGCGGCACCAAGTTCGGTAGGTGGCTTGTCCTTCAAACTTCCGCCATAGTCTCCGATCGCGGTACGCACGCCACTCAGGACGACGACTTCTTGTTGTGTCATGTTCTTTCTTCTCCTTCTGTTGTCCTGTTCAGGACTGTTACTGCATGAACGCCCCACCATTGATGTTGAGCGTCGCACCCGCGATGCTATCCCCATCGGCGATGAGGGAGCGAACACCGCGAGCAACCTCTTGAGGCGTGCCGATACGTCCCAGAGGTATCCGCGCCAGGACCCCCTCCTTCACCTTATCAGGCATTCCTTCCAACATGTCCGTCCCGATCCAGACAGGACAGATACCATTGACCCTCTCGTTGTAGCAAGCCAACTCCAGGGCTGCGGTTCTGGTGAAACCGATGGTGCCGGCCTTGGTTGTGCTATAGTTAGCCTGGCCAAAGCTCGCTCTGTTGCTGCACTGAGACAAACTTCACCGCATTGCACCGCCAGTACCTCTGCAAGTCTCCCTCCAGTGGTGCCGATCGCGGGGCACGCACCACTCGCACCACTC
>WNGE01000765.1_pt1 | contig 54700 bp, 45 predicted proteins | sample 5400651 | NCBI WGS metagenome assembly WNGE01 (sample SAMN13153370, study PRJNA577476) | soil metagenome | isolation source: 60 cm soil or saprolite under grassland replicate 2 | place: USA:California | collected 2016-06-15 | reverse complement strand
CTCGACCAGAAGGACGTACGGGACACCCTTCGCCCGGCACCAGCCGATCGCCGCCTGCGCGGCGAACGTGCTCCAGCCCGAGACGACGACGACCTCAGGGTCGGCGTCTCGCAGCGCGGTGTGGATCCCGGGCGTGACCGGGTAGTCGTGGCGAAAGATCCGCCGGACGCCGGGCAGGCGCCAGCCCTTGAGGAACACCGCGCGGTGCCGCGGCTCCACCTTCCACGTTCGCCCCGCGACCGTCCGGGACGCGTAGATCACCGTGAGGTCGACATCCGGCCGCTCCGCAATCCGGTCGAACAGCGGCGCGCGGTACGGCGTCGGCTCCGGCGAGACGATCGCAACGCGGACCGCGCCCGCCTCCCGACGCATGACCGGCTGCTTCAGCCGCCGCGCGCGTCTGCGACGGCGAGCACGCGCCACCGGGACGCGCAGAGGCAGTCCGGGCGAGAGCCGCAGCGCACGCCCCACGGCTCCCGCACGCGCGGCCGCCCGCGCGGCCTCTTCGCGAACTCCCCTGTCGACGCCGTGTCGCTGCTCGAACCGCTCCAGCAGACCGAGGTACGCGGCGACCGCCGCCCGCGAGGGATTGCGCGCGCTGCCGAGGCCCCACGCGAGCTCCGTGTCCTCGGCCGACAGGTCCGGCGCGAGCCGGGCGATCGCCCTGAGCGCGACCTTCCGCTGGAACGACGTCTGCAGGTCTCGACGGCGCTCGGAGGCCTGCCCGGGGTGCGCGCGCTTGAGCACGAGCGGCTGCGCCAGGTTGTCGCCGTCTGCGAACGCCAGCAGCCGTGTCCACAGGTCGTAGTCCTCGCTCTCGAGGTAGGCAGGGTCGTAGCGAAGCCCGTGCTCGTCGAGTACCTCGCGGTCGACGAGGACGGTCGGGTGGAAGAACGGCGCGCCGAAGAGCGCGTGCCAGCGCACCGCCACGGCGCCGCGCGGCAGCTCATGGACGCGCCCTGGCCGTCCCGCCTCGTCGAGGTCGGCGATGTCGCTGCCGACGATCGCAAGGCCTGGCTGCGCGCGCATGCGGGTGACCTGGAGCTCCAACCGGCGAGGAAGGGCGACGTCGTCCGCGTCGAGCCGCGCCGTGTACCGGCCGCTCGCCCGCTCGAGGCCTCGATTGAGCGATGCGGCCAGGCCAAGCTGCTCGTCGTTCCGGACAACGATGACGCGCTCGTCCCGGAGTCCCGAGAGCACGTCGGGCGTGTCGTCCGTCGAGGCGTCGTCGACGACGACGAGCTCCAAATCGTCGAGCGTCTGCCCGAGGACGCTGTCGACCGCCGCGCCGACATAGCGTGCGTCGTCGTGGACCGCGAGCAGGACGGAGACGAGCGGCACGGGCGCTAGCGTACGGCGCGTGAGCAAGCCAAAGCTGCCGTCGTTTGACCTGGTCGTCGCCACGGTCGATCGCAACGAGGAGCTCGGCCGCCTGCTCGACTCGCTCGAGCGGCAGACGCACCGTGACTTCCGCGTACTCGTCGTCGACCAGAACGACGACGACCGGCTCGCCGACGCACTCCGCGGACGTGCGATCGACGTACACCGGCTGGTTGCCGAGCGCGGGCTCTCCCGGGCGCGGAACGCGGCCCTTCCTCACCTCCGCGCGGACGTGATCGCGTTCCCGGACGACGACTGCGTCTATCCCGACGACCTGCTGGAGCGGGTCGCGCGGGGCCTCGCGGCGAAACCTTCGCTCGACGGCCTCACCGGCCGCGCCATCGACGGGAACGGTCGCTCCTCCCCGTCCTGGAAACGTGATCGAGCCCTGCTCTCGCGCGAGAATCTCTGGAACCGAGCGATCTCGTTCGCGATCTTCCTCCGCGCATCGGTGGTCGAGCAGGTGGGCGCGTTCGACGAGCAGCTCGGCCTCGGTTCGGGGACGTCGTGGTCGTCAGGAGAGGAGATCGACTACCTCGTCCGCGCCGTCGACGCCGGCACGCGGATCGAGTACGACCCTGCGCTCGTCGTCGTTCACGAGCGGGAGACGCATCCGGCGCGGGCTGTCGGGGCGCGCGACGGCGCCAGTATGGGCTATCTGCTCCGGAAGCACGGCTACCCGCTGCGCACGGTCGCGACGATGCTGGTGCGGCCGGCCGGCGGGGCGCTCGTCGCCCTCGCCCGCCGCGATCCGCGGCGCGCACGGTTCCACCTCAGCACTCTTCGAGGCCGGCTGATCGGCTACCGGGCTTGACGGGGCGTTCGTGGACGCCGCGCCGCATCGCCGGCGGCATTGGCCGACGCGTCCCGCTCCGTCCGCTCCGGCCCTTCTTCCCCTACGCCGTCTGGCGGCCCCTCTTTCGCATCTGGCTCGGGACGATCCGCGCGCAGTCGGACCGCCGTAGGGCGATGCGGCAGCTGCTCGAGGTCTACCAGGACGCCTACGTCGGCGCGGATCTCGGCGCGATCGCATACGACGACGGCGTGCACGCGAAGCACCGGCTCACGCGCTACCACGACTTCTTCGTCGAACGGATCCGGCCCGGGGAGCGCGTGCTCGACGTCGGCTGCGGGAAGGGCGAGCTCGCCCACGACGTCGCCGAGCGCGCGGGCGCGACGGTGATCGCGATCGACGCGAGCCCGTGGATGCTCGAGTTCGCGCGGGTGCACAAGGCGCATCCGCGCGTGACGTACGTCCAGGCCGACGCCGTCGAATACGTGCCGGAGGAGCCGGTCGACGTCGCGATCCTGTCGAACGTCCTCGAGCACATCGGCCCGCGCGTCCCGCTCCTGCGCGCGCTCCGGGAGCGGGCAGGCGCGCGGCGGGTGCTCGTCCGCGTCCCCGTGCTCGACCGCGACTGGACCGTACCGCTCCGCCGCGAGCTCGGCCTTCCTTTTTTTTCCGATCCGGAGCACAAGGTCGAGTACGACCCAGAGCTCCTCCGCGAAGAGCTCGTCGCGGGAGGCTGGGAGATGGGCGAGCCGCTCCTCGTCTGGGGCGAGATCTGGGTCGAGGCTTCAGCGTTCGAGTAGCTCTACGAAGAGCTGGGCATGGCGGTCTAGCCACGGACCCAATGCGAACCGCTCGACCGCTCGCCGCCTCGCGGCCTCGGAGTAGGCGGCGCGGTTCGCCAGCACGCGCCCGACCGCCTCGGCCAGCGCTTCCGGCGAGGGCGGCTCGTCGCACTCCCAGCCACCGGGGTGCGGCACGCCGATGCCCGCGTCGTCCCCGACGAGCTCGACCGTGCCTCCGCTCGCGGGGTAGACCACGGGCAGGGCGCACGCCATCGCCTCGATTACCGCGCTCGGGCACGGGTCCTTGACCTTGGTGTGCAGAAGGAGGTGGGCCCGCCGGATGACCGCCGGCGCCTCTCGCTGCGCATAGCGGCCGACGAAGTCGACGCGCTCCCCGATCCGGAGCTCGTCGAGCAGCGGTGCGGCTGGCGAAACGAGACGGCCGGTGACGAGCAGACGTGCATCAGGCACGGACTCGAGCACGCGCGCGAAGGTCCGCAGCCCGAGCTCGAGCCGGTACGCCTGCGTCTGGTCGCCGCCGAGCAAGAGCACGGGGCCGGCCTCCGGCGGCCGGGCGGCCGGCGTGAAGTGATCGACGTCGACGGCGTTGTGGAGGATCTCCCACGTCCCCGGAGGCCCGCCGAGGAACAGATCGGAGGACTCCTTGCTGAACGCGCTCTGGTAGACGACGTGGTCGGCGGCCAGGAGAGCGCGCAGCAACGGGCGGTTCAACTCGTCCGTATCAGGACCCGCCCAGCCCGGATAGGCGACGCCGTCCTGGTTGACGGCGATCGGGACACCTCTGCCGCCGGCGAGGCGAAGCAAAGGCCCGAGGTCGCGGGGAAGCCAGGTGGAGCCGAGGTAGAGGAGCGTGAAGTCGGTCGGGCTGTTCGGAAATCGGGCGGCGAGGCGCTGGAACTTCGCCGAGCCCCCCGCCACCGGCTCGCCGGGCGCCGGAACGAGGTCGTGGCCGTAGAACACGCGGAGGCCCGGCCGCGCCGGCTTGGGAGCGAGCAGTCGCGCCCAACGCCAACCCGCGCGGGCGTAGCGCCCGACGCGCGCAGGGTCAACGCGCACGATGAACGAAACCCTCGAGCAGCTCCGCCCAGCGGTCGTCGAGCCGTTCGTCGGCATACGCCTCGGCCGTGCGCCGCCCCGCAGCACGGAGGGACTCGCGCAAGGCTGTGTCGCCGCGAATCCGGACGACCGAGGCGGAGAGCGCCTCGACGTCCTCGACGTCCGCGAGCAGCGCATCCTGTCCGTCGGTCGCGAGCTCGGGCGTCTGGCCGACGCGCGTCGCCACCAGCGGGACACCGGTCGCCATCGCCTCCAGCGCGGCCTTGGGCCCGCCTTCCTGTCGCGAAGCGACGAGCTGCACGTCGAGGGCGTGGTAGGGGCGGGCGAGCTCGTCGCGGGAGCCGAGCTGGACGTGGCGGTGCGGGATGCCGAGCCGCTCGAGCTCTCCGCGGACGAAGCCGCGCGCGGGCCCCGTCAGAAGGACGAACAGCTCGGGAATCGCCTCCCGCAGCCGCGCCAGCGTCGCTACGAGCACATCCGGCCCCTTCACCAGCTTCGGCTCCAGCCCGTCGCCGAGCCCGACGCCGTCCTTGAGAAAGGAGCCGACGACGAACGCGGAAGCCGGCACCCCCAACGCCCGGCGTGCGGCGCTACGGTGGTCGGGGTCGCCCAGAGGAAAGCGCGCGAGGTCGACGCCGATCGGGATCCGGAACACCTTCTCTGCGGAGACACCGGCGGCGAGGACGAGCTCGTGCAGCTCCCTATGCGTCACCTGCACGCGGTCGATCCGGCCCGCGTGGCGGCGCAGGGCGTCATATGCGTGGTCGAACTCGGGATAGCCCAGCGTCCCCGGACGGCCGTGGAAGTAGCTGAGCCCGAGCCGGTGCGAGGAGTCGAGCCAGCGCGGCTGCAGCAGGTCGAAGTGGTTCGGGTGGAAGACGGCTTGGCGTCGCGCGAAACGCGCCCAGGCGGACGGAGCGACCTCGTAGCCGAGGCGCCGTGCGGCGGCGGTGAGCCGGACGCGGTCGTCGTCGATCGACCAGCCCAGGTCGTCGCCGACGACGAAGAGGCGGGATGCATCCGGCCACGACGCCGTCCGCGCAGGGACGTACGCCCCCAACACCACTCGCGACCGCGCCGAGGCGAGCCGCCGAAGGGCCGTCGTCACCCGCGCAGAACCTCGAGGTAGCGGTCGGCAACATCGGCGAGCGCCGGCACGCGAATCGCCGCACGTCGCTGCTCGAGCTCCTCCGCAAGCCGCGCCAGGACGCCCGGGAGCTCCTCCGCGTCGTCGAAGCCGATCCCCGCCTCGCCCACCAGCTCGGGATGACCGCCGCTGTGCAGGAACGCGGCGGGCAGTCCACAGGCGAGGCCCTCGAGGAGCGCGTTCGAGCACGGATCGTCGCGACTCGTGGCCAGGTAGACGTCGTGCTCGCGCAGCAGGTCCGCGAGCGGCTCGGACGGGAGCGGGCCGACGACGCGGATCCGTTCGAACCTCGCCTGCGTGCGGCCGGCGAAGGTGACCGCGAACGAGTCGAAGTCGAGATTCCGGTCGAGCCAGGCGAGCACGTCTCCCCCCTTGCGCGGGTTGTCCGACCAGCTGGACGCGATCACGCGCACTCGCCGGCCGGCGAGCGGCTCTCGCGCGGGAGGCGGATGGAAGATCGCAGGGTCGACCGCGTTCGGGATCACCGCGGGATCGCGGAGGTCGAGTCCGAGCTCACAGTGTTTGTCGAGGCTGTACTGCGACTGCACGATCGTCGCGTCCGCCAGCTCGCAGTTGATGCGGACGATCTGCCGGTCGGTGCCGTCATCGAAGCCGCGGTAGACGCCGACCGGGCCGTCGACGCGGTGCACCATCCGCGCCTCGCGACGTGCGAACCGTCGAAGCCGGTGGAAATCGAAGTTGAAGGAGTTGTAGAGGCAAGCGCGTGTCCCACCCGAGAGGCGGTTCGACTCAATTGCCAGCCCGCGGCGTTCGAGCTCCCGGACGAGCGCTAGGAGGAACTGGTTCCCGCCGCCGTACGGTGGCGACCGGAACTCGTGGAAGACGGCGAGATCGGCGCGCTCTCGCCGCGAGCGCAGGAACTCGGCCTCGGTCCGACCGCGTCTGACAAGCGCGCGAACTCGCCGCGGAGGCCACAACAGCGGGCGTGTAATGGTTTTGTGAGGCATCTAACGCGTGCGTTGAACCTCGTCGATATCTGTTTTACCGTCCGTAATTCGCGCTACCATGCCGCCCTTCCAGGCCGGGTCTGGAAAAGCTGGACATCACGAAAAGGAGTCTCATGCGCTTCACCCGCATTCTGCTGCTCGCATCCCTGCTCGCGTTGATCGTGACGCCGGTGGCCCTAGCGCTTCGGTTCACCGACGAGAGCTTCAACCCGCCGGTCGGCGTCACGGGGCAGTCGTACTACCACAAGTTCGGCGGCGCGGCCGGGTGCGGCCCGGCGCTGCCCTACCAGTACCGGCTGCTCAACGGCTCCCTGCCCGACGGCCTCACGCTCTCGAAGGACGGAACCATCAGCGGGGTCCCGAAGTCGCCAGGTGATTGGTCCTTCTGGGTGGAGCTCAGCGACGAGGATCCGCCTTCCCAATCCTGGTGCGTGCCGTCGAAAGCAGAACGCCAGTTCACGATCAAGGTCATTCGCGGGCTGAACATCCTGCAGAACTCGCTGGCGAAGAGCGCGACGTTCGCTAACGAGAGCTACAGCTTCCAGTTCACGGCCGAGGGCGGCGGGTCGCAGGTTTGGTCGGTCAGCTCCGGGAAGCTCCCGGCCGGCCTGAGCCTCAACTCGAGCAGCGGGCTCCTTTCCGGCACGCCTACCGAGCTGGGTGACTTCACCTTCAAGGTGACCGTGACGGACGGCAGTCGCTCGGACACGGAGACATACACGCTCACGGTCGTCGAGAAGCTGAACATCCCCGTTCCTCCGACGCCGAAGTCCGAGGTCGGCCAGGCCTTCCAGCTCAAGCTCGCTGCCACCGGCGGCCGCGCCCCGTACCAGTGGACGGCGGAGGGACTTCCCCCCGGCTTCACGCTGGATCCGGCCACGGGCACGATCAGCGGCACACCGGAGGCTCCAAGCTCGAGCGTTGTGAAGGTAACCGTCACGGACGCGCTCAACCTCACGCAAAGCACCAACGTCAACCTTGCGGTGGCGGCGAAGCTCGCGGTGGCGAAGAAGGCGCTGCCAACGCTGAAGATCGGAAAGAAGTACAAGGCGCGCCTCACCGTGACCGGCGGCGTCATCCCGCGGACGTGGAGGATCCTCGGCGGAAAGCCCGGCACGCTGCCGCCCGGGATCCAGTTCAACAAGCGCACGGGTGAGTTCTCGGGGACGCCGACCAAGGCGGGAACGTGGCGGCTGCGGCTGCAGATCGCCGACGCACTCGGCGTCCGCGCAGCGGTTCCCGTCCTGCTGAAGGTCGTCGGCTAGGTCAAATCGTTCGGCCGGGCGCAGGCAACCGCGCCCGGCCGAACACTTCGCCTCGCCGGGTCTCATGCGCTTTACCCGAACACTCCTGCTCGTTTGTCTGCTCACGTTGATCGTGACACCGGCGGCCCTGGCGCTCCGGTTCACCGACGACAGCTACGTCATGCCGGTAGGAATCGCGGGACAGCCATACGGCAAGCAGCTCGACGGCGCGGGGGGTTGCGGCCCCGCGTTGCCGTACCAATACGGCCTGTTGAACAGCATTCTGCCGCCGGGCCTTTCGCTCTCGTCGAGCGGCCTAATCAGCGGCACGCCGAAGCGCGCAGGCACGTGGTCCTTCTGGGTCAACCTCGGCGACGAGGACCCGCCTTCGGCTTCCTGGTGCAGGCCGTCGAGCGCACAGCGTCAGTTCACGATCACCGTCCTGCCCGCTCCGCCACCGAGCGAGGTGGCCAGGCCGTTCGAGATGACACTCACGTCGCCCGGCGGGAAGCCGCCCTACACGTGGTCCCTGGCCGGCGGCTCGTCTTTGCCGGCGGGGCTTGCCCTGGACGTCGCCACCGGGGTCATCGAGGGCAAACCTGTCGTTGCCGGCTCGTTCGGCCTGAGGCTGATGGTGGCCGACACCCTCGGCTGGACAGACACCATCGACGTCACGCTTCCCGTCGCCGCGAAGCTCGCGATCGCGGGGCGTACGCTTCCGGCCGCAAAGCCGCAGAGGAGGTTCGACGTGCGGCTCGCATCCTCCGGCGGGGTCGCTCCACGCGTCTGGAAGGTCGTGCAGGGCTCGCTCCCGGCCGGCGTGCGTCTCAACGCTAATACCGGTGAGCTCGCCGGAACGCCGCGTCGAGCCGGGACGTTCCGGTTCACCGTTCGGCTCTCGGACCGACTACGTGCGGTGTCGGCGAGAACGTTCGTCCTGAAGATCCGCTAGGACCCGGAAAGAACCCGCCAGAGCGCGTCGGTATGACGCTCCCACGAGAGACTCCGCTCCACCGTCTCACGGGCGCGGATGCCGAGGGAAACCGCGTCTTCCGCGCCCGTTGTCGTCTCCACAACCGCGCGCTCCAGCGCGCCGGCGTTGCCGGGCTCGACGAGCCGGCAGTTGACGCCGTCCTCCAGGCCGTAGCCCTTGGCAATCGCCTCCGTCCGCGAGACGATGACGGGCTTTGCCATAGCCATCGCTTGCAGGAGCACGGTGGTCGCACCTGAGTAGCTGTTCTCCCGGACCGGGAGGACTACCACGCGTGCGCCGGCGAGGCGGTCGCGTACATCCTCGAGCGTGATATCGGTCTCGACCTCGACATTCGGCGGCAGTTCGCCGAGTCTGCGGGCGTTCGCGCCGCCCGCGACGATTCGGATCCTCAGCTCGGGCCGGCGTGACCCGACGGTCGCGAGGAGTTCGAAGTCTCGCCGCGGATCCTCGCCGATCGAAACCACGTCGACGTTCGGAATTCGCTCCGGATCCGGACGGAACGCCTCCACATCGACACCGAACGGGATGAAGTGGACCGGCGGTCCGCTGGGACCCAGCCAGTCCCGGAGCCACTGCGCTTCGCTCGCGGCGTACGAGATGATCGCCCGCGTTTTGCGGAGGGCGCCGGCGTACAGCCCCTGCATCCGCGCGCCCCTTAGCTGGACGAGTCGCTCGGGCAGGCCGATTGCGATGTAGACGATTGGCGGCCGGACCAGCCGGGCGCGCTGCAGGAGCACGAGCGGGATCCCGACGGTATCCACAGTCGAGAAGACGACTTCGGCGGCGTTGATCTCGCGGAGAGACGGGAGGACGGAGACGAAATCGCCGCCGTAACCGCCGGCCTTGTACAGGAAGCTGTTCACGACGTTGTCGGCGGCGCGAGCCCATCCCGCTGGCCGGCCTTCGCGCTCGAGGTTGTGGCGAACGCGAGCGCCGCGCCGGGTGAACTCGTCGAGCCCATGGAGTCGGTACCGACTCAGCCCGTGGGGCGGCTCCGAGAGGGCAGCCCGCCGCTCCGGCGAGTCGCGATAGGCGCAGAAGAGGCTGGGCGGGCGCGAGCTTTCCATCGGCGACACGGTAGAGAACAAGGCCGCTAAGGTTGCCGCCAATGCACCGGAAGCGGACACGCTTCGCCGCGCGCCTGCACCGTGTGGCGTCCGCCGTCGAGCGCCGTGGGGTGGTCACCACGTACGAGCTGCACGACCGCGTGCTCGCGAACCGCGCCGCGCGACGCCGCTACGCCCGCGAACGGCCTGCGCTCGACGCGATTCAGCAGAATGTCGTCGGTCGCGTCCGCGAGGAAGGTTATGCAGTCCTGCCCTTCACCGAGATCGTTCCCGAGCCGGACATCTGGAGCGGCCTCGAGGCCGAGGCGAGGCAATTCGTTGCCGAGACCGAGACCGAGCTGGCGCTCGAGCGCGACGGAGGCGAATCGGCGCTGCGTCGGCGACCCGGCAAGGAGTTCGTCGTCCGCAAGTACGCATACGGCGCCGAGCTCGAGCTCGAGGACCCGTGGCTCCGCCTCGGCCTCAGCAACCGGCTGTTGGACGTCGCCAACACGTACCTCGAAATGTGGGCCAAGCTCGAGTACGTCGACGTCTGGTACACACCACCGGCGGCGAACGGCGAGCGCCGGTCGTCGCAGCGTTGGCACCGCGACTTCAACGACCGGCACCTGCTGAAGGCGTTCCTGTACCTCGTCGACGTCGACGAGGCGACCGGCCCGTTCGAGTACGTCCCGCGCAGCGCCCCAGGCGGCGAGCTCGACCACCTCTGGCCCTGGCGCCCCCTTGGGGAGAACTATCCGCCGGACGACGAGCTCGCCGCGAAGATCGCCGACCGCGCGGTCACCTTCACAGCACCGAAGGGGACGCTGATCTTCTGCGACACCTGCGGCTTCCATCGCGGCGGCTTCGCCAAGAGCAAGCCCCGCGTGCTCGCGACGGTCACGTACTCGTCCCCCGCCTCGCTCGCCTCCCTCACGGAGCGGAACTTCTCGGTTCGCTCTGACGCGTCCGACGGGCTCGGCCCGGCGCAGCGGTACGCACTCACCTGAGAAATGGCGACGCATCTACGGTGACGAGCTCGCCGCGCATGTACTTCTCCTGCTTCCACGCGGAGATCTCGGGCGGCATGCGGCCGCTGAGACGGCGTCGCAGGCCTCCGAGCACGCTCCGATCCTGCAGCTGCGTCTCCTCGAGGATCGGGCGGCCTGTCGGCGGCCCCGTCGGCTCCGGATCAACGCTCGAACGGCGCAAGAAGCAGACGTGCAGGCATCGGAGCGGGGTCTCCTCCCAGGACATGCGCTCGCCGATGTTGTCGACGGCGCGCTCGTCGAAGCCGTCGCGGAACTCGATCGTCCCCCCGTGCAGCCGTTCCGCCCCGTCGCCGCGCCAGGCGTCGATCGCCGCGAAGTTGTACAGCTTGGTGATCGAGCGTGAGGGGGGCGATGGATAGCCCGACGCCGTCTGCCGTGCGCCGTCGAGCTCGACGCAGTTGAGCACGTTCGACGCGACCTTGAACACTCCGGCGTAGGCGCCGGCCAGGAGTTCCCGCCGGAAGCCCGCGAGGCGATCCGGATCGTAGAGCTCGTCTCCGTCGACGCCGAAGACCCACGTATCCGTCCCGGCGTATCGCTCGACGAGCCGATGCGACTCGCCCGCGTGGCGCACGCGCCGAGCCTCGACGTGCTCGTAGGCGCGCTCGAGCCCACGCAGGGCCTCCCACGTGCCGTCGGTCGAAACGTGGTCGACGGCGTGGATCCGGTCGCAGAAGTCGGCGACGTTCCCGATCGCCCGTTCGACGAAGACGTCCTCGTTGCGGACGAGCACGATCCCGACGATCTGGCGGCTCATGACGCCGTGACCGCTAGCGCTCTTCGGTCGTCCAGTCGATCAGCGGCCTGATCGCTCCGCGCAGCTGGCCGCCGAAGAGTCCTCGGGCGGAATCGCCTTCACCCGGGTCGTAGACGTGGAAGGAGACGGCGCTGTAGTAGCCGGTGTGCGGGAGGAGCTTCTGACCCAGCGAGACGACGCCGACGTCCACCGTCACGAACCCCTCGTTGAGGAGGTTCGCCGGAATCCACGCCGTCGACACGTAATCGCCCGGCGGCACCGAATCGTGCCAGCGCAGATCCGTGTCGAGCGCATTGAAGAGCGTGTCCCCCTCGCCGTTGAAGAGCTTGATCTTCGGGAACAGCGGCTGGCCCGGCGACACGACCCGGAACGCGACCTCGATCCCGATCGGCCGCCTGACGTCGACCGTCTCGGTCGTCTCGCCGTCCTGCACGACACGCACCCAGCGCATCTTCGCCACGTGGTTGCCGGGGGCGGTCTCGACGTCCGGCCACTCGCGGTACGAGCCGCTCCCGTGCCCGGACTGGAGATAGTGAGCGACGACCTCGGGACTTCGTCCATCCCGGACGATCTGACCCTCGTCGAGGAGGATCGTCCGCTCGCAGAGCCGCGCGACGGCCTGCATGTTGTGAGAGACGAAGAGGACCGTCCGCCCGGACGCACCGAAGGCCTGCATACGCCCGAGGCAGCGCCGCTGGAACTCGGCGTCGCCGACGGCGAGTACCTCGTCCACGAGCAGGATCTCGGGCTCGAGGTGCGCGGCGACGGCGAACGCGAGCCGTACGTACATGCCGCTCGAGTAGCGCTTCACGGGTGTGTCGATGAACTTCTCGACCCCTGCGAACTCGACGATCTCGGGGAACTTCCGTTGGATCTCGCGCCGCTTCATGCCCAACACGGAGCCATTAAGGAAGACGTTCTCCCGCCCGGTCAGCTCCGGATGGAAGCCAGTCCCGACCTCGAGCAAGCTCCCAACTCGGCCGCGGATCTCGGCCCGCCCGCCGGTTGGCGTGGTAATCCGCGTCAACAGCTTCAGCAGCGTCGACTTGCCCGCGCCGTTCCGGCCGATGACCCCGATCACCTGGCCCTCGGGAACCTCGAACGACACCCCACGCAGCGCCCAGATCTCCTGCTCGTCATGGTGGTGGCGCAGGCCGTCGCCGACGAGACGCTTCGCGCCGCGCACGAGCGACTCGCGCAGGGTCCCGTAGCTCGCCTGGAGCTCCCCGATCCGATATCGCTTCGAGAGGTCGTGGGCTGCGATCGCGGTTGCCATCAGATCGTGTCCGCGAAGCGCGGCTCGGATCGCCGGAAGAACGTCAGCCCGCCCAGCAGGAGCAGGATCGCGACCGACACGCCGACCACCACCTGCCCCACGTTCGGCGGAGGGCCGCTCAGGAGAGCCCACCGCCAGCCACTGACGACGCTCGTGATCGGATTCACGGACAGGATCCACTGCCATTTCTCTGGCAGCTCAGTCCGATCAGGAAGTCGACCACCGGAACGAGCACTCCCGCGAGCGGAAGCAGCACCCGCGGGAAGTAGACCTTCGTCACGAGATTCGCGTTCGAGACCAGGCTGGTGCTCGACTGGGTCAGACCCGAGGTGAAGAACTGCATCGGGAGCAGCCCCGAGAACACGAGGATGGGGTACGGGATCTCGGCGTTCGGGAACTTCGCGAACTTCCCGAAGATGACGACGTAGACCGTCGCCGTGAAGACGGGCACAATCAGCGCCCACGCGAAGCCGAGAAACGACTGCTTGTAGCGGACCTTGATGTCGCGCCAGACGAAGGTCAGGAGGAGTTCGCGGTAGTGCCAGAGCTCCGAGAGGTCGAGGTGCGGCCAGCGCGGAGCGGGCCGGATGACGAAGATGCGGTCGACGCCCTCCTCGCGCCTGGGCGGCGCGACCCCGGGGGGCGACGCCTCGCGTACTTCGAGCTCGGTCTGGGTCACCTGGGCGATGCTAGCGACCGGCCCCGCGCTCCACGAGCGTGGAAGCGGCGCGCAGGAGGCGCGGCCAGAGCCGCTGTTCGAGGAAGGCGACCCGCTGCTCGAGCTCGGCCACGTACGCCTCGAGCCGGGGCAGGTCGACCTCTCCGACGGCGGCGCACTCGACCGCGTACGCCGCGTCGTCGACGATGTCCGGGGTCCGCAAGCTCAGCTCGCCGCCTTCGCGGAGCGTTCTGAGCGCGTCACGCAGACGTGTGTCCTCCACGAGTTCCCCCGGCACGCCCGGACCGGCGATCGTCAAGACCTCCAGCGGATACCACCCGCGTAGCGGAACCGGTTGCGCCTCCCTGTCGGCACGTTGTGCAGGGCGCAGGAGCGTGCGGCCCGCCAGCTTCAGTTGGTCGACGGAGCGACGGCGGGTCGCACGGTCCCCGAAAGACCCGTCGCCGGTCTCGAGCACGAACTCGCGCACAAGTCCCTGCACGATCGTGTAGCGGAGCGGAATCGGCGCGAGCACGTCCTTCAAGCTCTCGGCCCGCGGCCACCAAAATTCCCCTGGCTTCGCGTCGATGATCCAATCAGCGCCGTCGTCTCGCTCGCCGCCCGTCAGCACGCGATCGGCGCCGGCGGCGAGATGGTAACGCGTCTGCGCGTCGACGATGTCCTGATCGCCGCCGCGCGTGTCGATGTGCACGACGAGCTTCATCGGCGCGCCGAACCGTACACCGATCGTCCCCGTCTCCGGTCGATGCGCACCGCAAGCTCATCGGCTCGGCGCTGCAGCCGGACGGTATCCGCCTCGGCGAGCAGCGCAACGTCGAGCGCACGCGACGCGTCGTCCGCGTACGACCGGACAAATCGCACGTGCCGCACCGCGGCCTGAGAATCGGTCATCCGGCCCTGCGTCCCGAGCGCACGCAAAGCGTCGCGCAGGCGCGTGTCCTCGACGAGCGAGCCGTCTGTCACGCCTCGGCGAACCGCGGCGTCGTCGACGAGGACGAGCTCGTAGAAGGCGGACGGGCGGCCTTCCTCGAACGCGCTCCGCGAACGCGCGAGATCGCCGCGGGGATTGACACGCCACGCCGTCCACGTCTTCTCGTGCTTTCCGGCAGATTGCTGCGGAGAGCGCAGCGGGAAGTGCAAAAGCTCAAGGGGCGACCAGGCACGTAACTCCCGGTACGGGAGACCCGTGACCCGATGATTTCCCTGACGGACGGTCGCACCCGCATCGCCGCGGTGCGCGACCTTCGCGACGTGCCGGTACGGAGTCGCGGTGTCGTTGATCGGCGCCGACAGCGAGAGGCGCGTGGTCATCCGTTCGGGGAACCAGTCACCTCCCGGCCGCGGGACGAAGACGCGAGAAACCGCATAGACGATGCCGTAAGGCTGGGGAACCGCGCCCAGCGCCTCCTTGAGCGATCCCTCCCGCGGCCACCAGAACTCGTCCGCATCCGAGTTGATCACCCAGTCGGCGCCGTACTCGGTCGCGGCGAGGCGCGCCATCTCCGTGACCCAGCGGCTCTGCTGGATTCGCGGTTCGTCGCGGCGGATCAGGTGCACGTAGCCACGGTTCGCGTATGACCGGAGGATCTCGGAGGTCGCGTCCTCGGACCGGTGGTCGCTCGCGATCACGATGTCGACACCGGCCGCCAGGTGGTAGGTCAGATGCGCCTCGAGGACGTCCGCCTCGTCGCGGACGAGCAGCGTCATCGCGAGCTTCACGTTTGCGCCCACCGCCGTCGCTGCAGGGCGGCCAAGCGCGCATCGATCGCGTCCAGCCGCCGCACGACGCGCACGACGTCGGCATCCCGCAATGCGGCCTCGTCGCGCGCAAACCGCGCGGGCTCGGATGTGGCCCGCACGGCTGCGCCCTCGTCACCGCGCAGCGCGTCGCGGAGGCGCGTATCGACGACGAGCGACCCATTCGCGATTCCTGCCGCGAGCCGGTCGTCGTCGACAACGAGCATCCGGTAGACGTCCTCGATGCGGCCGCGTTCCTGCGCCTGGAGCCCCTTCACGTACTGCCCGAGCGGCTTGTCGCCGCGCGCGCGGCGGACGTTCTTGCGCTCGTACTGCTCGCGGCTCCGAAACGGGAAGTGAAAGACGTCGGCGGGATGCCAGTTCGGTAGCGGCGGGAGCCGCGAGCTGACTCGGTGCGAGCCGAACCAGATGACGATGTCGGGGTCGGCTCGGTGTGCGGCCTTCGCGTGCGGTCGATAGGGGCTCGTCGGGTCGTTCAGGGCAGCTTCGGCCGCGAAGCGCGCGGTCATCCGCTCCGAGAAAGGCGTGCCGTCGTCGGGGCGCGGCACGAAATGACAGGTGAGCGCCCACACCACTCCGACAGCATCGGGAACCGCTTCGAGTGCGTCCTTCAGCGTCCCTTCGCGCGGCAGCCAGAACTCGTCCGCGTCGGTGTTGACGATCCAATCTGCGGCGTGCTCCGTCGCCGCGAGACGCGCCATCCGGGTCCGCCATGCGCTCTCGCGTACCTCGCCGCTGACATGGAAGAGACGGAGGTGGCCGTCGCGTTCGTAACTCCGCAGAATCTCCGTTGTCCCGTCGGACGAGCCGTGGTCGGTCGCGAGCACGAAGTCCGCCCCGGCGCTCAAGTGGTAGGCGAGCTGGGCATCGACGATGTCCGCCTCGTCGCGGACGACCAGGGTCAGCACGAGCCGCATCAGCGCAGGAATACCTCGTCGAACCGCGCCATAACGCGCTGCGGGCTATAGCGGTCGGGAACGTCGGTCGGCGCCGGTGCGGTCCGCCTCCGCAGCATCAGGAAGTCCCTGAGCACGTCGTCGTACTCGAGATAGCCGAGGAGTAGCTCGTCCGAGAGGAGATCGAGCTGGGCGAGCCTCGGCGCGCCGATGTAGGTCATGACGGGAACGCCGGCGAAGGCAAACTCGGCGACCGCCAGTCCGAACGTCTCGCCGAGACGGTGCGCGTGCACCATGTAGTCGCAGGTGTTGACGAAGCGGCGGATGTCTGCCCGGTCCGTCATCAGCGGCAGGTGCAGGATCCTCGGATGGTCGCAGAACTCGAGCGTGTTGAGGAAGAGGAACCAGAGGTCGTCGCGCATCGTCAGGGCTGTGCGAATCGCGTCCTTGACGAAGTCGATGCCGAACGTCCCGATGCCGCCGTGCCGCCCGAACACGACGGCCTCCTCGGGAATACCTAGCTCTTCGCGAAGATCATCGCCGACGTCGGGTAGCGACACGATGTGGGGGACGACGGGCGGCTTCCTCAACCGCGGCAGAGTCAGCGACCGCCCGCGCGGCAGGGGAACGTGCCGGACGGCAAGATGCGAAACGCAGTCCGAGACGGTGGCGAAGCGGTGGCCGTGGGGATGAGAGCCGTCAAAGAAGGCATGGTTCAGCTCAGGGATTCCGTCGGTGATCCGGCCCGGATGGCCGCGCTTGATCACGTACAGGGCGTCGCACGAGATCGCCTGGGGGCTGTCGTAGAAGACGAGCTCGAACCGGTCTTCGACGCTTCGCCGCACGGGTTCGACGATCGCTTCGGTGCCGGCCGGCACGAAGATTCGGACGTCGTAGCCGAGGAGTTTCCGCGCGCTTTCCGCATAGTCGAGCAGCGCGACCTCCGTGCCGCGCTCCGTGAGTTGCTTCGTGTGGAACCCCAGGATCAAGACGCAGGAGCGAGCAGCCACTCTCGCTGCTCCTCGTTGGTCGTGCCGATCTCGAGTGGCTGGAAAGGCGCCCCCTCGCGGCCGTTCAGCAGCTGCTCGCGCGCGAGCTGGAACGGCTTCAGGTCGTGCTCGTCGCAGAATTGCAGCAGATGATCGAGGGCGTCGCCGCCGCTCCACCCCGGCGACAGCTCGACAATCACGGCGGGATGGGCACCCCGAAGGTACACGCCCTCGAGCCCGCGCAGGACCTCGAACTCGTAGCCCTCTACGTCGATCTTGACTAGGCGAAGGCGCCCGACGTGTTCGTCGCGAACGAGCGAGTCCAAGCGCTGCGTCCCCACGCTCGCAACCTCGGCTCCGGCCACAGCCTTCGCCTGATGGAGTGAAGTTGCGCCGCGGTTGCCGGCGGGCCCCTCGTAGAGGAACGCCTTGCCTTCGACGTCGCCGGCGGCTACCCGGAGAGCGGTGACGTTGGTCACCTGATTCAGCTCGAGGTTTGCGCGCAGCGCCGCGTGGATCCTGGTTGACGGCTCGAGAGCATAGACGTGCCCTTCGGGGCCGACGAGCTTCGACGCGAGCAGGGTGAAGTAGCCGATGTTCGCTCCGACGTCGACGCAGACGTCGCCGGGCAACAGGAATGCCTGAAACGCGCCCGTTACCTGCGGTTCCCACATCCCGGAGAGGGCGATGATGCGGCCGACGAGATCCGTCGGGTCGACGATCATCCGCGAGCCCGCGACCACGGGTACCTCGAGCGGCCGCTCAAAGCGCCGGATCAACGGCTCCGAAACGCTGCGATAGATCGCTGCACGGGCCCCGCCGGCCGGCGCTCGTCTTGCAGCCGCGAGCACGCGGGCGACGAAGCGGGGGAAGCGGTGGAGCCTTGCGCCGATTCCCGGCAACAGGCGTCCGCGCGGCGAGAGCAGCGAGCGCGCCCACGTACGTACCTTCACGCTCACCGTGCTCGCGTCAGGCTCATGGGGCGCGACGGCGCAGGGCGCGGCGGGCGAGGAGCTTCGCGCGGCACCTCCGTCGCACTCCGGCGGAGCGCCGCGCCCAGGACTACCAGCGTCGTCACGAGCGCGAGCGTTAGCTTTCCGCCGTCGCCCGCCGGCCAGGCCGTCTCGCCGAGCGGATAGTAAGCAAGCGGCACGAGCCACAGCGGACTCAGCCGCGGTCGAGCAAGCGCCAACGGCACGAGCAGGAACAGGAAGTAGTGCACCCAAACGATCGGTGACGCTGCGAGCGCCGCGGCAAGCGTCAGCGTGAGCGCGCCCCCATCGCGTTCGCGCGAAGTCCGGCGTTCGTCGCGCGCAACCCAGGCAGCGGCCATGAGCAGCACCGCGGCCGCGAGGAGCGACAGGGCGACACCTGCCGCCCGCGGGAGATGCGCCCGGACGGCGAGAGCGACCACGGAATAGGAGGATGTCGCCTCGTCGTCGCTCAGGTGCCTCAGGAGGCTCGGATAGCCCGCGATCCCGGCAAATGCGATCGCGGCCCACGGAATCAAGCTGAACGCAAGGGCAAAACCGATCGCTGCCCCCGCTGCCCGAATCCGTCGGGTCAATGCCAGCCAGATGGCGAGCGGCCAGAGGAACAGCTTCAACGCCACCGCAGCGCCGACGGCCGGGCCGGTCACGGCGAGTCGATCGCGCCACCGCCACGCCACTGCGACCGCAAGCAGGAGGAAGGGTGCCACCGTCCCAAGGTCGACGGCGCTACGCGTGAACTCGAAGATGTATGCCAGCGCGTAGCAGCGCCAGTCGCGAACGCCGAGGAGCCAAAGCGCGCCTGCGATCGCCGCCAGCGAGGCGATCATCCACACAACAGTCGCGGCGCTCGTCCCGAGCGCATGGAACGGCACCGCGAGGAACCCGAGCAGCGGCGGGTACGCATACGTCTCGTCGCCCCGAAAGCCGTAAGGGGACACTCCATGGAGGACCTTCGAGGCCGCGCGCAAGAAGACCGCCAAGTCGTGGGGCGCTTCACCGCCGTTGACGGCCGCGTGCAGCCTCGAGGCGTACTCCTTCGTCGCCCACGCCGCCGCGAGCAGGGCGGCGGTGAGGCCTGCGTAAGCTCCGGCCCGCGCCGGAACGCGCGGCACCGCGAGTGCACCCAGCTCCGTGCGTGGCGCAAGCACCGCCACGGCCGCGAGCAGGACGAAGGCCGGTGCGACCGGCACCGAGTAGTGGGGCTCAGCGGGCAGCCCGAGCGCGCTCAGCACGACAACGAACCCCGCGGCCAGCGCCGGCACCCACACGGCCAGTGGCCCCTTCCCACGCCGGATGGCGAGGCCGATCAGCCCGAGCAGGAGCCAGAGCAACGGGGGCGGGTACCAGCGCGACGCCTGGTTGAGCCGCCGGGCCAGCGAGAGGTTGCCACGCCGGTCGGGCAGGTTCTCGCCGAGCTCGGTGATCCGGCGGTGGAGTGCGTCGTAGCGCTCCCGGTCACCCGGATGGACGAAGACGAGATGGTGCTCGGTCGGTGACGTCCACACGGTGTAGATGCTGCCGTCGGGCGTCGACACGCCGCCCTCGTGCGCCGCGGGGATCGGCTCGCCCTCGGTCGGCGTAGGAAGGCTCCGACCGCCCGCCGCGAGCGTCTCGCCGTCCGGGCTTGCCTTGACCGGCGCGCCCCTCGCGGAGAGGGGCCGGTAGAGCCCGTCGGTCAGTAGCCCCCAGACGCTGCCGGCGACACCGCGGGCATAGTCGGACGGATGCGCACGGACCGCCTCGACGCCGACGTCGCGCAGCCAGCGATAGTTGCTGTGCCAGCCTTTGACCCGATCCGACAGTGCAAGCAGGTCGGTCTGCATACGCGGACTCGCCTTCGCGAAGAAGTCGTCGAGAGTGATCCCGTACGACCGGTAGGGCTCCTGCGGGAGGAGATCTCGCCGCACGGCATCAGCGAGCTCGCGGGACGCGTGCCCATTCGACGGCCTCACCAGCTTGTCCGTGACGAAGACACGGTAGAAGGGGACCGTCGCGTTGCCGCCGCGCGCGACGGTGTAGTTGTCGTAGCGGATCCCGTTATGGATAGCCCAGCCCGCGACGAGGACAACGGCCGGCACGGCGAACGCCACGGCGGAGAGCGCGCGCTCCCGCCACGCGCCACGCAGGAGGAGCGGCACCACCGCGAGTGCGAGCAGCAATAGATTCCCCGGCCGGATCAGCGAGAGGATTCCGACCCCCGCTCCGAGTAGGGCGAATCCGCGCCAGCCAGGCGCGGACAGGATCCGCACAGCCAGCAGCGACCAGCCCGCGAACGCCGCAGCGAAGATCGCGTCAGACGACAGCTCGTGGAAGAGGATCGCGTAGCCCGGGTAGAGGAGCAGCACGACCGCCGTGAGCAAGGCGGCGGCGGCGCCGAACCTCCGCGCGGCGAGAAACAACGCCACGACCGAGCCCGCGAACAGGAGCGAGACGACCGGCTCCGCGAGCGCGCCCCCCGCGAAATCGAGCAGACCGCCTACGATCACGGGCGCGATCGGCGTCCTTCCGAGCACGTAGCCGAGGTCGATCGGGTGGGAGTGAAAGATCTGCGCGTAGGCGCCGAGGTACGTGCCCAGATCCCGCCCCGGGCCGAGGGGGATGACGAGCGCCTCGACCCACCAGGCTGCGAGCGCGACGAGGAAGACGACGAGGGGAGCGAGCCGAGTCTCCGCCAGCGCCGCGGCCCGCCGGGCGAGTCGCAACAGGACCTCGCCGAGAGGGCGCACGGCGGCCAGACTAGCTAAGGCGCCGACCGAGCGGCAGGCATACTCTCGGCCGTGGCGGCGGCGGGACCGCAGATCTCGGTGGTCATCCCCTGCCTCGACGAGGAGGAGGCCGTGGGAGCCGTCGTCGACCAGGCGTGGGAGGGAATCGAGCGCTCCGGACGGTCGGGCGAGGTGATCGTCGTCGACAACGGCTCGACGGACGACTCGGCGCTGATTGCGACAGACCACGGCGCGACGGTCGTGTCGGAGCCCCAACGAGGCTACGGTCGCGCCTACCTGGCCGGGATCGCGACAGCGCGCGGTGAGTACGTCGTGATGGCTGACGCCGACGGAACGTACCCATTGCAGGAGCTCGGCGCGTTCGTCGACGAACTCGAACAGGGAAGCGATTTCGTGCTCGGTTCGCGGTTCGAGGGGCGGATCCACGACGGCGCTATGCCATGGTCCCACCGCTGGATCGGCAACCCCATCCTCACTGGGATCCTGAACCGCCTCTTCGGAATCCGAGTCTCGGACGCCCACTGCGGGATGCGAGCCGTCCGGCGCTCTGCGCTCGAGGCGCTCGACCTCCATTCGCACGGGATGGAGTTCGCCTCGGAGATGGTCTTCAAGGCCTTCAGGCGCAGACTCGCAGTCAGCGAGATCCCGATTGACTACTTCCCGCGCACGGGCGAATCGAAGCTAAGCCGCTACGGCGACGCCTGGCGCCACGTTCGCTTCATGCTCCTCTACAGCCCCAGCTGGCTCTTCTTCGGCCCCGGAAGCTTCCTGCTGCTGCTCGGCATCGTGGGGATGCTCGTGCTGGCGAGCGGCCCGGTGGACGTCTTCGGCCGCACCTGGCAGATCCACACGATGCTGGCCTTCGTCGCGCTGACGCTGATGGGCGCGCAGGTCGTTCAGCTGGGCCTCTTCGCGCGAACGTACGCCCTCACGCACTACGGTGAGCACGACATCCTGCTCGAGCGCCTCCGGCGCCGGATACACCTGGAGCACGGACTGTTGCTCGGATTGGCCCTCGTCCTCATCGGTGCCGGATTGCTACTCGCCGTGTTCGTGCGATGGGCTCACGCCGGCTTCGGGGCACTCGGCGACGAGTACCCAACCGCGCTTGGAGTGACGCTCGTCGGGCTCGGAGTCCAGACAGTCTTCGGCTCCTTCTTCATCGGCCTCCTGACGATGCGGTCCGGTCGGGAGGCCGCGGGCGCCGCGCGGAACCAGGCGCTCGCGGAGGACCGCGCCCCGGAGCACGTGACGCACGCGTAGCCTTGCGCGTCTGCCTCGTCTACGACCATGTCTTCCCGCAGACGATCGGCGGAACCGAGCGCTGGCTGCGCGACCTGGCCACGAAGCTCGCTGAATTGGATCACGAGGTGACCTACCTGACGATGCGGCACTGGCACTCCTCCCCGAAGCCGGTTCTCCCCGGCGTGAACGTGCTCGGTCTCGTCGACCCCGGCCGCGTCTACGGCCGCGAGCGCAGAACCTTCGGCCCGCCGCTCAGATTCGGGCTCGCCGTCGGACGCCACCTCGCGCGGCACGGGAGCGAGTACGACGTCGTCCACACGGCGGCGTTTCCGTACTTCCCACTCTTGGCGGCCGGCGCGGCGCGGCGGCGCGGCGAGTATCGGATCATCGCCGAGTGGCACGAGGTCTGGACCCGCACCTACTGGCGCCGCTATGCAGGTGCGGTCGGCGGGACGATTGGCTGGATCGTGCAGCGTGCCTGCGTACGTGTACCGCAGCAGGCGTTCTGCTCGTCCCGGATGCACGCCGCCCGGCTCGTCGCCGAGGGATACCGGGGCGAGCCGATTGTCCTTCCTGGCCTGTATGCAGGCCCGACGGAGCTCAGCGTGGCAGAGGAGGTCGATCCGGCGCTCGTCGTGTACGCCGGGCGCCACGTGCCCGAAAAGCGGATCGGCGCGCTGGTGCGGGCGTTCGCGCGTGCACGACAGCGTCGTCCCGAGCTCAGGCTCGAGCTCTACGGAGACGGCCCGGAGCGCGCCGGCATCGAGGCGCTCGTGAGGGATCTCGCGGTCGACGGCAGCGTCAAGATCGCCGGCACGCGGCATGAGGATGAAGTCGCGCAGGCACTCGGCCGGGCCGCCTGCCTCGCAACGGCCTCCGAGCGCGAGGGATACGGGCTCGTGGTCGTCGAGGCAGCCGCGCGTGGAACCCCCAGCGTCGTCGTCGACGGGCCCGAGAATGCGGCGATCGAACTCGTCGCGGACGGAGTCAACGGGGCAATCGCACCCAGCGCCGAGCCGGACGACCTCGCGGACGCAATCCTGCGGGTCGTGGAAGCGGGGCCCGCCTTGCGCGCCTCCACGGCGCGCTGGTTTGAGGAGAATGCGGATCGCCTCCAGCTCGACAGCTCGCTCGAGGTCGTCCTGCGCGAATACCGGGAGGCAGCGGCGTGATGACACGCGACTCGACGCAAGCGCTCGATGTCCTCCGGGACCGGCCGGAGGCTCGCGCCCGAGCGAGCGGCGCCCGCAGCGGCGCTGTCCTCGCCGGCGCATCGGCCGCCTCGATCGTCGCCAATTACGTCTTCCTCCTCGCCGCCGGCCGGATCCTCGGCAGCGAAAGCTATGGCTCCCTCGCAGCGCTCCTCGGGCTTCTCGCCGTCATCCTGATACCGGCCGGCGCCCTGCAGATGGCGGTGTCACGCGAGATCTCCCGCTCGCTCGCGGCAGGAGAGGCGAACCAGGCGGACCGGTTCGCACGCGCGACATTGCGGGTCGCCCTGATCGCGACGGTGCCCCTCGTGGTGCTCGCGCTCGCGCTCGCAGCCCCGCTGGGCGCCCTGCTCAACATCGACTCGGTCGGCCTCGTCATGCTCGCCGAGAGCACGCTGGTGACAGCGCTCGTCTTCCCGGTGGCGATGGGCGTGCTGCAGGGGAGCCAGCGCTTCCACGCGCTCGCTGCGATGTACGTCGTCCCGATCGTCTTGCGGCTCGGGCTGCTCGCGATCGCCGCCGCGGCCGGATATCGCCTGGGCAGCGCCCTCCTCGCCACCGCCGCCGGCGCGATCGCAGGGACCGTGCTCGCTGTCGCATGCAGCTACGGGATGCTCCGCGGCGGCTCGGCCAAAGCGCGTCCTGATCTCCGCCCGTTCCTGCGTTACCTCGGACCGGTGGCTGTCGGGCTCATCGGAATCGCCCTGCTCACCCACGTCGACATCCTGGTCGTCAAGGCCCGCTTCTCGGCCGACGACGCAGGCGCGTACGCCGCGGCGTCCGCCTTCGCCCGCGTCGGCTTCTTTCTGCCTGCGACCATCCTCGCTGTTCTGTTTCCGCGTACGGCCGCGCGACAGGCACGCGGGGAGGAGACGGAGGACATCCTCGGACGCTCGCTGCTCGCCACGGCGGGCTTCTGCGGCCTGCTTGCGCTTTTCTACGCGGCCACAGGCGTCGGCCTCGTCTCGACGACGTTCGGGCCGGACTTCGCAAAGGGCGGGGAGATCCTGGCGCCATACGCGGTCGCGATCGGCCTTTTCTCACTCGCGCACATCCTCGTCGGCTACCACCTCTCGCGCGGCGAGACGCGTTACGCGTGGATCGTCGCCGGCGGCGTCGTCGTCCAGATCGCGGTGCTCGCGCTGGTGCCGGGGAGTCTTCGCGGAGTGGTGTGGGCGAACATGGTGATCGCGGCCGGGCTCCTCGTCGCGCACGAGGTTGCGGTTGGGTCGAGCGTGCCGGCGCTTCGCGCGGGATTGCGTCACGTCCGAGGCGCATTGCTCGTCGCGCGTGCCGCCTTGCCCGAGGCAGCCCTCGTCCTCTTCGGCACGACGGTGTTCGTCTGCGCGCTCTTCTGGCCGGTCGTCGAGCACCTCGGGTCGACGATCATCGGCAGCCTGGGCTCCGACTCGACCGGCTCGGTCGGCTGGCTCTGGCAGGTCCAGCACGAGAGCGGCTTCCACTTGCTCGGCTCGACGCATCACACGTTGACCGGGGCGCCGTTCGGGTGGGACGAGGGCAACGGCCTCAATCTCCAGTGGCTCCTCCCGTACTACCCCGCGTACCTCGCAGCGAAGGTCGTCGGACAGGTCGCCGCCTTCAACCTCGTCGTCCTCTCTGGCTACGTGCTCTCCGGCGTCTCGATGTACGTCCTGGCCCGCTATCTCGGCTGCGCCCGGCTGGTCGCCGCGTGGGCGGCGCTCGTCTGCATCGTCTTCCCGTGGCACCTGGCACGCGCGGAGCATGCGTCGCTGCTCCACATCGAGGTGCTCATCGTCCTGATCCTGGCGCTCGTCGCCGCGGCCCGGCAACCCTCTTGGCCCCGGTTCGCGCTCGTCGGCGCCGCGACCCTCGCCTGCTGGTTGACCTCGGGTTACTTCGGGGGTATGGCAGTCGTCACGACAATTGCGTTCGCTGTCGGCGCCGCGTTGACGACGAGCCGGCGGCGCGGTTTTCGGCTCGTCCTCGGCTCGACAGCGGCCGCCGTCGCTGCGAGCGCAATCGTCGGGATCGGGGCGGTCGCCTCGGGGACGAACGCGGGCGCGGGACTGAATCGTGCGGTTGGAGATCTCTCGATCTACGGAATCCGGCCACTCGAGCTCGTCTTCCCCGCGGCGAAGAACATCGTCCTGGGCGACCGACTCGACTCGTTCTGGAACACACACGCACACGGCTCGAACCAGACCGAGATCACCGGCTACCTTGGCCTGCTCACGCTCGTGCTCGCCCTCTCCTGGCTCTTCGTCGCCGTGCGCCGGTGGGGGCGGCTGTCCCAGGGACTTCGAGTCGCGACCGCAGGACTCGTTGCCACGTTCGCGGCCGGACTCGCGTTTGCTGCGCCGAGTCCGATCCTTCTCTTCGGCCACAAGGTCTGGACGCCGTCGCGCCTGCTCTGGGAGGCCTTGCCCGCCTTTCGCGTACCGTCCCGCTGGGACCCGGCCCTGATGACGGCGCTCGTCCCGCTCGCGGCGCTCGGCCTCCAGGCGCTCTGGCTGAGGTTGACGCGGGACGGGAGGCTCGGACTCGCGACCGGGGTCGTCGGCACCGCGATGGTCGTGTCCTTTCTCGAGCTTGCGATCCATCCGGCGGAGGTTCACTTCCGAACGGTGCCCACGCCGCCGGAGTACGCCGCCGTGATGCACGCTCCCCGCGGCCTCCTCGCCGAGTACCCGCTCGGCTACTCAGACATCTATCGCCTCTGGCAGCGCCGCCACGGCCGCCCGATCGTGAACGGCGCGCCTGCCGACACGACGGCCGACTACGCCCGGCTCGTCCTCCTCGACCCGGCCCAGCCGGGTACGGCACAGGCACTGTCGCTGCTGGGCGTCACCGTGATCGCACTCCATCCGCATGCTCACGTCGACGCGGAGGTTGCTCCGCAGCAGCCGCGTGCTGCGACTGGTTATGCCCTCCTCGGCAGATTCCCGCACGACACGTCCGTTTGGAGGGTGGTCGCGCGGCCCGCCCCTGCGTTCGCCACGCTCCCGGGCGGCTTCGGTAAGCCCCTGCGCGAACGGAGCGGCCTCGTCGTCTATCCGCTCGTGTCGACCGCTGGAGTCGCCCTGGTCGAGTTGCGCTCGAAGCAAGCCCGAGTCGTCAGCCTCGTCTTCGAGGCGTTGCCTCCGAGCGGCCGCTCTGCGTCGCTGCGGGTGGCAGACGATCAGCACGAGCAGGCCTTCGCCCTCACCGGCCCGACCCACGTGGCGGTGAACGTCAACGTTCCGCGCGGCGTCTCGCAGCTTCTCGTCAAGACCGACCCGCCGCCGGCCTCGGCGGCGGACGCAATCCTCTTGTCGGCACCACGGGCCGAGCAGGGGACGGGGACGGCCGTGCTCCAGGCAAAGCGGGTTTCGCCCGAGCCGGGCTTTTGATCAGGTCCCACCGGCCGCGAAGCCGCGCCGCTCGAGATCGTCCGCGATCAGCTGCGAGGGCGACTCGGCCGGAAGGGGAGTGCGACGGTGGAAGCGCGTCGGATCGCCGAGGAAGTCGCGGAGCACCTCGGTGCGCATCTCGGAGAGCACCGCATTCTCGCCGAGCCCTTCGCGGCGCTCCGTCCGCACCCGGTGCACCAGACAAGGAAGGTCGAGGTAGTAAGCCTCCTCCTGACTGCCGCCGCTGTCGGTGATGACGAACGCGCTGCGGCGCTCGGCGCGGACGAAGTCGAAGAACCGTAGGCGAGGGATCCGCACAAACCACGACTCGTCGAAGAACCCCATGAGCCCGAAGCGGTCGATCGCCGCTCCGGTCACCGGGTGATCGACGAAGAGCAGCGGTGTCCTGCGCGCCGAGTCGGAGAGGACCGCGAGCGTCTCGGTCAGGAGTCGTCGACTGTTGAGCAGCTCGAAGCGGTGCAGGGAGACGATCCCGAACGGCGAGCGGGGGAGGGCGAAGGGGGGATCGCCGTCGGGAACGAGCTCGAGGCTGTCGCGGATCGTGTTCGAGCCGGTATCGATCACGTCACCGCGGCGCAGGTTCGAAGCCGCCCACGAGCCGGGTGCGTAGTGGATCCGCGCCAGAGAGGTCGCGAGCTTGCGATTCAGCTCCTCCGGAAACGGATGGCGCAGGTCATGGCTCCGCAACCCGCCCTCGATGTGCGCGACCGGCACGTGGAGGGAGCGACCTATCGTCGAACCGAGGACCGTCGTCATCGTGTCCCCGTGGACGAGAACGAGGGGTGGACCGGGGCCGCCGAACAGCGTGCGGCGAAACCCTCCACGGTTGCGCACATAGGACCTGACGACCGTCAGGAACCAGCCCGGGATGTCGCGATTGACCCGCAGGTCGCGCCCCCCTGCACCGTGCCCCAACCAGAGGTCGGGCCGCCGCAGACCGAACTGCTCGAGGAAAGCGGGGATCTGCTCGACCTGCTGGCCCGTCGTGGCCAGGAAGTACTTCTGGCTTCGCTCGTCGAGCCGACGCAGGACTGGGGCCAGCTTGATCAGCTCGCCGGTGGTCCCGAAGATGACGAGAATCACCGGGCGCACAGCCCGCGTACGAGCTCGGCGGCACCTTTCCACATCCCGAGGGCGTGGCCGAGCGCGTACACCGGCGTAACCGACGCCAGCACGCGGATCTCGCGACGGGAACGGCCGGCGGAGACTCCGTACGCCGCAGCCGCAAGGCCGCCAGCAACGGCGGCGGCCGGCGCGACCCGCGGGCGGCGCACTGCGGCGACGAGCAGCGCGGCACTCAGCGGGAAGAACGCGACGACGACCGGGAAGAACCGCGACTCGCGCGTGCCGTGTCCATCCAGGAAGACGGCGCCGCGGTGGATCGAGTGCCGGAAGAAGCGGCCCAGCGTCGTGCGGGGAATGTAGACGCAGGCGAAGCTCGGAGAGATTCCAATCCGGCGCCGCGCGGCGAGGTCCCGGAGGATCGGGGTGTCGTCGTTGGCGAGGCGCACGTCTCGATAGCGGGTCCGGAAGCCACGGAAGCCGGATTCGAGCAGTTCCCGTGGCGCCAGGAAGCACGTGGTCCCCTTCGGAAAGCGATCGAAGTCCTCTGCCCCGAAGCTTGTCGTCCGCGGATCGTCGAAGTAGTCACGCCACGCGAGTTCCGCGAGCAGCCGCCAGAAGATGCCGAGGACGCTGTCGCTCTTGACGTGAACGTGCCCGTTCCACACCGTCTCGCCCGCGGCCACTCGCGCGTTCACGAACCGCAACGCGCCGGGATCGAGCTGGACGCGGGCGTCCAGCAGCAAGGCGAAGTCGCCTCCGGCCCGCGCAAGCCCCGCCCGGCGGGCCTGGAACCGGCCGCGACCGGGCTGCGTGATCAGCCGCAACGGAATGCGGCTGTCGGCCGCTCGGCGAGCCGCGTCGGCGCTCCCGTCCGTTGAGCCGTCGTCGACGACGACGAGTTCCGCCTCGAAGCCACTGCCGTCCAGGGACGCGAGAAGCGCATCGATCGTCGCGCCGAGATACGGCGCCTCGTCACGGACCGGGATGACGACGCTAAGCGAGGGCGCGGCCATGGCGAGCACGAACCGTAACCGTCGACCACCCCGTTAGTGTGCGGACGATGGTCGCTGGTACCGGCGAACGCTCTCGAGCTCGCGGGGGGCTCGAAGCGCTCCTGCGCTGCCCGGAGTGCGGCGCCGGGCTCGTTGTTGATGGCGCCGAGGCGTTGTGCGCCGGCGCGGCGCATCGGTTCCCTGTCGTCGAGGGAATCCCGGTGCTGATCGGCGACGAGACGCTCGCGGCAGATCCTCACTACGGCCGCCAGCGGGCGTACTTCGACACGGAGTTCGCAGGCTATGCCGGCTACCGGCTCGAGAACTGGCGCCTGAGCTATCTGCAGCGGCTCCGAGCGGCGGGGCTTCTCGGCGCCGGCGAGGCGCCGCTCGTCGACGTCGGCGTCGGCGGCTCCGGGTACACCGTGATCGAGGCCGCGCGGGCGGGCCAGCCTGCCGTCGGCTGCGACCTTTCCCTCGAAGGGCTGATCACGGCCCACAGGTTCGCCACTGCCGAGGGCGTCGCCGACCGCACGCTCTGGATCTGCTGTTCGGCGGAGAAGCTGCCCCTCGCATCGGCCTCCTTCGCCTCCGCGCTCTCGATCGCGGTGATCGAGCATGTCCCGGACGATTCGGCGGCTGTTGCGGAGCTGGCCAGGGTGCTGCGGCCGCGCGGCCGCGCGTGGGTGACTGTCCCGCACGCCCTCCCCAACATCGCCCCTGTGCTTCGGCCGGCCAACCGACGCCACGATCGCCGTCTCGGGCACCTGCGGCGCTACGAGGCGGAGGATCTCGTCGAGCAAGGGCGCCACATCGGCCTGGCGGCCGAGCGCATCGACTTCACCGGCCACCCGATCAAACTCCTGCAAATCGCGGGCGGACCGTTCCTCCGCGGGCGGGTCGGCGATCGGGTCTGGTGGTGGTCCGAGCGACACGACCTCGCCCGGTCGCACCGGCGGCGCGGAAGCATGCAGCTCAGCATCCTGTTCGCGCGCGCCGAATGACGGCGCGCGGCGAGCTCCGCTATCGCCTGCGCTGCATCGAGAAGCTCGGGCACGTGTTTCGGGGCGACGAGTCGCTGCTCGACACGGGCTGTGGCAACGGCGGCGTGGCGAGGTTGCTGAGGGAGCGGGTGCGCGATGTCGTGGCGATCGACATCGAGCGCGATCCGGCCTGGGAGGACGGCGCCGGGCTCCGCTTCCAGGTGGCTGACGCCGAGAGGCTCCCTTTTGCCGATGCCTCCTTCGACGTGGTGCACTCGAAGGATTCACTTCACCACATGGACTCGCCCGAGCAGGCACTCGTGCAGTACCGCCGCGTCCTACGGCCCGGCGGGACGGCCCTGATCGTCGAAGCGAATCGATTCAACCCGATCTTCTATCCGCACATGACGCTCATCCTCGGGCACGAGCACTTCGGCCGGAGGCGTTTCCACAGTCTCGTCGGTGCCGTCTTCCCGGACGCACGCTTCGGCTCCTTCGAAGCCCACTACTCGCCGCTCCTCTCGCACCTCCTCTGGCTGCAGCACGCGGTGGAGGAGGCCCTCGAGCGGTTTCGCCCGTTTCGGCCCCTTCTCTCCTATAACTTCGCCGTCGCGGCCGGCTGACCACGTGACGTCGGGCCGCTCCGTACAGCCAACGGTCGCGATCGTCGCGAACGGCTTCGGGGACGGTCCCGCCCAGGCGCTCCGGGACTACTTCGTGGCCCGGAAGACGGCGGTTGTGACGATCTTCCACCCGCTCACCCCCGAGCAGGGGACCACGCACGCGATCACGACGTATGCGGGCGGTGTCGCTGTCCGGGACCGCGCCGTGCGGTTGCCCTTGCGGCCCCCCGCGTCGTTCCTGCTCGACTCGTTCGTGCCGCTGCTGCCCCCGCGGGTGGACGTCTGGTTCGGCTTCAACCCGCTCGCCTGCGGCCGTGGCCTTTTGGCGCGCAAGCAGGGTCGAGCCCGGTTCGTCGCGGCCTGGTCGGTGGATTTCGTCCCCGACCGGTTCGGCGCGGGTACGTTCGCGACACGGATCTACGACAGGCTCGATCGAGCCTGCTGCCTCCACGCCGATGCAAGGATCGAGCTCTCGCCCAGCGCGCGAGACGCCAGGAACCGCCGTCACGGCCTGACCGGACGCGCAGCCGCGGCGCAGGTGGTCCCGATGGGCGCCTGGCTCGACCGCCTGCCAAGAACAGCCGAAGACGGATTCCGGCAGCGTCGCGTCGTCTTCCTCGGGCATCTCGTGCCCAGGCAGGGGATCGAGACGCTGCTCGAGGCGTTGGCGCTGATCGTCGAACGCGGCGAACAGATCGCCGCCGAGATCGTCGGCACGGGCCCGCTCGAGCCGCATCTACGTGAGCGCGCCTCGAGTCTCGGACTCGCCAACGTGGTCCACTTCCACGGCTTCGTCGTCGACCACCGCGAGGTGGAGCGGATCTTGGCCGGATCGTCGATCGCCGTCGCTCCATACGAGCCGACCGTCGACACGTTCACGCGCTACGCCGACCCCGGGAAGCTGAAGGCATACGTCGCCGCCGGCCTCCCGGTCGTGCTTACAGACGTGCCGCCCAACGCCGCCGAGCTGGCAACTGAGGCCGGAGCCGAGCTCGTCGCCTACGACGCGGCTGCGATCGCGGAGGCAGTGACGCGGGGGCTCGCAGCCGTGGACACCTGGCGGGAGCGGCGCCGCTCGGCGCTCGTCTACGCTCGTCGATTCGACTGGAATGCGCTGCTACCGCGCCTGCTCGACGGGCTCGGGCTGACCTCCACCTAGACGCGGCGCCCCAGCAGGCCGCCCAGGAATCCAGCCAGGTACGCGACCTGGCTCGCCACGACCGCCAACGGCTCGAGCGCGCCGACCGCCACCGAGCGGAACCGGACGGCGGCGTGGATCCCGCTGACGACCAGTGACGCCGCGAACGCGAGGACGAGGGCGAGACCGACCTCGTACGCCGTTCCTCCCGCGAACAGGAGGGCGATTCCCGCCGGCGCCGCCCCGACGGGCGCGAATGACAGAGCCGTCGCCGCGCTCAGGCTCCTGCCGCGGGTCCGGCGTGCCGCGACGCCGCGTGCCCGGGCATGCCGCAGCGTGCCGAGCAGATGCGGCCGGACGAGCGGCGGAGGGGCGGCGGCGAGCGAGGTGTCGGGCGTGTAGACCGTACGCCTCCCGCGCGCGGCGAGCCAGGCGACGAGCTCCTCGTCGTCCGAACCGGACTCCAGGGCGGCGAGGTAGTCGTCATGGCGGATGACGACGCTCTCAGCAGGGTGGTCGACGACGACGCGGACGTTGCCGGGGAAATAGAGAGAGCGGCGGGATCCACCGCCGAGTCGGGATTCGAGCACGGCGGCAGCCAACCGTTGACGCAGAGGTCCACGGAGCGGCGCCACGGTCGGGGCAACCACCGCGGCGACATCGGGATCCCCGAAGAACGGGACCGCCGCATTCACCCAGTTGCCCGCCGGCCGGGCTCCGTGCGCGAGGATGGCGACGAGCTCGCCTCCGGGCGCACGCGCGTCAGGCGCGGCTTCCAGACGGGGGTACTCCAACAGAGCCGCGGCCTCTCGGTCCCCGACGACGCTCACAAGCGGAAGCTGCTCCGGGGGGAGAGAACCGGTGCCGTGAAAGAGGCGCCGTTTGCGCTCGTACGTTCGCAGTATGCGGAGCCGGTAGAAGATCGCGGCGGTGTCCCAGAGAGCGAGCAGCACCGCGGTCGATCCGACCCCCGATCCGGTGAAGCGGTACTCGAGGCGCACGGGCAGTTCTCTGATCCGGTCGTATCCGAGCGCCGTCGCCACTGCGAGGAGCTCGAGGTCGAAGGCGAATCGCTTGACGAGTAGGAGCGGCATGACGTCGTCGACGACGCGCCGGCTGAAAACCTTCAGGCCGACCTGCGTGTCCCGAACGTCAAGCCGAAAGAGAAAACGATTGAGTAGCTGGTAGCACCGGCTCGCCAGGCGGCGCGAGCGCGGATAGTGCACGACCGAGTCCCGGTGGAGCTTCGACCCGATCGCGAAGTCGAGCCGCTCTCTGCGGGCGACCTCGAGATACTCGGGAATCGAGCGTGGATCGAGATCGAGGTCTGCGTCCACGAGAGCGACCCAGTCCCCGTGCGCCGCAAGCGCCCCGGCCTTCACTGCATAGCCCTTCCCGAGGTTTCGGTCGTAGTGGATGACCCGGATTCCTCGGTCGCCACGCGATTCGAGCAGGCGTTCGGCAGTGCCGTCAATCGATCCGTCGGAGACGACGATCACCTCCAGGCCCCCTTCAAGTCTTTCGGCGACTGCTTGCCGAATCACCTCGATGTTCCCGATGATCTCGTCGCCGCCGTTGTAGACGGGCACGACGACGGTCAGCAACGGGCGGGAAGGAGGCCCGTCCGGAACCGCAGCGGTATCGGCGGGGCCCGGCAGCGCGCTCGGGACTCTCACCGCGACGATTCTAAGTCGTGACCCGGGCCTCGATCGCGATGAAATGGGCGTGCCGCGGGTCGAGCGTGGCGAGAACCGAGGCGAGCCTGCCCGAGAATGGGTGGTAACCGCGGCCCCAGGACGCCTTGATCTCGAAACCATGCGCTAGAAAGATGTCGCGCAGGGCAGTCAGCGTGATCACGTGGACATGCTGCCAGGACTCGCCCGCGGGGACCTCGCCCGCGTGCAGCGCGTAGGGGTTGCCGACCGGACGTAGGCTCGAGATGTTCGCGACGGAGAACGGCTGGTAGCCAAGGACAACCGCAGCGACGTTGTGCCAACTGGCGAGGTTTTCCGTGCAGACCACAGCCCGGCCGCCGGGCGCGAGCACCCGCCGCGTCTCCCGGACGAAGTGGTCGAGACGCCGGACGTGCTCGATCACTTGGTTCGCGTGGAAGATGTCGACCGATGAGTCCTCGAATGGCCAGGTTGCGTCGAGATCGCAGCTCCGGACGTCGAACCCACGCGCGCGACCGAGCTCGGCGCGTTCAGCGACGACCTCGATTCCGTAAACGCGATCCGGGGGGATGCCGACCTTCCTGCGGACTTCGTCCGTCCACGCTCCGTCGTCGCAGCCGACATCCAGCAACCGGGCGCTCGGCGCGGTCGGGAGCATGTCGAGGAGCTTGGTCCGGTACGCCGTCTCGGCGTCGGCCCACCGTCGTTCCATCAACCGCGCAAACAGAATGCGCCGACGATACGCGAGGCGCCGAACCCTGCCGGCGCCCCGCGATTTCACTCGGCTACCGGACGGTGAGGACGAGCTTCTTCGTCGCAACCGCTCCGAGCGAGTCGCGCGCGCGAAGCGTGATCCGGAACGTACCTGCCTTGGCCGGCGCGCCCGTGAACGTTCCGGTCGAGGCTCCAAGCGTGAGACCGCGCGGTAACGAACCTCGGGCAATCGTCCACCGGATCGGCCGGACGCCACCCCGCGCAGCGAGCTTCGTCCGATAGGCATGACCCGTGACGGCGCCACGCAGCAGCGTCGTCGCGATCGTGAGCCTCGGATGGACGACCAGCGAGACGGTCACGTCGGTCGCCGCGCCGTTCGCGCCGGCGAGGTGCAGAGCCACCTTGTAGGAACCCGCCTGGGTCGGGACGCCGCTGATCACGCCGTCCGAGCTCACCGTGAGACCGGCGGGTGCGCCACTCGGCGCCGACCACTGCCATGAGCCGCCTCCGGTCACGCCGAGCGTGGCCCGGAACGGAATCCCGACCTCCGCCGCATTCCGCGACGCCGTGACCGCGATCTGCCCACCGACCGTGAGCGTGAACTCACGTGAATCGATGCGGATGTTTCCGTCGTCCCCGTCGGAGGTGGCGGTGACGGTGAAGGTCGACGAACCCGGCACGATCGGCGTGCCCGAGATCGTCCCGTCCGCAGCCAGGGCGAGCCCCGCCGGCAGCGAGCCCTTGCTGAGCTGCCACTTCTCCGAGCGAACCGGGTGGTCGCCGGCCAGGAGCTTCGTCGAGTATGGCGAACCGGCCGTCGCCGCCGGCAACGCCGTCGTCTTGATCGCGTAGCTTCGGTGCGAGATCTCGAATGTGAACAACGACTCTGCGCTCTTGTTGTCGCAGTCCTTGACCGCAATCCAGACGCTCCAGGTGCCGCCCTCGGTGGGAATGCCGTCGACGACCATCGTCTGGTAGCCCTCCTGCCCGAGCTTCAACCCCGGCGGCAACTCACCGTTCGTGATCACGTACCGGTGCGGGAGGCAGCCGGCGTGACTGCCCATCTTGTAGTCGACGACCTCACCCACCTCGGCGCGTACGGGCTCCGGATCCTCGTCGTCGAAATCCAGAGCATGAGCGACACCAGCGAATGCGCCCGCCAGAAGAGCGAGCAGAGTGAAGACTCGAATGAAACGAAAGCGCATCGGAACCCCCATTACCTCGGCGCGAGCCTGGCCCGTTGAGGCGGCCAGGGTACCAGCGAGACCAGCTACCGTCGCCGGCATGACCGAACCCGCGCACTGGGGAGTGCGGAGACGACTGCTCGACACGATGGACAGGCTGCATCTCGCACGGCCGGCAGTGCGTGCGTACGAGCTCGCACTGGCCGCGCGGTCACAACTGGTCGATCGTCGCGACGACTCCGCGGACGAGATCCCGCTTCCTCCGGCGCATCTTCGTGCGCACATCGGGCCGTTGCACACCGACGCCGACTTCTTCATCCGCAGCGGCAGACGACACGCCGAGCTGATCGGCGAGCTCCTCCACGAGGACGGCGCCGCGATCGAGGAGCTCGACGCAATCCTCGACTGGGGCTGCGGCTGCGGCCGCGTCCTGCGGCACTGGTCGCGCCTGGCGGCGCCGACAAGCGTCGCCGGCTGCGACATCGACCCCAGGCTGATCCAATGGTGCTCGGGAAACCTCCCCTTCGCCGAGGTCGCCGTCACCGGCCTCCGACCACCACTCCCGTACGCCGACTCGACCTTCGGTCTCGTCTACGCGTTCTCGGTGTTCACTCACCTGGACGAGGAGCTCCAGCGCGTATGGATGCGCGAGTCGTGCCGCGTTCTCCGACCAGGCGGCTATCTCCTAATCTCCACGCTCGGCGCGCATTACGCGTCGCTCGACCGTCTGACCGAGTCCGAGCGGGAAGCCTTCTCCCAGGGCCGGCTCGTCGTGCTCTACGAGCGCTCGTCCGGAACGAGCCTCTGCAGCGCGTACCACCCGGCGGCCTACGTCCACCGTAGCCTCGCGGCGGACTTCGATCTGGTCTCCTTTCGGCCGGCCGGCGACGACGGGCGCCACGACATCCACTTCTTCCGCAAGCCACCAGCGGGTCGGTCGCACTGACCAGGCTGAGCCGCTGGCTCACAGCGCTAGAGCGGCTTGCCAGCCGACGGCTCGGCGCGCTAGTGCTCTTCGTCCTCGCGCTTGCGATCTACGCCGTGCAGGCCATCGGCTGGCCCCTCGGTGGGGGCCGCGACCTCGACGAGTACCTCTATGCCTACATCCAGTTCCTCGACTGGCACCCGCTGCTGCCGTGGTCGATGCTCTTCCGGACGCCGGTCACGCCGATCGTCGCCGGCGCCTCGCTCGACGTCGCCGGCGGATTCTTCGCCGAGCCCCTGCTGGCGGTTCTCTTCGCGGGCTCCGTGGTCGCGTGGGCGGCCGCCGCCCGCGCCTTCGGAGCCCGGGCGGCGCTCCTCGTCGCGGTGGCCGTGCTCGTCTATCCGGCCTACGGGTTGATATTCCACGAGCTCTCGAGCGAGCCGGTCTTCGCCGCGGCCTTCGCAGGGTGGGCACTGCTCGTCACGCGCGCCGCGCAGCGCCCGTCGGTTCGACGATTCGCGTTCGTCGGGCTCGGTGTCGCGCTGCTCGCGCTCGTCCGGCCCGGGAATGCCGTGCTGCTCGCCTTCCTCGTGTTCCCGTTCGTTCTTCCCGGCGCCTGGCGGGGGCGGGCGGCGTGGGCCGGAGCCTTCGTGGCCGCGGCGGTCCTCCCACTTGCCGCCTGGGCCGTTCTGAACGGCGCCCGCTTCGGCGACTACACGCTCGCCCGCGGCGGCAACGCCGTGATCCCCTTCTATCGCGCCTTCATCACGGACCGGATCGTGTCGCCCGACAACGGCCCCGCCTCGCGCCGACTCGCCGACGCGGTCGAGCGCCATCTGCTCACGCGCGATCCGTACAAGTCCTACGGAGTGACGCTCCACGACGTCTTCTCGAGCGGCAGCTTCCGCATCCACGAGGACCTCTACGTCCTGTCCGACGAGGTCTTCGGGTGGGACAGCAACTACTTCGTGCTGCGCAAGGCCGGCGTCGAGGCGGTGCGGGCGCACCCCGGCAAGTACGCGTCGGGCGTCGCCGAGACGATCTGGCAACAGCTGAGCAAGTCCTACTTCCGGACCCCGCCGGCAGGGAACGCGAAGGCCCGGTCCCCGACCGAGGCCAACGGCCTGCCGGCGCCGACCGAGGGAGAGCCGATCCCCGCGGGGCAGAACCTCTGGATCCTGCGCCCGGACGACAGCATCCGCGACGTGTGGACGTCGGCGACGCACCACCACTTCGTCTTCCGCGACCCGCGCCAGAAGCCCCGCTTCGATCAGATCCTGCGGGAGCGCGACGAGCTCTTCGCGGCGCTGCCGGATCGCCGCCCGAACGGCCAGCTGCTGCTCCGCTTCAACCAGCTCTCACGCTGGTTCCCGCGTTCGATCCTCTGGATCGCACTGGGCCTGGTCGCGCTGCTCCTCCGTCGTCCCCGAGGCTGGAGGACGCTGACCGCAATCTCGCTGTCCGCGCTCGTCGTGATCGTGCTGAATGCGCTCGGGCTCTTCGCCGACCCGCGTTTCGCCCTTCCGGTCGCCCCTGCGTTCGTCTTCTTCGGCGCCTGCGCGCTCGTCGGGGCACGGACGGCCGCTGTACCTTGACGCCGCGTGAAGGTCTTCCTCGACGTCGGCGCGCACAACGGCGAGTCACTCCATGCGGTGCGTGACCCGAAGTACGGCTTCGACCGCATCTATTGCTTCGAACCCGCGAGGTCGTGCTGGCCCGCCCTCGAGGCCGTGCGCGACCACCGCGTGACCGTCTGCCGCTTCGGCCTCTGGGACAGGACGTGCAAGCAGCCGCTCTACGACGCGGGCAGCATCGGCGCCAGCCTCTTCGCGGACAAGTTCAAGACGCGCCCCGCGGAGGAGGTCGCCCGGTTCGTGCGCGCGACGGAGTGGTTCCGCACCAGCCTCGGCGCGGGCGACGAGATCTACCTGAAGCTCAACTGCGAGGGCGCCGAGTTCGACATCGTCGAGGACCTGCTCGACTCGGGGGAATTCGCGCGTGTCCGCTCGGCGATGATCGATCCGGACGTGCGCAAGGTCCCGTCGCGCGCGCACCGCGAGCGAGAGCTCCGCGCCAGGCTGACGGCGGCCCACCTCACGAACTACTTCCTCGAGGAGGACGTGATGGTGGGTGCGACGCACCGCGAGCGGATCCAGAACTGGCTCGGCGTCGCAGCGGCAGAAAAGCGCTCGTGGAGCGCTCGGGCGCGGCAACTCGTCTACGTCATCCTGGAGGCCGCGCACGGGCGGCGCGAGCCCCTGCGGGCTGCATTGCCGGCAGCTGTTCGCGGAGCAGGACCAGGCAGCCGAGCAGGCCGAGCGCAACGACGATGCTCGTGACCACGCCTCCCGGCGACCTGAGGCCGTGGAGCGCGTAGAGCGGCATGGGGCGGTCGAACCACATCTGCTGGTGCTGGCATGCGTTCCACTTCGCGACACCGCCCCGCCACGGCGCGTCGCAGGGAGGGTTCTGCTGCAGGAAGAACCGACCGGTCGCATTCGGCCGCCACATGTGACCGAGGTGCGGCAGCGTCAACGCCAGAGTTGCCGCGAAGACGAGTAGGAGCCGCCACCACGGCCTGAGCACCCGCCGAACGAGGTTCGCCAGCGCGTCGCCGTAGGCGACCACGGCGATGAGCACGAGGGGGAGGCCCCAGGGAAGGGCAAGCCTCGGACCGTAGGCGGACCAGCCGAAGGGCGTCCACCACGAGGCGAAGCCGAGCGTGAGGCCGAGGATGACGGCGGCGAGCACGAGGGCTGGACGCGCGTCCAGGCGGTTGCGCGACCGCGAGCGGAGGGGCAGCAGGCACGCCGCCAGCACCAGGAGGCTCGCCGCAGGCCAGAACACGAACATTCCTCCGCTCGGAGACACGAGCACGGCGACCGCGTACTCGAGCTTGCGCGCGGCTCCCGGCGTGTGGAGCTCCGCCTCGAAGTAGTTCGGGCTGAGGATGCTCCCGTAGCGAACGACGTTGAACCACGAGGCCGCGGCGATGCCGACTGCCATGCCGGCCGCGCCCCAGAGGACGTGCAGGCGGATGCCCATGCCGGTCCGGCGTCTGGCGAGCACAAGTCCGAGCAGGCCGAGCGCGGCCACGAACGGGTAGGACGTCTCCTTCGTCCAGCAGGCGGCGAGCGCCGCGAGACCGACCACGACCGGAGACGCCGGCACGACAGTCGCGGCCACGAGGCAGACGAGCAGCCCCGTCGCCAGCGCCTCGCCCGCGGTGGTTCTCGTGTACCAGAGGAGCGGGCTGCTGAGGAGCACGAACAGGAAGCCCCAGAACCAGGCTCGCTGGCCAACGCGGGTAAGGGCCAGCCACGCGACGACCACGGCGCCGACCACTCCGGCGACGCTGAGCAGCTCCAGGACCCTGGTTCGAGTCTGGTGGCTGTCCGCGCCGAGCCCGATCGAGATCAGGTCGGGAACGTGCTGGAAGAGCGGCCAGTCCCCGATCGGGCTCTCCAATCCCCAGTAGTTCAGCTTGTGCGTGAAGCCGCAGGCCGAGAAGTCGTGGTGCGACAGGCAGATGAGGAAGGCGTTGCTGCCGTCGAGGACGAAGGGCGTGTCGCCCCCGACCCACGGAAGAGCTATCCAGACTGCGACGAGGAAGGCGAACGACGCCGCGACGGCCACGAGCGAGGCTGTCAGCTTCGGCGCCCGCGACGCGGAGGCGAGGGCCGCTTTCACTCGGCGGCGGACGCAATCGCGTCCGCAACTCGCTCCGCCGCGCGGCCGTCCACCTCGCCCAGGACCGCGCGAACGACGCGGGCGCGCTCGGCCGCCAGCTCGTCCGGCTGCGCGAGGCCCCGCTCGATCCCGGCGGTGAGCTCCTCGAATCGGGTGGCCTTGTAGAAGGCGTCGGACTCGAACAGCGTCCGGTAGTGCTCGCCGCTGACGTTCTTCATCGCCCAGCTCTCGCCGGGAGGCGCGCCCTCGTCGTAGAGCGTGCAGACGGCGGGGCGGTCGTTTGCGAGCGCGTCCAGGAGGATCGTGCCGGCGTTCGAGACGACCACATTCCCGTGCTGCAGGAGGACAGCGAGCGTCTCGAGATCCGTGAAGCTCGGCTCCTGCACAGCGACGTCGGGACGGGAGACGGCCGCGGCGAAACGTGTGCGCCACTCCCGGTCGCGCGGGTGTGGGCGAAACAGCAGCGAGAAGCGGTCACGGGCGCCGTTCCCGGCCCACCAGGCCACGAGCCGCTCTACGAACTGCTGCTCGTAGGGGGCGTTCGTCGGCGTGTTGCCCATGACGAGCACGACCGGCCTCGCCGGGTCGAGCCCGAGCGCACGAACCACGGCCTCGTGCTCCGTCCGAGGTCGTATCCGGTGGAAGACGTCGGTCTGCGGCCAACCCGTGGCGAGGATCCGATCCGCCTCGATCTCGTGGTAGCGGACGAGATCGTCTCGCATGACCTGGTTCTGCACCAGGTACCGCCGGAGGTGCGGCGCCACGATCCCCTTGCCGACGGTGTGGTCCCAGCTGGCGACGTTGCCGACCAGCGGCAGCCGGAACCGCCGGCCGCCGACGATGAAGGGGACGACCGAGTGCATCTGCATGTTGGCGAGCGCGATCGCCGGGCGCTCGCTGCGCATGCGGGCCAGCAGCCGCGGCGGCACGTAGCGCAACCTCCCGTAGTGCCAGCGCGCCATTGCGGGGTCGAGGAAATGCCAGCGTGGAAGCGGGCCGGCCAGCGTGGGATCGAGGAACCAGTTCTGGTGCCCGGGCTGCATCCGCTGCCCGTGGAAGCCGTGACGGAGGCTGTGGCGCAGCGACAGCGGATAGAACCCGATCCTGCGGTCGAGCCAGCTGTCGGCGCGGCGGAAGACCTTCTCGCGCAGCGGGACGCGAGGTCGAACGAGGTCCTCGGGGCGCGTCACGCGGGTCCCGCCCGCCCGCTCGCTCCACGCCTGCGCCTGCTCGCCGGTATCGAAGAGAAACAGCTCGAGCCGTTCGCCCAGGCGGCCCCGGAGGCGGTCGACGATGCCGGTGTCGAAGAAGAGGCGGGACGAGAACGGGTCGGGAAGGACCAGCCAGACCGGCGTCACGATGCCGTACGGGCCCGGAGGCTCAGAGCGATGCGATTGGCGAGCGAGGAGCCGTCGAGACCGTGGAAGCGCAAGGCCTCGGGCGGGGTCCCACAGGCGGGCCAGCCCTCGACGCCGAAGACGGTGAGCGCGCGGCCGTCCACCTCCCTCCGCAGCATGTCGCCGAGGGCGCCGACGGGCGCGTGATCCTCCAGGACGAAGATCTCCGCGAACGGCTCCACGAGCTCGGCCAGCCAACCCGAGTCGACGCAGTTGAGCCACGGCATGCTGACGACCTGCACGCTCTCGCCTCGCGCCCCCAGTGCCTCGGCGGCGCTGAGCGCCTCGTGGAGCATCACCGGCCCGTAGGCGAAGAGCAGCGCGTCGGTCCCCTCGCGGAGGACGGCACCGCGGCCCGGCGTCTCCCCCTCGGGCAACTCGATCCGCCGCGGCGACGGACCAATGGCGAGCCGGATCGCAACGTTCTCGTCGGCGTCCTCAACCGCCCAGCGCAACAGCTCGCGCGTCTCCGCCGCGTTCGCCGGCTGGACGATCGTCATACCCGGGAGCGCGGCCAGCAGCGAGACGTCGCGGATGCTCTGGTGCGACTTCCCGGGTCCGGCGGGGATCAGGCCGGCGTAGTGGAGCGCATACACGACCTTCGTCCCCTCGCTCGCCTGGTTGTAGATCTGCTCGTTCGCGCGGGAGGCGAGGAAGCTGGCGAAGGAGTTGACGACGGGGAGCAGGCCCTGGCGCGCGAGCCCTGCCGCCATCGAGACCAGGTCCTGCTCGGCGATCCCGACCTCGACGAAGCGCTCGGGCTGGGCGAGCTCGAACGGGCGGATGCGGCAGTCGGATGCGAGGTCGGCGTCGAGGACGACGAGGTCCGGGCGCCGCCCGGCCAGCTCCAGGAGCTCCTCCCCGTACGCCGCGGCGACGTACTCGTCCGTGACCGGCCGCACGCCCACGCCGGACTCGGGCTCGCCCTCGAGCGAGACCGCCCGCGGCTCCTCGAGCGGCGGCACCTGCTCGAGCGCGACGTCGGGCAGACGTTCGCGGATCCGCCCTACGAGCTCCGCGTGCGCGCGCGCGAAGTGCTCGTCGTCGGGTGCGCCCGCGTGCCAGCGGTAGGTGCCCCCGCCCTCGCGGAGGGCTGCCGGATGCTCCATGAACGAGACGCCTCGGCCCTTGATCGTCCGCGCGACGAGCGCCTTCGGGATGTCCTCCGGGACGGCGCGCATGTCCGCGAAGGCGGTGGCGAGCGCCTCGTGGTCGTGCCCGTCGCAGGTCTCGACGTGCCAGCCGAAGGCGCGCAGCTTCTCGACGAGGTCGCCGAGCGCGAGGATCTCCTCGGTCGGCCGGTCCGACTGGAGCTCGTTGCGATCGACGATCGCCCACAGGTTCCCGATCCCCTGATGGAAGGCCGAGGCCAGCGCCTCCCAGTTCTGGCCCTCCTGCAGCTCGCCGTCGCCGGTCATCACGACGACGCGCCCGCCGCGGCCGAGGAACCGCTTCGCCCAGGCCATGCCCCGTCCCTTCGACAGACCCATCCCGAGCGACCCCGAGTTCGCTTCGATCCCCGGCACGCCAACGTCCGGATGGCCGTCGAGACCGCCGAGACGCCGAAGCCGCAGAAGCCGCTCGGTCGGGATCACCCCCAGCGCGTGCAGAGCGGCGTAGAGGCCGGGCACGTCGTGGCCCTTCGACGAGAAGAAGACGTCGCGGTCGGGATGCTCCCAGCCCAGCTCGGCGACGTTCAGCTCCTGCCAGAGGAGGTGGACGACGATGTCCAGCGCGCTGAAGCTCGAGCCGAGGTGGCCGGAGCCGGCGCGCTTGACGGCGACCAGGGCGTTCGCGCGGCACATGTCGGCGAGCAGCCGGAGGTCGTCCAGCTCGCGGGCGCGGCCAAACTCCTGCCGCGGGATCAGGCGCAGCTCCGGCACGAGCGAGACGGTAGCGCCTGAGCCGCCGGTCAAGGGGCCTACGATGACGCGGTGCCGATCCTGGTGGTAAGCGCCGCGCTCGTCGCCGCCACCGGGCTCCTACTGTCCTGGCGGCTTGCCGACGGAGGCATGACGCAGTGGCTCGTAGGCGCATACGTCATCAGCTTCACCGAGATCGTCCTGGTCTCGCTGCTGCTGAGCATCGGCTCGCATCTAACGCGCTGGACGCTGCTCGGAACGCTCGCCGCCGTGTTCGTCGTGGCCGTGGCAGCCGCTCCGCGCCGCCGCCCGAATCTGTTCCCCGGGGCGGGGACAGCCCTTCTGCAGGCTCTTCGCGATCCGCCGATCGCCGCCTTCGCGCTCGTCGTCCTCGGCGTCGTCGGGTACTCGATCGCCCTCGGCCTCTTCAGGCCGCCGAACGACGAGGACGCGCTCGCGTACCACCTCGCGCGGGCCGCCTTCTGGAAACAGCAGGACGGGATCGGGTATATCCCAGGCGCGGCCGACGCGCGCCTGAACGAGTTCGCTCCGAACAGCGAGATCGTGATGGCGTTCACGATGATCACGTCCGGCAGCGGCCGGTACGCGCCGCTCGTCGAGTTGACTGCAGCGCTGGCAGCGGCGCTGGCCGTCTTCGGAATCGCGCGCCGCATCGGCCTCACCGTCCGCGAGGCCTTGTTCGGAGGGCTGCTCTTCGTGACCTTGCCGGCGGTCGCTCTGCAGATGAGCACTGGGCTCAACGACGTTGCCGTCGCTTCACTGGTCGCCAGCGTCGCATTCTTCCTCCTCCGCTCGACTCCGCCGAATCTCGTGCTCGGCGGGTTGGCCGTTGCCCTGGTGGTCGGGATGAAGCTCACAGGGATCCTGGCGTTGCCCGGGCTTGCACTGATCGTGCTCACTGCGCACCGGCGACGGGCCTGGCGAGTGCTGGCGGCGCTGGCGATCTCGGCCGGCGCCGGTTGCTACTGGTACCTGCTCAACGTGGTTCGTGGCGGAGCGGCGTTCGGCGGCATCGGCGGCGAAAGGGTCGGCACGGATGTCGCAGCGGCAGCCTCACGCGTCCTCCGCCTGCTGCTCGCGACCGTAGAGCTGCCAGGAGCGATCGGGCTGGATCGCCTCTTCTACGTGGCGGCGGCCGCCGTGCTCGCCGCGGCGTTGGTCGTCGGAAGGGGGACTCCGCAAGCGCGTCGCGCACGCGCCGCGCTGGGGGCCGGAGCGATCCTGATCCCACTCGCGCTCGTTCCGCTCGACCACCTCATCCTCCGCGGCTCGCAGAAGCTCTTCTTCGAGCTTGGCCGCGCGGACGTCGGCTATCTCGACTCGCACCGGAGCGCCACGAAGGCGAGCCCGATCTTCTCCTGGTACGGCCCGCTAGGCGTGGTGTTGACCGCGTTTTCGCTGGTCGTCGCCATCCGCGCCGTCCGCCGTCGCCGGCTGCCATCGGTCGCGGTGGTGTTGGCGGCGGCGCCGATCCTCTGGATTGTTCTGCTCGGAGTCGGCGTCCCTTATTGGGAGTGGAACGGCCGCTACACGATGGGCGGCTTCGCGCTCGGCACCGCGACCTGGGGCGTCGTGCTACGCGTGCGCCCGTTGGCGTGGGCGACCGTGGCGCTCGCATTCCTGGCGACGTCACTCGCATTCGTCCACCTCCACGACCGTCCCTCCGGGCTGCGCTTGATCGAGGCGACGCACGAACAGTCCGTTTGGTCGCAGCCCGCGTGGAGCATCCAGGCGACCGACCACCCGCACCTGCGCGCGCTGTACCGCTTCGCGGACGAGCAGATTCCCAGCCATGCGCGCCTTGCGATCGAGCCGGAGGTCTGGCCCCTGGGAACGGCCTCGGGCGGCAATCTGCCGCCGTTCCCGTTCTTCGGCCGGGACCTCACGCGGACGATCGTCTTCGCCAGGTCGCCGCGGGCGGCAGCCGGGGCGCACGCCGAGTGGGCCGTCCTGCGCAGGGACGGCATCGGCCGGTGCGTGCGCGGTTGGGGCGAGGAGCTGTGGTATGGGAACTGGTTGATCCTGCGGCGGTCGCCCGGCTCTACCTGCGCCTAAGTGGGCCAGGCGTGCTCGCGGAGGACGTCCTCGTTCACGTCCGCGCCCCAGCCCGGCCCGGCCGGGATTCTGAGCCGGCCGCCGTCGAGCTCCGGCACCGCGGTCGTCAGCTGCTCGCGCCAGGGGACGTCGTCGACGTCGACCTCGAGGATCCGTACGTTCGGGATCGCCGCGCACCACTGGGCCGAGATGAACGTGGCGAGGTGGCTGTAGTAGTTGTGCGGCGCGCAGTTGACCTCGAAGGTCTCGGCGAGGTCGGCGATCTTCTTCGCCTGGTGGAAGCCGTTCCAGATCACGTCCACCGAGGCGACGTCCAGCGAGCCGGCCTCGAGGAACGGCCGGAAGCCGCGGCTGGTGTAGAGGTTCTCCCCCGAGCAGATCGGGATCGTCGTGCCGCCGCGGACGCCCGCGAGCGACTCCGGGTCGAAGGAGTCCACCTCGAGCCACATCAGGTCGAAGTCCTCGAGCCTGCGCGCGACGCGGAGGACGCCTTCTGCGGTCAGGTTGAAGTTGAGGTCGACGACGGGCTCGGCGCGGCCCTCGGTGCCCTCGTGGAAGGCCTCGAGCAGCCGCACGAGCGCGTCCTCGAGCTCGGGTGACGGATTCCGGTCGAGGTTCTCCCCGTAGAAGCCCGGCATCAGCACCTCCGGCTCGTCGCCCGGGACGACGATGTTCGTCTTGAAGGCGCGGAACCCACGCTCCACGACCTCGCGCCCGAGCGCCGTCACGTCCTCATAGGACGCGAGCTTCTGCGTCCCGGTCGCCTCCCAGGCACGCGCGCGCGTGGTGCCGCAGTGCGACCAGTAGACCTCCACGGACTCGCGCGTCGGCCCGCCGAAGAGCTCGTAGACCGGCACGTCCAGCGCCTTCGCCTTGAGGTCCAGGAGCGCATTCTCGATCCCGCCGATCGCCTTCTGCACCACCGAGCCCGGGCTCTGCCGGGTCGCGCGGTAGAGATCCCAGTAGATCGCCTCGACGGCGCGCGGATCGCGCCCGACCACGAGGGGGGCCAGGTCCTCGACGATCCCGGCGAGCCCGCGCGGCGAGCCGTGCGAGTCGGTGATCTCCGCCCAGCCGACGGCACCGTCGTCGGTTGTCGCCTTCAGGAAGATCCACGGACGCCAGCCGGCGTCGCAGAACAGCGTCTCGAGCCGCGCGATCTTCATGCGGCGGGAGGATACGGAGGGCGGGCCTGTTCCACCTCCGGCAGCGACGCGGCGCCGGACTTCACGAGCGCTTGCGCGCGGGCCCAGTCCTCCTCGTCGTCGACGTTGAAGCCCTCGTAGCCCGTGGTGAAGAACGGCGCGACGACGCGGCCCTCGCGCGTGCCGGTCTGCGAGACGACCCGGGTCCACGCGATCTCGAGCGCGCTGTTCTGGACGTAGACCTCGGGGAGAGCCTGGTACTGGCCCGCGTGCCACGCGACCTCGAGGTGGGACTGGTCGAGCAGGGGCCGCATCGTCTTGCCCTCGACGATCCACATCTTGCCGGGATGCTGCTTGACGAGCTCGACGGCGCGGATCGAGTCGGCCTCGGGCGTCGCGAGCAGCTGCTCGAGGCCGCGGCGGAGCACGTCCGGGCCCCGGAACGGATTCGTTGCCCGGACGATCGCGAACAGGTCGTAGCGCGTGTCGAGCCGCTCGAGCGTGTCCGTGAGCCACTCGATGTCCGGGGAGGTGGCCGTGGCCAGCTCGGCCGGTCGCAGGAAGGGAACCTCGGCGCCGTAGCGGCTGGCTACCTCCGCGATCTCGGTGCTGTCGGTCGAGCAGACGACACGCTCGAAGATGCCCGCCTGTCGCGCCGAGGCGATCGCGTAGGCGATCAGCGGATGGCGCGCGAGCCGGCGGATGTTCTTCTGCGGGACGCGCTCCGAGCCGGCGCGCGCCGGGATCAAGGCGATCGCAGTTGGCATCGCTCCTCCGCCTCCTCGAGTAACCGCTTGAGCGTCGGCGCGGCAACCCCGAGTATCCGCCCCGCACGGACGACGGCGCCCGTGATCGCGTCGAGCTCCGAAGGCCTGCCGGCGGCGACGTCACGCGCGGTCGACGTGGTCAGATCGGGCGGCATCGCGTCGATGATCGCCCACTGAGCCGCCGGATCGAGTGCGACACTGTCCGCGGCGGCGATCGCGCACGCCTCGGCGACCCCGGCCTCGAGGCGCGCGCGCCAGTCCGGATCGATCCGAAGGTCGCCGACGGTTTCTTGCGTCAGCGCCGTCGCGGCTGCGAGCGGGGCCAGGCGAGCGACCTTCTCCCACAGGACGGCGCGCTCGCTCGCGCCGGTCCGCACCTCCGCGCCGGCGGCCTCGAACACGGCAGGGAGGTCGCCGTCCGGTGCGAGCGTCACGACCGGCACGCCCGTTGTCTGGGCAATCGTCGTCGGCCCCTCGCGGTAGGCCTCGAGCCGTCCGACGCTGCCCGCGACGACGCGGCCGCCCAGGAGCGCGCGGATCCGGTGGACGTGCTCCAGCCCGTTCAGCAGCGGCACGACGACCGCCGCTTCCCCGCGAAGGCGTTCGAGCGCCTCCTCGAGCGCGGGCGCCTTCACGGTCACGAGCAAGAGGTCGACGTCCTCGTCCAGCTCCTCCACCGCTTCCGGCCGCGCACGCAGCTCGTCGCCGCGCTGCACGAGCGTGAGGCCGTGGCGGCCGATCGCAGCGGCCGTCTCGTCGGGCGCGATGCAGATCACCCGGAACCCCGCGAGGGCGAGCGGGACGGCGAAAGCACCCCCGACCGCACCCGGCCCGAGGACGGCGATGGTCGTGAACCGTTCAGTCAGTCGGGCTCACCGGGAAGATCCTCGCCCATGACTAAACTCGCGCGGATGAGCTCGGCGGCGAAACCGCGGCTCCTCATCTTCGTCGTCGCGTACAACGCGGAGCGGACGATCGAGGACGTACTGACGCGGATCCCGCATCGCCTCGCGGAGGAGTACCACGTCGAGGTGCTCGTGATCGACGACTCCTCCCTCGACGGGACCTTCGAGCGCGGCGAGGAGATGCGGAGCACGGAGCAGTTGCCGTTCGAACTGCACGTGCTCTACAACCCCGTCAACCAGGGGTACGGCGGAAACCAGAAGATCGGCTTCCACTTCGCGATCGACCGCGACTTCGACTTCGTCGCCCTGCTGCATGGCGACGGGCAATACGCGCCCGAATGCCTGCCCTATCTCGTCGGACCGCTTGCCCGTGGTGACGCCGACGCCGTCTTCGGCTCGCGCATGCTCGAGCCTCGCAGTGCCCTTGGCGGCGGTATGCCGCTCTACAAGTTCGTCGGGAACCGGATCCTCACCGGCGCCCAGAACCGCCTCCTGCGCGCCCGCCTGAGCGAGTTCCACTCCGGATTCCGCGTCTACTCCGTCGACGCGCTTCGACGGATCCCGTTCAAGCTCAACACCGACGACTTCCACTTCGACACGGAGATCATCATCCAGCTGCTCCTGGCCGATCTGCGGATCCTCGAGGTGCCGATCCCGACCTACTACGGCGATGAGCTTTGCAATGTCAACGGGCTGAAGTACGCCTGGAACGTCACCGGCGCTTCGCTGCGGGCGCGCGCCCAGGACCTGAGCCTGCTCTACGACCGGAAGTTCGACCTGTCGCCCGAGACGGACGGCAACGAGCGGTACGTGCCGAGGCTCGCATTCGAGAGCCCGCACACATTCGCGCTGGACGTCGTCGAGCCCGGCAGCAGCGTCCTCGACCTCGGCTGCGCGGGCGGCCACCTGGGGGCGCGGCTCCGGGAGCTGGGCTGCCACGTCACGGGAGTCGACCTGTACCCGCTGGCGAACGGAGTCACTCTCGACGCCTTCTACCAGCATGATCTCGACGACCAGAACCTGCCCGTCGACGCCTCGGAGTTCGACTACGTGCTCCTCCTCGACGTCGTCGAGCACCTGCAGTCGCCCGAAGGGTTCATGGAGCGGCTGGCCGACGCGATCAAGCTGAATCCGGGGACGAAGCTCGTGCTCAGCACCGGCAACGTCGCTTTCGCGCTGACGCGCATGCTGCTCCTTGCCGGGCAGTTCAACTACGGCAAGCGAGGCATTCTCGATCTGACACACACGCGACTCTTCACCTTCGCCACGCTGCGCAGGCTGCTCGAGGGAGCCGGCTTCAACCTCGTGGACATCCGTGGGATTCCGGCTCCTTTCCGTCTGGCGCTCGGCGAGGCGCACACGGGGCGCCTCCTCTCGAAGGTCAATCGTGGCTTGATCCGCCTCCGCCCGCAGCTATTTTCGTACCAGATCTTCGTCGTCGCGCAACCGCGACCCTCCCTCGGCTACCTGCTGGAGCAGGCCGAAGCCGAGTCGCAGACGCGAGTCGCGGCCGGTCGCCTCACACCTTCTCCGGATCGGCGATCAGGTTGACGTACTTCCACTCGGTGTACACGTCGAGCGCCTCGACCCCTGCCTCCCGCCAGCCCGTCCCGGACTGCTTGACGCCGCCGAAGCCCATGTGCGGCTCGCTCCCGTGCGTCCCGCCGTTGACGACGACCACTCCCGCCTGGACCGCGTCGGCGAAGCGCAGCGCCCGGTGCAGGCTCGCAGTGTGGATCGCCGACGTCAGCCCGTATGGCGAGTCGTTGACAAGCGCGATCGCCTCCTCGAGATCGCCGACGCGGTAGAGGATCGTCACCGGGCCGAAGAGCTCGGTGCACGAGAGCGCGGCATCGGTCGGGATGTCCTCGAGCACGGTCGGCGCGAGCCACCAGCCCTGCCGCTCGAGCCGGTGGCCGCCTGTCAGAACCCGCACGCCCTCGAGCGCCCCGAGGATGCGCTCGAGACTCGCCTCGCTGACCACGGGGCCGGGCTCGTACTGCTCTGCGGCGGCGACGAGCCGGTTGCGGAATTCGGCATAGACCGCGTCGAAAACGATCAGCCGGCTGGCGGCCGCGCAGCGCTGCCCCGCGTTCGAGAACGCAGAGGCGACCGACCACTCGACCGCTCGGTCGAGATCCGCGTCGTCGCAGACGACGAGCGCATTCTTGCCGCCGAGCTCCATCACAACCTTCGCCAGGCGTCGCCCTGCGCGCTCCTGGATCTCCCGCCCGGTCGCTTCGGAGCCAGTGAAGCTGACGAGGTCGACGTCCGCGGCCTCGACGAGCGGTGGACCGACTTCCGAACCGAGCCCCTGAAGGACATTGAGAACGCCGTCCGGCAGCAGGCCGCCGCACAACTCGCCGAAAAAGTGCCCAGACGCAGGGGTTTCCTCGGATGGCTTGAGCACGGCAGCGTTACCGCAGAGCACGGCCGGGAAGACCTTCCATGCGTAGTTCGGCAGCGGGGTGTTGAACGAGACGATCAGCGCCGCGACGCCGACGGGTTGGCGGACGACCATGACCGTCCGGTTCGGCGTCGCGGATGTGGTCGTGCGACCGTAGAGGCGTCGCCCTTCGCCGGCCACGAAGAACCCCATCTCGACCGCGGCGTCGGTCTCGCCGAGCGCCAGCTCGACCGACTTGCCCGTCTCCGCCGCGACGAGCTCGGCCGCCTCCTCGCGCCGCTCGCGCAGGGCCAGCGCGAGCTCACGGACGAGCTCGCCCCGCTCGACCGGCGTTCGCCTTGCCCAGTCCGGTTGAGCCCGGCCGGCGGCCGCGATGGCCGCCTCGACGTCGGCGGCCTGGGAGCGCGCGGCACGGCACAGGCGCTCACCGTCCGCCGGGCGCCGTTTCTCGAACCACGCGCCGTCCGTGGGAGGCACAGTGCGTCCGTCGACGATGTTGGGAACGTCCTTCGGGATCACCACGCCGACCAGCCGCCGTCCGCGACGAGGTTGGCGCCGGTGACGTAGGACGACGCGTCCGAGGCGAGGAAGACGACCGGCCCGACGACCTCGCGCACGTCGGCCATCCGCCCGAGCGGCATTCGCGCGGTGTACGCGTCGAGGAAATCCTGCGGCTGGTCGTTCCAGACGCCGGCAAGGGTGAGTGTGTTCACGCGGACGCCGCTCTTCGCCCAGTAGGTGGCCAGGTAGCGCGTGAGGTTGTAAAGGGCGGACTTCGAAACCGAGTAAGCGACTGGCTTGAAGAACGTCGCGCCGCCCTGGCGGCGGAAGTCGTAGACCTCCTGGACAGGTGAGAGCATCCCGTAGATCGAGGAGATATTGACGATCGAGCCTCGCCGCTCCGCTGCCATGCGCGCCCCGATCACCTGACAGCAGAGGAACGTGCCCTTCACGTTCACGTCCATGACCTGGTCGAACGACTCCTCCGGATAGGACTCGAACGGCCCGACCTCCTCCGGTGGGGCATCCGGCGGCGAGTCGAGCGCGGCCGCGTTGACGAGGACGTGGGGAACGCCCCATTCCCGGGCGATCTCGTGCGTGGCTCGTTCGATCGCGCCGCGGTCGGTGACGTCCACGCGGAACCGGTCCGCCTCGACGTCGAAGACGGCGACGCGCGCACCACGCTCCTCGAGCCCGCGGACGATCTCGGCGCCGAGCTGGCCGGAACCGCCGGTCACGACGGCAACTCGGTCTTGCAGAGAAAACACGTCCTCCATCACGGGCGCCGCGCCTTCCAGACCCCGTCGCAGAACTCGCGAACGCAGCCCGCCCCGCCCGGTCGCGACAGTACCCAGCGCGCGAGCGGCTTGACCTCCGGCCAGGCGTCGGACGGGACGACCGGCACACCGACAGCGCGCAGGCACTCCGCGTCGTTGACATCGTTTCCTATATAGGCAACGGACTCGAGCGGGACACCTGCCGCCTCGGTGCGCTCGCGGACGACGGCCAGCTTGTCCTCCACGCCCTGTATGCAGTCCACCCGTAACTTCTCAGCACGGGCGCGCACGATCGGGTTCGGCTCGGTCGAGACGATCACGTACACCACGCCAACCTCGTCGAGGCGGCGCAGCCCGAGACCGTCGCTCCGCGTGAACGCCAGCATCTCCTCGCCCTGCTCGTTGACCCAGACACGGTTGTCCGTGAAGACGCCGTCGAAGTCGAACACCGCGAACCTGACGCGCCGGAGCAGCGGCCGGAGTTCATTCATGACGGGCGATCGTATCTCCGCCCTGTCAACCGCCTTAAGAGCGAAGCCGGAGACGTTGTGCGAGGCAGCGGGACACCACGCTGGCGGCGCTCGAGCTCCTCGTAGGCTCCAGCGACGATATGGGGCAGGAGCCGCGCATGATCTGGAAGCGTTCGCGCGTACAACTCGGCGACGTGCGCCCGCCCTGTCTCGCGACGCCCGACGGGAACGGCTGTGTAGCGGCTCCCCGGCGCATGTCGGTACCAGAAGAGGGGGTCCGGGACTGCGGCGATCCGTGCGCCGGCGAGCGCGGCACGAGCCAGCAGCTCCCAATCCTCACCCACCGCGAGCTCGCGAAAGCCGCCGAGCTGCTCGAGCAGACGAAGGGGCCAGAGGCACGTGGGATGACCGTAGTGGTTTCCGAGGAGGCCGAGCTCCCGCGGCTCGCCGAACGAGATCGTGATCTTGTCGCCCGGACGCGCGAGCGGTTCGCCCTCGCCGTGGAAGACCCTCGCCCCGGCTGCGACGATGTCGACGGATGCAACCCTCCGCGCGCGCACGAGCACGGCGACGAGCTCCTCGAACGGGAGGTCGTCGTCGTCGACGAAGACGACCTCCTCCCCGGAGGCAGCCGCGAAGCCTGCGTTCCGTGCAGCGGCGACGCCTCCGTGCGGAAGCCGAAGGACCCGGAGCGGCCACGGCCACGTCCGCCGCCCGAGCGCAGCGAGGCACTCCTCCGCGTCCGCGGATTCGCTTCCATCGTCGGCGACGACAACCTCGAGCGTGCGGTAGGTCTGGCGCGCCAGCGCCTCCAGGCAGGACGGCAGGAACGCCGTGCGCTCGTGGAATGGCACGACGACCGTGACCAGCCCCTCCGGTTCGGCCGATGTCTCCTTCGGTTGGCTCGGTGCGAGCGCGTCGGCCCATTCCAGGGGTTCTCCTGCCACGACGGCATCGGCTAGTTCATGAGCCAATATCTCCGTCACGAGCTCGCCAACTGCGTGTTTCGAAAGAAACACGTTGTCCCCGACACTACCCACCGCTGACTCGCCTGCTCGGATAACGATGCTGGTCGTCTCGAAGTCGACCCCCACCTGCTTCGCCCGAGCGGCACAGTAGGCGGACCCGCCGCGGCTCTCGAAGACGACAGCGTCGTAGCGCGACCCGCGTAGCGCTCGGTAAAGGCGGTATCCGGCGGCGAGCCACGGCGACACGGGCACGACATCGAGCTCTGGCGCGACGCGGATCTCCAAACCCGCCTGCGAGGCGGCGCGGGACTCGTCTCCGCCGGGCGCGCGGGAGAGCAGGAGCGAGACGGCGTGGCCGTGGCGCGCGAGCTCGGCGGCGAGCGAGATCGGACCGTCGGCGACCGCGACCGAGCGCGACGTCACGTCCGGCGAGCGGGTGCTGCAAGCGCTTCTTCGACCGGCGCGGCGAGATCCACCAGCTCGAGATTCTCGTCGGGGCGGAGCGCCCGCCGGAGCCGCAGTCCGACGATCCGGTCGAGTTCGGAGGGAGCCAGACCGCCGTCGGCCGGCGACTTAATCGCGATGTCCTCCGTCGTCAGGACGTGGCCCAGGTCCAGGTCGCGCGCGGCGACCAGCTTCTTCCCCATCTTCTCGAGCGGCCTCTGCTCGACCGGGAGCGGCCGCTTGACGCCGTCGCCGAGGGCGATCGGGACGCGGTGCAGATCGCGGACGAGCCGCCGCAGTCCCTCCGGCATCAGCGAGAAAGCATGGTCGGTGCCCTTCCACGCGTGGTCGAGCGTGAAGTGCTTCTCGATCACGCGGGCGCCGAGCATGTAGGCGACCAGCGCCATCGCGATGCCGTTCTGGTGGTCGGAGAGACCGATCACGAGCTCGGGGAAGCGCTCGCGGAGAGTCGTGATCACCTTCAGGTTCAGATCCTCCGCGGCGGCGGGGTAGGCGGCCGTGCACTGAAGGACGGCTAGCTGCCGGTTCAGCGGGAGGATCGTCTCGCCGGCGCGGTCGATGTCTGCGAGCTCGCCCCCGCCGGTCGACAGGAACATCGGCTTCCCGAACGAGGCCACCTGCCGCTGCAGCGGCGTGTTCCTGAGATCACCCGATGCAAACTTGAACGCGGTCAGGTCGAGCTCGGCGAGGAAGTCGGCGCTCGGCCTGTCGAACGGAGTCGCGACGAAGCCGATCCCAAGCTCGCGCGCGTAGGCGCGAAGCTCGCGCCACTCGTCGTGACCGAGCTCGAGCGACTCGCGGTGGGCGCCGTAGGTCCGGCCGAAGCTGTTCTCGTTCTCGTATGGGGAGTCGTAGAACTCGCGGGTGTACAGCGTTCGGTTGTCGCGCTTCTGGAACTTGACCGCGTCGGCGCCGCACTCCTTGGCGGCATGGATCAGCTGCTTCGCCTTTTCTAGGTTCCCCTGGTGGTTGTGGCCGATCTCGGCGATCACGTAGCAGTCGCTGCCGTCGCGGATCTCGAAGCCGTCGACGGTGAGCTGGCGCTCGCTCATAGGCGCTTCATGCTAGTCGTGGCCTCGTCTTCTGGGGCGCGTAGCTGCCCTAGGTCAGCGTCGACCAGCAGATGGACGAGCCTGGTGAAATCGACCTCCGGCTCCCAGCCGAGGCGCTCGCGGGCCTTGGACGCGTCGCCGACGAGCCGGTGCAGCTCGGCCGCGCCTCGCTGCAGCGCCGGATCGACACGGACATGCTCCTGCCAGTCGAGCCCGACGTAGCCGAACGCGCACTGAACGAGCTCGCGGACCGAATGACCCTGGCCCGACGAGACGACATAATCGTCCGGCTCCTCCTGCTGGAGCATCAGCCACATCGCGCGGACGTAGTCGCCGGCGTAGCCCCAGTCCCGGCGCGCATCGAGGTCGCCGAGCAGGAGCTCGCGCTCGAGCCCTAGCGAGATCGCGGCAGCTGCATGGGCGACCTTCCGCGGGACGAACTCGAGCGGACGACGAGGCGACTCGTGGTTGTAGAGGATCCCGGAGCAGGCGAAAAGGCCGTAGCGGCGGCGATAGGA
>WNGE01000424.1_pt1 | contig 54768 bp, 45 predicted proteins | sample 5400651 | NCBI WGS metagenome assembly WNGE01 (sample SAMN13153370, study PRJNA577476) | soil metagenome | isolation source: 60 cm soil or saprolite under grassland replicate 2 | place: USA:California | collected 2016-06-15 | reverse complement strand
CGCGCTCGCGCCACAAGGTGTCGAGCAGGGCGATGATCTCGTCCCTGGTGTCCTCGTCCAGGTTCCCGGTCGGCTCGTCGGCGAGCAGCACCCGGGGCTCCTTGACCAGGGCGCGAGCGATGGCGACGCGCTGCTGCTGGCCGCCGGAGAGTTCGGCGGGCAGGTGCTGGGCGCGGTCGCCGAGCCCCACGCTATCCAGCGCTTTGCTGACTCGTTCGCGCCGGTTTGCGTGGCTGATGCCGAGCGGGATGAGCGCGGCCTCGGCGTTCTCGGCCGCGGTCAGGGTCGGGACCAGGTTGAACGTCTGAAAGATGAAGCCGAACGAGCTGGCTCTCACGCTTCGTACCTGGCTCTCTGTCGCCTTGGCGAGGTCGGTGCCGCCGAACTCCACGCTGCCCCGTGACGGCCGGTCCAGCCCGCCGAGCAGTTGCAGCAGCGTGGTCTTCCCGTGCCCGGTCTTGCCCTGCACGGCGAGCCACTCCCCTGGTTTTATGTCGAGGTCGAGGTCGATGACGGCGGGGATCTCGCGGCCGCCCTTGCGGTAGATCTTGCTCACTCCGGCCAGGCGGTAGACGGTGTTCTCGGCCGGTGACACGGTCCCGTGGGTGATGTCCATTCTGTTCTCCTCCGTGGCTAGGCGACGCGGGTCAGGGCCGCGGCCGGGCGCAGCCGGGCCGCCCGCCAGCCGCCGAACGATCCGGCCAGCAGTCCCCCGGCGATGGCGAGCAGCACCGCCAGGACAATCGCGGTCACGGTGACCGAGGCGGACATCGGCACCGCGATGGTGGTGTGGCTGGCCGCCGGGCCGACCCCGCTGACCGGCCCCGCGCCGCCGCCGGGGCCGGCGACCTGGGTCTGCAGGCCGCCGCCGGTGGCGGACGGGACGGTGGCGGAGAGCTTGGGCGCGATCTTGTCGATGATGGCCACGCCGGCGAAGCCGAGGCCGACGCCGAGGGCTCCGCCGATGATGCCGGTGCCGACGGACTCGCCGAGCACCTGGCTGACGATCCGGCCGCTGCGCCAGCCGAGCGCCTTGAGCGTCCCGAACTCCGGCACCCGGCGCGCCACCGCGGCCATGGTCAGCAGGCTGGCCACGGCGAACGCGGCGATCAGGACCAGCACCGCCAGCCACCGGCCGAGGGCGCCGGCCAGCTTGGCGGCGCTGGCCGCCGACCCGGTGATCTCGCTGGCCAGGTCGCTCGAGCTGGTGACGGTGGCCTGCGGCAGCAGGTGCTGGATCTCCTTCTGTACGGCGCCGATGTCGGCGGCGCTGGCCGCGGTCACGTAGACCGTGTTGATTTGCTTGGTCATGGCCTTGCCGGTGGCCAGGTCGGTGGCCAGGGCCTGGGCCCGCTGGAGCGGGATGTAGACCTGCGGCGGACTGCCGGCCTGCGGCTGGGTCACGATGCCGACGACGGTGAACTTCTTGTTCGCGATGGTGACGGCCTCGCCGAGGGTGAGCTTGTGCGCGGTCGCGTAGCTGGCGTCCACCACGGCCACGTTGGCGTTCGCGTCTTGGCTGGTGAAGGTGCGCCCCTTGGTCAGGCTGGCGTTGCTGAGCGGGCCGAGCCTGGGGTGGCTGATGTCGGTACCGTCCACGCTGATGCTGGTCGGCGGCTGGAGCTGGGAGCTCGAGGTCTTGGGGAGCACGATCCGGTTGTCGGTCAGCAGCAGGCCGGCGGCCGCGGCCGACACGTGGTTGAGCTGGGCAATCTTCGTGGCCGTCGCCGCGCTGAGCGCGCCGTGGTCCCCGCTGACCAGGGTGTCGATCGTGCCGCTGGTGTAGCACTTGCCGTTCAGGCAGACGGTGGCGTGGCCCGCGTTACCGCCGGGACCGGGTCCGGTGGCCCGGCCGCTCGTGGGCCGGCTCGACAGGGGCTTCGGCTTGGTGGTGACGGTGACGTCGGTGCCGATGCCGTACAGCGCCCGGAGCACCTTGGCCTGCGCGGCCTTCACTCCGGCCGACGCGCCCATCACGGTGATGACCAGGCCGATCCCGATGGCCAGGCCGAGGGCGATGAAGATCGCCTGTCGCATTCTGCGGCGCAGTTCGCGCCTGAGGTAGGTGAGAAAGAACATGGCGGCAGGTCTACGCGGCCGGCAGTTGCACGGGGGTTACACGCTTTCCGTGTTACTGGCGTGCAACCGGGCGGGGGGCACCGTGGGTCCTGGGGAAGGCCGCGGCGAGGCCTCGAAAAGTCTCGGGAAGCCTCGAGAAATTCACGGAAAGGCTCCGGAAGGCTCGGGAAGCCCTGGGAAGGCTCGGGAAGGAGCATGCAGATGGAATCGGGTTACGGCGGGTGGATACGCGCCGAGGCGGCGCGGCCAGACGGGGGTTCGGGGCTGGGCGGGGAGCCGGCCTTGGGCGGGGATGACGGCTGGCCTGCCAGGGTCACGGAGCCCTCGGCCGGGAAGCGCTGGCGCCACGGGGGCGTCCCAGGGTTCTCGGCCTGGGTGGCCGCGGCGGTCGCCATGGTGGCCGCGGCCGTCGGGGTCGCGGTCGGGTTCTTCCTGATCAGCTGAGCTGTATCAGCTGAGCTGTATCAGCTGAGCTGTCCGGGCTGGTCAGCTGGCCGGCACGGTGCGGACGTCCAGCGCCGGGCGGCCGGCCGCGGAGGCGAGGGCCTGCTTGATGGCCGCGAGCACGCGCTCGGGCTCGCGCCTGATCTGGCCGGGCGTGAAGTGGAGCACGATGATGCCGTGTGCGCTCATCTCGGCGTGCCGCCGCAGGGTGCGCTCCCAGTCCGCGGGCGACAGGTGCCATTCGCGCGAATCGACCGCGACCCCGGCGGCGGGCCACCAGGCGTCGGGCATGGCCAGGAAGACCTCGCCCGCGAACAGCTTCGCGTTGAAGTACGGGGCCGGAACCCGGCCGTGCCGCAGCAGGTTCCGCAGGTCGCCTTCTGCCACCGAACGGACGCCGGAGGCGACCTCCGCCAGCGCCTGGCGGAACCTGGCCGACCCGCGCACCGGGCCCAGGCTGAGCTCCGCGGTGAGCTCCGGGATCGTGCAGCGGTTCTGCTGCACGGCAGCGGCGACGACCGCCCTGACCTCGCCGGAAGCGGTCAGGGTCAGCGCCGCGTCCGCGACCGCGCGCGGCGCCGGGGCGAAGCGGGTATCGCCGACCGTCCAGGGGCGGGCGGGCATGCGGGTCGTCCGCCACAGCCGGGCGAAGCCGGCGCTCTGTACCTTGCGCGGAGCGGGAACCAGCACGTCAACCGTTTCCGGGACCGGGTAGCGGATCCCGTGGCGCCACAGCGCGGCGATCCCGGTGATCATGCTGCCGTCCCCGGCGTAGAGCATGGTCGCGACCTCCCGCTGGGGCACGTTCGGCTCGCGGGCGTCGACGAGGTAGACGCCGGGGAGCAGGGTCCGCCAGGGTCCGTCCGACATGAGCGAGGCATCCATGCAGTAGGACCACGCGGGCCGCCGCGTTGGCGGCTTGCGTGTTACCGGGGTGCAACCGCCGGCGGGCAGCATGGGAGGGGTGGCGTCTGGGCGGGCACGCCGGGGTGGGCGGGCACGCTGGGGAGCTGCCGCGCGTATAGCCGGTAGGGCGCGGGGACCTGCGGGCACGAGTGATCGGAGGTGCGGGCGTGCGGGTGCTGGTGATCGAGGACGACGGCGAGCTGGCCGAGGCGATCGGGGCCGGGCTGCGGCAGGAGCGGATGGCCGTGGACGTCGCCTTCGACGGGGCGGACGGGCTGGAGCGGGCGCTGGTGACCGACTACGACGTGATCGTGCTCGACCGGGACCTGCCCGGACGGCACGGTGACGAGGTGTGCGCCGAACTCGTCCGGGCGGGCTGCCGCAGCCGGGTGCTGATGCTGACCGCCGCCGCGACCATCGAGGACCGGGTGGACGGGCTCGGCCTCGGCGCCGACGACTACCTGCCCAAGCCGTTCGCGTTCGCCGAGCTCGTGGCCCGGCTGCGGGCGCTGCTGCGCCGCGCCCAGCCGTCGCACGCGCCGGTGCTCGAACGCGGCGAGCTGCGGCTCGACCCGGCCCGGCGCAGCGCCAGCCGGGCCGGACTGCCGCTGGACCTGGGTCCGAAGGAGTTCGGCGTGCTGGAGCTGCTGCTCGCCGCGCAGGGGCGGGTGGTCTCCGCCGAGGAACTGCTGGAGAGGGTGTGGGACGAGATGGCGGACCCGTTTACGAGCGCGGTCAAGGTGACGGTCAGCCGGCTCCGCCGCAAGCTCGGCGACCCTCCGGTCATCGAGACGCTGGCCCAGGCCGGATACCGGATCGCGGGAGGCGGGGCGTGACCGCCGCGCCGTCGCGGCCGCTGCCGCCCCCGCCGCCACCACCGCCGTCGGCGGCGTCGCGGTTCCGGTTGCGGGCGCCCAGGACCGTTCGGCTCCGGCTCACCCTGCTCTACGTCGGGCTGTTCCTGGCCTCGGCCGCGTGCCTGCTGGTCATCACGTACTTCCTGGTCGCCCGGCAGCTGCCGGGGACGGTCACGCTGCGGACCAGCGGCGGCGGCACCGCGGGGACCAGCGGCCAGGTGGTCACCAGGGGAACCGGCGCCGGTGTCACCGCCTGCGCGCCGCCGGCCGACGGCGCGCCGGCGACCGTCGCGCAGATGAACGACTGCGTCCAGCAGGCCGCGGCGGGGCTGCGCAACGACACCCTGGACCAGCTGCTCATCGAGTCCGGGGTCGCGCTCGGCATCATGGCGGTGGCCTCGGTGGGCCTGGGCTGGCTGATGGCCGGGCGGGTGCTCAGCCCGCTGCGCACCATCACCGCCGCCGCCCGCCGCATCTCCGCGCGCAGCCTGCACCAGCGGATCGGGATGAGCGGGCCCGACGACGAGCTCAAGGAGCTCGGCGACACCTTCGACCAGCTGCTCGGCCGACTGGACGCCTCGTTCCGGGCGCAGCGCCAGTTCGTCGCCAACGCGTCGCACGAGCTGCGTACCCCGCTTGCGCGCCAGCGCACCCTGCTCGAGGTGGCGCTGCGCGACAAGCAGGCCACGAACGCCTCGCTCCGTACCGCCTGCGAACGGGCGCTGGCAGCGGGTGAGCAGCAGGAACGGCTGATCGCCGCGCTGCTCACGCTGGCCCGCGGGGAGCGTGGCCTGGACGCGTTCGAGCCGTTCGACCTGGGCGCCGTCGCGGCCGGGGCCCTGGCCGCCGTGCGCGACGAGGCGGAGGCCCGCGGGGTGAGGGTCACGGCCGACCTCGGCGCCGCCCCGGCGCTGGGCGATTCCCGGCTGGCCGAACAGCTGGCGGCGAACCTGGCCGACAACGCGATCAGGTACAACGTGGCCGGCGGCCAGGTCGAGATCGGCACGGGCGACCGGGACGGCCGGGCGTTCCTGGCGGTGAGCAACACCGGCCCGGTCATCCCGCCGGACCAGCTCGGCCGGCTGTTCCAGCCGTTCCAGCGGCTGGAACCGGGGCGAGCGGGGCGGGCCGGATCCGGCGGGGGCGCCGGACGGGACGGGAGCGGCGCCGGACGCGGCGGGCTCGGACTGGGGCTGGCCATCGTCAGCGCGATCGCGGCCGCGCACGGCGCCGAACTGCGCGCGGTGACCAGGGCCGCGGGCGGGCTGGCGGTCGAGGTGGTGTTCCCGCCGGTGCCGGCCGGAGGCGGCTGCCGGGCGGAGGACCAGGCCAGAGCGGAGGAGCGGGCCGGGACGCGGGAGCGGGCGGCGGCGCCGGCGTGACGGCGACGGAGAATGGGGCATGGCCCTGGTCGCGTTCGTGGTCAACCGGACGCTGCTCCGCGATCCGCGGCGGTTCCTGCAGCGCTGCCGGACCGCGGCGGAGGATCGCGGCTGGGACCCGTGGTTCGGGCCGGCTGGCGGGGCGCAGGACAGCCTGGCCCTGACCCGCCGCGCGGTGGCCGCCGGGGCGAGCCTGGTGTTCGCGGCGGGCGGCGACGGCACGGTCCGGGCCTGCGCCGAGGCGCTGGCCGGCACCGGCGTGCCGCTGGCCATCGTGCCGCTGGGCACCGCGAACCTGACCGCGCGGGCGCTAGGCGTGCCGTCCCGGGGCGGCCGCGCGATCGAGGCCGGCTTCGGCGGGCGGGACCACGCGATCGACCTGGGCCACGTGACCCTGGTGGAAGGCGCGGGCGGGACCTGGTTCACCGCCATGGCCGGCATCGGCCTGGACGCCGCCGTGGTGGCGGCGGCGGGCGAGCGGCTCAAGCGGCGGCTCGGCTGGGCCGCCTACGCGGCGGCCGGGGTGCGGCTGCTGGCGCTGCCGCCACGCGAGTTCACCATCGCGCCGGACGGCGCCGAACCGCTGCGCCGGCGGGCGCGGTCCGTGGTGGTGGCCAACGCCGGGCTGCTGCCCGGCGGGTTCACCCTGCTGCCCGCGGCCAGGCTCGACGACGGCCTGCTCGACGTCGGCATCCTCGCGCCATCGGGCGGCTGGGACTGGATCCGGCTGGCCGGACGGGTGCTGGCCCGGGACCGGCGGCAGGATAGGGCGCTGGGATGCCTGCAGGCGCGCCGCGTCCAGGTCAGCGCCGATGCCGTCCTGCCGAGGCAGGTTGACGGCGAGATCGTCGCGCCCGGCCGGGCGCTCACCGTCTCGGTGTGCCCGGGAACCCTGGTCGTTCGGCTGCCGGGATAATAGACCGGTGCGCGTGCCGCTGAGCCTGGCCTGCGGGGCCTACGACCGGACCGCCGCGCTGGCCCGCGGCGACATCCGGCCGGAGGGGATCGACCTGACCTTCCTGGCGCTGCCGGTGGAGGAGACCTTCTTCCGGATGACGAGGCACCGGGAGTTCGACGCGGTCGAGATGTCGCTGTCCTCCTACCTGATCAGCCTGGACCAGGGCGCGCCGTTCGCGGCGATCCCGGCCTTCGTCTCCGGCTGTGGGCCTACGCCGAGGCGGAGCGGACCCGGCACGTGATGGGGGCGGACTTGAAGGACCTACGGCCTGGCCGGGAACGAGGACACGCTGGCTACGTTCGTCCGGTACTCCTTCGAGCAGGGCCTGATCAGCCGGGAGCGTGAGCCCGCCGAACTGTTCGCGCCCGAGACCCGCGAGGCGTACGTTATCTAACGTCTAGCCGGTAACGCCGGCCTCGCGCAGCCGGGCGGCGTTGCGTTCGTCGAGGGCGGCGTAGGCGCGCACCTCGTCGTCGCAGGGCTCGACGGCGTCCCGGGCGAGCGCGGCCGGGTCGACCTCGGCCCGGTAGACGAACGTGGCGTTACCCTCCAGGACCGGGTGCCACCGGTCCCCGCGGACCGTGAGCGACACGGTGGCCATGCCGCCCGCGTTGCGCACCGTTACCCGGCGCCCGGGGTCGACCGGGGTGATACGGGAGTAGACCGCGCGTGAGGCGGCCATGCCGGAGCCGCACGAGGCGGTGAGGCCGGCCCCGCGCTCGAACGTCCTGACGAAGACCTCGGCGGGCTCCAGCTGAAGCAGCACGGACAGGTTGGCCCCGGCCGGGAACACGTCCGGCCGGGCCGCCACCCGCTCCCCCATCGCGATCAGGTCGGACTCGACGTACTTGTCGACCTGGGCGACCAGGTGGGGGTTGCCGATGGTGACCGCGGTGAACTCCAGCGCCGGGTCGAGCTCGGGCAGCCTGGCCCCGGTCAGCGGGTTCCGGCCGACCACCACGGGGGTCGGCGGGGTGAAGTCGACCGCCGGGTGCTCCAGGCCGATCTGGCGGACGCCCTCACCGGTGGTGGCCGCGCGGCGGACGGTGTACTCGGCCTGGCCGCTGCGGATCACCGCGGCGTCGGCGCCGCGCCGGTCCAGCACCACCCGGCCCAGGCAGCGCATGCCGTTCCCGCAGAACTCGGCGGACGATCCGTCCGGGTTGAAGAACCAGGCCGCGGGGATCCGCGGCGTGGCGTCGTAGAAGTAGATCCCGTCCCCGCCGAACGGCCCGGCCCGGTCGCACAGCCGCCGGACGAAGGCCCGCAGGTCCTCGTCGGAGGCGAAGTCGCGCGGCGTCATCGCGGCCACGAAGATGTCGTTCTTCGAGCCGTGCGCGTTCAGGATCTCGGCCACCTCATCAGCCTATCCGGCCAGCCGGCGCGCGCCGTCAGGCGCTGAAGGCGTCCTGCCATCCCGAGGCACGCAGCAGCGCGGGGCCGGCCGGGCCGAACGCCGGGTAGGTGGAAAAGCGCATGCCCTCGGCGTAATTCCGCAGCGCCACCCGGGACCGGTCGAGCATGTTGGTGGGGAGGTTCCCGGCCGGGAACCAGCGCGCGTCGGGTGAGGTGTACTCGCCCTGCCAACCGGACACGGTGAGGAAGAAGGCGATCCGCCCGCTGCCGGACACGTCGTGCATGACGTGCGCGAGCGATACGTTCTCGGCCTGGATGGCGATGCCGGCCTCGGCCGAGGCGACCCGGATCGCCGTCTCGACGATCGTCTCCCGGTCGGCCAGCTGGCCGGTCGGGGGCTCGTACGCACCGTCCCCGAAACCCGTGTTGGCCCGCTCCCGCAACAGGATGCGTCCGTTCCTCATCAGCAGGAGGATGACATCCACGACCACCCTGCGGCGATGCTGAACCTCCGCAGCGATCGCGGTGTCGCCGGCTCTGCTCATAGTGACCGCCTTGCCGCGCCCAAACCCCAACCCCTACCTGGACCCTGCCCGGCGTCTTTTCGGTTCTGTACGCACTGCCCAGGAACAAGCACGGTACCTCCGCGGGTCTGTGGATCACCATGTGCACAAGGCCGGCCAACCTGTGGACGAGGCGGGGAAAACGATCTACGAGCTGTGGATGCGATCACGGACTCGCCTTAGCAGGGCGGTAGCGAGGGCTGTGGAGAACCGGGTGGCCATGTGGACGAGGGCGGCCGAGAATCGCCGAAAAACCACCGACGGTAACGTTCGGTCTGTTACTCACCGTAACCACCGGAGAACTACATCGGGGGCGAGGGCGGGGACATTGAGGTCGGGCCTCGCTTGGTGATGTGTGAGCTGAGACGGATCCGTGAGACCGCAGCCGGACGGGTCCGCTCCTGGCGCTACTCGTTCTCGCCTCAGCGGGAGCGGGCTTCCCAGCGGGCGACGGCCTCGACGGCCTGGCCGCGGTGTCGCGCCATCAAGTCGATGATCCCGTCCACGTCACGCGCCTCGAACAGGTCCATCATCCGCTCGTGGTCATGGTGCGCCTCGTCGATATCTACAAGACCGGTAAAAGTATAAGGAGCGGCAACATCCCATAGATAGGCGAGGAAGCGCATCAGCCGGTCGCTTCCGGCCCGGCGGAAGGCGATGAAATGGAACTGGCGATTAAGGTTCAGGTATTCACGGCGCTGTCCGGGTGCGGTCAGCTTCCGCATCTGGCCGCACAGCCTGCTCATTTCCTCGATATCGTCACCGGTGAGCCTGGGGATGGCCATGATGAATGCCTCCCGCTCGAGTATCTCCCGCCAGTGGTAAATATCGGCCAGGTCATCCGACGACAGGACCCGGACGAAGAAGCCGACCCGCGGCCTGTGCTCGAGATATCCGGACGCGGCCAGCGAGGTGAGCGCCTCGCGCACCGGTATGTGCGATACGCCCAGATCAGCCGCGACCGCGCTGGGTGATAGTTTCGCCCCGGGTCTTAGCTCCCCCGAGACAACCGCCTGTTTGATTCGCTTCTCGATGTAGGACAGCAGGGCCTCAGGCTGATCCTGACGGCGCTCGTGCGAGAGCGGCACGGGTACCTGCACCTCCCCCAGGATCGCGAATATATTATAGCCAGCAGATGCCGCCGGATTCGAATGAGGCCGACTGCTGGGAGTGTATGCGCCGTACTGCCGGGCGGCAGCATCACCGCGTAAAATGCAGCCGGAATTTAAGGGAATTGACCCGTTCAATGTGACACGGGTAATGGCGGGGCGGCGCCGCATACAGCCGGGATTGGCTATTGGGAGGCCCGGCGGCGCAGCGACCAGAGCTGAGCGCCCCGCTCCACCTCGAGGGCGGCGGCCCACGGCAGCCGCGGCGGGCCCAGCTCGGTACGCAGGCTGGCCGTGGCCTTCCTGGCCAGTTGCGGGTCGCGGGCCGCCCGCCGGGCGAGCTCGGCGGCCCGCTCCTCGACCTGCTCCGACGGCAGGGCCTCCCAGGCCAGGCCGAGCTGCGCGGCCCGCAGGCCGGAGATCTCCTCGCCGAAGATCCCGGCCGCGGCCGCGGCCTCCGTGCCCGCGCGCCCGGCCAGCAGCCCGAAGTGCCCGCCGCCGGGATGCAGCCCGATCCGCAGGAAGCCGCTGATCAGCCGGGCGTCCTCGGCCACGATGCGCAGGTCGGTGGCGAGCATCAGGTTGATCCCGGCCCCGACCGCGGCGCCGCGGACCGCGGCTATGGTCGGCATCTCCAGCTGGCCGACCCTGGTGAAGGCGCGGTAGATGACGCCCAGGGCGGCGTACCGGTTCTCCTCCGCCGGATCCCGGCCGACCTCGTCCAGGTGGCCGCGCTCGGCGCCGGAGCAGAAGGTGCCGCCGGCGCCCTTGATGACGGCGGCGCCGACCTGCTGGTCGCGGTCGGCCTCGTCGCAGGCCGCGACGAACAGCCCGGCCAGCTCGTTGTTCAGGGCGTTCCTGGTCGCGGGGGCGTTCAGGGTGATGAACGCGACGCCGTCGGTGATCTCCAGGTCAATCATGGGCTGGCTCCTCGGCTGGATAGCGATGGGCGGCCTGACTCAGGCGTTCGGCGAGCACGGCGCAGCGGTCGCGGAGCTCGGCGGGCTCCAGCGGGGTGAACGGGACGCCCAGCCGGGCCAGGTGCAGGGCGATCATGTCGAGGGAGTCCGAGCCCGAGGTGAACAAGCATCGCCCCTCGCCGATCGCCTCGACCACCGCGACCGTGGACGGCACCATGGCCGAGACCACGTCGGCCGGCGCGTCCAGCAGCACCCGGGCCCGCCAGCGGTACGGCCCGGAGGACAGGCCCTCGCTGACGAACCTGGCCGCGTCGGGCGGGTCGGCCAGGCGCGACCGGACGCCGGTCGGCCGGATGTCCTCCATCCGGTCCAGCCGGAAGCTCCGCCACTCGCCCTTGTCCAGGTCGTGCGCTACCAGGTACCAGCGGCGGCCGGTGTAGACCAGGCGGTACGGCTCGACGTGGCGGCGGCTGTCCTGCCCGGAACCGTTCCGGTAGCGGAAACGCAGCCGCTCGGACTGCTGGCACGTCAGGGCGACGAGCGCGAGGTCGTTCGGCTCAATCGAGGCCTCGGCCGGGACCAGAGGCACGGTCGCGACGGTGAGGGCCTCCACCCGGCGGCGCAGCCGAGGCGGCAGGACCTGGTCGATGGCGGCCGCGGCGCGGGCGGCTGCCTCCTGGCTGCCGCGCAGCGCCGGGTCGGCCGCGGCCGCCCGCAGGCCGAGCGCGACCGCGACCGCGGAGTCCTCGTCCAGCAGCAGCGGCGGCAGCCGGGTGCCGCCCGGGCCGAGCGCGTAGCCGCCCCGGCGGCCGGGGATCGCGTGCACCGGGTAGCCCAGTTCCCTGAGCCGGTCGATGTCGCGCCGGACGGTACGCGTGGTGACGCCCAGCCGTTCGGCCAGCTCGTCGCCGCGCCAGTTGGGCCTGGCCGTCAGCAGCGGCAGCAGCCGGAGCAGCCGCCCGGCGGTATCGGTCACCCGCCCATCATGCCGTGCCTTTGCGGACCGGTTCTGTCCTGGATCCTGCCTAGGGTGGGTTTGTGGGGAGAAAAGGGTGGGTTTGCGGGGAGAAAGCAGAGCGGGCACATGACCGATGACCGGGAGATGCACCACGGCGCCGAGATCGCGCTGCTGCGCGACTTGTACCGATGGCACTTCGACGGCAAGGGAGCCTGACCGTGTACTTCAAGATCCAGGTGGTCATCGACGCCGCCGAGCCGGCCAAGCTGGCCGAATTCTGGGCCCTGGCCCTGGACTACGTGCTCGAGCCGCCGCCGCACGGCTTCGAGACCTGGGAGGATTTCGGCCGGTCCATCGGGATGGCGGAGGAAAAGTTCGGCGACCAGGCCGCCGTCATCGACCCGGCCGACGAGGGGCCCCGGCTGTATTTCCAGCGCGTGCCCGAGCGAAAGACCGTCAAGAACCGGGTCCACCTCGACGTGCGGGTGGCCGGCCGCGAGGTGGAAGCCGAGGAACGCAAGCAGCTGATGTCGGAGAAAGCGGAACAACTCGTGCAGGCGGGAGCCAGCGTTGTCTGGGTGAATGAAGACGTGCGGGGCCACTCGATCGTGCTGCGCGACCCCGAGGGCAACGAGTTCTGCGTGGCCTGACCGCCTTTCGCAGGATTGGGTGCCGAAATACCCTTCATTGGGGGTATAACGTCACCCAATCATGACGGAGGCCCGATTTGTCCGGTTTAGCGGCGCTGGTTCGGGGGCGCGCCTAGGGCGGCCAACGTGATATGCGGGTGGAGACGCGAATCGGGAAATGCGGGGAGCAGGGTTTTGGTATGGGTGTGGCGCATTGGCATCCCGGGCGGAATTGTGCCGTGGATTTCGTCCGCAGACCGCAAGGCTGTGCGGCGCGCGGGCCGGGATGAGGAGAGGAGGCATAGCCCGGTTGGTAACGCGGCGAGACGGGTCGGGGCCGGATCCCGGTGCGCCGCGCCCGGCTCCATTGAACGCCGCTTAACGGCTTTTCCCAACTTTCTCAACATATGGTCTTGCCCCGGGGAACACCACTAGCATTCCCTTATACCGGACTGTGGTGCACGTGCAGAACGGTGCCCGTCGCCAGCTCCGGGCACTCAGCGTCTCCCGGCGCCGGCGGACGGATCGCGTTCGTCGCGGGTGGCCATGACTGCGGGGCAGTGGCGGCCTGCCGGAACTTCAGATGCGGCCGGGTCAGGATGCCTGATCCTGACCGCCGGGGCAACGCGGGAGAGGCTGTCGACGTGGTTGGGGAGCGGACCGGTCCGCATTCTCCGGTCAGGTTGTCCGGGGCCATCCCGCCGCTCGCCGAGTCGTTCCACCAGCGCCCGGAAACCGGGCTGGATCTGCGGGCGGGCCTGTACCCGGGCGACACCGTGGTGCTGACCCACGGCGAGGACACCGCCGCCACGCCCGCGGCCCAGGGCGGCACGGGCAAGACCCAGATCGCGGTGGCGTTCAGCCACGCGCTGTGGGGCGCCCGCGCGGTCGACGTGCTGGCCTGGGTACCAGCGACCAGCCGGGAGGCGATTGTCACCGGCTTCGCGCAGGCGGCCATGACGGTCGGCGCGGCCGATCAGGTGCAGCCCGCCGAGGCCGCCGCGGGCCGCTTCACCGGCTGGCTGGCTCACACCAGGCGCCCGTGGGCGCTGATCCTCGACGACCTGGCCAGCCTGGCTGACCTGGAAAACCTCTGGCCGGCGGGCCTGGCTGGGCAGGTCGTCATCACCACCGGCCTGCCCGCGGCCATCTTCCCGGCCGGACCGCGGATCGCGCCGGTCGGCGGGTTCAGCCGCCGCGAGGTGCTGGCGTACCTGAGCGCCCGGCTCACCGACTTTCCCGGCCAGCGAGCCGAGGCTCTCGACCTGGGCGCTGACCTGGACGGGCTGCCGCTCGCGCTGGCCCAGGCCGCCGCCGTGATGACCCTGAACCGGCTGAGCTGCCGGGAGTACCGGGGCCGGCTCGGCGAGCGGCGCCAGCACATGTCCGCGATCCGGGTGGACGGCATCTCCCCCGCCGTGCTGGCCACCTGGTCGCTGGCGGCGGAAAGCGCGCACGAGCTTCCGCCCGCGGGCGCGGCCTGGCCGGCGCTCGCGCTGGCCGCCATGCTCGACTCGCACGGTATTCCCGGCGCGGTGCTGACCAGCCCGGCCGGATGCAGCTACGTGGCTGGCCGGCCCAGCACCGCGGACGTGGCGGACCAGACCCTCGTCCGTGCGGCCATGACCAACCTGGCCCGGGCCGGCCTGGTCAGCATCGACCCGGGCAGCGCCGCCCGGACGGTGCGGATGCATCCGAGCGTCCAGGCCGCAGTACGTGCCTACCTGCCGCCCGCGGACTTCGAGCAGGCCGTGCTGGCCGCGGCGGAGGCCCTGCTGCAGGCCTGGCCGGAGGCGGACGAGAGCAAGGACCCGCGCGAGCACATCCAGGCCGGGCGGGCCCCGCTCATACAGGCCCAGCTCGTTCAGGCCCAGCTCGTACAGGCCCAGCTCGCTCAGGCACTGCGGGACTGCGCCGCTGCGCTGCAGTCGGCCGACAGCGCGGCGCCGCACCCGGCCGCGGGCGGCGGGTTCGGTGGCGCGCAGCCTCAGCACAGCGTGCTGTGGGAGCCGGAAGCCCATCCGGTACTGTTCCGCAGGGGGCTGAGCCTGGAGGTCGACGGGCTGGCTGAATCCGCCGTCGCGTACTGGCAGGGGATGTTCGTCACCAGCACCAGGCTCCTCGGCAGCGGCCACGTCAACGCGGTGACGGCCCGGGACCGGCTGGCGGCCGCCTACGAGTCGGCCGGGCGGTTCGGCGACGCGATCTCGGTCTACTCCACCGCGCTGGCCGATCGCGAGCGCAACCAGGGACCCGGGCACCCGGACACGCTCACCGCGCGCGGGAACCTCGCCCGCGCCTACTCGGGTGCCGGCCGGCCGGCCGAGGCGGTGGTGCTGTGCGAGCAGGTGGTGGCGACGGCCGACCGGCACCTCGGCCCGGATCACCCGGTCACCCTGGCCGCGCGGGCTCACCTGGCGGGCGCGTACCAGGCGGCGGCCCGGGGCAAGAAAGCGCTGACCGCATACCGGATGCTGCTGGCCGACTCCGAGCGGCTGCTCGGGGCGCGGCACCAGGACACGCGGGCCACCCGGGAGAGCCTGGCCGCCGCGTTCCTGGCCAACGGGCAGTCCAAGGAGGCCATCGAGCACTACAAGCGGTTCGCGGCGGACACCGACGCGGCGGCCGGCCGCGATCATCCGGACGCGATCGCGGCGCGCGCCAGCCTGGCCTCGGCCTACCGCCGGGGCGGCAAGCCGAAGGACGCGATCGCGCTCTACCAGCGGTTGCTGGCCGATCACGAGCGGATCACCGGCCCCGACCACCCGGACACGATCACCGCCCGGGCCAACCTGGCCTTCGCCTACCGCAGCGCCGGGCAGTTGCGGGAGGCGATCGGCTCCTACGAGCGCACGCTGGCCGACCGGGAGCGGGTACAGGGACGGGACCACGCGGACACGAGGTCCGCACGGGCTCACCTGGCCGCGGCCTGCCAGCAAGCCGGGCGGCCCGGCGACGCCATCCACCATTTCGAGCAGGCGCTGGCCGACAGCGAGCGGATGCTGGGGCCCGGCGACCTGGAGACCCTGACCGCCCGGTCCAGCCTGGCCGCGGCGCATTTCGCGGCCGGGCGGCTGGCCGAGGTGATCCCGCTGCTGCAGCGGACACTGGCCGACAGCGAGCGCTATCTCGGCCCGGATCACCCACTGACCGCAGCGGCGCGCGACAACCTGGAGGCGGCCTCCCGGAGGTGAATCGACCAGATCCGGCCAAAGCCGGATACAGGAGCCCAGGGCGAATTAGAATCACAACGCGGCCCTAGATACAGAGAGTGTGTAGATAGTTACAATTTCATATTGAATAGTCGCAATATGTGACTTATCGCGACATATAGCCATCAAGCCGAGAACTGATTATTATGCCATCTACATCGGTCCCCTCGGCCACCGTGGGTCTGTGACCTGCCTTATTTCCCGATTCAACTAAGTCGTAAGCAAGGGGGCGAGGAAGGCTGTCCATCATGGTCACGCAGCAAGCGGGAACCGTAGCTAGTTCGGGGTCTGGGGTGCTGCTGTCCGGGACCGTGCCGCCGCTCGCCGATGCTTACTACCCGCGCGAGCAGAGCGGCCCCGACCTGGCCAGCAGCATGCGCCCGGGGGAAACCGTGGTGCTGATCCACGGCGAGGAGGCCGGGCAGGCTTCGAGGGTCCCGGCCGCCCAGGGCGGCACGGGCAAGACCCAGCTGGCGGTGGAGTTCACCCACGCCATGTGGAACACCCGGACGGTGGAGATCCTGATCTGGGTCAACGCCGCCAGCCGGGACTCGATCATCACCGGCTTCGCCCAGGCGGCCAACACGGTCGACGCCAGCCAGCCGGACGAGGGCGCCGAGACGGCCGCGGCCAGGTTCGTCTCCTGGCTGGCCCATACCAGGCGGCCGTGGGCGCTGGTCATCGACGACCTGGCCGAGCTCGGCGACCTCGAGGATCTGTGGCCGTCCGGCGCGTCCGGCCGGGTCCTGATCACCAGCAGGCTGCCGGCCAGCGCGTTCGAGGACGCCGCGGCTGAGGGCGGGCCGGCTCAGGGCAGCACGGCCGAGGGGATGAACCTGCGGGTCGTCCCGGTGGCCGGGCTGAACCGGCGCGAGGCCCTGGACTACGTCACCTCCCGGCTCTCCGACTATCCCGACCAGCGGATCGAGGCGCTGGACCTGGGCGAGGACCTGGACGGACTGCCGCTCGCGCTGGCCCAGGCCACGGCGGCGATGAGCGCCCGCAGGCAGGGCTGCCGGGAGTACCGTGCGCTGCTGGCCGAGCGGATCGGTCACATGCCCGCCGTGCCGGGCGCCTCGCCCGCGGTGCTGGCCACCTGGTCCATTGCCGCGGAGTGCGCGCACGAGCTGCCGCCGACCGGGCTGGCGTGGCCCGCGCTGGTGCTGGCCGCGATGCTCGATCACCACGGCGTGCCCGGCGCCGTGCTGACCAGCCCGGCCGCCTGCGGCTACATCGCCGGACGGCCGAGCACCGCCAACGCGGCCGACCAGAACATGGTGCGCGCGGCCATCAACAACCTGGCCCAGGCCGGCCTGGTCACGATCGACCCGGTCAGCCCGGTGCGCACCGTGCAGATGCACGCCAGCGTGCAGGCCGCGGTGCGGGCCTACCTGCCGGCCGCCGACCTGGAGCAGGTGGTGCTGGCCGCCGCGGACGCGCTGCTGGAAACCTGGCCGGACGGCGACGGCGCGGGCACGGGCGCAGTGGCGCAGGGCCCCTTCCAGCAAGCACAGCTCGAGCAGGCCCTGCGCGACTGCGCCGCGACCCTTCGGGCGTCCGACGGCGGCCTGCTGTGGAAGCCCGAGGCGCACCCGCTGCTGTTCCGCGCCGGGCTGTCGCTGGAACACAGCAGGCTGTCCGAGGCGGCCATCACGTACTGGAAGTCCATGGTGGCCACCAGCACCCGGCTGCTCGGCCCCGCCCACGCGAACGCCGTGGTGGCCAGGGACCGGCTGGCTGCGGCCTACGAGGCGGCCGGGAAGTCCGCCGACGCCATCGCGGTGTTCCAGACCGCGCTGGCCGAACGGGAGCAGCACCAGGGCGCCGAGCACCCCGAGACCATCGCGGCCCGGGCCCACCTGGCCCACGCCTACCAGTCGGCCGGGCGGCCCGCCGACGCGATCGGCCTGTACGAGCGAACCGTGTCCGATTCCGCGCGGCTGCTCGGCGCGGCCCACCCGGTCACCCTGGACGCCCGGGCCAGCCTGGCCGAGACGTACCAGGCGTCCGATGAGCCGCGGGAGGCGATCGCGGCCTACGAGGCGCTGCTCGCCGACGCCGAGCACCACCTCGGCGTCGGGCACCCCACCACGCTGGGCGCCCGGGCCAGCCTCGGCGCCGCCTACGCGGCCAGCGGGCGGGCCAAGGACGCGATCGGGCAGTTTCAGCGGGCCCTGTCCGACCAGGAGCGGATGCGCGGGCCGGACCACCCGGACACGATCGCGGCCCGGGCCAGCCTGGCCTCGGCGTACCGCTCGGCCGGGAAGCAGAAGGACGCCATCGGGCAGTACAACCGGGTGCTGGCCGACCGCGAGCGGGTCTCGGGCGCGGACCACCCGGACACGATCGCGGCCCGGGCCAACCTGGCCTACGCCTACCGCAGCGCGGGCCGGCTGCGCGAGGCCGTGCCGCTCTACGAGCGCACCCTCGCCGACCGGATGCGGGTCCAGGGCACCGATCACCGCGACACCCTCACGGCGCGTTCCAACCTGGCCGCCTGCTACCAGCAGGCCCGCCGGCTGACCGACGCCATCCCGCAGTACGAGAAGGCGCTGGCCGACAGCGAGCGGATGCTCGGGCCCGGCGATATGGAGACGCTGACCACCCGGTGCAACCTCGCGTCCGCGTACTACACGGCCGGGCGGCTCACCGACGTCGTCGCGGTCTTGCAGCGGGCCCTCACGGACTGCGAGCGCTACCTGGGACCTGATCATCAGATGACCGACACCGTGCGCGCGAACCTCGACGCGGCCACCGAGGTCTGACGGCGCAGGAAAGAGGGTACGAGGGCCGCAAGAAGCGTGGAGGCATCATGGCATCGCATGGGTATGACTTCGTCATCGCCGGCGGCGGGTCGGCGGGCAGCGCCCTGGCGAACCGGCTGTCCGCCGACCCTGGCTCCCGGGTGCTGGTGCTCGAGGCCGGCCGGCCGGACTACATCTGGGACCCGTTCATCCACATGCCCGCCGCGCTCACCATCCCGATCGGCAACCGCTTCTACGACTGGAAGTACTCCAGCGAGCCGGAGCCGCACATGAACGGGCGGCGTATCTACCACGCCCGCGGCAAGGTCCTCGGCGGGTCGAGCAGCATCAACGGGATGATCTTCCAGCGTGGCAACCCGCTGGACTACGAGCGCTGGGCGGCCGACGAGGGCATGGCCGACTGGGACTTTGCGCACTGCCTGCCCTACTTCAAGCGGATGGAGAACTGCCTGGCGGCCGACCCGGACGACCCGTTCCGCGGGCACACCGGGCCGCTGGTGCTTGAGCGGGGCCCGGCCACCAACCCGCTGTTCGGCGCGTTCTTCTCCGCCGTGCAGCAGGCGGGCTACCAGCTCACCGACGACGTGAACGGCTACCGGCAGGAGGGCTTCGCCCCGTTCGACCGGAACGTCCACCGCGGGCGGCGGCTGTCCGCCTCGCGGGCCTACCTCTATCCGGTGATGAGCCGGCCGAACCTCACCGTGGCCACCCGGGCCTTTGTCACCAGGATCATCTTCGAGGGCACCCGCGCGGTCGGCGTCGAGTTCCGGCACGAGGGCAAGAACAAGCGGGTCAAGTCCGGCGAGCTCATCCTGTGCGGCGGGGCGATCAACTCCCCGCAGTTGCTCCAGCTGTCCGGCGTCGGCGCCGCCGCGGAGCTCTCCGCGCTCGGCATCGACGTGGTCGCCGACCTGCCCGGCGTGGGCGAGAACCTGCAGGACCACCTGGAGGTGTACGTCCAGTACGGCTCGAAGCTGCCGGTCTCGGTCGCGCCCGCGCTGAAGTGGCGCAACCGTCCCGTGGTCGGCGCGAAGTGGCTGTTCGGGCGGACCGGCCCCGGAGCCACCAACCACTTCGAGGGCGGCGGCTTTGCCCGCAGCAACGACGATGTCGTCTACCCGAACCTGATGTTCCACTTCCTGCCCATCGCGATCCGCTACGACGGCTCGCAGCCCGCGGGCGGGCACGGGTACCAGGTGCACATCGGCCCGATGTACTCGGACTCCCGCGGCACCTGCAAGATCGTCTCGACCGATCCGGCGGTGCACCCGGCGCTGCGGTTCAACTACCTGTCCACACCGACCGACCAGCGGGAGTGGGTGGAGGCGATCGGTATCGCCAGGAAGATCCTGACCCAGCCGGCCTTCGACGACTTCAACGCGGGCGAGGTGTCACCCGGGCCCTCGGTGCAGACCGACGAGGAGATCCTGGCCTGGGTGGCCAGGGACGCCGAGACCGCGCTGCACCCGTCCTGCACGGCCAGGATGGGTACCGGGCCGATGGCGGTGACCGATCCGGCGAGCATGCGGGTGCACGGACTGCAGAGTCTGCGGGTCGTCGACGCCTCGGTAATGCCCTACGTCACCAACGGCAACATCTACGCGCCGGTGATGATGACCGCCGAAAAGGCGGCCGACCTGATTCTGGGCAATACGCCGCTGCCACCCGAGCCGGTCGCGTTCTTCCGCCGGGACCGCGATCCGGTACGGACCAGCGAGAACCAGGCCCGTTCGGATGGCTAAATGGCCGGCCCCACAACGTGGGATTATTCTGGCGAAAACTAGACAGACCGGCTATCCGTCACCATGATCGAACTGGCACGGGGCAAGACGAGGAGCGACCTGGGATGACCACACCGAACGGGCCTGGCTTCGGGGACGGCGCCGCAGCCGACCCGCTGCCCGAGGCAACCACACTGGCGCGGGGCGCGGCCGAGGCGGGCCACCAGCTCAAGATCCTCGGCGGCCTCGGGGTCCGGGTGCTGTGTCCCGACTTCCCGCCCCGGCTGCGCGCCGGGCAGGATATCGACCTGGCCTGCCTGGGCAAGAGCCGGCGCAAGGTCGCCGACTACCTGGAGGGCGCGGGCTGCGAGCCGGACCGCAGGTTCAACAACCTGAACGGGGACCGGCAGATGTACTTCAACGCCCCGTCCGGGCGGCCGGTCGACGTCATGGTGGACCGGCTGTCGATGTGCCACACGCTGGACTTCAAGTCCTCGTTCGGTTCCTCCTCGATCACCCTCGACCCCGCTGACCTGCTGCTGTCCAAGCTGCAGATCGTCGAGCTCAACGCCAAGGACGCGCACGACATCTTCCACCTGCTGTCCGGCCTGCGGGTGGGCCGGGACTCCGCCCGCCCGTCCATCGACCCGGACCGGTTCGGGGCGGTCATCGCCGCCGACTGGGGCTGGTGGCGGACGGTGACGCGCAACCTGGGCAAGCTGCCCGACCTGCTCTCGTCCCAGCCCGGCCTGACCCCGCCGTACCCGAGGTTCGACGCCCTGACCCAGGCCAAGCAGTTGCTCCAGGTCGCGGAGACGGTACCGAAGGGCCTGAAGTGGAAGACCAGGGCCAGGGTCGGCGACCGGGTCCGCTGGTACGAACTACCCGAAGAAGTGGATCACTGATCTCTCGTCCCGTGGATGAGTGAATGTTTAAGAAAGGCACTTGAGGCCGCGATGAAAGTCTTCTTCGCCACGGACATCCATGGCTCCGAGATCTGCTGGCGGAAATTCCTCAACGCCGCTGCCTTCTATAAGGCCGACATGGTGATACTCGGCGGCGACGTGACCGGTAAGGTCCTCGTGCCGATCCTGGCGATGCCCGGCTACTGGGAAGTGTCGTTCGGCGGCCAGCGGCTGCGGCTGGAGACCAAGACCGAACTCGACGAGATCCAGCGCAAGATCCGCGACCGTGGCTCCTACCCATCGGTGATGGCCCCCGAGGAACTCGACGCGCTGAGCGAGGAGGACGGCTCGGTCGACCGCCGGTTCACCCTCGAGATGACCCGCGGCCTGGACCGGTGGCTGGACATGGCCGACGGCAAGCTGCGCGGCGGCGACATCCCGTGCATCCTCAACGGCGGGAACGACGACATCTGGGAGATCGACGACATCATCGAGCAGTCCCCCTGCGTCAGCTTCGCCGAGAGCAAGGTGCTCGACATCGGCGGCTTCTACCTGGCCTCGATGGGCTGGACCAACCCGACGCCGTGGAATACCTTCCGCGAGGCGCCCGAGGATGTGCTGGCCACCAAGATCGACGCGGTCGTGTCGCAGATCCCGGACATGGGCCGGGCGGTGTTCAACTTCCACGCGCCGCCCTACGGCACCGGCCTGGACGAGGCCCCCGCCCTGGACGAGAACCTGCGGCCGACACACGGCGGCGCGGTCATGAAGCCGGTCGGCTCCAAGGCGGTCAGGGATGCCATCCTCAAGTACGAGCCGATGCTTTCCGTGCACGGGCATATCCACGAGAGCAAGGGGGTCAAGAAGCTCGGCCGGACCCTGTCCATGAACCCCGGGAGTTCCTACACCGACGGCGTGCTGCAGGGTGCGGTGCTCGACCTGAACGAGAAGAAGGGGAAAGTTACCAGATACATACTCGTGAACGGCTGAGGCATCCCGGCCGGCTCTCACTAGCTGAGACTTGAGCTGGCTAGCCATTGGAATAGCAGAGCGTAAGGCCTCAACTTCGTAAACGGCAGTGCCGGAAAGCACCAAGGGCCTATATTGACGCCTGATGAACACCGACAAACCAGATGTAGCCTTCTAATCTCGCCTAAACGGGCATTATTGGACAAATCAGGATAACCGGAGGAATACATATGACGGCAGGAGCACTGGGGGAAGAGAGACCCACCCTCTTCCTCCGCAAGGCGACCGGCCTGGTCCGCGGCTGGTCCGTCCGGGACTCGCTGATCTACGCGTGCCTGGCGACCAACTTCGTGACGCTCGGCATCTACGAGTTCACCTTCGCCGGGCCGGCGTTCCCGCAGGGCCAGTTCATAACGGCGGTGATCATCGGGGGAATCTGGGTTACGTTCCTGGTGATCGCCTATTCCGGGCTCGTCGTCACGATCCCCCGGGCCGGCGGCGATTACGTCTGGCAGACCAGGATCCTGGGCAGCGGCATCGGCTTCGTGATGGCCGCGACCGGCTGGTGGTTCATTCTCTGGCTGTGGGCGCCGATCTACGGCAACATCTTGGCGGTCCAGCTGTTCGAGCCGCTGTGGGCGACGCTCAAGTGGACCTGGCCTGGCGGCGGCTACGCGTGGTTCGGCACGCACAACGGGATCTTCGTCGTGACCTTGATCACGATCGCGCTGGCCGGCCTCCTGGTCTCCATCGGCATGGCTGGTTACGCCAAGGTCCAGCGCTGGTGCTTCATCGGCGGCGTGATCGGCTTCGCCGTCGTGGTGATCCTGCTGCTGATCAACTCACACGCCGACTTCGTCGCCGCGTTCAACCGGGAAGGGCAGAACCTGTTCGGCGTCAAGAACGCCTACACGGCCACCAACGCGGCGGCCGTCAAGGCCGGCTACACCACATCGCCGATCGGCTTCGGCCCGCTCGGGCCGACGATGCTGCTCATCCCGGCGTTCATGTTCTTCCTGCTGTGGCCGAACTGGGGCACCACCCTGTACGGAGAGGTCCGCGGCGCGAGCGACTTCAAACGGGTGTTCGCCGGCATGTTCTTCGGTCTGTGGCTCACGGTCGCCTTCACGGTCATCTTCCTGCTGCTGATGGCCAAGACCGTCGGCTGGGGCTTCTATCAGAACCTCAACTCGCTGGGCTACAACGTCACTCCGCAGTTCGGTATCTGGCCGTACCCGTTCATGTTCGCGGGCTGGCTGGTGCACAACACCGCCTTCCAGGTGGTGCTGATCCTGGTGCTCAGCCTGTGGTTCTTCGGCTGGGTGGGAACCCTGTTCCTGTCCTCGACCCGGGTCATCTTCGCGGCCGCGTTCGACCGCGTACTCCCCGACCGGGCGGCTGAGGTCTCGGAGCGGCGCAGGGTGCCGGTCTATTCGCTGCTGCTGATGCTGCTGCCCGCGGTCGGGCTGTCGGCGCTGTACGCCTACAACACCGATTTCCACACCTATACGCTGGACGCCACGCTGGTCATCGCGGTGACGTACCTGTTCAGCGCGATCGCGGTGGTCATCCTGCCGCTGCGCAAGCCGGAGCTTTGGTTCGCCTCGCCGGCCAGCAAGGTGAAGTTGTTCGGCGTGCCCATCGTGCCGGTGGCCGGGGTAATCACGATCGCGCTGCTCGTGTACTGCCTCATCGAGTGGCTGTCGAACGACCTGTATTTCGTGAACAATGCGTCCTCCCTCGTCTACATGGCCGCGAACTACGCGCTCGCCATCGTCATCTTCGTGGGGGCCCGCATCATCCGTAACCGCCAGGGCATCGACCTGTCCCTGATCAACAAGGAGATCCCGGTCGAGTAGCCGCCCGGGTTCCATGATCGCGAAGACTTTGCTACTTCCTGGAGTAGCAAAGTCTTCGCGATCATCGTTTTTGGAGGCACAGTGAGCGAAACGGGAGACGCTGGCCAGGCGGCGGGGCGGACATTCCTGGTCACCGGGGCCAACACCGGGATCGGGCGGGCCACCGCGGCCGGGCTGGCCCGGCAGGGCGGGCGCGTCTTCGTCGCGTCCAGGTCACGGGAAAAGGGCGAGGAGGCGGTGGCCGGGATCAAGGCCTCGACCGGAAACGACGCGGTCTGGTACCTGCCGCTCGACCTGGCCGACCTGGACTCGGTGCGGGCCTGCGCTTCGGCCTTCCTGGCCCGGGGCGAGCCGCTGCACGGGCTGGTGAACAACGCCGGCGTGGTGCGGGCCCGCGGGCTGACCAAGCAGGGTTTCGAGCTGATGTTCGGAGTCAACCACCTCGGCCATTTCGTGCTGACGAACGCCCTGCTCGACTGCCTGACCGCCAGCGCGCCGGCCCGGGTGGTGACGGTGTCCAGCGACTCCCACTACGCGGCGCGCGGGATCGACTTCGAGGCGCTGCGCCGGCCGGAGCGCGGCGTTTCCGGCATGCACGGGTACGGGGTCTCCAAGCTGTGCAACGTGCTGTTCAGCCAGGAACTCGCCCGCCGGACGGCGGGTTCCGGGGTCACCACCTACGCGCTGCACCCGGGCGTGGTGGCCTCCGACATCTGGCGGCGGGTGCCGTGGCCGATCCGCCCGCTGATGACGCGGCGCATGCTCACCGTGGATCAGGGCGCCGCCACGTCGCTGTACTGCGCGACCTCACCGGACGTGGCACAGGACAGCGGCAAGTTCTACGAGAAGTGCGCCGAACGCGCCCCCAGCAAGGTCGCCACCCCCGAACTGGCCGCGGAGCTGTGGAAGCGCAGCGAGGAGTGGGCAGCCGCGTCATAGGGGCGGCATGATCGTCACCAGTAGCGGGCAATAATCCCGCGTAACGGCGACGATCAGGGAAGCTGGGGGCATGGATCTGCCTGTGAACCCGCCGGTGGCGCCGATGCTGGCCAAGCCGGTGGACGCGATGCCGGACGGGGACTACATATTCGAGCCGAAGTGGGACGGCTTCCGGTCGATCGTGTTCCGCGATGGCGACGAGGTCGAGATCGGCAGCCGGAACGAGCGGCCGATGACCCGCTACTTTCCCGAGCTGGTAGCCGCGGTCAAGGCCGAACTCCCGGAACGATGCGTCATCGACGGGGAGATCGTGATCCCCGACGGCGAGGGCAGGCGGCTGGACTTCGAGGCGCTGCAACTGCGGATCCACCCCGCGGCCAGCCGGGTCGAGCTGCTGGCGACCCAGACGCCGGGGCACTTCATGGCGTTCGACCTGCTCGCCCTGGGCGATACCGACTACATGGAGCGGCCGTTCGCCGAGCGCCGGGCCGCGCTCGAGGGCGCCCTGGCCGGCGCGGGCACATCCATCCACCTAACCCAGGCGACCACCGACCGGGATGTGGCCACCGGCTGGTTCAGCCAGTTCGAGGGGGCCGGCCTGGACGGGCTGATCGCCAAGCCCGCGATGGGCATCTACGAGCCGGACAAGCGGGTGATGAAGAAGATCAAGCACGAGCGCACCGCGGACTGCGTGGTGGCCGGCTACCGGGTGCACAAGAGCGGGGAGGACCGGATCGGGTCCCTGCTGCTCGGCCTGTACCGCGACGACGGCAAGCTGGCCAGCGTCGGCGTGATCGGCGCGTTCGGTATGGAGAAGCGGATCGAGCTGTTCACCGAGATGCAGCCGCTGGTCACCACGTTCGACCAGCACCCGTGGAACTGGGCCGAGCACCAGCCCGCCCAGCGCACGCCGCGGGCAGCCATGTTCAGCCGGTGGAACGCGAACAAGGACCTGTCGTTCATCCCGCTGCGGCCGGAGCGCGTGGTCGAGGTCCGCTACGACCATATGGAGGGCCCCCGGTTCCGGCACACCGCGCAGTTCGTCCGGTGGCGGCCGGACCGCGAGCCGCGCTCGTGTACCTACGCCCAGCTGGAGGAGCCGGTCAGCTTCAACCTCGCCGAGATCCTGGGAGGCCGGCGTGGCTGAACGCAAGATGGTGCTGGAACTCGCGGGGCACGAGGTCGCGGTCAGCAATCCGGGCAAGGTCTATTTTCCGCGGGCCGGGGTGACCAAGCTGGACATGGTGCGCTACTACCTGGCGGTGGCGCCGGGAGCGCTGGGCGGCGTGCGCGGCCGGCCGATGGCGCTGAAGCGCTTCGTCAACGGCGCCGAGTCCGAGCCGTTCTTCCAGAAGCGGGCGCCGGAGAAGCGGCCCGATTTCGTGCAGACCGTCGAGCTCAGCTTCCCCTCCGGGCGCACCGCGGACGAGGTGGTCGTCACCGACGAGGCCGCGCTGGCCTGGGTGATCAACCTCGGCTGCATCGACCTCAACCCGCACCCGGTGCGCGCCGCCGACCTGGACCACCCGGACGAGCTCCGGGTCGACCTCGACCCGGTGCCCGGGGTGCAATGGCCGCAGATCAGGGACGTGGCCATGGTGGCCGCCGATGTGCTGGGCGACTTCGGGCTGACCGGCTGGCCGAAGACCTCCGGGTCGCGCGGCATGCACATCTACGCGCGGATCGAGCCGAACTGGGGGTTCGGCGAGGTGCGGCGCGCGGCGGTCGCGGTGGCGCGGGAGATCGAGCGGCGCGCCCCCGAGATAGCCACCTCCAAGTGGTGGAAGGAGGAGCGGCACGGCGTCTTCGTGGACTACAACCAGAACGCCAAGGACCGGACGGTCGCATCCGCCTACTCGCTGCGCCCGGTGCCGGACGTCCGGGTTTCGACGCCGCTGACCTGGGATGAGGTGCCGTCGTGCGATCCGGCGGAGTACACCATCGGCACCGTCCCTGAGCGGTTCGCCCGGATCGGCGACCCGTGGGCGGAGATGGACGAGGCGGCCGGGTCGCTGGCCGGGCTGCTCGAGCTGGCGGCCAGGGACGAGGCGGCCGGGCTGCCCGACGCGCCGTGGCCGCCGCACTACGAGAAGCAGACCGGCGAGGCGCCCCGGGTCCAGCCGTCCAAGCGCAGGAGCGGGTCCTCGAGCGGGGGATCCGGGTCCGGCAGGCGGCAGAGCACGATGCCGCTGATCGAGATCGCCCGCGCGCAGACCAAGGACGAGGCGATGGCGGGCCTGGAGCGCTGGAAGGCCAGGCACCCCGGGGTATGGCCGCGGCTCGAGCCGGCCGACGTGCTGGTCGACGCGATGCGCGGGCGCAGCTCGGTCTGGTACCGGATCCGGCTCAACCTGCGGCACGTCCCGGAGGCCGAACGGCCGCCGCAGGAACCGCTCGAGGTCGACTACAACCCGTGGGCCGGGTTCCAGTCGTAGCCCGGCGCGGGGGCACGCGCCAGGACCGTTCGGGATAATCAATCGACGTCCACCCAGTTCAGGGTGCGCTGGACCGCCTTTCGCCAGCCGGCGTACCCGCCCTCGCGGCGCTCCGCGGACCACGACGGCACCCAGCGCCTGGACTCGTGCCAGTTGGCGCGCAGCTCGGCCGCGTCCCGCCAGAACCCGGTGGCCAGCCCGGCCGCGTACGCGGCGCCGAGCGCGGTGGTCTCGGCCACTACCGGGCGGCTCACCGGGACGCCGAGGATGTCGGCCTGGAGCTGCATGGCCAGCTCGTTGGCTGTCACGCCGCCGTCCACCTTGAGCACCTCCAGCCGGACGCCCGAGTCCTGCTCCATCGCCTCGGCCACGTCCCTGGTCTGGTAGGCGATGGCCTCCAGGGTGGCGCGGGCCAGGTGCGCGCGGGTGTGGAAGCGGGACAGGCCGACGATCGCGCCACGCGCGTCAGCCCGCCAGTACGGCGCGAACAACCCGGAGAAGGCCGGCACGAAGTAGACGCCGTCGGTGTCGGTGACCGAGGCGGCAAGCGTCTCGCTCTCCGCCGCGTCGCTGATGACGCCGAGCTGGTCGCGCAGCCACTGCACGGCCGAACCGGTCACCGCGATCGACCCCTCGAGCGCGTAGACGGCCGGCTCGGCGCCGAACTTGAAGCACACCGTGGTGAGCAGCCCGGAGCCGGACCTGACGATCTCGGTACCGGTGTTCAGCAGCAGGAAGTTACCGGTGCCGTAGGTGTTCTTGGCCTCGCCCGGGGCCAGGCAGACCTGGCCGACGGTGGCCGCCTGCTGGTCGCCCAGGGCCCCGGTGATAGGCAGATGGGCGCCGAACGGGCCGTCGTGTGCTGTCAGCCCGTAGGGTTCGGGGGCCGAGGACGGCACGATCCGCGGCAGCATCGGACGCGGCACGGTGAAGAAACCGAGCAGCTCGTCGTCCCAGTCCAGGGTCTGCAGGTCCATCAGCATGGTGCGGCTGGCGTTGGTGACGTCGGTCACGTGCACGCCGCCGCGGGCGCCGCCGGTGAGATTCCAGAGCAGCCAGGTGTCGACGGTGCCGAAGATGGCCTCGCCGCGTTCGGCGTCGGCGCGCAGCCCGTCGACGTGGTCGAGCAGCCACTGCAGCTTGCCGCCGGAGAAGTAGGTGGCCGGGGGCAGGCCGGCCTTGTGCCTGATCACGTCGCCCCGGCCGTCCCGGTCCAGGGCCGCGGCGATCCGGTCGGTCCTGGTGTCCTGCCACACGATCGCGTGGCCGTACGGCCGTCCGGTGCGCCGGTTCCACACCAGCGTGGTCTCCCGCTGGTTGGTCAGGCCCAGGGCGGCCAGGTCGGCGGTGCGCAGGTTCGCGGTGGCTAGCGCCTGCTCGATGACGGCGCGGGTGCGCTCCCAGATCTCGGCGGGGTCGTGTTCCACCCAGCCGGGCCGGGGCAGGATCTGCTGGTGCTCCAGCTGGTGCCGGGCCACTTCGGCGCCCGAATGGTCGAAGACCATGAACCGGGTGCTCGTGGTGCCCTGGTCGATGGCCCCGATGAAATCGGACACTCAATCTCCCTTTGCTGGCGGTTCACCGGAATGTCACGGCTGGTGGGTAGGTTGACGATGTACATACTCTAGAACTGCGGCCAAAGCGAAATCTGGGGGATGGGTGATGGCGAGTAACGGTGCTCTCGACGCCCGCGACCGTGGCGCGATGCTCAGCAGGATGGCGACCGAGCGGTTCGACGTGCTGGTCATCGGCGGCGGCGTGACCGGCGCCGGCACGGCCCTGGACGCGGCGTCCCGTGGCCTGCGGGTGGCCCTGGTGGAAGCGCGGGACCTGGCCTCGGGCACCTCGAGCCGGTCGAGCAAGCTCATTCACGGCGGCCTGCGCTACCTGGAGCAGTTCGACTTCAAGCTGGTCTACGAGGCGCTGCGGGAACGCGACCTGCTCGTGTCCAAGCTCGCCCCGCACCTGGTCAAGCCGGTCTCGTTCCTGTACCCGCTGTACAAGAAGGTGGTCGAGCGGCCGTACGTGGGGGCGGGCCTGGTGCTGTACGACTCGATGGAGGGCACGCGGCGGCCGGTGCCGCGGCACCGGCACCTGTCCGCGCGCGGCGCGCTGAAGCGCGCCCCCGCGCTGTCGCCGGACCGGCTCGCCGGGGCCATGCTGTACTACGACGCGCAGGTCGACGACGCGCGGCACACGCTGACCGTGGCCCGCACCGCGGCAGCGCACAGCGCGGTGATCGGGACGCGGCTGGCCGCGGTCGGGCTGCTGCGTTCGGCGGACGGGGAGCGGATCACCGGTGCCCGGGTGCGCGACGAAGAGTCCGGGCGGGTTTTCGAGGTATCCGCCGAGGCCGTGGTGATCTGCGCCGGGGTGTGGACCGACCTGGTGCACGAGCTGGCCGGGGTGCAGGCCGGCTACCGGGTCAGGATGTCCAAGGGGGTGCACATCGTGGTGCCGCGTTCGGCGGTGGACGCGGACACCGGGATGATCCTGCGCACCGAGAAGAGCGTGCTGTTCTTCATCCCGTGGGGGGAGCACTGGATCGTCGGCACCACCGACACCGACTTCGCCGGCGACCGGGCCGAACCCGTCGCGACCGAGGAGGACATCGAGTACATCCTGGCCGCCGCCAACAGGGTGCTGGCCCGCCCGCTGATCCGCGCCGACGTGGTCGCGGTGTACGCCGGGCTGCGTCCGCTGGTCGATCCTCAGCCGGGGAACGGGGCCAAGCCGAACGGGGCCAAGCCGAACGGGGGCAAGCCGAACGGGGGCAAGCCGACCACCAAGCTGTCCCGCGAGCACGTGGTCGACACGCCGGTTCCCGGCCTGGCCAGCATCGCGGGCGGCAAGTTCACCACCTACCGGCTGATGGCCAGGGATGTGGTGGACGCCGCCGTGGCGGACTTCGACCGCGAGGTGCCCGGCTCGGTTACCGACCAGGTGCCGCTGCTCGGCGCGGACGGGCTGGCCGCGGTGCAGCCCGCGGTGGGGCGGCTGGCCGAGGACTACGGAGTACCCCGGGCGGCGGTGGAGCACCTGCTCGGGCGGTACGGCACGCTGGCGGCGGAGGTGCTCGAGCTGGTTAAGGAAGATGCCGCGCTGGGCCGGCCGCTGGCCCCGGGGCATCCGTACCTGCGCGCGGAGGTCGCCTACGCGGTCAGTCACGAGGGCGCGCTGCACCTAGAGGACGTGCTGATGCGGCGGACCCGGCTGTTCATCGAGGCAGCCGACTCGGGCGCGGCGGCGGCCGAGGTGGCGGTGATCATGGGGCGGCTGCTGGGCTGGTCCCGGCGGCGGCGCGCGGCCGAGACGCGCCGGTACCTCGACCTGGTCGAGGCCGGGCGGACGCGGCCCGCGGTGGATTCGGTCCCGGCGCCCGGCCTGGCCCTCGCCGCGGCGAGATGAACCAGCAGGGCGCTCGCCGGCTACTGACGTTCCGGCTGGACCAGGAGCAACGACAGCGGCTCCGGGCCCGCCTGGCGCGCGAGGGCCGGACGATGTCCGAGGTCGTGACGCACGGGCTACGCCAGTATGTCGCGGCGGTGCTGGCCCGGGGGGACTCTGTTTCCCCCGGGGGGCGACCCCCCGGTGACCCCCCGGACGGGGGGGCTGTCCGCCCCCCCGTACCCCCCCGACCCCGGCCCGTGCTACCGGAGCGGATAGCCGCGCGGCTGCGGGAGCTGCGCTCGTCCGGGCGCAGCGAGCTGCTGTCCGGGACGCTAGCCGCGCTGAACGAGGCCGGCTGGCCGCTGCGCTCGCTGGGTGAGGCCCTCGGCATCAGCCGCCAGGCGGTGCAGGCCCGGGTCCGCCGCCGGGTCAAGGCCGGCCTGCGCGACCCCGGGGTGCCCTGCGAGCCGCCGCCGCCGTTCCCGCAGCGACGGGTGGCCAGCCCGGCCGGCCTGCGCCCGCACCTGACGATCAAGATCGACCAGACGCTGCGGGTGTCGGCGCACCGGGCCGCGGCCGACGAGGGCAGCTCGCTCACCCAGGTGGTGGAGGCGATCCTGGATCGCTACCTCAGGCACGGCATGGCGGACGGGGATCAGACGCCGCGGGAGGGCGCCGGGATCGCGGATTAGCCCGTCGGCTAGCGTCATAGCTGAGTCCTGGGCGCCGGAGGGCGGCTATTCGCGGCGCAGGACGAGGATCATCCGCCACGCGTCGGCCGCGTCGACCGGCACGTCGCCGTCGAAGTCGCCGTAGCTGGCCGCGACGGTGAAGCCGCCGGCCAGCCTGATGGCCGCGGTCAGCTCGGTCGCGGTCCAGAAGCGGTTCGGCACGACGTCGGTGACGGTCCGCACCGGGCCGCCGCGCTTGTGGTAGGTGACGCTGACGTGTTCCCTGGTGACCTGCGTGACCGGGTCGATCTGATCCTGCGCGCCCCAGCGCACGCTGACCGTGCCGTCGCCGGTCTCGCTGCTCCATTCGCTGCTGGTCCGGCGCTCAGCGCCGAAGAAGTCCGCGGGATGCGCGAGCTCCATGATGTACAGGCCGTTCTGGTCCAGGTGGCGCCCGACCTCGGTCAGGTGGCGCAGCATGTCGTCCAGCGTCAGCAGGTGGCACAGCGAGTTGAGCATGGTGATGGCCAGGTCGAAGGGGCCGGGGAGGCTGAAGTCCCGCATGTCGGCCTGGACCACGGTGAGCGGGATCCCGGCCGTCGTCGCCAGGTCACGGGCCCGGGCGCACATCGCCGGGTTGAGGTCGAGCGCGGTGGCCTGCAGACCGCGCCGCGCCAGGTCGCGGGCGTGCTCGGCCGGACCCGCGGCGAGCTCGAGAACCGACCGGGGCGGTTCGTGGTGCTTGCCCGACCACCGCAGCAAGGCGTCCACCTCGGCCGGGACGTCGCGGTAGGCGCACGCGGCCTCGTAGTACTCGGGCTCGTCATAGATACCAGGCACCCGACCATGATGCCGGATGCCCGGGGGCCGAGGGGGTCTGGGGGGAAAGGCTTCCCCCCAGGAGCGGGGGGCTCCGGGGTGTCGTCCCCCCGGACCGACACTGCCTGCGTCCACCAGTCGGAACTGCGCAGCTAGAGACGGTGCAAATTAACCTGCACTAGCCTCATGGATCGCCCTGCGGCAGACTGTGCGCATGATGTCTGAGAGCCAGGCGCTGGAAACCCTCTCGCGGGAGGATCCGGAAGCGGCCGGCGACGCGCGGGCCGCCCTGGCCTGGCTGACCGGAGACGAGGGCCTGGAGACTATCTCACTGCTGCGCCTGCAGGAATTCCTCTGGTACGCGCTCCCGGTGAAGTGGCCGATGTCCACCCCGGGCCGTGTCGGCGTGGCCAAGGCGCTGGGCCGCCTGTTCCTGCTGGCGGGTTTGGACCGGTACGCCGGGGTGTGCTCCTCGGCGGGCACCGAGAAGATCATCAACGCCTACGCGGACGGGCACGAGGAAGGGATCGCCGCGTACACCGAGGCTATCGAGGAGTCGAACGCGGCCCCGCCGGACACCGAACTGCTTGCCTGGGGTTCGGTCATGGGATCGCAGGAGCGCGCTGCCTACGACGCCTGCGCGGCCGCCCTTGAGCTCGCCTTCGCCTCCGGCGAGCTGGGCGTGGGTGCCCGCGGCTGGCGGACCAAGCGCCTGGACATCGTCAACCGCTGGCTGACCGGAGAGTCCTTCCTCGGGGGGACGACCCCCCCAGACCCCCCCGCGACTGGGGGGATGTCATCCCCCCAGACCCCCCTGACCCCCTTGGACGGCTCGCCGGGGACCGATACCTGGCTGGGCCGGATCAGCGCGGAGCGGATCGACGCCTGGGCACACGGCCGGCCGGGCGAGCGGTCGCGGCTGGCCCGCGGCCTCATACCGCGCCTGCTCGAGCCACCCGCGGTCCCCGAGGACCCGCTACCCACGCTGCGCTGGCTGCTCGGCCGCGCCGGGGAGGGCCTGCGCCTCACCGCCCGGCACTACATCGCTCCCGCCCTGGTCAGCGAGGCGGTCGAGGAGTTCGGCTGGCGCGACCAGCTCGTCGGCACGCTCCGCCAGGAACTCGACGTATTCCCGCTGCACACGCTGCGCGGCATGGCCCAGAGCGAGATGGGAGCCATCCGGCGCAGAAGCACCAGCCTGGTGCTCACCAAGACGGGCAAGCTCATGACGGCCGATCCTGCCGCCCGCTGGCATATCGGCACCGCGGCGCTGATCGGCCCGGACGACGGCCCGCAGCCGGATTTCTCGGTCGCGGTCCGCGAGGCCGCGCTGATGGTGCTCCTGACCAGCGGGCCGACCGGGTACGACGAGCTGACCAAGCAGCTGACCGACTTGCACGGCGTGGAGGGCTGGGCGGCCGCCGGCGGCGCGGGCGCCGGCCGGGCCGGCACCGGGCGTCATGGTACCGGGCTGCACAGCACCGGGCTGGCCAGCGCCGTCCGTACCGAGCTCTACGCGCTGCGGCACCGGCTGTGGGCGCTGCACCTGCTCGGCACCGAGCGCAGCTTCAGCGCACCGCTGTCGCTGACCGAGACCGGGGTCGCCGCGGCGCTGTCCGCGCTGCTGGCCCGGGCCCTGCGCCCGCGGCACCACCTGGGCCTCGGATAACTCAGTATTTCCAGGTCAGCGGGAAGTACCCCGTGTAGTTCTCGGCCAGCGTGGTGGCGGCCGCGCGGGAAGAGATGACGTACCGCAGCTGGGCGAGCTGCAGCTCGGCCCCGAACTGGTCCGATTGCGGGTCCACGTGCAGCATGGACGTCATCCACCAGGAGAAGTGGGTGGCTCGCCAGACCCGGGTCAGGCTCGTGTCCGAGTACGCGTCGGCCGGACCCGCATCGCCGTCCTCGAGCAGGCTGGACAGCGCCTTAGCCAGGGCGGTCACGTCGGCGAGAGCCAGGTTAAGGCCCTTGGCCCCGGTCGGCGGCACGATGTGCGCCGCGTCGCCGGCCAGGAACAGCCGCCGGTAGCGCATGGGCGAGGCCACGAAGCTGCGCATCGGCGAGATGGCCTTCTCGCTGATGTGGCCCTCCTTCAGCTCCCACCCCGGCACCTCCAGCCGGTGCTTGAGCTCGGCCCAGATCCGGTCGTCGGACCACTGCTCGATGTCCTCGTCGGCCGGGACCTGCAGGTAGAGCCGGCTGACCTGGGGCGTGCGCATGGTGTGCAGGGCGAAGCCGTCCTCGTGCCGGCAGTAGATGAGCTCGTCCGTGGACGGCGGTACGCTGGCCAGGATGCCGAGCCAGGAGTACGGGTACTCGCGCTCGGCCACCCGGATCCGGCCGGGCGGCATGGAATCGCGGCAGATGCCGTGGAACCCGTCACACCCGGCGATGGCATCGCAGGCGATTTCATGACGGCTGCCCCCGGCGTCGGTGAAGCGGAGGACCGGCCGTTCGGTATCTAGCTCTCCGACCTCAGTGTCGGAGACCTCGAACTCGATCATGGCCCCGGCCGCGAGCCGGGTCCGGATCAGGTCCTTGACGATCTCGGTCTGGGCGTAGATCGTCACCCAGCGGCCGCCGGTCAGGTCGCGAAAGTCGAGGTGGTGCCGGCCGCCCTCGAACTGCAGGTAGATACCGCCGTGTTCGAGGCCCTCGGCGTCCATCCGGTCGCCCAGGCCGACCGTGCGGAGCAGTTCGACCGTGCCCGCCTCGAGCAGGCCGGCCCGCTGCCGCGCCTCGCAGTAGGCCCGGCTGCGGTTCTCCACCACGATGCAGTCGATGCCGCGCAGGGCCAGCAGGTGGGAAAGCAGCAGGCCGGCCGGGCCGGCCCCGACGATTCCGACTTGAGTGCGTGAGGTAACGGTCATCTCGAAGCCAGTGGACCTGTCTAGAAGGGATAGGGCGCGATGTCACCGCGGACGGTCACCCAGCGCGTATCGGTGAACGCATCCAGGTTAGCGGCCCCGCCGAACCTGGCGCCGGTGCCGGTCCCGAGCTCTCCGCCGACCCAGCCGCCGGAGTAGATCTTGCCGCGCCAAACCGACTCGTCCATGAGTGCCATGACCGCTCCTCGGATTCACCTGTACGTAAAACGCACGATAGTTCAGATAGCGAACGGGTGGTGCCGGGTCTATGATGTCATCGACCGAGCCAGGAGGCCCTCCTTGACTGACAACCAGGAACAAAGTCATGACGGGGACTTCGTCCAGTCACTCGAGCGCGGCCTGTCGGTGATCCGTGCCTTCGACGCCGAGCACCCGAAGCTGACGCTCAGCGAGGTAGCCACGAGCACCGGCCTGAGCCGGGCCGCGGCCCGCAGGTTCCTGCGCACCCTGGTCCAGCTCGGATACATGCGCAGCGACGGGAGCAGGTTCGCGCTGCGGCCTAAGATCCTCGAACTCGGCTACGCGTACCTGTCCAGCCTGACCCTGCCCGAGGTGGCCATGCCGCACCTGGAGCAGCTGGTCGAGCAGGTGCACGAGTCCTCGTCGGTGTGCGAGCTCGACGGCAACGAGGTCATCTACATCGCCCGGGTCCCGACCAGGCGGATCATGACCGTGACGATCAGCGTCGGGACCAGGTTCCCGGCCTACGCGACCTCGATGGGCCGGGTACTGCTGGCCGCGCAGTCCGAGGAGCGGCTCGACGACTACCTGGAATCGGCCAGCCTGCGCGGCCTGACCGGGCACACTATCACCAGCGCGACCGCGCTGCGGCGCGAGCTGCGCAAGATCCGCAGCCAGGGCTGGGCCCTGGTGGACCAGGAACTCGAGGAGGGGCTCCGGTCGATCGCGGCCCCCATCCGCGACGCCGACGGCCAGGTCATCGCGGCCATCAACGTCTCGACCCACGCCGGCCGGCGCACTCTGAACAGCATCGTCGAGGAGCTGCTCCAGCCCCTGCTCGCCACTGCCCGCCGCATCGAGCTGGACCTGGCCCGCTCCCGCGCATCGGTCCGCGCCCGCCCCGACGCCTGACCGGTGCCCCGAACTGCGGGTGCGATCTCCTCTGCGGGTGCGATCTCCTCTGCGGGTGCGATCCCGGCGGTCCGGTCGCCAGTGCCGCTGTGACGGGAGTGGCGGCTGTGCTGACTGGGACTTCGGCAGGAGCGGGCGCATGGGGTGAGGGGGCCCTTGCCCCCATCTATCGGGTGTGGGGGGCCACACACCCCACTGGGCGGCAGGCCTGCGGGTACGGCTGTGAAAGGGGATGCTGGCGGTTTCTGCGAGTGAGCGCCTAACCGGCACGGGCGGTGCGGCGGGTGGTGCCGAGGGGGCTTGATGGGGGCCTCGATGAGGGCGGGCGGTGGCCACGGGAGGACGCGCCTGCCACACTAGCTGTCTATGCGTACGCTCGTCGTCGATCACCCCCTGGTCACCCATAAGCTCACCGCGCTTCGCGACGCCGCCAGCGATACCGCGACGTTCCGCAGCCTGACGGCCGAACTGGTGACCTTGCTCGCCTACGAGGCGACGCGTGAGATGCGGGTGCAGCCAGTGTCGGTCACCACCCCGGTGGGCATGGCCAGCGGCGTCAAGCTGGCCGGGCCGGTGCCGCTGATCGTGCCCGTGCTGCGGGCCGGAATCGGCATGCTGGAGGGGATGACCCGGCTGCTGCCGATGGCCGAAGTTGGCTTCGTGGGGTTGCGCCGGGACGAGGAGTCGCTCGTCGCGTCCACCTACGCGGACCGGCTGCCGACCGACCTGACCGGGCGGGACACGTTCGTGCTCGACCCCATGCTGGCCACGGGCGGCACGCTGGCCACCGTCATCAGCATGCTGGCCAACCGCGGCGCGTCCTCGATCACCGCTATCTGCCTGCTCGCCGCGCCCGAGGGGCTGCGGCACGTGGAGGCGGCCTTCGCCGCCGACGAGGTGCGGGTGGTGACCGCGGCCGTCGACGAGCGGCTCAACGAGAAGGGGTACATCGTGCCCGGCCTCGGGGATGCGGGCGATCGCCTGTTCGGCCAGATCTAGAGGCCGAGACATACAGGGCTCTGTCTTTCGGGCAGGGCACCGGGCTACGAAACGGTTCCCGTAGGCATCACCAGCGCTCTAGACGGGCCCCCCCATGTCCACAGTGGGTGATGGCCTACCGTCGAACCCGGCACCCTGCCAACCACAGCTAATCAGGACGTATCGTCCCGGGGTATCCCCGAGTCCGGGGTTACCTCCGACACGCACGGCGAAGAGAATCCGGCCTAGACTAAATCGATGTCGTGCCAGATATTCGGGACCTTACTATGCCACTGAGCTCGCACGTTAGCACGGCGTCAGGGCAGAAGATGCTGGTCGCCGAGGGCACACGGCTGGTGTTCGGCCGGGGTCCCGGGGTCGACCTGATCGTGGCGGCCGGCCGGGGACTCTCCCGGCGGGCGGGCCTGGTGACCGTGCTGGCGGCCGGCGTCTGGATCGCCAACATCAGCCGCACCCATGCGCTGTACGTCGAGGGTGAGGGCTACCAGGTCAGGCTGCCCCGGATGGAGCATGACGGCGAGCCCGCCAATGGCTGGTTCGTGCACGCGGGCACGGCCCTGGTCGGCTCGCGTGCCATGCTCGACGAGGGCCAGTCGTTGATCGTGACGGTCATCGGCCAGTACGAGGCGCCGGCGGCTGGGGACCGGGCAGGCTACGCCGAGGACACCGAACTGGCCGCGACCGGGCTGAAGGCGGGGAGGATGGCCGCCAATGGCCTGATCGACGAGGGCGAGTGGACCGACGAGGTCTTCGCCGCTGGTCCGGCCGGCCAGGCGGACGTCGAGGGCGGCAGCCGGGGCGGAGCGGTGCTGACCGGGGCGGAGCAGGGGGCCAGGGCCGCGGCCAAAGGGTCCGGGCCGGGCCACGCCCGGCCAAGCCATACTGACCCAGGGCACGCCGGGCCGGGGCCCGGCAGGCCGGGCCATGCGGGGCCGGGTCATGCGGGGTCAGGCCATGCGGGGTCAGGTCATGCGGGTCTGGGTCACGGCGGGTCGAGCCACGCGGGGCCGGACCTTTCAACCGCGCAGCACGGAGCCGGCGAGCCGGACGGGCCCGGCCCGGGGGCCAGGGACGCGGACGGGACGCTGCTGCCGTTCTACCTGGACCCGATGACCAAGCTCTTCCTCGTCGCGCTGATCTGGTGCCGTCCGTGGCTGGACGACCCGAGCGCGACCAGGCCGCTGCCGCGCACGCCGGAGATCGCCCGGGGCGCCCTGGAAGTCACCGGCGCCTACCACGAGCTGGAACGGTTCGACGCCGACCCGGAGTACCGTGACCTGCTCTCGGCCCGGGTGGCCGAGCACATCAAGGTGCTCCGGCGCAAGATCGCCGACCGCGGCCTGGCCGCCGCCGACGTCCGGATCTCGGACGAGGTGGCCGTCCGGATCCTGATCGAACACGGGATCATCACCTCCGCCGACCTGAGCAGGCTGGACGACCCCGCCTGGCGTTCCCGCCAGGAAGACCTGTGGTGGACCCAGGGTTAGACCCCGATCGGTATCACGATGAACGTGGTCGTGGCCTCGCGGCTGCCCGATCCTGTCACCCGGACGTCGAACAGGCCGAGCTGGACCGCGCCGGGGAAGAGCTGTTTGATATCTAGCCGGAAGGTCCCGGCGGACGGCGTTATGCGGACGGTGCGGGTGAACGTCTGGGCCGGCACGATCTGGGGCGGGCTGTTGAAGCTCAGCACGACAGTGACCGGCTTACCCGGCTCGAAGCCGCTGGCCCGGACGATCCACGCGTCGACGGGGGTGCCACGGCTTTGCCGTACCATACACGCGCCGGGGCCGCCGGCGGCCTGGCCCGATGAGCCGCACACGGTCTTCGGCGCCGGGGGTGGCCCGCCGGGCGGCCCGGAATTGGAGGCCGGGGTCGGCGTACTCGAGCTGCTGAGCGCGGAACCGAGGATGACGCCGACCACGACCAGGGCCGCCCCGACGGAGGCCCAGCCGGCCCAGGCCATGTGCGCCCGTAGCCAGCGGCGCCAGCCGGAGTCCTGCTGCCCGCCCGCGGTCCCGGTCCCGGGGCCGGGGCCGGTCCGGCCGGGGCCGGTCCGGCCGTGGGCGGGCTTACGCCGGCGGGCGGGCCGGTAGGAGGCGGGAAGCTCGGTGTAGGAGGCGGAGGTGGCATCCCCGGCGCGCTCGCCGGCCAACTCGCCGAGCGGGCCGATCTGAGGGCTGCGCTGGTACTCGGCGATCAGGGCCATCGCCTTGTCCGGCAGGTAGGAGTGCTCCTCGTCCGGGCCGGCCTGGGCCACGGTGAAGTCGCCGAGCTGGACCAGCATCGCCGAGGAGGTCGGCCGGGCCCGCGGCACCCGGTGCAGGCACGCGGTGATGACCTCGGACAGCTCGCCGGGCAGGCCGGACAGGTCGGGTTCCTCGGTCGCCAGCCGGGCCAGCACGTCCATCACCGAGGCGCCGGAGTACGGCGGGTGCCCGGTGGCCGCGAACAGCAGCGTCGCGCCGAGCGAGTACACGTCGCTGGCCACCGACGCCTCCCGGGTGTCCCGGGCCTGCTCCGGCGCCATGTACGCGGGAGTGCCGACCGCGCCGCGCGCGGTGGTGCGGCCCATCCGCTCGGCCGCCCGGGCCACCCCGAAGTCGATCACCCGCGGCCCGTCCGGCGCGACCAGCACGTTGGACGGCTTCAGGTCCCGGTGCACCAGCCCGGCCCCGTGGATCGAGGCCAGCGCCTCCGCGCACCCGCCGGCCAGCCAGCGCACCGTGGTCACCGGCAGCGGGCCGCACGCCAGCACCAGCCGCGACAGCGACGGCGCCGGCACGTACGCCGTGGCCAGCCAGGGCAGGTCCGCTTCGGGGTCGGCTTCCACCACCGCGGCGGTGAACACCCCGCTCACCTTCCTGGCCGCCGCCACCTCCTGCGCGAACCGGGTCCGGAAACCAGCCTCCTCAGCCAGCTCCACCCGGATCGTCTTGACCGCGACCAGCCGGCCCGCGGCCGAACGTCCCAGGTAGACCTGGCCCATCGACCCGGACCCCAGGCGGCCCAGAACCGCGTACGGCCCGATCCGCTCCGGATCCCACCGGCGCAGTGTTTCCCAGTCGCGGGGCTCACGGCCCGGTTGCGACTCCATCTCGGCCCTCCCTCACCCCCGTTCGCAAGTGTTTGACTTCGAACAGTGGCCAGCTCCCATCATGCCGAACCGTTCCGGCCATGTGCAGCGCCTTCCCGGCGTTTGGTGCAGGTGAGGCGGGAGAGAAAACCATGCCCGTTCGGGATAATTTTTCGCATTTAATCCGACGGCTGGCCCCCGAGCAAGGCGACCGGAACCACCGCGTCGCTGATCGCGCGGGCGGTGGCGAAGCCCGGCTTGATCACCGTGTTGATGAGGCGCAGCCGCTCGTCGAAACCGGCGAACGCGCTCTTCATCGCGTTGACCGTCAGCCATTCGATGTCCGTCCAGCCGTAGCCGAACTCCGTGACCAGCCGGGCGAACTCCGAGCTGAGCGTGACCTGGCTCATCAGCCGGTTGTCGGTGTTCACCGTGACCCGGAACGACAGCTGGCGGAGCAGCCGGATCGGGTGCAGCGCGATCGAGGGGGCCGCGCCGGTCTGCACGTTCGAGGTCGGGGCCATCTCGAGCGGGATCCGGCGGTCGCGGATGTAGGCGGACAGCCGCCCGAGCCGGACGTTGCCCTCCTGGCTGATCTGGATGTCGTCCACGATGCGGACGCCGTGGCCCAGCCGCTCGGTGCCGCACCACTGCACCGCCTCCCAGATGGACGGCAGCCCGAACCCCTCGCCCGCGTGGATGGTGATGTGGAAGTTCTCCCGCTTGATGTACTGGAACGCGTCCAGATGCCGGCTCGGCGGCCAGCCCGCCTCGGCGCCCGCGATGTCGAACCCGACTACGCCCTGGTCCCGGTAGCGTACAGCCAGCTCGGCGATCTCCAGCGACCTGGCCGCCGTCCGCATGGCCGTGAGCAGGGCGTACACCGTGATGCCCCGTCCCTCGCTACCCTGCCGGAAACCGTCGAGCACGGCCTGGACCACCTCGTCCAGGCTGAGCCCGCGCTCGGTGTGCAGCTCGGGCGCGAACCGCACCTCGGCGTACACGATCCCGTCGGCGGCCAGGTCCTCGGCGCATTCGGCGGCGACCCGGCGCAGCGCCTCCGCGGTCTGCATCACCCCGACCGTATGCCGGAAGGCGTCCAGGTAAATCTCCAGGTGACCGCGGTGCGCACCCTCGGTGAGCCGCTGGGTCAGCTCTTCTTCGTTGTCCGCGGGCAGGCCGTGGTAGCCCGTTTCCTGCGCCAGCTCGAGGACTGTCCGCGGCCGCAGGCCGCCGTCCAGGTGGTCGTGCAACAGGACCTTCGGGACGGTCCTGATCTCGGCAAGTGTCGGCATCTGCCTATTCTGCTACGCGGGACCGACTTCTTCGATGACCGGGGAGACTGGCGGGGGCGGCCCCTGGTCGCTGACCGCGGCCGCGCCCTCCAGCGCGGCCAGGGCCGGGCCGAAGCGCTCAGGACCGTCGGCGCGGAGCTCGAGCAGCGGCTGGCCGGCCTGCACCGCCTCTCCCGGTTTGGCCAGGCAGATGATGCCCGCGGACGCGCTGACATCGTCTTCCTTGCGCGCCCGGCCCGCGCCGAGCCGCCAGGCCGCGATGCCGACCTTGAGCGCGTCCAGGCCGGTCAGCCAGCCGGAGGCGGGCGCCGGCAGCACCTGGGTGTACGCCGCCTCGGGCAGCGGGGCGTCCGGGTCGCCGCCCTGCGCGCGGATCATCGCCCGGTAGGCGGCCAGCGCCCGGCCGTCGGCGATGGCCGCCGCGGGATCGCCAGCTGTGCCGCCAGCTGTATCGCCAGCGATGCCGGCCAGCGCGAGCATCTGCCGGGCCAGCGCGAGGGTGACCTCCATCAGGTCGCCGGGGCCGTGGCCCTGCAGCGCCTGGACGGATTCCTCCACCTCGACCGCGTTGCCGACCGCGCGGCCCAGCGGGACATCCATCCTGGTCAGCAGCGCCCGGGTACGCACGCCGTGCTCCTCGCCGAGGGCGACCATCGTCTCGGCGAGCTCGCGCGCCCGCTCATAGCTGGTCATGAACGCGCCGCTGCCGACCTTGACGTCGAGGACGAGCGCGCTGGTTCCCTCGGCGATCTTCTTGGACATGATCGAGCTGGCGATGAGCGGGATGGACTCGACCGTCCCGGTGACGTCGCGCAGCGCGTAGAGCCTGCGGTCGGCGGGGGCCAGGCCGGAGCCGGCCGCGCAGATCACGCAGCCGACGCTGGCCAGCACGGCGAGTGTCTCGTCCGGGGTCAGCGCGGAACGGAACCCGGGGATCGATTCGAGCTTGTCCAGGGTGCCGCCGGTGTGCCCGAGGCCGCGGCCGGACAGCTGCGGCACCGCGGCACCGCACGCCGCGACGAGCGGCGCGAGGATCAGGCTGACCTTGTCGCCCACTCCCCCGGTCGAGTGCTTGTCCACGGTGGGCCTGCCGAGCCAGGACAAGTCCAGCCGGTCCCCCGAGGCGATCATGGCCGCGGTCCAGGTCCGCAGCTCGGCGCGGTCAAGACCACGGAAGTAGATCGCCATCAGCAGCGCGGACATCTGCTCGTCGGCGACCTCGTGCCGGGCGTACGCCTCGAACAGCCACCTGATGTCGTCGTCGGCGAGCCGCCGCCCGTCCCGTTTGGCCCTGATGAGCGAGACCGCGTCGGTCACCGCACCTCCCGGCGGGCCGCGAGATCGGCACCGGTGAACGCGGCCGGGAGCAGGACCTTCAGCTCGACCGGGCCTTCCGCGGTGTCGACCAGCAGGTCAGGGCCGCCCGCCTCGAGCAGCAGCTGGCGGCAGCGGCCGCAGGGCAGCAGCGGCTGGCCATCGCCCGCGACGACCGCCACGGCTCGCAGCGCTCCCTCCCCGGCGCCGGAGGCGTGGATGGCAGAGACCAGGCCGCATTCGGCGCACAGGGTCAGGCCGTAGGAGGAGTTCTCCACGTTGCAGCCGGTGACGACCTGCCCGTCGGCGGTCAGGCCGGCCGCGCCGACCCGGAGCCCGGAGTAAGGAGCGTAGGCACGTTCCGCCGCGGCCGTGGCGGCCGCGCGGAGCGCTGGCCAGTCGATGATCACGTGACGACTCTAAAGCACCCCGGAAAAGGACTAGGGTCCGGTCGGATAAGGCTGCAGGGTTGCCTTAACCGACCGGACCCCTTCTCACGTCCTGCGCGGCCGCCGCAGGGAGGCGGCTCGCGCTAAGAGCAAGGAACTCTGCTATAAATAATGCCCCCCGACTTGCTAGGACCCACCCTGGAAGAAGTTCAGATGTGGTTAAGATCTGCGTCGGGTTGGGTACCGGCGGGTTTCGTGCTTAACGTGGAGCCCGTGAACGCGCGTCTCGGCCGGGTCCTTGTGGTGGAAGACGACCCTGGTATCGCCACTCAGCTGGTCCGCGGGCTGACCCGGGCCGGCTACGAAACCGGCAGCGTCACGACCGGCAAAGCGGCGCTCGACTGGCCGGTCCCCGACGTTTTCCTGCTCGACCTCGGCCTGCCCGACATGGACGGCGTGGAGGTCTGCCGGCGTCTCCGCCAGAACTGCGACGCGGCCATCATCATCGTGACGGCGCGAGGCGAGGAAACCGACCGCGTGCTGGCCCTGGACGAGGGCGCCGACGACTACCTGATCAAGCCGTTCGGGCTGCAGGAGCTGCTGGCCCGGATCAGGGCCGTGCTCCGCCGCAGCAAGCAGCCCGCCGGCCAGCCCCAGGTGCTGCAGCACGGCCCGCTCACCGTGGACCTGCGCACGCACAAGGTCAGCGTGAACGGGAACCAGATCGCCGTTACCCCCAAGGAGTTCGCCATCCTGGAATGCCTGGCCAGCGACCCGGGCCGGGTGGTCAGCCGCCAGGAGATGCTCGAGCGCGCCTGGGACGAGCACTGGTACGGCCCGACTAAAGTGCTTGACGTGCACATGGCGGCGCTGCGGAAGAAGCTCGGCGCTCCCGGCCTGATCGAGACCGTCTACGGGCACGGCTTCCGGCTCGCGGATCAGGCCGGTACGTCGTGACCAGGCGCATCCTGCTGGTCCTGCTGACCTTCACCGCCGCGGTGCTGGTCGGTGCGGTGGTGCCGCTGACGCTCGACGCAGCCTCCCACGACCGGACGTCCTTCATCCAGGCCACCGCGGGCATGGCGCGCACTGACGCCGCGATCGCCCAGTCGCGGCTGGATGCTCTCGCCCAGCCCGGAACGAACGGTTCGGCCGGCAGCGGTGCGGCGTACGCTCCCGTGGTCATCCTCATCACCCAGACGTCGCAGGCCGGCGACGGCCTGCTGATCTTCGTGGGCGACGCGCGGCACGGCAACCGGCTGGTCGACAAGGGCATGCCGTCCGGTAACTGGGTCCGGCTGGCCACCCAGGCCGAGGAGCAGGGTCAGCTCGCGAAGAAGTCGGGCCGACCGGTGGAGCCGGTCACCGAGATCACCGGGTCGCGGGTCGCCGCCGCCGTGCCCGTCTTCCTGCGCGGCAAGTACGGGCTGGTCGGCACCGTGATCCTGGCCAGGTCGACCAGCTCGCTGAACGGCGACGTGATCCGGCTCTGGGTCATCCTCGGCACGATCGCCGTGATCGCCATGATCGGCGCGGCCCTGCTGGCCTTCGGCCTGGCCCGGTGGGTGAGCAGGCCGCTGGCCGGGCTGGACACCGCGGCCGGCCGGCTGGCCGACGGCGACCTGGACATCCGGGCCGTGGTCGATTCCGGGCCCCCGGAGCTGCGCCGCCTGGCCACCACGTTCAACACCATGGCCGGACGCCTGGAAGCCCTGGTGCACGGGAACCGGGCTGTGATCGCGGACGTGTCGCATCAGCTGCGCACCCCGCTGGCCGCGCTGCGGCTGCGGCTCGACCTGCTCGCCGCGGACCCGGACCCGGACCCGGAGACCACCGGGCACGAGCTGGCCGGTGCGCTCGAAGAGCTAGCCCGGCTGTCCCGCCTGGTAGACGGCCTGCTCGCGGTGGCGCGCGCGGAGAACGTGGTACCGGTGCCCGCCGCGGTGGACGTGGCCGACGTGGCCAGGGAGCGGGTCGTGGCGTGGCACCCGGTGGCCGACGACCGCGGCATCGTGCTCGAGGCCGGCGAAGCGGGCCGGGATGCAGGAAGGGGAGACGGGTGGGGGGCGCGCTCGCCCGTGCTGGCCTGGATGGGCGAAGGCCACCTAGAGCAGGTGCTCGACAACCTCATCGCCAACGCGCTCGACGCGCTGAGCGCGGGAGGGCACGTGACGGTGACCACGACGGCAACCACGGCCGGGGCACGGATCTCGGTGGCCGACGACGGCCCGGGCATGAGCGCCGAAGACAGGGAGCGCGCCTTCCTGCGCTTCACCACCTCCAACCCGAACGGCACCGGACTCGGCCTGGCCATCGTGCACCGCCTGGTCACCTCGAACGGCGGCACGGCCAAGCTGACCGAGACACCGGGCGGCGGGCTGACCGCCATCCTCGAATTCCCCGGCGTGCCGGCGCCGACCAACACAGGGCCGACCAACACGGGCGCGGAGTCCCCTTCGTCCGCGCAGGACCTCGCCAGCTTCTAGCGTGGCGCGTCCTTGTACAAGGCACCAAAGACCCGGCGCGCAGGCCCCGGATATCTGTCTGCCAGGCCAGGACCGCCATCATGATCGGGTTCCGATTCGGCAACGAGCAGGCCAGTAGGCCGCGTGTCCCCTTCCCAGCGGAGACGACACAGGAATAACCTGCGGGTCAACCTAGGACGAATGCGAGGCCAGGCGCGGTACGCGTGCTGGCCCGGTGGAGGTAAGCGTGAAATACAGCGCATGGGCCACTGCGGCGCTGGCCGTGTCAGCGTCGGTGGTCATCGCCGCGTGCGGCAGCAGCACCAGCTCGGCCCCGTCAGGCTCCGGCTCCTCGAGCCCGGCGGCAGGCTCGGGTAGCGGGGCCGCGGCTGCTGGCAAGACCCTCGGCTGCATGGTTACCGACACCGGGGGCATCGACGACAGGTCGTTCAACGCCTCCGCGTGGGCGGGCATGCAGGCGGCCGCGAAAGCCAGCAGCAACGTCACGGTCAAGTACCTGCAGTCGACCACGCAGGCCGACTACGTGCCGAACATCAACACGTTCATCAGCCAGAAGTGCAACGTCATCGTCACCGTCGGGTTCCTGATGGGCGACGCCACGCAGGCCGCGGCCAAGGCCCACGCGAGCCAGAAGTTCGCGATCGTGGACTTCAGCTACACCCCGCCGCTGACCAACGTGGACGCGCTGCTCTTCAACACGGCGCAGGACGGCTTCCAAGGCGGCTATCTGGCCGCGGGCATGAGCAAGACCGGCAAGGTCGCGACGTTCGGCGGGCAGAAGCTGCCGACCGTGACGATCTACATGGACGGCTTCTATGACGGCGTGCAGTACTACAACCAGAAGCACGGCAAGAACGTGCAGGTGCTCGGCTGGAACGAGAAGACCCAGAACGGCTCGTTCACCGGCGACTTCACCAACCAGACCAAGGGCCAGACGCTGACCCAGACGTTCATCAGCGAGGGCGCGGATATCATCTTCCCGGTCGCGGGCAACGTGGGCCTCGGCGCCGCCAAGGCGGTCCAGCAGGCGGATGCCGCGGCTGGCAGCCAGAAGGTGAACATGATGTGGGTGGACGTCGACGGCTGTGTCAGCGCACCGCAGTACTGCAAGTACTTCATCACCAGCGTGCAGAAGGGCATCGTGGCCGCGGTCAGCACCGCGGTGACGGGCACGGCCAACGGCTCGTTCAAGGGCGGCAACTACGTCGGCACGCTGGCCAACGGCGGCGTCGCGCTGGCCCCGTTCCACGACTTCGACAGTCAGGTCCCGTCCGCGCTGAAGAACGAGCTGGCGCAGGTGAAGGCGGGCATCGTGGACGGCTCGATCAAGATAGCCACCAAGAGCCCGGTGTAGCTACCGGCGGCAACGCGGGAGAAAATGTGGCAGCGGTGCGGCCGTACGGCGCACCGCTGCCACGCACATCACTGGCACTTCGGCGCTCTGAGCTAAGGGACCGGACGTGGAACTCGAGCTGAAGGGCATCACCAAGCGGTTCGGTTCGCTGGTGGCCAACGACCGGATCGATCTATCGGTGTCCCCGGGCCAGGTACACGCCCTGCTCGGCGAGAACGGCGCCGGCAAGTCGACCCTGATGAACGTCCTGTACGGGCTGCTGCAGCCGGACGAGGGCGAGATCTTGCTGGATGGCAAGAAGGTCCAGTTCACCTCGCCGAAGGACGCCATCGCGGCCGGCATCGGGATGGTGCACCAGCACTTCATGCTCGTACCGGTGTTCACGGTGGCCGAGAACGTCACCCTCGGCATGGAGGAGACCCGCCCGTCCGGCCTGCTCGACCGGCGTAAGGCCCGCCGCGACGTGCGTGAGCTCTCCCGGCGCTACGGGCTGGAGGTCGACCCGGACGCGCTGGTGGAGAACCTGCCGGTCGGCATCCAGCAGCGGGTCGAGATCATCAAGGCGCTGGTCAGGGACGCGTCCGTGCTGATCCTCGACGAGCCGACCGCGGTGCTCACCCCGGCCGAGGCCCAGGACCTGTTCCGCATCATCAGGCAGCTGAAGGACGGCGGCACCTCGATCGTCTTCATCTCGCACAAGCTCAAGGAAGTCCAGGAGATCGCCGACACGATCACCGTGCTGCGCCGCGGCGCGGTGGTCGGCCAGGAGTCGCCGTCCGCCACCGAGGACCAGCTCGCCGCCTTGATGGTCGGCCGGAACGTGCAGCTGAAGGTGGACAAGGAGCCGGCCAAGCCCGGTGAGGTGGTGCTCGACGTCGAGGACCTGACGGTCGCCGACGAGACCGGCCGGGTCTGGGTGAACGAGATGTCGTTCCAGGTCCGCGCGGGCGAGATCCTCGGCCTGGCGGGGGTACAGGGCAACGGGCAGACCGAGCTGTGCGAGGCGCTGCTCGGGCTGCGGCCGATCACGTCCGGCCACATCCGGCTGGACGGCCGCGACCTCACCCACAGCACGCCCCGGCAGCGCCTGCACGCGGGGGTCGCCTACATCCCCGAAGACCGGCAGGAGGACGGGCTGGTCAGCGCCTTCTCGGTGGCCGACAACATGGTCCTGGACAGCTACGACCGGCCGCCATTCGCCTCGGGCATCAACCTGCACCTGGGCGCCATCGCCAGCAACGCGGCCGAACGGGTGGAGGAGTTCGACGTCCGCACCCAGTCCGCGGACGCGCTGGTGGGCACGCTGTCCGGCGGCAACCAGCAGAAGGTCATCCTGGCCAGGGAACTCGGCCGGGAGCACAAGGTACTGGTGGCGAGCCAGCCGACCCGGGGCCTGGACGTGGGCTCGATCGAGTTCGTGCACCGCCGTATCGTGCGGCAGCGCGACCACGGCGTGGCCGTCCTCATAGTCTCGTCCGAGCTGGACGAGATCTACGCGCTGGCGGACCGGATCGCCGTCATGTACGAGGGCCGGATCACCGGCTTCCGGCCGCCCACGGTGCCGGTGGAGGAACTGGGCCTGCTGATGGCCGGATCCGAAGCCCCTGGAGCCCCGGAAGCCCCCGGAACCCCGGAAGCCCCCGGAACCCCAGAAGCAGGGACACCGGAAGCGGAGCAGGCAGGAGCGGGAGAGAGCTCATGAGCGAGCAGGCGCCGCCGGGTCCCCCGGAGCCCCCGGGGTCGGCCACCGCGACGAAGCAGAAGGAAAAGAGCGGGGAGAGCCGCAGGTCGTTCGGCCAGATCCTGAGGGAATCGATCCTCGAGGGCAACTCGGTCACGGTGATCTTCCTGGCCATCTTCACCGCCATAGTTATCGGCGGGCTGCTGAACGCGTTCACCAACACGACTGTGCTGCACGCGTGGGGCAACTTCTTCTCGGCGCCGGGCGCCGCGATCAGCCAGGCCTGGAACACGGCCACCGGCGCCTACGTGGCGCTGTTCGAGGGCTCGATCTTCAACCCGCACACGGTGGCGGCGTTGTTCCAGCAGGCCTCGATCGGCACCGCCGTGCACAACGGCTACCTGAGCGCGGTGTTCAACCCGCTGTCGGAGACCTGCGTGCAGGCCACGCCGCTGCTGCTGGCCGGGCTGGCGGTCGCGCTGCCGTACCAGGCCGGCATGTTCAACATCGGCGCGCAGAGCCAGTTCATCGGCGGCGCGATCCTGGCCACCTACCTCGGCTACGCGGTCAACCTGCCGCCCGTGGTGCACGTGATCGTCTGCCTGCTCGGCGGCTTCGTCGGCGGCGCCGTGCTCGGCTGGGTGGTCGGCGAGCTCAAGGCCAGGACGGGCGCGCACGAGGTGATCACCACGATCATGCTCAACTACATCATGGTCTACCTGCTCTCGTACCTGCTCGGCAACGTCATGCAGCGGCCCGGCCGGACCGACCTGATCAGCCCCTTCATCGCCGGCGACGCGCACCTGCCGCATCTGTTCGGCTCGACGCTACGGATCAACGCGGGGTTCCTCGTCGCCCTGGCCTGCGCGTTCGGCATGTGGTGGCTGCTGTACCGGACCACGCCCGGGTTCGAGTTCCGGGCCATCGGCAAGAACCCGAGCGCGGCCCGGGTGGCGGGCATGAACGTGGAGCGTTCCTGGGTGCTGGTGATGCTGATCGCCGGCGGCCTGGCCGGCCTGGCGGGCTCGGCGGTGATCCAGGGCACCGACTTCAGCGTCAACTTCCAGAGCGCCGGGACCTACGGCTTCGACGCGATCACGGTCGCGCTGCTGGGCCTGGGCCGGCCGCTCGGCGTGGTGCTCGCGTCGCTGCTGTTCGGCGCGCTGCACGCCGGGGCCCCGCTGATGCAGGCCCAGACCTCCACCCCGGTGGACATCGTGGAGGTGTTGTCAGCGCTGATCGTCCTGTTCGTGGCGGCGCCGCCGCTGGTCCGGGCCATATACCGGCTGCGCGCGGCCAGGGCCGCGGGCGTCGCGGGCCTGTCCGGAAGGGGGCTGGCATGACCATCACCGAGCACGCTCCCGTGGTGAAGGCCGAGGCCGCCCCGGTCAGTCCGTGGCGCCGCTGGCTGGGGCCGGTGACGTTCGCGGTGTTCGGGCTGGTGGACATCTTCGTGTTCGGCCTGTTCGCGCACCACGGCGACGTGACCTTCGCGTTCTCCCCGCCGTTCGCCAGGGTCACGATCCCGGACCTCTCGCTGCCCGCCGCCGAGACCTGCTTCGCGTGCGGCGCGCTGACGCTGGTGCTGGCGGCGCTGCGGGCCGTGGTGAAGCTGAGCACCCTATGGCGGCGGGTGAGCATCGGTGTCGTGGTGTTCCTGTTCGTGCTGGCCCTGCTCTGCTGGGCGGGGGCCGGCCAGACCACCGCGTTCAACGTGGTGAACCTGCTGCAGGGCACGCTCAGCCAGTCCATCCCGATCATGCTGGGCGCGCTCACCGGCGTGATCTGCTCGCGGTCCGGGGTGGTGAACATCGGCATCGAGGGCCAGCTGCTGCTCGGCGCGTTCGTCGCCGCCATGGTGGCCAGCGCCTCCGGGTCGCTGTGGCTGGGCCTGATCGCCGGCGCGGCGGCCGGCTGCGTGGTCGGCGCGCTGCTCGCGGTCTTCGCCATCCAGTACACCGTCGACCAGATCATCCTCGGCGTGGTCCTCAATGGCCTCATCCTCGGCCTCACCGGGTACCTGTACGACGACCTGATGGTGCCCTACGCCAACACGCTGAACTCCCCGCCGACCTTCAGCGCGGTCAAGATCCCGCTGCTGGCCGACATCCCGATCATCGGGCCGGTGTTCTTCCAGGCGACGATCTTCCTCTACCTGACCTACCTGGCCCTAGCCCTGGTCCAGGTGGGCCTGTTCGCTACCCGGTGGGGGCTGCGCACCCGCGCGGTCGGCGAGCACCCGGTCGCGGCGGACACCGTCGGCATCCGGGTATACGCCACCCGGTACCGCAACGTCATCATGGCCGGGGTGCTGGCCGGCGTCGGCGGCGCCTACCTGACCATCGGCTCGGTCGGGAGCTTCGCCAAGGGCATGTCGTCCGGCGAGGGCTACATCGCGCTCGCCGCGATGATCTTCGGGCGGTACACGCCGTTCGGCGCGATCGGGGCGGCGCTGCTGTTCGGTTTCTCCACCCAGCTGCAGTCGATCCTGTCCACCATGAACGTGCCGATCCAGTCCAACCTGCTGCTGGCGACCCCGTACGTGGTGACGATCATCGTGGTGGCCGGGCTGGTCGGCAAGGTCCGCCCGCCCAGGGCCGAGGGCATCCCCTACGTCAAGGCATGAATCATGCCGAACGGGTGGCATCACGCGCTTGGTAACGGCGCGTCGCCGCCGTCAGGGAGAGGTGTGGCCCGAGCGGCCAGAGTGACGCGCTTTCGCGGTCGCGGGCGGCGCTTTCGCGGTCGCGGGCGGCGCCTTACGGGGAAGATTCGGGCTCTGGGGAATTTCCAGGGGTCTATAGGGCACCGGATCTTCCCCAAAGCCGCGATCTTCCCCGATGTCAGGTGAAGGGGCAAGGTGAGTGAGCTAAGTGACGGGTGAGGCTGAGCTGCGGGCTGCGGTCGAGGCCTGGATCGCGGATGACCCGGATCCTGGCGACCGCGCCGAGCTGCAGGCGCTGCTCGAGCGGGCTTTCCTGGCCGGAGGCGCCCGCGCGGGCGCGGGGACGGGCGCGCTGGCGGGCGCGAACGCGGGCGCGGGCGCGGGGACGGGCGCGGGCGCGAGGACGGGCGCGGGCGCGGGGACGGGCGACGGGCGGGCGGGCGGGGAGGCCGGGGCGATCGCGGAACTGCGGGACCGGTTCGCGGACCGGCTGCACTTCGGGACGGCTGGGCTGCGCGGCGTGGTCGCCGCGGGGCCGAACCGGATGAACCGCGCCGTGGTCAGGGCGGCGACGGCCGCGGTGGCCGGCTGGCTGGCCGGGGCGGGTTCGGCTGGCCGGGCTGGCGGCGCTGGTCCGGCGGGCGGAAGCAGCGTGGTGGTGGGCTGCGACGCGCGGCACCGGTCGGCGGAGTTCGCCGAGGAGGCGGCCGGGGTGCTGGCGGGCGCGGGCATCGCGGTGCACATGCTACCGCGGCCGTGCCCCACTCCCCTGCTCGCGTTCGCGGTCCGCCATCTGGGCACGGCGGCCGGGGTGATGATCACCGCCAGCCACAACCCGGCCGCCGACAACGGGTACAAGCTCTATCTGAGCGACGGCGCCCAGGTCATCCCGCCCGCCGACGCCGACATCGAGAAGCGCATCGCCGGCCTCGGGCCGCTGGCGCGGGTCCCGGTCGCGGCGGCCGGGAGCGCGCTGATCACCCGGCACGGGGACGAGATCGCCGAGGCCTACCTGGCCGCGATCGTGGCCGCCGCCGGGCCGGCGGTCACCGGTGCCGCGGAGCTGAACGTGGTCTACACGCCGATGCACGGGGTGGCGGGCCGCCTCATGCTGCGGCTCCTGCGGCTGGCGGGCTTCGCGGCGCCGCACGTGGTGGCCGCGCAGGCCGAACCCGACCCGGACTTCCCGACGGTCGCCTTCCCCAACCCCGAAGAGCCGGGCGCCCTGGATCTGGCGCTGGCCGACGCGCGGCGGCTCGGCGCCGACCTGGTGGTGGCGAGCGACCCGGACGGGGACCGGCTCGCCGTGGCCGTCCCCGAGGAGGCGGGCTGGCGGGTGCTGACCGGGGACCAGGTGGGCGCGCTGCTGGGGGCCAGCCTGCTGGACCGCACGGCCGGGCAGGCGGCACCGCAGGCGCGGCTGGTCGCCTCCACCGTGGTCTCCTCGACGCTGCTGTCCAAGATCGCGGCCGCGGCCCATATCCATTACGCCGAGACGCTGACCGGGTTCAAGTGGATCGCGCGGGCGGCCGACGGCGTGCCGGGAGCGCGGTTCGTGTTCGGCTACGAGGAGGCCCTCGGCTACGCCGTCGGCGACGTGGTGCGGGACAAGGACGGGTTTGGCGCGGCCCTGGCGATGCTCCGGCTGGCGGAGGAGGCGAAATCGGCGGACCGTTCGGTACTCGATGTCTACGACGACCTGGAGCGGGCCTACGGCGTCCACCTGACCTCCCAGCTGACCCTGCGGACGGCCGACCAGGCGCAGGTCATGAGCCGGCTCCGGGCGGCACCGCCGGACGCGTTCGGCGGCGAGCCGGTGGCCGGCCGGACCGACCTGGCCGAGGGAGCCGGGAACGTGCCGCGGGCCGACGTACTGATCTTCCGGCTGGCCGGCGGGCGGGTCGTGCTGCGCCCGAGCGGGACCGAGCCGAAGATCAAGTGCTACATCGAGATCACCGAGATGGCCGCGGGCCGCTCGCTGGCCGCGGCCCGGGAGGCCGCGGCGGCGCGGCTGGTTCCGCTGCGGGCCGCGCTCGAGGAGCTACTCGCGGGCGGCGCTGGTCAGCCGGATTAGGTGCTGGTCCTCGTCGAGACCGCGGATCCTGCGGGCCGCTCAGCGGGCGCTCCTCGGGCCATGATGACCCCTGGCGGCCGCCGTCGCCAAACGGCGCATCCGGCGCGCTCCGCCGGGCCTCCGCCCCCTGTCCCTCCCGCCGGTATTACATCAGAATGAGACAGACGACCCCGCCTCAGGCGTGGTAGCCAGGGGAAACGACGACGTCGTCCACCGCACAGGGAGGTCACCAATGAGTGCAGCTATCGACGGGACGGCCATCGACAAGGTCCTGCGGGATGCGGTGGACTCCGGCGGGGTTCCGCACGTGGCCGCGATCGCGGCCAGCAGGGACGGCGTCATCTACCAGGGCGCGGCCGGGCCGCGGGCGGTCGGCGAGAACGACCCGGTGACCGTGGACACGCTGTTCCGGATCATGTCGATGACCAAGATGCCGTGCACCGTGGCCGCGCTGCAGCAGGTTGAGCAGGGCAACCTCGACCTGGACGCGCCGGTCGCCGACTACTGCCCCGAGTTCGCCGAGATCCAGGTGCTGACCGGCTTCGACGGGGACACCCCGATGCTGCGGCCGCCGGCCCGCCAGGCCACGGTCAAGAACCTGGTCACCCACACCAGCGGCCTGGGGTACTGGTTCTGGAGCGAGGACCTGGTCAAATGGGAGAGCGTGACCGGAATCCCGAATGTGGTGGCCGGATCGGCCGCCTGCCTCACGGCGCCCATGGTGGGCGACCCCGGTGAGGCGTTCATCTACGGCATCAACATCGACTGGCTCGGCAAGATCGTCGAGGCGGTCACCGGCACCGGCCTGGACGTGGCCATCAAGCAGGGCATCACCGGCCCGCTCGGGATGGACCAGACCACCTTCCTGATGAACGACGAGCAGCGGCCGAACTCCACCCCGGTGCACGTCAAGGGCGAGGACGGTGCCTGGACCGCCATCGGCGAGGTGCTGAACCAGTCGCCGGACTACTTTGCCGGCGGGCACGGTCTGTACGGGCCGCCGAGCGATTACATCAAGCTCCAGCGGGCGCTGCTGCGCGGCGGCGAGCTCGACGGCACCAGGATCCTGCGCCAATCCACGGTGGACGAGGCCTTCGCCAACCAGATCGGCGAGCTGGACTTCCCCGCCGAGTGCCCGACCGCCGACCCGGTCTCGACCTGCGATTTCACCGTGGGTCCCGGCTTCAAGTGGGGCTACGGGCTGCTGCTCAACACCACGGACCTGCCGGGCATGCGCCGCGCCTGGTCCGGCGCCTGGGCCGGCCTGTGCAACACGCAGTTCTGGGTGGACCGCACCAGCGGCGTGTGCGGCTCGATCTACAGCAACTTCCTGCCGTTCGTGACGCCCGAGGCGATGACGATGTACAACGACTTCGAGCGGGCGCTCTACGCGTCGCTGTAACCCGGGCCAGCGCCACGCCCGTCACCTCAGCCTCATTGCTTACGGCTGGCCTGGGAACGCAACCACGGCGATGTGATGCGATGAAGGAGCGGGCCTCCGCTCCTGGCGGATGCTGGAAGTTGCAGCAATCCGTCACCTACCAGGGAACAGGAGGCCCACGATGACGGAAGCATATGACGGCCGGCAGGTCGTCGGGATGGACCTGCA
>WNGE01000423.1_pt1 | contig 54805 bp, 62 predicted proteins | sample 5400651 | NCBI WGS metagenome assembly WNGE01 (sample SAMN13153370, study PRJNA577476) | soil metagenome | isolation source: 60 cm soil or saprolite under grassland replicate 2 | place: USA:California | collected 2016-06-15 | reverse complement strand
AGCAGATGCTCGTCGACGCCCAGTACCACGCCGACCCGCATCCCGGGAACGTAATGGTGCTGCGCGATGGACGCCTCGCGCTCATCGACTTCGGCGCCGCCAGTCGCATCGATCCGCTGCAACAGATGGCGATCCGCGACGTCATGGTCGGAGTGGGACAACGCGACCCCGACATGTTGCGCCAGGCCGTACTTCAGGTCGCCACGTTGCGGCGCGACGTCGACGACGAGGAGCTCGAACGGGCGCTGGCCCGATTCATGACCCGGCATCTCGCTCCCGGCATGGTGCCGAGCGCGGCGATGTTCAACGACCTGCTGCAGCTCTTCTTCACGTTCGGGATCAACCTGCCGCCCGAGCTGAGCACGTTCTTCCGCGCGCTGATCACGCTCGAAGGCACGCTCACGACACTCTCGCCGGGCTATCCGGTCATCGACCGGGCCGAGGCGATCGCGGGCGAGTGGGTCCGGGCGAAGCTGGCGCCTTCGACGCTCGAGGAGTTCGCGCGCGAGGAGCTGATCCGCATGAGCCCGCTGCTCCGGCGCCTGCCGCGGCGACTCGACCGCATGGCCAACCAGATCGAGCGGGGCAACCTGCGCGCCCGCGTCAGCCTGTTCTCGGACCCGCACGACGAGCGCGTCGTGACCAAGCTGGTCAACCGGACGGTGCTCGCGCTCGCCGGTGGGATCGTCGGCATCATCGGAGCGATGCTGATCGGCATCAAGGGCGGCCCGCCCTTCGCCGGCGACACCTCCCTCGACGAGTTCTTCGGCTACTTCAGCTTGTTCTGCGCCGTCGTGCTCATCATGCGCGTCATCGTCTCGGTCTTACACGACGGCGTGAACTGAATGACCGTGCTCGAAAGAGCGTCGGTCCGGCTCCGGCCGCCCACCAGGGCCGACATCCCCGAGCTGGCAAGGATCCGCCGGACGCCCGAGGTTCACCGGCACTGGCGCGGCGGCGACGACATGGTCGCGGCGGTCGAGGCGGACCTGGCTGAACTGGACAGCACGCCGCTCGTCATCGAGCTCGAGGGCAGCGTCGTCGGCTGGATCCAATACGAGGCCGAGGAAGAGCCGGATTACCGCCACGCGAGCATGGACATCTACGTCGATCCCGCGGTGCACGGTCGCGGCATCGGCACTGACGCGTTGCGAACCCTGGCGCGACACCTGATCGTCGACCACGGCCACCACCGGCTCACGATCGACCCCGCGGCCGGCAACGCCGCCGCCATCCGTTGCTACACCAAGGTCGGCTTCCGCCCCGTCGGCATCCAGCGCCAGGCCGAACGCGGCAACGACGGCACCTGGCACGACAGCCTCCTCATGGACCTCCTCGCCGACGAGCTCGTCGGTTAGGTCGATGGATGAGCCTCACGTCCCGTATTACCGGCGCGACCTCGCGCTCGTACACAACCGAGGGTTCGGGTTCCACGCCGACGCCTGCGCGCCCGGCATCTTGGAGTTGCTCAGGCCGGTGCTCGAGCACGACGGCCTCGTCGTCGAGGTCGGCTGCGGGAGCGGCCTTCTGACGAGGCACTTGCTCGACGCCGGGCATCGCGTCGTCGCGACGGACGCCTCACCCGCGATGCTTGCCCTTGCACGTGAGGTCGCGCCCGATGCCGAAGACATTCGCCAGCTCGTGCTGCCCGACGACCCGATCCCGCTCGCCGATGCCGTCGTCTCGGTCGGCCACGCGCTCAACTACCTCCCGGACGAGACGGCCATCGATCAGGCGCTCGTCGCGATCGCGGATGCACTCCGCCCCGGAGGGGTGCTCGCGATCGACCTGTGCGATCTCGAATGGGGCGAGGCCCGGCGCGACGCGCCCGGCATGGGTCGCGTCGGTGACGACTGGGCGATCATCACCGAGTTCTCCGTCCCGGCGGCGAACCGCTTCGTCCGGGAGATGGCGATCTTCGTTCGGAACGATGACGGCTCCTGGCGCCGCGACGACGAACGTCACGACAACGTCCTGATCGACACCGCGCGGGTTCCGGCGCTCCTCGCGCCGCACGGCGTCGAGACGCGCGTCGCCGGCTCGTTCGGCACCGAGCAGCTCCCGCCCGGGCTTCGAGCCGTTATCGGTCGCCGGCCCGCTGGTACGTGAGAATCACGACGCCATCGGGGCCGACCTGCCTGGTGTCCGCGAGCTTCAGCGGGACGAGATCGCCGCCGTCGGCGAACAGCCGCTTGCCCGTGCCCAAGACGACCGGGAACACCATCAGCCGGTACTCGTCGACGAGGTCGTGTTCTTTCAGAGAGTTCACGAGCTGGCCACTGCCGTGAACCACGACGTCACCGCCGAACTGTTCCTTGAGCTTCGGGACCTCGCGCGCAACGTCGCCGTTGATCAGATGCGAGTTGTTCCACTCGAGCGTGTTCAGGGTCGTCGAGACGACGTACTTGGGCATGCTGTTGAACTTGTCGGCGAACTCGCCCGTCCGTGATGGCCAGGCGTCGGCGAAGCCCTGATAGGTGACTCGGCCGAGCAGAAGTGCGTCACTCGCCAATGCCTCATCGAGCTTGAACTTGTCGCCGTCATCGCCACGGTTGATTTGAAAGCTCCAGCCGCCGTGCTTGTAGCTCTCCGCCCCACCCGGGTCTTCGAAGATGCCATCGAGTGAGACGAACTCCGTTACGACGATCTTTCCCATTGGAAACCTCCGTCGTGGGGGGTGGTGATTGCTTCCGTCGGTGACCAGACGCGCCCGCGCCTAGGACCGCAGGCGCGCGACCACGTTGGCGAGGGCGTCGAGGAAGGTGCCCGTGCCCTCCTTGGCCTGGCCGTACTCCTCGTCGCTGAGGGAGCCGCCGCTCTGGCGGAGCACGAGGTTCGTCTTGTCACCCTCCTCGGTGAGGGTGAAGGTCATAAGCTCGAACGCGTCACCGACCTCGGGAGCGTCGGTGATGGTGAACACCAGCCGTTCGGGCTCGTCGATCTCCTCGAACCGCCCCGACCACGGCAGCTCGTTGCCCTCGTAGTGCATCGTGGCACGCCACAGGCCACCCGGCTTCAGGTCCCACCGATGGACGTCGACGGCCGCGGCTTCGGTGCCGAACCACTGGGCGAACAGGTCCGGCTGGGTGATGGCCTGCCACACGACCGCGCGGGGGGCGTCGAACCGGCGGGTGAGGGTATAGCCGCGCTCCGGATCGGGAGTGGGCGTCTCGGTCATTTGCGGCTGCTCCTGAGGGGGAGACGGGTGTGCTTGACCTTTGCACACCTCCGCGCCATAGTCAACGGAGGAGTTGAACAACCTATAGGTTGATTATGGCTACCGGCACGATCACTGAGGACGAGCAGCTCGATGTCACCTTCGCGGCGCTGGCGGACAGCACCCGGCGCGCGATCCTGGCGCGCCTCTCGACGGGCGAGGCGACGGTCAACGAGCTTGCCGAGCCGTTCCCGATCAGCCTCCAAGCCGTGTCGAAGCACCTGAAGGTGCTCGAGCGCGCCGGCCTCATCAGCCGGGGGCGCGACGCGCAGTGGCGCCCCTGCAGGCTGGAGCCGGCGCCGCTCGAGGACGCCTCGGCCTGGATCGACGAGAACCGCCACGCATGGGAAGTCCGGCTGGACGCGCTCCAGGACGTTGTCGAGGACCTCAAACGCCGTCACCGGCGAGGCCGATGAGTTTCACGCCCGCGCCGGGTCTGATGAGCTGAGGACAACAACGAATCCGAGCGAGGGACGGACAGATGAAGATGATCGTGGGCGCGTTCCTGTCACTGGACGGGGTAATGCAGGGCCCCGGTGGTCCTGACGAGGACCGTGAGGGCGGCTTCGACCTGGGCGGCTGGCTGGTTCCGTACGCCGACGAGGACATGGGCAACTTCATGGTCGAGTCGATCACCTCGACCGACGCGCTGCTCCTCGGGCGCAAGACCTACGAGATCTTCGCCGCGCACTGGCCCAAGGTCACCGACGAGAACGATCCCATCGCGACCAAGCTGAACAGCATGCCCAAGTACGTCGCCTCTCGGACGCTCGACAAGGTGGAGTGGAACAACTCGACATTGCTGAAGGGTGACGCCGCCGAAGCGGTCGCGGAGCTCAAGCGCCAAGCGGGCGGGGATCTCCAGACCCAGGGCAGTACGGACCTGGCGCAGACGCTGATTCGACACGATCTCGTCGACGAGTACCGCCTCCTCGTGTACCCAGTCGTGCTGGGCAAGGGGAAGCGTCTCTTCCGAGAAGGGAACCCGCCGGCGGCGCTGCGGCTGGTGGACACGAAGACCTCCAGCACCGGGATCGCGATGCACATCTATGAGTCGGCCGGCAAGCCGACGTTCGGATCGTTCGAGGTCGATCGCGATGAGCGCTTCTGGGAGGACGGCTGATGCGAACCGTCGTCGTGCGCTACGAGACCAAGCCCGACCGCGCCGACGAGAACCAGCGACTTGTCGAGAAGGTCTTTGCGGAGCTCGCAGAACGGCAGCCCGACAACTTCCGTTACGCGAGCTTCCGGCTCGAGGACGGCGTGACCTTCGTCCACATCGTGATCGAGATGGGCGACGGCTCGAACCCGATGTCGCTCGGCGACATCCCCGCGTTCGCCGAGTTCCAGAGGGAGATCGCCGACCGCTGCGTGGTGCAGCCTGTCGCCCAAGGCGCCGCGCTCGTCGGGTCGCATCGCTTCCTCTCGGAGTGAGTGTCAATCGGGGAGCAGCGGCACCGACAGCCCGGTGTCCTTGCCGAGCAGCACGGCCCGGGTGACGGCGTCCGATCCGAACCGGTCGCGCACGTCGTCGAGCGCAGCGTCGAGCGCGATGCTGCTGTGCCGATCGAACGGCAGCGCGAGCTGAATCGCGCGGTCGTCTTCGAGATTGCCCACCGCCACGCCGACCAGGGTGAGCCCCCGCCGCGCGATCATCGGCGCGGCCGTCGCCATCAGGTCCCTGGCCGCCGTGAGGACCGTGTGGGTCTGCGCGGTCGCCTGGGCAAGAGTGTGCGACCGCGTCGCGCGCGAGAAGTCGTCGAAGCGCAACCGGAGCACCACGGTGCGCCCGACCCGTCCGGCGGCGCGCATACGCCTCGTGACACGGTCGACCAGCGCGACCAACGAAGCATCGACGGCTTCCGACGATCTCGGTGAACGGCCCAGCGCGTGCTGGGATCCGATCGAGCCCCGACGCCGGCCTACCTGCACCGGCCGGGGATCGAGGTTGTGCGCGAGGGCGTGCAGATGCCGACCCGAGGCTCGGCCGAGCATCGAGACCAGCGCCGGCTCGGCCAGCCCGGCCACCTGGCCGACCTTCCTGATCCCGCGGTCGCGGAGCTTGTCGGCGGTTACCGGTCCGACGCCCCAGAGACGCTCGACCGGCAACGGGTGCAGGAAGTCCAGCTCTCGATCGGGCGGGACCACCAGCAGGCCGTCGGGCTTGGCGACGCCGCTCGCCACCTTGGCGAGGAACTTCGTCCTCGCCACCCCGACCGTGATCGGCAGACCGACCCGCTCGAGAACGACACGTCGGAGGCGCACCGCGATCTCCACCGGCGGGCCCGAGACGCGGCGCAGCCCGCCGACGTCGAGGAACGCTTCGTCGATCGACAGCCCCTCGACGAGCGGCGTCGTGTCCTCGAAGATCTGGAACACCCTCTTGCTCGCGTCGGAGTAGGCCGACATCCGGGGCTCGACCACGATGGCGCCCGGACACAGCGCCCGAGCCTGCCGTCCTCCCATCGCCGTGCGGACGCCATACGCCTTGGCCTCGTAGCTGGCCGCCAGCACGACCCCGCCGCCGACGATGACCGGGCGGCCCCGCAGACCAGGGTTGTCTCGCTGCTCCACGGACGCGTAGAAGGCGTCGAGGTCCGCGTGCAGGATCGTGGCTTCGCGTTGCACGAACATATGTTCGCACAGAGGACGAGAGGCGTGCTCCTACTCGAAGCGCCAGCGGGTATGGCTGTAGGGGCCTTTCCCAAAGCCGTACGCCGTCACCGGCGCGACCTCGAACACCCATGCCTCGCCTTGCTCGTGTCGAAACGCGCCTTCGCGCACGTCGAAGTGCCACTCGCTCCCGTACTTCGATTCCCACGCATCGGCGAGGCGCTGGAGCTTGGCGTCGTCCGTCACCCGTACCGCGTCGCCTTCGACGACGAGATCCATACCTTCGTGGAGGGTGTTGCACCCCGTCATGAGGATGCAGTGCGGATTCGCGGCGATGTTCTTGGCCTTCTGCTCGGTCGCGCCGGTGCAGAAGTACAAGGCGTCGTCGAGCCAGACTCCGATCAGCGGTGTGCTGTGCGGACGGCCGTCGCGACGCACCGTGGTGACCCAGTACAGCTCGGCGTTCTTCAGACGCTCACGAGCGTCGGTCCACTCTGTTGCGGGAACGCCATCCTCGCCGTACCGGGGATCCGGCTCGACCACCGGCTCAGTTCGTGTCATCTCGTGCTCCCTTCACTCGCCTCATGCCGTACGACGGCGTTCGGCGGCCGAACTCATCGATCGCCGGCGGCGCGTTACGTCTGGAGCGGAAGGATCTCGTAGGCGACGTCGTCGAGCTCGGCCGTCCACGACGCCGGGTCGTGCGCGGGAACGAGCACGAGCTTCGAGAACCCGGCCTCGAGGAATCGCTCGAGGTGCGCGCGCAACGCAGGCAGGCCGACGGGCACGAGGTCGGCCGGGTCGGCGTCGGGACGGCGGCTCCTGATTGCGGTGGCGAGCAGGTCGGGAATCTGGTCGCGCACGTAGATGACGAGCGCGCCGTAGTGCTCGACCTCGATCTCGCGCCCGGCGTCGGCCGCCGCCTCCTCGACCACGACGCGACCCGCCGCCACTTCGCCGGGGGTGGAGAAGCTCGGCAGCCAGCCGTCGCCGAGCCGCCCGACGCGCCGCAGCTCGCTCTTCGCCCGGCCACCCAGCCACACGTCGGGCGGTTGCTGCACGGGCTTGGGCCGCACGGACAGGCCCCGGTAGGAGAAGCGCGGCCCGTCGTGGTCGACGGCGTCCTCGGTCCATAGCCGGCGGATGAGCGGGAGCGCCTCGTCGAACCACGCGGCGCGTTCTTCGCGCGCGACGCCGAACGCCTGCTGTTCGGCCGGGTTGGCGACGCCCAATCCGAAGGCGGGGAGGGCGCGCCCACCCGAGAGCCGGTCGAGGCTCGCCCATTCCTTCGCGACGTCCACCGGGTTGCGCCCGGGCAGGACCTGCACGCTCGTGCCGAGCTTGAGCTTGCTCGTACGGCCGCCCGCGAACGCGAGCCCGACGAGCGGGTCGGGGGTGTCGCCGGTCAACCGCTCGGAGAGCCAGAGCGAGTCGAACCCTCGGCTCTCGAGACCGTCGACGAGCTCGCCGAACCGCGCGGAGTCGCGCAGTCCCTGCACGCCCAGGCCGTACCCGATGCGGATCTTCACAGGTTGGAGCCTACGGCGAGTGTGAGCTCACCCCGGCGGGGTCGTGGGGGGCGTGACGAACGTGTAGCCCCGCGCCTTGAGCTGCTCGATGATCACGGGCAGCGCCACGACCGTCTGTGACCGGTCCCGGCCGTCACCGCCGTCGTGCACGAGGACGACGGATCCGGGTTTCACGGCGCCCACGACCCGTGCGACCAGCTTGTCGGCAGGAGGCTTCAAGTAGTCGGACGGGTCGACCGCCCAGCCCAGTACGCGCATGCCCTGTTTGTGCGCGACGTCGTTGACCGTGCCGTTGAGGTCTCCGTATGGCGCGCGCATGAATGCGGGGGCAACGCCGAGGGTGTCGCGGATGAACCTCGCCGGCGACGCCAGCTGCGCATCGATCTGGTCCGCCGAGAGGCGGTTCAGGTGCGGATGCGTCTCCGTGTGGTCACAGATCGTGTGGCCTTGTTGCGCGACCGCTCGGAGCACGTCTGGAAAGGCGCGAGCCTCCCGACCGATGACACAGAACGTGGCCTTGATGCCGGCGTTGGCCAGGATCCGGAGCACCTGGGGCGTGAACACCGGATCAGGCCCGTCGTCGAAGCTGAGCGCGACCACCGGGCCGGGGACTCTCGACGCCGCGACGGGTCGCTGCATCGTCTCCTGCTGCACGACTTCGCCGCTGCGCTCCCCGACCTTCGCGCGCGCCATGCCGTCGATCCCCGGCGTCCAAACTTCCCGCTCGACGTCGGGCAGCGTGCCACCCGGCGACTGGATGGTTTGGTCGCGTTCGACGGTGCCCTCCACCCCATCGGCGCCATTGGTGACCCGAATGCGGTCGCCGGAGCGCACCCGCGCGTCGAGGCGGGTGCCGCGGTCATCGAGGAGCACGCGGCCCGGGTGCCACATCGAGTCGACCACCGAATGGGTGACGACGGAACGCAGCACCCCGTTGTGGGGCACGGTGCGTGATTCGAGGAGTGCTTCGCCGACCGTCGCGTGGGGCGGCAGCACGAGGAGCCTGCGATTGACCGCCGCCTCGACGTTGGCCGCCGCAGTCTCGTGCGCCGCCGTACCGACCACGGCGACGGCCAACGTGAGGGGGATGAGTAGCAGTAAGGCCCGCATTGGGCCCTTTCATACCCCCTGCGGGGCTACGGGGAGGTATCAGGTACGGAAATTCTCGTAGGGACGCAGCTCGCGGCGGGCGATCTGCTGCTTGTGCACCTCGTCCGGCCCGTCGACGAGGTGCAGCGTGCGGGCGTGCGTGTACATCGAGGCGAGCGGCCAGTCGTCGGACACGCCCGCGCCGCCGAACAGCTGGATGGCGCGATCGATGACGTTGGTCGCGACGCGAGCGGCGACGACCTTGATCGCGGCGATCTCGAACCGGGCGCCCTTGTTGCCGACGGTGTCCATGAGCCACGCCGCCTTGAGAACGAGCAGGCGCGCCTGCTCGATCTCGATGCGCGACTCGGCGATGCGGTCCTGGACGACGCCCTGCTCCGCGAGCGGCTTGCCGAACGGTTGCCGCATCCATGCCCGCTCGCACATCAGCTCGAGCGCCTTTTCGGCGAGGCCGATGGCACGCATGCAGTGGTGGATCCGGCCAGGACCGAGACGCGCTTGTGCGATCGCGAACCCGCCGCCCTCCTCACCGAGGAGGTTCGACGCCGGTAGCCGCACGTTCTCGTACAGCGTCTCGCAATGCCCGCCGCCGGCGTCGTGCCCGAAGACCGGCAGCGTGCGTACGACCCGGACCCCCGGCGCGTCCATCGGCACGAGGATCATCGACTGACGGTGGTACGGGTCGGCGTCCGGGTTGGAGACGCCCAACAGGACGGCGACCTTGCAGCGATCCGACGCCGCGCCGCTCGTCCACCACTTGTGCGCGTTCACGACGTACTCGTCACCGTCGCGCTCGATGCGGCTGCGGAGGTTCGTGGCATCCGAGCTGGCGACCCAGGGCTCCGTCATCGCGAAGCACGACCGAATCTCGCCGTTCAGCAACGGAACGAGCCATCGGTCTTGCTGCTCGGGTGTCCCGAACTCGGCGAGGATCTCCATGTTCCCGGTGTCGGGCGCGGCGCAGTTCGTCGCCTCCGCCGCGAGCAGGTTGCGGCCCATGAGCTCACAGAGCGGCGCGTAGTCCAGGTTCGACAGGCCCGGGCCCCATTTCGGGTTGGGCAGGAACAGGTTCCACAGCCCACGCCGGCGCGCCTCGGCCTTGAGCTCCTCCATCACCGGCGGGTGGAAGTGCGGCTCGCCGGAGTCCGCCACCTGTTGGTGGTACACGGGCTCGGCCGGGACGACGTGCGCCTCGATGAAGTCGGCGAGCTGCTTCTGGAGCTCGAGGGACCGAGGGCTGAACTCGAAATCCATACGCCGCGAACGCTACTCCCGGCATCCGGCGCCCTCAGCGGCGTAGAACTAAGACCGTGCGGGTGTCGTTCGAGGCGCTCCTCCTCGCAATCACGTGGGTGATCGGGTGGCTGTTGTGCTGGCGTCTTCCGCTGCTGCCTCCCGCGACCAGCCGGACTGCGAGGGGACGGGTGTCGGTGATCGTTCCGGCTCGGAACGAGGCGGCGCGCCTGCCAAGACTGCTTGCAGCCCTCGCGAGCCAGGCTCGACCGGCCGACGAGGTGCTCGTCGTGGACGACGCGTCCACGGACGAGACCGTCGCCATCGCCGCCCGCGGGGGAGCGCACGTCATCGAGGCGGCGCCGCTTCCTGACGGCTGGACGGGCAAGACGTGGGCGTGCTGGACCGGCGCCGGGCACGCCACCGGCGACGTGCTCGTCTTCCTCGACGCCGACACCGAGCCGGCGCCCGAGCTGCTTGCGCGCCTCGTCGAGGCGCTCGAACGCGGTGGCGATCATCCCGGTTTGGTTTCCGTGATGCCGTATCACAGCATGGAACGCCAGTACGAGCGCCTGTCCGCGTTCTTCAGTGTGATCTCGGTCATGGGGGTTGGTGCGGCGTCGGCCCGCCGGTCGGCGCCGATCACCGGCGCCTACGGCCCGTGCATCGCGTGTACACGCCGCGACTACGACGCCGTAGGTGGTCATGAGGCCGTGCGCGGCGCGGTCGTCGACGACGTCGCTCTCGCGCAGCGATTCCGGGCCGAGGGTCTGCCGGTTCGAGTCGCCGGCGGGCGCGGTGCAATCAGCTTCCGTCTCTACGGCGGTGGCTTGCGCGATCTGGTAGAAGGCTGGAGCAAGAACTTCGCGTCCGGCGCGGGATCGACACCGATCGCGCGGTTCCTGCTCGTGTTCGCGTGGGTCGTGGGCGTGGGCACAGCTGCGCAAGCTCCGATTCGCGAAGCCGTCGCCGCCGTCGGCGGCTGGTCGGGGCCGGGCGTGGTGTGGTGGATCGGCTATGCCGCGTTCGCCGCGCAGCTCGCGGTCATGCTGCGACCGCTGGGGAACTATTCGTGGGCGTCGGTGCTCTTCCCGATCCCGCTGGGAGCGTGGTTCCTGATCTTCTTCCGGTCGATCGTGCTCACCACGCGTGGCCAGGTTCGATGGAAGGGCCGCGTCGTGCAGGTACGCCGGTAACGGTATGAGCGTCTTCTCGCAACGCAACGTCGTCATCGCGTTGATCGACGCCGGCGTCTGGGCGACGTGGAGCGTGCTCAGCGGATACGTCGCGCACCGACTCTCCCTGGAGCGCTTTTCGCACGACAACCGCCTGTTCCGGCTGCGCCCGTTCGAGAGGGACGGCCGCTTCTACGAGCGGTGGTTGCACATCAAGCGGTGGAAGGACCGTCTCCCCGATGCCGGCGACCTGTTCCCGGGGTGGGGTCTCGAAGCGCACGCTGATTTCGTCCGATCGCGAACACTTGGAGCGCTTCGCCGCCGAGACCCGCCGCGCCGAGCTCACGCACTGGCTGATCCTGGCCGCGTCGCCCTGGTTCTTCCTGTGGAACCCGTGGTGGTTGGGGCTGGCGATGGTCGGGTACGGGATCGGCGCGAACGCACCGTGCATCGCGGTCCAGCGATACAACCGGGCTCGCCTTTTGCGTATGATCCGGCGGCCCTCAGCGGCCAGGACGGCGTGATCGTCGTGCTGCGCAGGATGTTTAGGTACGTTGACCGCAGTGGTTCACCTCACCGGGACATACTCCGATGTCGACCACTCGGCCGACCCTGTCGGTGCGGCCGAGTGGATGGACACGATGTGCAGGTGGCCGTTCATTCGCGCCTACAAGGCGAGAACGGTCGAGTTGCTGCGCGTCGAGCCAGGTGCCCTGCTCCTCGACGTCGGTTGCGGGACAGGACACGACACTCGAGCGCTGGGTATGGCCGCCGGTCGTGAGGGTCTGGCGATCGGGGTGGACGCATCGGCCGTGATGCTCAAGTCGGCGGAGACCCGCGGCGGGTCGTTCCTCCAGGCCGACGCCCGCTCGCTCCCGTTCCCGGACGCGAGCTTCGACGGCGCCCGCATCGACCGCGTGCTCCAGCACGTGGCCGGGCCCGAGCAGGCCGTGGACGAGCTCCTGCGCGTGACGCGTTCCGGGGGTCGGATCGTCGCGATCGATCCCGACCAGGAGACACTGATTGCCGACGTCGCGGATCGCGCGCTGCTCCGTAAGGTCAAGGACTTCCGGCGCGATCGCAATCTGTGCAACGGCACCATCGGTCGTGAGTTGCCTCGCCTGTTCCGCCGAGCCGGGCTCGTCGACGTTGCGTGTGAGGCGGCGACGCTCGTGCTCACGGACCCCGACGACGCGTTCGGCTTCTCGACCTGGCCGCAGCTCATGCACCTCGAAGGCCTGCTCACCGACGACGAGCTCGCTCGTTGGGACGCCGGCGTGGACGCCGCTGTCGCGAACGGCGACTTCCTCTACGCCGTCACGTTCTTCATCTCCAGCGGCACGAAGCCCTGACGGCTCGCGGGGTTTAACCCGTCGTGCGAATCCAATCCGCGATGGACCACGATGCGACTGCATAGGGATTGTCGTAGCGGCCGATGCGCGTCCGCGTGGCGATGCGTCAGCAGCTACGTCGCGGCAGCGCTCTTCTCGGCCTGGTGGAAGACCGGCGCCGGCGCGTCCCCGAGCGGTGGTTTGTCGACCGTGAGGAGACGCTCGGCGTCGGCGCGGTCGGTGTCGGAGAACGCCCTCGTCGTCGCGCACCACTCGACGAGGATCCCGTTGGGATCCATCGCGTAGATCGACGTACACCATCCGTGATCGATCTCGGCGACGTCGTGCCCGTTGTCGAGCCAGCGGCGCTTGTGGGACTCGATCCCGTCCAGGTCGCGGGCGTCGAACGCAAGATGGTTGGTCCAGACCGGCAGACCCAAGCCGGCGGAAAGTGACGTGTCGAACTCCGCCGGCACGTTCTCGTCGTCATGGATGTCCCAGAACGCGATGAGACCCTGCCCGTGGGTGTCGTAGAAGACGTGCCGGGCCCACCCGCCGCCGTCGGTGGCCGCGGCCTCGACCTTCGCGAGGTCGAACCCCATGGCGTCCGTGTAGAAAGCATGGGTCGCGGCGAGATCGCGGGTCGCGACCGCGACGTGATGAAAACCCATCGTGCCCTCCTGCTCGAGGGCACCAGCATCGCGCGGAGCCACCGCGCTGCGAGCTCGGAGGCCAGACGTGGACGAGCGAGATCTCCACCCCGACCCGATCGTCCAGTTTCGAGCCTGGTTCGACGAGGCCGTCGCGGCCGGCGTCCGCGAGCCGGACGCGATGACCGTCGCCACGGCCGGCCTTGCGGGGGCGCCGTCGGCACGGACGGTGTCGCTACGAGGTCTTGACGATCGGGGGTTCGCGTTCTACACGAACTACCGAAGCCCGAAAGCCCGCGACCTCGAGGAGAACCCCTGGGCCGCGCTCGTGTTCCACTGGCGTGAGGCCGAGCGGCAGGTCCGTGCCACCGGTTCGGTGACGCGCCTGTCGCGCGACGAATCCCGCGCGTACTGGCGCAACCGGCCGCTCGGGAGCCGGCTCAGCGCCTTGATCTCTCCACAAAGTGACGTCGTCACCAGCCGCGCCGAACTCGAAGAGGCCTCCGACGTCGCCGCCGAGCGCTTCGGCGACAACCCGCCTCTGCCCGATTTCTGGGGCGGCTACCTGGTGTCGCCGGTCGAGGTCGAACTGTGGGAAGGACGCCCGAACCGGCTGCACGACCGCGTGCGCTACCGCCGCGTCGACGGCGGCTGGCGCATCGACCGTCTGGCGCCCTGATCGCGCACCCCCGCTGTCGCGCGGAGCGAGCCGCGAGCTCCTCAGCAGGACGGCGAAGCCGCCACGGCTGGCCCCGGCGCTTCGGACCGGTTTCCGGCGGCGTCGGTGGCGACCACGCGCCACGTGATGTTGCCGGCGACCTCGTAGGGACCGATCGGGCCTTCGTAGTTACCGCCGGAGCGGGTCATCGGGTTGCGGGTCTCCTTGCCGACGGCGTCGACGAACACGAGCTCGACCGTGGCAAGGCGGCCGGGTGGCGCATCGACGACGGTCGCCAGCCCGGTGGTCGTCGTCTGAGTCGGTCCGATGCAGCCATAGACGGTCGCGAGGTTGAACACGAACGGCGCCCGAGTATCGGGGCCGGCGGTGGTCGGCGGCGCCGTCGTCGGGGTCGTCTGCGCAGGCGTCGTGACGGGAGCCTGACGGGCTCCCGCGTTGGCCTCGGCGGTGTAGAGGCGCTCCGCCTCGGGGGAGAAGCCGCGGAAGTTCAACACGAGTGCGGCCGAGATCAGCCCGGCCAGGAGCAGCGTGCCGACAAGCACGCGCCGGCGGCGGCGCGGGTACATCGACCGGCGCGGGAACCCGCTCCGCCGAAGCCGTGGCGGCGGCGGCAGCAGACTCTCGACCTCCTCGAACTCGTCGTACTCGTCGGCGGGGGATTCCTCCGACACGGCGGGCACGTCGACCTGTTCGTCCTCCTCGCCGGCGCCGACATCCTGGGACACCTCGGTCGCGCCAACGGCGGCGTCCGCGCCGGTTTGCGCTTCCTGCTCCTCGCGAAAGTCCGCGCTCTCGGCGATCGCTTCGGTCGCCTCGGTCGACTCCTCCGGCGGAAGCTCGGTGGTTTCGGCGAGGACCTCGCGCGCCACCCCCGTCGGCTGCTTGCCCTCGACGACCATCGCGCTCCAGTCAGGAGGTCCGAGCTGCGACCACAAGAGATCGATGCGATCGAGCACCTCGTCGCGAACCTCGAGCGGCGCCGGCTCGCTCGGAACGTCCTTGATGAGCTGAATGGCGCTGGGCTGGTCTTCGCGCCACAACAGGCACGTGCGACACACGTCGACGTGCGATGCCACATGACGGAGCCACACGTCGGGATGCTGCTGATCCTCGCTTGCGATCAGACGCTCCAGCGGCGGGCACCCAGGACGCGAGAGGCGAGCGACCAGAAGCGCACTCATCAGCCGCTCGACCTTCTCATCGAGGTCACGTATCCGCGCGACGGCGTGCGGCAGCGACACCCCGAGGGCAGCCGCGACCCCGCGGTCGTCGAGCGGCTGTCGGGCGTGGAGGTCGAGCAGGATTCGGTCGGGCGGCGGCAACCAAGACACGGCTTCCCAGACGATGGCGCCGGCGCCGACGGCGGCTGCGCCGCCGGTCTGGCCGTCGAACTCGGCGTGGTGATCGACCCCGATGGGGATGTTGCGCGCCAGCAGATGCTCCCGCGTCAGCGCGAAGAGCCACGATTCAAGTTTGTCCGGCTTCCGTAGGCGATAGAGCTCGAGCGCCGCGAGCACGAAGGTGTCGACCATCGCGTCGAACGCGGCGTCAGGATCGCGCAGCACCGACGAGCAGAGATCGTAGAGAGGGTCGGCGTAGCGGTCATAGATCGCGGCGAGCGCGTCACGGTCGCCCGCCCGCGCAAGCATCACGAGTTCTGCGTCGCTCGGCATCGCGCCCCCAGCGTAGAGGCGCTACCACGCTCGCAGTGACCATCCCTCGGAGTAGACATTTCGCTGGTGACGACGGCCTCGTGGACGCTGCTCGGGGTGGCCGGGCTGCTCGCGGTCGGGAACTGGATCGCGGTCGCCGGCCAACAGAAGCCGCTCGAGTACGTGTGCAAGCCGGGGACGCTGGCTGCGCTCCTCGGGGTGGCGCTGGCCTTGGACCCGACACACGGCGACACGCGTGCGTGGTTCGTCGTCGCGCTCGTGCTCTCGCTCGCGGGCGATGTGTTCTTGATGGTACCGTCCGACCGGTTCATTGCGGGCCTGACCGCGTTCCTCCTCGCGCACGTTGCCTACGTGATGGGCCTGACACGGCACGGCGGCTCCGCCGGTGCGTTGCTGATCGCGGCGATTCCGGTGGTCGTCGTGGCCGGCGCCTTGGGAGCGAGGTTCCTTCGGGCGGCGGGCCGGGCAGGCCAGCGCGAGCTCTTCGGTCCGCTGGTGGCGTACATGGCGGTGATCGCGGCAATGGTCACCTGCGCGCTCGCGTCCGGGATCGTGCTCGCCGGTGCTGGAGCGGTGTTTTTCATGGCGCCGACGCGCTGATCGCAGAGACCCGTTTCGTCGCCCCCGCGGCGACGGCGGCTTTGCCGACCGTCGCCGCAGGAGCCGGAGCACGCGACGGCGACAAGGAGGGTCTGTGGTGGGCGCCGCTCGTGATCATCGCTCCGTATCGACTGGTCGCGCTGGCGTCGTCGAGCACGAGGTCGAGCGCTGCTCGTGGTCGCCTCGCCTCTTTTGTGCAACGCGGACGAGCGATCGCGGCTTTGTGCAACGCGGACGAGCGATCGCGGAAAAGGGGTTTACGTTCTGCACCTTCTGCCCAATACTGGTGCTACCTCCGAGTTCTGCCCAAACCGCCCTTTTATGCAGGCAGAGCCGGGGAAGGGAACGGCGGGAGGCCCCGCAGGACCGGGTTCTCCCGCCGGTCCGCGTCCACGCAGGGTTTTGTGCCGCGTCGAAGGGCGATCTGGTGGACGTGCGACAACGCGCGAGCGCCGCCGCTTCGGGAGCGGATATGCGCTCCGGTACCTGATGCTTGTGATCGTCATCACCTCGTGCGCGTGGAAGGCCGACGCGGCATACTCACGCCGCCCATCTTTTCGAAGGAGGTTCGGCATGGTGCTCGCCGCGGACTGGACATTCGGCGACTTCGTCTTAGGTGTCCTCGTCGTCTTTGCGTGGGTCGTCCTGTTCTGGTTCGTGATCACCGTGTTCGTCGACATCTTCCGACGCCACGACATCAACGGGTGGGTCAAAGCCTTCTGGGTGATCTTCGTGGTCGTGCTGCCCTGGTTGGGGGTGCTCATCTACCTCATCACGCAGCACGAGGGAATGGCCCAACGGAGCACGCGAGAAGCGGCGCGGGAGCGGGACGAGCTTCGACAAGCCGTCGGGTTCAGCGTCGCCGACGAGCTCGTCAAGCTCGACCACATGAAGAACGAAGGGCGGCTCTCCGACGACGAGTACCAGCGGCTGCGTAGTCGACTGGTCGGGTAGCCGCGTCCTCCCTGCCGGGAGGCGAGGGAGCCGAGCGCAGGGAGGGAGGTGCCCCGCGGACGGGAACACCTCTCCTGCCGGTCGCGTCGGTCGCGCCTCGCGATCGGTCGGTCGGTGCCGCTCGGGGATTGGTCGAGCGGAGGGCCGGGCAGCATCCGCCGGGTCGAGCAGCACTGCTGCCGAGGAGTGATCCTCGCCGTGTCCGGGCCTCCCTTGACCACGGTGCCCGACGGATCGGAAGCGCCGAGCCATCGGCGCGCTGGCGATGCCCCTCTGACGGGCGATGCTCCGCGCTGGCGACGCGGGCCGGGTTCTCACCGGGCAGCCATGCTCACGCGTGGCGGACGCCGACGGCCTCCGTCGGTAGTGGCGGTATCCATCGGCGCCTCGCCGGTTCGGGATTACAATCGCGATCGACCCCCTGACTTTGGCGACGACGGGGACGATGGATGCAGCGACGGGCCGCCCCTAGCGGGCGGTCCAGTCGCGTTCGGCATCCGTTGCCCGCAACACGCGCAGACAGCACGCTCGACCTGTTCGACCTCGGTGCCACCACGGAGACGGCGGCGCGCCGCACGTATGTCGCTGCGCGTCCAGCCCTCGGCCTCCGCCTGATCGAGCAGACGATCTTGGTCTTCGGGATCAAGCCCGGCGACCTCGGTGTGGTGCGAGAAAGAGAGACGGTCCCGCCTGCGGGACTTTTCGACGTGCGAGCACATCCAGACGGCGTTCTTCAAGGTCTGGTACTCCAGGCCCGTCATCTCGACGGCCTGCGCGTACATCTCCCCGTACCGGGCTTCGCCGTACCTCAGCGCGTCGCCCAACCACCACGAGACAGAGCGCACCATCGACAACAGCGCCACGACGGCCGTCTCCGACTTGTCGAAGTCGAGTCCGTCCGGTAGCTCGTACGAGGTCCGCGTCAGGACGCCCGGCAACGCGGGCAGCGACGGCAACTCATCGTCTACACGCCCATCGAGGTCGCGTTCTAGAGCGCGCTCCGGAAAGGCGTGATCCAGGTAGACCTGGCCGGGGTGCGGCCCGCGGTTACGCTGCGATGCCATCGGGGTCGTGTCCCGATTTCTTGGCGGCGTCGGAGTCGAGCCCGGCGCCGCCGTTCTTCTTCGCAGCGGCCTTGGCGCGCCGCGCCTGGCTCGCCTTCGCGCTCAGACGCATCATGTCGGCGCGCAGGTGCTCTCGCCCCACCCGATAACGCTCGGCCGGGTCAGTGATCTCGTTGTTCGGGTCAGCGAGATCGGCGTGCTTCGCGACACGCGCCTCGAACATGGGCCGCGTGCGCGCCTTCCGGTCGCGGGTCTTCGCCCACGACGAGATGACGTTCGCCCGGTTGATGAGGGCTCGTTCGCTTGGTGTGAGACGCGCGGCCATCAGATGTACGGTTACCAGAAAAGATTTGTGTCCTCTGTTGCATACGTAGTTACGCGAGGCCGGGCGTTACACGCGATAACCGCGGCCTTTTCGGTCCGGTCGGCGTGACGCCACCGTTGAGAACCGGCGAGGTCGTACAGCGATGGTCTGGAGTACTCGTGACCTACCACCTGGGCCAGGCCGGCCTGACGCTCTCGCTCGTGCGCTGAGGTGGTCCCGACCGGCGGTTCCGTCGGCGATGGGCGCGGTATGAGTAGAGGAGCAAGGGAGGGCAGACCCGCGAAGGGAGGTTCGCCGTGCAGGCCAGGACGGGTGACCGGATCGTCGTCGAGAGCGCGCACGTCGGCCAGCCCCGCCGTGAGGGCGAGGTGCTCGAGGTGGTGCCGGGCGACGGCGAGCGTGAGCACTACCGGGTTCGTTGGGATGACGGCCACGAGTCGATCTACTTCCCGAGCAGCGACTGCCGCGTCGTCGGCGAGGGATCCTCGAACTAGCCCGTACGCTCCAAGGATGCGCAAATCGATCGACGACGCCGTCGACGACCATCCCCCCGATGACGACGAGCGACCGCCCGTGTCGTGGGCGGTCGCCGTCTCCGACGACTGCGACGCCTGCGGCGCGGGCGAGCTGCGCGTCGTGCTGACCGTCGAGGAGAAGGGCCGCGCCGGCTATGGCCTCGTCGCCCACCTTGCCCCCGACAAGGCCCGCCGCCTCCGCGCTGCCCTCGCCGCCGCCCTCCGAGAGTTGGGTGAGGACCGGGGCGCGTAGAGAAAGGATTTTGGCGTCGCAGGACCCGGATTATTCGGGTTGAGCGACGCCAAAATCCCGCTAGAGCAGTAGCGGCGCTTTGGCGGGGTCGGCGGCCGTGGCGAGCTCGTGGCGGTGCTCGGCGATCTGGTCGACCGAGATCATGGCCACCCGGTGCTCGTGCGCGAAGAGCTGGAGGAACGACAGCCGGGCCGGGGAGCCGTCCTCCTGGAGCACCTCACAGATCACCGCCACCGGCGGTAGTCCGGCGAGGCGCGCGAGATCGACGGCAGCCTCGGTGTGCCCGCGCCGCTCCAGCACGCCACCGGGACGGGCGCGCAGCGGGAACACGTGTCCGGGGCGCACGAAGTCACCGGCGCGGCTGGTTGGGTCGAGGACCTTGCGGATCGTGACGGCACGGTCGGCGACGCCGATCCCACTCCCGCCGCTGCGGTGGTCGATCGAGATGCAAAACGCGGTGTCGCAGGTGGCGCGACCGGCAGGGAGCATCGGCTGGATGTCGAGGTCGTCGAGCATCCGGGCGTCACACGGCATGCAGACGAGCCCGCGCGCCCAGCGCAACATGAAGTTGATGGCCTCGGGCGTCACCCAGCTAGCGGCCATCGTGAGGTCGCCCTCGTTCTCGCGGTCTTCGTCGTCGACGACGAGCACCATCTCCCCCCGACGGATGCGCCGCACCGATTCGTCGATCGTTGCCAGATTCATCGCACTCCTCAGCTGTGGACTCGCTCGGATTGCGCTGCCCCCCGCGGCAGCGTCACGACCATGCGGCACCCGTGTGGCGTGCGCCGCTCGGGACGGATGTCGCCGCCGTGCAGGTCGACGATCCATTGCGCGATCGCAAGGCCCAGCCCAGCCCCGCCGTCGCTCGCCGCGCGCGCCGTGTCGGCGCGGTAGAACCGCTCGAACACCCGGGCCTCCTGCCCCTCGGCGATCCCGGGTCCCTCGTCGCACACCTCGATGGTCACGGCCGAACCCTGGCCGTGCGCACGCCGGGCCCGAACCTCGACCTGTCCGCCGCTGGGCGTGTAGCGCACCGCGTTCTCGAGCAGGTTCGCGACCACCTGGTGGACGCGCTCGGGGTCGCCGTCGGCCGTGAGGCCCGGCGTCTCGACCAGGACCCGCACGTCGACGCCGGGCGCGTGGAGCTGCTGCTCGCGCACGGCGTGGTCGAGCACCGGCTGCACGGCGAACTCGCTGCGCTCGAGGGGCACCGTGCCCGATTCGAGCCGTGACAGGTCGAGCAGCTGGGTGACGAGCCGGCCGAGCCGCTCGACCTGCGCCAGCATCGTCCGGAACGTCTGCGGGTCCGGCGACTCGACGCCGTCGACGAGGTTCTCCAGGACGGCCTGCAGCGCCGTGATCGGCGTCCGCAGCTCGTGCGACACGTTCGCGACCAGATCCCGACGCAAACGGTCGGTCTCGGCGAGCTCGGCGGCCATCTTGTTGAACGCCCGCGCCAGCTCGCCGACCTCGTCGCGCGACGTCGCGCTGACACGGCGGTCGTAGTTACCCTTGGCCATCGCCCGAGCGGCGTCGGACATCTCGCGAAGCGGCGACGTCATCCCTCGGGCGAGGAAGCGCACCATCAACAGCGCCAGCGACCCGGCGATGATGCCGCTGACCGATGGCCACATACCCGCTTTGAGGCAGAGCCAGTACACGAACACGGTGACCGCGACGGCGGAGAAGATGACCGCGCCGAGCTTGATCTTGAGGGAGCGGACCGTGTCGAGCGGACGGCGAGGGCTCACGAGCCACCTCGGGTATCACTCTCGCTGACGACGAGCGCGGCGTCGTCGGCTGCGTAGCCGACGCCGTGCACGGTGCGAATGACGTTCGCGTCGAGCTTGCGGCGAACCGCTCGGACATGCGAGTCAACGGTGCGGGCGCCCGACCCGTCGTGGTATCCCCACACCTGCGCCAACAGCTGCTCACGTGTGAAGACCTGACCCGGGTGGGAGGCGAGGTGAGCGAGCAGATCGAACTCGGTGGGGGTGAGGTGCACGCTGTCGTCGTTGCGGCGAACGCGCCGACTCGCGAGATCGAGCTCCACGTCGCCGACGCGCAGGGTCCCGCCGGCCTTGGCCGACGCGTTGGCGCGCTCGACGCGTCGTAGCAGCGCATGCACGCGGGCGACGAGCTCCCGGACGCTGAACGGCTTCGTCAGATAGTCGTCGGCGCCGACGGCGAGCCCGATGACCATGTCGGTCTCCGAATCACGCGCGGTGAGCATGAGCACGGGCAAAGGCCGGTCGTGCTGGATGCGGCGGCACACCTCGAGACCGTCGAGTCCCGGCAGCATGAGGTCGAGGACGACCAGGTCGGGGTGGAGGCGCTCGCACACGTCGACGGCGGTGTGCCCGTCGGCCGCGATCTCGACGGCGAAGCCCTCGCTGCGCAGACGCGCCGCGATCGCGGCCGCGATGGGCTCCTCGTCTTCGACGACGACGATCATGCGGACCGAGGTCGGGGCCGCCGGTGCCGGTGGCATCGCACGCAAGGATAAGGAACGGGTTTCGTAGGAGTCCCGCCGGGCCTGTGGAGATTCGGTGCAGATGTCCGACTGTCGACGGCTGTTGAAAGAAAGGGGCCGGGGAGTATCGCCCTCGCGTACACTGAAACGAGCACGGGAGCCCGGTGAACCGGGCTGAGAGGGAGGGCTGGCAGCCCCCGACCGTTCGAACCTGATCCGGGTTATACCGGCGCAGGGAGCAGTTCGGGCCGCGCCGGCTCCTTCTCTCGTTCCCGAGACAGGAGTCAGGCATGACGGTCGGACGTCTCCACGTGATCACCGACAGCCGCGCGGGCTTGGACACGCTCGCGCTCGCAGTTGCCGCCCTCGACGCCGGCGCTCCCGTGATCCAGCTCAGGGCGAAGGGACTTCCTGATCGTGAGCTGTACGAGGTCGCGTCGCGGGTCGTGCGGGAGTCCAGGGCCCGCGGCGCGCGCTGCATCGTGAACGACCGTGTCGATATCGCCCTGGCCGCCGGCGCCGACGGTGTTCACGTCGGCGCCGATGATTTGCCCGTACATGTCGCGCGCGGCCTGCTTGGAGAGGGACGCGTGCTGGGAGCCACGGCGCGTGATCCCGAAACTGCGCGGCGCCACGAAGCTGCGGGCGCGACATACCTAGGCGTGGGACCCGCGTACGGCACCACGTCGAAGGATGGGCTGCCGCCCCCGCTCGGTCCAGACGGCATCGCGCGCATCGCGGCTGCAGTATCCATCCCGGTGATCGCGGTGGCGGGCATCACCGCTGACCGTGTGCCCGAACTCATCGCTGCGGGAGCGTACGGGGTGGCCGTGATCAGCGCGGTGTCGAAGGCGGACGACCCTAGAGCCGCGACCGAGGAGCTGCTCGCCGCACTCGATGTCGCCGAGAGGCAAGGTGCGCGGTGAGCGCGGATGTGGTCATAGTCGGCGGTGGGGTGATCGGTCTCGCCATTGCGTGGCGGACGGCCCAGGCGGAGCTTTCTGTCGCCGTCGTCGACAAGGAGCCGGGACGGGGCGCGTCGCATGCGGCTGCCGGGATGCTCGCGCCCGTCACCGAGGTGCACTACGGGGAAGAAGCGCTACTGGCATTGAACCTCGCGTCGGCGGACCTCTACCCGTCATTCGTGAAGGAGCTCGAGGCTGCCACGGGCATGAACGTCGGGTTCCGTCCGTGCGGGACGCTCTTCGTCGGCGCCGATGACGACGACACCGCGGCGATTGATGACCTGTTCCGATTCCAACGCGAGCTTGGATTGCCGGTGCGGCGCCTCCGGCGGCGCGAGTGCCGTGAGCTCGAGCCGCTCCTTTCACCTCGTGTTCGCAGTGGCATCGTCGCGGGCGGCGATCACCAGATTGACAGTCGCCGCTTGGTCAAGGCGCTCATAGCGGCCAATGCGCAGCTGGGCGCCAAGCTGCACGGCCAGCAGGCAGCCTCGTTGAGGCTCGACGGCAACCGGGCGATTGGCGTGACACTCGCGGACGGCGAAGTCCTCGACGCTGCAGTGGTAGTGCTCGCGGCCGGGTCCTGGTCGGGTGCGCTCCCCGGATTGCCAGCCGAGTCGCGTCCACCGGTGCGTCCCGTAAAAGGCCAGATCCTGCGTCTGCGGGGGTCGGCCGACGCGCCGCTCCTCACGCGCACGGTGCGCGCACTCGTGCACGGCGCCTCCGTGTACCTGGTGCCGAGGACGGATGGGGAGGTCATCGTGGGCGCGACAGTCGAGGAGCGCGGCTTCGACTCGACGGTGACGGCCGGAGCCGTTTACGAGCTCTTGCGCGACGCCGCCGAGATCGTGCCGGGAGTCAGCGAGCTCGAGCTAGTTGAGGCTCGGGCCGGCCTTCGACCGGGGTCGCCGGACAACGCTCCACTGCTCGGCTCGATGTCGGTCGACGGCCTGGTGATCGCGACTGGCCACTTCCGTAACGGGATTCTGCTGACGCCGGTCACGGCCGACGCGGTCGCCGAGCTTCTCGTGACCGGGCACGCTCCCGAGCTGATCGCGCCGTTCTCACCACTGCGATTCGCGCCCGAGCGTTCGCCGTCCGACCCTGTCGAGAGTGCAGCGCGATGAACGTCGTGGTGAACGGTGAGCCGCGAAGTGTCCAAGCGGGGACGACCGTGGCTGACATTGTGTCGCTGCTCGGGCGCGGGCGTGAGGGCCTGGCCGTTGCGGTGAACGAAGACGTCGTCCCGCGCACGTTTTGGGGCGCGACGACGCTGCACGAGGAGGATCGCGTCGAGGTCCTCACTGCCGCGGCAGGAGGATGAGGAGCGGAATGGACGACGCGTTCGTGCTCGCCGGCGAGCAGCTCGGATCTCGGCTCATCCTCGGCACCGGTGGCGCTCCGAGCCTCGATGTGCTCGAGCGTGCGATCCGAGCGTCGAAGACCGAACTCGTCACCATCGCGTTGCGGCGTATCGACCCGGACGCACCCGGGTCATTACGAGATGTTCTGAAGCGAACCGGGGTACGGCCGCTACCGAACACAGCCGGGTGCTTCACCGCGCACGAGGCCGTGTTGACCGCACAACTAGCTCGTGAGGCTTTCGGGACCGACTGGGTGAAGCTCGAGGTCATCGCAGACGAGCGGACGTTGTTCCCGGACACAACCGAGCTCCTCGACGCCGCCGAGCAGCTCCTCGACGATGGCTTCACCGTCCTGCCGTACACGAACGACGATCCCGTCGTCGCGCGGCGGCTCGCCGAGCTTGGCTGTGCCGCGGTGATGCCGCTCGGATCACCGATCGGGAGCGGCATGGGGATTCGCAACCCGTACAACTTCGCGATCATCCGGGAGCAGGTGAGCGTGCCCGTCGTCTTGGACGCCGGGGTCGGTACCGCGTCGGACGTTGCCTTCGCGATGGAGCTCGGCTGCGACGCCGTCTTGCTGGCTTCCGCGGTGACGCGCGCGCGCGACCCCGAGCAAATGGCGGAGGCCATGCGTAAGGCGGTGGAGGCGGGGCGGCTGGCACACCGGGCGGGGCGCATACCGCGGCGCCTTTACGCGGAGGCGTCGACGTCCTCGCAGGGTCGGGCCGACCTGACTGGTCCTCCGGTGGACGACTCCGAGGACACGTCGGCATGACCACTCTGCCGCCGTTGCTCGTGCTGACCGACCGTCTGGCCGCCGCGGCGCACGGCCGAACCCTGGCCGAGACCGTGGCCGCCGCAGTCGGCGCGGGAACGCGCGCCGTCGTCCTTCGCGAGAAGGATCTTCTACCGACCGAGCGGCGGAGCCTCGGCGTCGAGATCATGGACACGCTGCCGCCTGACGGCCGGTTGCTCATCGCCTCGGACGCGAAGCTGGCGGCCGAGCTCGGCGCAGCCGGTGTCCACCTGGCGGTCGGCGATCGCTGGCCTGCGCCCGCAGCCAATCTGGTCGGGCGTTCTTGCCACGACGCAGCCGAGGTGCAGGCCGCCACAGCGACGGGCGCCAGCTACGTGACGGTGTCGCCCGTGTATCCGACGGCGTCGAAGCCTGGCTACGGCCCCGCCCTTGGTCCTGACGGTCTGCGCGACGCCTGCAACGTCCCCGATGCACCGCCCGTGTACGCGCTGGGCGGCATCGACGCGCCGCAGGTGCCCGAATGCCTCGCTGCCGGCGCATCTGGCGTGGCGGTCATGGGGGCTGTGATGGCTGCCGAGGACCCGGCGGCCGCAGTCGCACGTCTGATAGTCGCGCTCGGCGACGCGCCGCGCCTGCGAGAGGTACGAGGGTGACCCCGCCCGTCGCGCTCACGATCGCCGGCTCGGACTCCGCGGGTGGGGCCGGTATCCAGGCCGACTTGAAGACATTCGCCGCGCTGGGCGTGTTCGGCACCAGCGCGATTACGGCCCTGACCGCGCAGAACACCGTCGGCGTGAACGGCGTGCATACAGTCCCGCCCGCGTTCGTGGACGCGCAGATTGCCGCGGTACTCGACGACCTGGACGTGCGCGCGGTGAAGACGGGGATGCTCGCCACGGTGCCGATCATCGAGGTGGTCGCCGCTCGAGCTGACCGAGGCGACCTTCCGAATCTCGTCGTCGACCCTGTCATGGTCGCCGCCAGCGGCGACCGCCTCCTTGAGCCCGACGCCGAGAGGGCCTACGCGGAGCATCTGTTCCCGCGCTCGCTTGTGATCACGCCCAACCTTCGCGAGGCGGCGGTTCTGGTCGATCGGCCCGTCGAGAGCCTCGACGACATGGCCAGGGCAGCCCGAGAGCTCTCCGGGACCGGCGCCCGCATCGTCGTGGTGAAGGGCGGACATCGCGATGAAGGTGACGCTGTCGATGTTGTCTACGCGAACGGCGAAGTCCGCGAGCTACGCGAGCCGAGGGTCGCCACGGACAACGTCCATGGCACCGGCTGCACGTTCGCCTCGGCAATCGCCGCAGGACTTGCGCGTGGCGACGAAGCACTTGCTGCAATCGAGCACGCCAAGCGATACCTGACTGCCGCCCTGCGCGCCGGCGCTCGCTGGCGTCTGGGCGCGGGGCACGGACCCGTCGATCACTTTCACTTCACAGGATCCAAGGAGGCTGCTCCGTGACCGGTACCACCACCCAGGTGACGCCGAAGCCCGTCGACGAGTTCAGCATCGGGATCGAGCCCGTACCCCATCCACTCAGGAAGCTGAGCGCGCTCGACGTTGGCGTGCTGTGGGGCGATCTCGCTGTCGGCATCCTCGTGCTCGCGGCCGGCGCGCTGCTCGTCACGCCGGCGAGCTCTGGCGGCCTCGGTCTCCGCTTCGGCAACGCGCTCGTCGCCATCGTCGTCGGCTCCGTCGCCGGTTCGTTGCTCCTCGCGCTGGTCGCCGTCGCCGGTCACGATCGGGGCGTTCCCAGCATGGTCCTGCTGCGTCCCGTCCTCGGTCGGTATGGGAGCTACGGAGCTTCCTTGGTCAACGTCGCTCAGCTGATTGGCTGGACCGGATTCGAGTTCTGGGCGATGGCTCTGTTCGCAAACCGCGTGTCGAAGCAGGTGTTCGATCTCGACGCGTTCGGGCTCTGGCTGGCAGTGGTCGCGATTTTTTGTACGGGTCTTGCGCTTGCCGGCCCGTTGCGAGTCGTGCGGGTGTGGTTGGAGCGAGCAGGCCTATGGATCGTGCTCGTGGCCTGCGGATACCTGACGTTCTATTACCTCTTGAAAGGTGGCTTCGGGCCGCTGTTCGGTACTACCCGGGGGTCAGCACCCTTTGCCGTCGCCGTCGACTTGGTGGTCGTGATGCCGGTGTCGTGGCTGCCGCTCGTCGCCGACTACAACCGTTTCTCGGTCAGCCGACGCGACAACTTCACCGGCACGTTCGGCGGCTACACGCTCGGCAACGCCTGGTTCTACGCGCTCGGCGCCATCCTGGTGCTCGCAGGCGGATTCGCCGACTCGTCGCCGGAGGGCATTGCAGCAGGCATCCTCGGTATCTCTGCCGGCGTCGTCGTCGGCACCGTCCTCCTCGTCTCACTGGTGGCGGGTGAGACCGACGAGGCGTTCGCCGACATCTACTCGGCCGCGGTGAGCATCCAGAACATCGTTCCCCGCATTCGGCAACGCGGTCTGGTACTTGCCATCGCCGCTGCCGGGACCGCGATCGCTTCGGTTGTCACCGCCGGTGACTACGAGACGTTCCTGTTTCTTCTCGGGTCTGTGTTCGTCCCGCTGTTCGGGATCGTCCTCGCGGCGTGGGTAGCCGGCCGCCTCTCGGACTCAGACGAGGTTCGCACACCCGGTCTCCGTCCCGCGACCGTGGTCGTCTGGATCACGGGCTTCGCGCTGTATCACTGGATCAACCCGGTGGGTCCTTCGTGGTGGATCAAGTGGTTCAGCGACCGGGTTCCCGGCACCGGAGACTACTCGTGGCTGGGCTCGTCGCTCCCGTCTTTCGCGTTCGCGTTCCTCGCCGGGCTGATCATCGAGTGGCTGGCCCGAGCGCGGGCGTCGGATGTGGACACCGCGGCGTCGCGATAGGGCGAGAGTCAGGTCCCTTCGATCTCGGGTTGCACGGCGAGCAGGGCGCCGTGCTCGAGCGAGACGGTGGCGTCCGGCTCGCTGAACTCGTTGCTGACGCCGCGGGTGGAGCCCGGGAGCAGATCCTCGCCTTCCAGCGGAAAACGCAAGCCGGCCGTGCGCACGCGTCGAGCCGGCCCGCCCACCGCGAGCAGCGAGACGAAATCGCCCGGCGCACCCGAGAGGCGACCCTCCCGATGGATCACGGTGATCCGGGCATCGCCGACGAGCGCCTCGATGTCGAGGTCGGCGAACGCCGGCGACGCGAGGAGGAGCGCGTTGGCGAGGAAGTGGTCGAGGCGTCCGCCGTACCCGCCGACCACGACCACACGCTTCGCGCCGCTACCACGGGCGGCGTGCAGCGCGAGCTCGAGGTCACTCTGGTCCTTGTCGGCCGGGTAGCGGCGAACCTCGGCACCGCTCGCCACCGCAGCTTCGACCGCGGCGGGATCGGCGGAGTCGAAGTCCCCGATCACGAGATCCACGCGACGCCCGAGCGCGAGTGCGACCTCGACACCAGAGTCTGCGGCGACGACGGTCACGCCCGCCTGCGGGAGGCGCGCCGCGACGTCGCCGTCGACGGGGTCGCCACCCGCGAACACGAGCGCCACGGCCCTTCCGGGCGCCTCCACGGTCTCCCTTTCTCCCTTCGCCGGAATTACCCGGTGCAGGTTCCACGGGTCGGTGGCGCTAGCCGCATCGCGGCCCGGTCACCCTCTCAGCCCGGCTGTCCCGAGCTCCCCACGGGTCGAGACGCATCGTATCGCCTGGGCCGACTCCGGCCCGCCCCGGTTTCGTGTGCAAAGGTGCGCCTGTGTCACGTGCTACGCGCTTCGTGATCGCGGTCAGCGCGCTCGCGCTGCTCGTGTCCGCCTGCGGCGGAGGTAGTGGCGGTGACCGATCGAAGTCGCGCACGCCGTCGACCGCGGCATCGACGTCGCCGGCGTCGTCCGCGCCCGCGAGCACCCGTGCCGGGGGCGCGCTGAGCATCACGGCTGCATCGTGGAAGCTGCCGTCGCCCTCGTCGCGAGAGGTCGTGTTGACCGATGGCCATCAGCTGTTCGTGGTCGGCGGTCTCGACGCTGCGAAGCAGACGACCGGCGGCGTCGTGCGGATCGACCCGTCGACGGGGAGCTCGCAACCGGCGGGATCGCTCGTTCAGCCGGTGCACGACGCAGCGGGCGCCGTCGTCAACGGCACGTACCTGGTGGTGGGGGGCGGGACGGGCGAGGAGGGCAGCGCGGCCGTGCAGTCATTCGGCACGGGTGCCGCTGGCAAGGTCGTCGGCAACCTGCCCGCGCCGCGCTCCGATCATGTCGCGGTCGAGCTCGACGGCAAGGTGTACGTCGTTGGCGGGTTCGACGGGCACCAGATCATCCGCGACGTGCTCGTCAGCGACGACGGCGTGCGCTATCGAGCGCTCGGGGCGCTGGCCGAGCCCGTGCGCTACCCGGCGGCGGCTGCGGCCGGAGGCGCGATCTACGTGTTCGGCGGTGTCGCGACAGCGACGGGCGCCGACACGCGTGCGATCCAAAAGATCGACCCGGCAAGCGGTCAGGTCACCGTCGTAGGTCAGCTTCCGGCGACGCTGTCGCACGCAATTGCCGTCGTGCTCGGTGAACAGGTACTCGTGCTCGGCGGTTTCGTGAATAACCAGGTGATCGCGCAGGTGCTGCGCTTCGACCCCCGCACCTCGGCGGTTACCGACGCAGGATCGCTTCCCGCGCCCGTGACCGATGGCGCGGCCGCGACCGTCGGTGACACCGCGTATCTCGTCGGCGGGCAGGGCACAGACCGCGCACCAGTCGCAGCAGTCGTGACGCTGAAGGCTGCTTAGCGGCAGTTCCCGGTGTGGCCCATGCTGTAGCGGCCGGGTTGGGGGAACAGCGCCAGGCCGTGGGGCCCGTTGCCGACCGGGATCTTCTTGATCAGCTGTCCCGTCGTCGTGTCGATGACGTAGACCTCGGAGTTGTAGCGGCCACTGAGCCAGAGCTGCTTGCCGTCGGTGCTGACGCCGCCCATGTCGGGGCTGCCGCCGAAGTGCCAGTTCCCCATCACGTTCCGGGTCGCGAAGTCGATCACGGTGACCGACCCGGCACCACGGTTCGTCACGTAGAGCTGCGTGCCGTCGCGGCTGGGGTAGAGGCCGTGGGCGCCCTTGCCGGTCGGGATGAACCCGAGGTCGCGCATGTTCGCCCAGTCGACCACGGAGACGCCGTCCCTGGTCTCGTTGGCGTTGAACATGACGCTGCCGTCGGGCGAGAGCTTGACGTCGACGGGCTTCCCGCCCACGTTCAGCTCCCCGGTGATCTCCATCCGGTCGAGGTCGATGCGGACGAGGAAGCCCGAGAACTCGCAGCTTGCGACCATGGTCTTGCCGTCGGCCGTGAAGTCGGCGTGGTTCACACCCCGATGCGGGATCGGCAGCTTCTTGATGAGTGTCCAGCTCTTCGGGTCGTAGAAGTCGACCGCGTTGTTGCGCTCGGCCATGACGATGGCCTTCGTCCCATCGGGGGAGAAGTAGAGGTTGTAGGGGTCGTCGATCGGGATGTCGGCGCCAGGCTTGCCGCTGCGAGGATCGATGGGCGTCAGTGTGTTCCCGTTGTTGTTGTTGACGTAGAGCGTCTGCATGTCCCATGAGGGCACGACGTGCTGCGGGAGCGCCTCGACCGGGAACTGGTCGATCACGGCCAGGGTGCTCGGGTCGATGACACTGACGCTGTTGGACATCCCGTTCGGCACGTAGACGCGCGTGGGGATGTCGCGCACCGACGGGGCGAGCTGGTTCGCCTGGGTGTACTGGTAGACGTTCTCCGGCTGCTGTTGGGGTGAGGGCTGCGCGGCGGTGGGCGGGGCAGTGGTCGCAGACGTGGATGGGGCGGTGCTCTGTACCTTCTTCTCACTCTTCGCGTTGGTACCGCCACTCGAGCACGCGGCCGCGACGAGGCAGAGCACGCCTAGGAGCGTAAGGACACGCAGGGACCGGCCGCGCATGGAGCGGCAGCATCGCACAGGCGCGGCGTCCAGGCATGTCACCCGCGGTGACGGCGTCAGTCAGGTACCGAGCAGCTGCCGGACGGGATCGAGGTCGTACGGCGGGCCCAACATGACGATCACGTGTTGGGCGCCGGCGTCGAGGTAGGTGTCGACGGCGCCGACCTCGTCGTGCCGGATCGACACGGTGCGTTCGATCTCGGCCGGATCGCGCCCGACGTTCGCGCACCATTCATCAAGGACCTCGTTCTTGTGCCGGAAGCTCGCCGGCGGACCGAAGCCGTTCCACGCGTCGGCGTGCTCGGCGACCAGGCGCAGCGTGACCCGCTCGCCGCCGCCTCCGATGAGGATCGGCATGTTCTCGGCGGGCGGTCGCAGACTCGCGAGGCGAGCCTTGATCACCGGGAGACCATTCGCGAGGGCGCGCAAGCGGCTCGCGGCGGTACCGAACTCGTAGCCGTATTCGCGGAAGTCGCGTTCGAACCAGCCCGATCCGAGACCGAGGATGAAACGCTCGCCGCTCACGACGTGGATGGTGCGCGCCATGTCGGCCAGCAGGTTCGGGTTCCGGTACGCGTAGCACGTCACCAACGCGCCGAACCGGGCGCGACGCGTGTCGACGGCCATCGCGCCGAGAAGCGCGTATGCCTCGAAGTGGTTGCCGTTCGGATCGCCGTAGAGCGGGAAGAAGTGGTCCCACAGCCAGATGGTGTCGACACCGAGGTCGTCGGCGGCCTGCCACGCGGCGCGCAGCTCGTCGATGGTCGTGTGCTGCTGAGCGAAGTTGACGCCGACATTGGGGCGGGCCATCGCGCGGCACAGTACCGTCGGCCTCGTGGGTTCGGACACGACCGCGATCACCGAATTCATGACCGCGAAGGGTCATGAGCAGGTCGTGTTCGTGACCGATCCGCCCTCCGGCTTGCGGGCGATCATCGCCGTGCACTCCACGGCACTCGGGCCGTCGCTCGGGGGCATCCGCTTCTGGCGGTACCCGTCGGAGCACGACGCCGTGCTCGACGTGCTTCGCCTCTCGGAGGCGATGAGCCTCAAGGCGTCCGCCGCCGGCCTCCACCAGGGCGGGGGAAAGGCGGTCGTGCTGTGGGACGACCCGGACGCGGCGCGCAGCGAGGCGCTGCTTCGCGCCATGGGGCGGGCGATCGACGAGCTCGGGGGCCGGTACATCGCGGCCGAGGATGTCGGCGCGACACCGCGCGACATGCAGGTGATCGCGTCGGAGACGCCCTGGGTCACGGGCATCGAGGGACCTGGCGGCTCGGGCGACCCGTCGCCCATGACTGCTTATGGCGTCGTGAAGGCGATGGAAACCGTGCTCGAGGAGCTCGACGGCCACCCCACACTCGCCGGGAAGCGGGTCGTCGTCGACGGCGTGGGCCACGTCGGCTCGCACCTCACCCGACTGGTGGCAGACGCGGGCGCCCGCGTCGCCGTCGCCGACGTGAATCCCGAACGCGTCGACGTGCTGGTGCGCGAGATCGGCGCCGACGCCCTGCCCGTCGAAGGGGCTCTCGAGGAGGTGTGCGATGTGCTGGCACCGTGCGCGCTCGGCGGCGTGCTCAACAAGGAGACGATCCCGCGATTGCAGTGCCGGGCGGTCTGCGGCGCCGCCAATAATCAGCTCGCCGACCCGACTGACGACGACGCGCTCGCGGCTCGGGGGATCGTGTACGCCCCGGACTTCGTCGTCAACGCAGGCGGAATCATCAATCTCGCAGAAGAGTTCGTCGGCTACGACCGCGAGCGTGCCCGGGCCCGTACGGCGCAGATCGCCGGCACCCTCCGTCGTGTCTTTACGCTCGCGCGGGAGGAGGGTGTGCCGCCCGGGCGCGCCGCCGAGCAGATGGCGCGCCGGCGCATCGTCGAAGAGGGTGCCGGACGTCGCTGGAAGCCCGGCGACCCAGCGGACTGGACCAACGGCGCGCCACTCCGAACGCTGCGGCCGGCCTAGGTTTTCGCGTCATTTACCCACGTGATAGGTGGGTAGCTGACGCCAAAATGTGGTCACCCCGGTGGGGCGAAGAACTCGAGCGGAATGTTGTCGGGGTCGCGGAAGGAGAGCCCGGATCCGTACGACGCTTCGACGATGCCACCGTTCGGGATCCCGAGCTCGTCGAGACGCTGCTTCCACGCCTCGAGCTCGGATCGGTCGGCGCACGCGAACGCGAGGTGGTCCAGGCCTGGCCTGAGCTCGCTCGCCGGTTCCGTGCTCTCGAGGTTCTTGTGCTGATGGATGCCCACGAGGGTGCTCCCCAGCGCCCACACGACGTGGTGGAACGGTCCCGTGTCCTCGTCGAGGACCGGGTCCTTGTCGAACAGCCGCCGGTACCACGGCACGCTGCGCTCCAGATCGGTGACCGTGAGGGCGACATGGGTGATGGCCGGGAACTCGGGCATCCTTCCCCCTTTTTCGGACGATTGCCGCGGCCGCAACGTTGGCACGTGACTCGTGGTTATGCCAGCGTCTCACGTGACAACCGAGCGCCGAGGGGGTGCACATGAAGGTGCCGTTGACGGTGAACGACTTCATCGAGCGCGCCGCGCTCGTCTACGGCGATCGGATAGGCCTCGTCGACGAGCCCGACCAACCGGCGGCCCCGCTCGGTGAGCTGACGTATCGCCGCGTGCGTGAGCTCGCGCAGGCGCAGGCGGCCGCGCTCGACCACCTCGGTGTCGGGTTCGGCGAACGAATCGCGGTCGTCTCGCCCAATGCCGCCCGCCTGTTCGTGTCGTTCTTCGGCGTGAGCGGCTCCGGTCGCATCCTCGTGCCGATCAACTTCCGGCTCAACGCCGACGAGGTCGGGTACATCGTCGAGCACTCCGGTTCCTCGATGCTGCTCGTCGACCCGGAGCTCGACGAGTCGCTCTCGAGCGTGGGTGCCAAGCATCGGTTCGTCATCGGCGCGGATGCGGACCGCGAGCTGTTCCGCGAAGGCGTCGAGCCCGAGCCGTGGGAGCCGGACGAAGGCGCGACGGCCACGATCAACTACACGAGCGGCACCACCGCGCAGCCCAAGGGCGTGCAGATCACGCACAGGAACGCCTGGGTCAACTCCGCCGTCTTCGGATGGCACACGGGCGTGAACGACCGCGACGTCTACCTCCACACGCTGCCGATGTTCCACTGCAACGGGTGGGGAATGCCGTACGCGGTCACGGGCATGGGCGGCCGCCACATCGTGCTGCGCAAGATCGACGGCGCCGAGATCCTGCGCCGCATCGACGCACACGGCGTCACGCTGCTCAACGGCGCGCCCGCGGTCGTGAACGCAGTCCTCGACGCCGCCGCCGAGTGGCCGGGCGAGATCCCGGGTCGGGGCCGCACCCGCGTGGTGGTCGCCGGCGCGCCTCCCCCCACCCGGACGATCGAGCGCGTCGAGACCGAGCTCGGCTGGGAGTTCATCCAGATCTACGGGCTCACCGAGACGGCCCCGCTGCTCACGATGAACCAGAGGCGCGCCGAGTACGACGACCTCTCGGCCCCCGAGCGTGCCCAGCGGCTGAGTCGCGCCGGTGCGCCCACGCTCGGCGTGCAGTTGCGCGTCGACGACGAGGGCGAGGTGCACGCGCGCGGCAACGTGATCATGGAGGGCTACTGGGAGCAGCCCGACGAGACGGCCGAGGCGATCCCTGACGGGTGGTTCCGCACGGGCGACGGCGGCGCGCTCGACGCCGAGCACTACCTGTCGATCTCTGATCGCAAGAAGGACGTCATCATCTCGGGCGGCGAGAACGTGTCGTCGATCGAGGTCGAGGACTGCCTGTTCTCGCACCCGGCGGTGGCGGAGGTCGCGGTGATCGGGGTGCCCGACGAGAAGTGGGGGGAGACCGTGAAGGCGCTCGTCGTGCTGGCTCCGAGCGCCGAGGCGACAGAGGACGACCTGATCGCGCACGCTCGGGACCGCCTCGCGCACTACAAGTGCCCGACGTCGGTCGAATTCCGCGACGAGCTCGCCCGCACCGCAACCGGCAAGCTCCAGAAGTTCAAGCTGCGAGCCCCGTACTGGGAAGGGCGCGACCGCGGAGTCAGCTGACGGTGACGGACGCCCCGTCGGTATCGCGCGTCGCCGGCCAGCTCCGCTACCTGTTCGAGGAACGACCCGAGCTGTCGGGCGCCTCGCCGGCGGAGCTGGCCCGGTGGCTGAGCCGGGAGGACCGCATGGCCCGCGCCCGGGCCCGGGATCCGCTCGGCCGGCGCGAAGCGGTCGAGGCCGCTGCCGCGCAACTCGACGACCGGATTACCGAATCGATGGTCGCAGAGGCACTCGCGCAGCTGCGCGGTCGTGGCCGGTAGTCGCAGGTGTGACCACATCGACGTACGTGTGGCGGCGTCTCGATCTCGATGGGCTCGTGTTCGTGCGTCTCGAGCACGACGTCGACGGCGTGCTCGCCGAGGGGTACGAGATCTGCGCCGACGGCGACGACCGGTGGGTGGCGCGCTTCGCCGTCAAGCTCGCCACGCAGTGGCGACATCGCGGCACGACGATCGAGGTGATCGACGGCACCGGTACTCGGCGGCTGGAGCTCTCGTCCGACGACCACGGCGCCTGGGCGCGCAACGGGCAGTTGGACGCTTCCTTGGACGGCTGCACCGATGTCGATCTCGCCGGCAACCCGTTCACGAACGCCTTCGTGACCCGCCGGGTCGCGCCGGAGGTCGGCGCCGACGTCGCAGTCCCGGCCGCGTACGTCGAGACGCCCACCCTGTCGGTACGCCCCCTCGAGCAGCGTTATCAGCGGCTCGCCACCAACCGGTGGGTCTACGCGGACGACGAGTACGGCCGCTTCGAGTTCAGCACCGACGCCGAGGGCATCACGATCGACTACGCCGGTTTGGCCCAACGGCTATGAACAGGTGACGGCACTACTGTCGATTGCCGGAGGAACGGAGCGACGGAGAAGCGGGGAGCGCATGCAAGGCCTGCTGTACGGAGTGGCGCCGGAGCCGCAGCCGGAGCCGGGGGAGGACAACTACCTGCTCCGGGGTCTCGCACAGACGCCGATGCGGCTGCTCGACCTTCCCGAGCCCGATTTTCTGTTGCCCGACTGGGTCATCACTCGCCCGCGGCTCACCGGCATCTGCGGCTCCGACGCCAAGCAGGTGTTCATGGACTGGGTGAACGTCGCCACGCCCGACAACCCGATGAAGGGGTTCTTCTCGCTCCCGCAGGTACTCGGGCACGAGGTCGTCGCCGACGTCGTGGCGCTCGGACCCGAGGCCGAAGGCCACGAGGTGGGCGACCGGGTGGTGCTGAACCCGTGGCTGTCGTGCCGGCCACGCGGCGTCGACCCGATCTGCCGGGCGTGTGAGGCCGGCGACCTCAGCCTGTGCTGGAGCTTCGGCGTCGGGCCCATCGCGCCCGGCATCCACACCGGGACGTCTCGCGATGCCAGCGGCGGGTACGCCCAGCTCATGCCCGCGCACGACACGCAGCTCTTCAAGGTGCCCGACAACGTTCCCGACGAGCTGGCCGTGTTCGCGGACCCGTTCGCGGTCAGCCTCCACTCCATCACGCGCCATCCTCCGGTCCCGGGCGGCAAGGTGATGGTGTACGGCGCCGGCGCCCTCGGCACGTGCGCGACCGGGATCCTGCGGGCGCTCTATCCCGACGTCGAGGTGCTCGTGGTCGCGCGCTTCGAAGCGCAGGCTGCGCTGGCGCGCAAGCTCGGCGCGACCGTGATCGGGCACGAGCCCGCGCAGCGCGTCATCGAGGAGGCCGCGCACTGGTCGGGTGGGGTGCTCCAGCCGAGCGACGGGCTACCCATGGCCTATCCGGGTGCGATCGACGTCGTGTACGACACGATCGGCAAGCAGGAGACGTTCGAGGTCGGCGCGCGCGTTCTCAAGGCGCGCGGCACGCTCGTGAAGGCGGGCGTGCACGGCCCGACCTACTGGGAGGACACGCCGCTCTACTTCAAGGAGATCTCGCTCGTCGGCTCGAACGCCTTCGGGTTCGAGGAGGTCGACGGCGTCCGCCAGCACGGCATCCAGCACTATCTCGACCTGGTCGCCGACGGACGCGTCGACTTGACCGGCATGCTCACGCACACGTTTGCCCTCGACGACTGGCGCAAGGCTTTCGGGGCCCTGGCGACCCAGGACCGCAGCGCTGCGATCAAGGTCGCGTTCCGGCTACGTGACTAGGTGCCGGTGGGCTCGAATGTGGTCTGGCGCATTCCCCAGATGACGTCGTCGTGGCTCGGGCGACCGCGGGCCAGCTCACGGAGCTCGCCGTCGAGGTCGTCGAGCTCCCGCGGGCTGTAGTTCTCGCCAACGAACGGTTCCTCCCGCCAGGTCATGAGATTCAGGGCGAACAGCTCGGCTGCCACCGCGGCCGGGACGGGATGGATGCGCACCGCGCTCGTTCGTTGCCGACCGTGTGGTCCTCCGTCGAAGCGCGCCACGATCGGGCCCGCGGCGATCGTGCTGCCACGCGTGGACAGCAGCGCCCCGAGCAGCTCGAGGTAGCGCCGGAACGCATCGTTGTCCGTGCGGATCCACTCGACCTCGTCGAGCGCGAGCACGCCGTCGGGCGAGAGCTCGTCCATCCAGGCGGGCATGAGGTCACGAGGTCGGGGCACGTGCGAGAGCACCATCCGGGCGTACACGAGGTCCGCCGGACGCTGCGGGAAGGGCAGGTCCGTGACGTCGTGGTCCAAGAACGTCACGCCGTCGGGAGCGTCGGCTCGGGCGCGGGCGAGAAACGCCTTCGAATTGTCGAGCCCGATTGTTCTCGTGGCCCCCGTCGTCCAAGCGAGCAGGCGCGTCGTGTGACCCGGCCCGCAGCCGAGGTCGACGGCAAGCAGGGGGCCCTGTGGCGCGTGCTCGCGCAGGAACGCTGCGCTCGGCGCCGCCCACGCTTCGGCCAACAGATCGAGCCGGCGCGCCGCGACGTCGGTGTCTCCGAAGACGTAGTCGGCGGAGCTGGCCACGCCGCTGACGCTACCCGGGAGTATCGTCGCCGCCGCCGGGATTCGCCGGACGAGGGGGGCGCGTGGACACCGAGCGCGACGACTTGGTCGCGTGTGCCGAGCGTGGGATGGCCGTGGCATGGCACGCGGCGCGCCAGCCCGACAAGGCCGCCCTCATCTCTCCGTCGAGCATGATTACGTACGGCGAGCTGAACGCGCGCGCCAACAGGCTGGCGCGAGCGTTCCGGCGTCTCGGTCTACAACGCGGCGACCCGGTCGCACTCCTGTGCTCGAACCGACCGGAGTTCGTCGAGGTCGTGCTGGCCACCCACCGCACCGGGCTCCGCCTCACCACCGTGAACTGGCACCTCACGGGCGAGGAGGCCGGCTACGTCGTCAACGACTGCGAGGCGAAGGCGTTTGTTGCCGAAGCCCGCTTCGCCGACGCCGCGCGCGAGGCCGCCGCGGCCGCGCCCCTTGCCGCGGCGCGGCTGGCAGTCGGCGGAGGCATCGACGGGTTCGACGAGTATGGCGCTCTGACCGCGGTCGAGTCGGGCGAGAACCTGCCCGATCCGGTGCTTGGCAGCCAGATGCTCTACACGTCGGGCACCACGGGGCGGCCCAAAGGCGTGTACCGCGACGAGGCGTCGCTCTCGACCGCCGTGACGCTCGCCCGTCAGGTCTATCGCGACGGCAACGTCCACCTCCTGACCGGCCCGCTGTACCACGCCGCCCCTCTCCTGTTCTCGCTCAACGCGCCACTGGTCGCAGGCGTCCCCGTCGTGCTCATGCCGGCATGGGACCCGGAGGAGGCGCTGCGGTTGATCGAGCGACACCGAGTCACTCACACGCACATGGTGCCGACGATGTTCCATCAACTCCTCGCTCTGCCCGAGAGCACGCGCGCCCGTTACGACGTCTCGTCGTTGCGCAACGTGCTGCACGGCGCTGCACCGTGCCCCGTCGGCGTCAAGCGGCGTCTCATCGACTGGTTGGGCCCGGTCGTCTACGAGTACTACGCGGCCACCGAAGGGCTCGGTACGTGGGTGGACCCTCGGACGTGGTCGCGCAAGCCCGGCACCGTGGGCAAGCCCGATCCCGAGGATCAGGTCATCGTCGGTGACGACGAGGGTAAGCGGCTGCCCGCCGGCGAGGTCGGGCTCGTCTGGTTCAAGGCGTCCGAGGTCCCGTTCGAGTACTTCAAGGACCGGGCGAAGACCGACGCTTCCTACCGCGGTCGCTATTTCACGCTGGGCGACATGGGATACGTCGACGAGGACGGCTTCCTGTTCCTGACCGATCGCAGCGCCAACCTCATCATCTCGGGCGGCGTCAACATCTATCCCGCCGAGGTCGACGCCGTGCTGCTCGAGCATCCCGCGGTCGCGGACGCCGCCGTCATCGGCGTGCCGAACGAAGAGTGGGGCGAAGAGGTTCTGGCCGTGATCGAGCTCCGTGCCGGTGTGCCGCCGAGCTCCGAGCTCGCAGACGAGCTCATCGCCTTTTGCCACCGGCGGCTCGCGCGTTACAAGTGCCCGCGCCGGGTCGACCTTGTCGACCGCTTGCCCCGCCAGGACAACGGCAAGATCTACAAGCGCTTGTTGCGCGATCGCTACCGCGATCGCGTCGAGTCCCAGCCGTCCCGTCAGTAGCCTCGACTCGGTGCCGGACGACGTCGCGTTCAACCACCTCGGCCACTGCGTGACCGACCTGGCGCGCTCGCGCCGCTTTTACGAAGAGCTGCTCGGCTTCAAAGTCGAGCGCGAGCTGCACCCGCCGGACGATCCGTCGAGCACGCTGCTTCGCCTGCCCAAGCCGCTGGGCATGACGGCCCTCTACCTCAGCCGCGACGGGCTCGTCCTCGAGTTGTTGCACTTCGCGGGCGGCACGCGGCCAGCCGGCGAGCGAGTGATGAATGAACCGGGCCTCACCCACATCTCTCTCAGCGTCGCCGACGTCGAGGACGTGTGCGGACGGGTCCCTTCGTACGGTGGCGAGGTTCTCACCGACACCGACATCGGGTTCGGGATCTTCATCCGCGACCCGGACGGCCAGCTGGTCGAGCTGCTACCGATGAGCTACCGGGAGCAGCTGAACGCTGGTGGAACGTAGAGCTGGACTGGTCGCGTCAGTACCTCGCCCACGCGTTCCAAAAGAACACGAAAACGAACACGGCCAGTCCAAGGCTGTCCAACCGTATCCGCTGGGCCGTGACCTTGAAGCCGAAGAAGCCGCCCAGGAACAGCAACACGGCGAGCCCGAACAGGATCGTCTCCCATCCCGCGCTGAGTCTGTCGACTGCGAGCAGCACGACACCCTCCTTTCACAGGCCGCGTCACGCCGTGCGACGCGCCCAAGGATGAGTGTCCGCGATCAGGCGCGCCGGCTCAAGCACCCTCAGCCGATGCGCGCCAACACCGCGGCGGCGTATCCCTGCATCCCGAACAAGTTGGGATGCACGGGCGCCGCGGGTTGGTTGGGAACGGCGGGCTCGACCCAGCGGCTGATCGGCAGCTGGCACGCGTCGTGGCCGACGCTCGGCGTGAACGCGTCGACGTACCGCGCCCCGTTCGCCCTCGCCTGTCGGGCGAGCATGCCGTTGAGCTCGTGCTCGATGCCCCGCAGGTACGGAACGTCGTCGGGCGCGATCGGCATCTGCGGCCAGCAGCCGGTTCCCGTCTCGGGCAGGATCGAGAGATAGGGCACGACGTACACCCGCGCGAACGGCGATCGCTGGTGGATGCCCTGCAAGACGGCCGCAACCTTGGGCGCGGTCGCCGCGATCCGTGCGCGGAGCTCGTCGTGACCATTCACGACGTAGTGGTCCTGGCAAGGATGCCCGGACGGCTGAGTGGCAGTGCAGTTGCGGATGATCTCGGAGAAGCCGATGTCGTTGCCGCCGATGCCGACGGTGACGAGCTCGGTGGTCGCCGAGAGCCGGTCGAACTGGGGTGGGTTCGGACCGGGCGTGACGCCCTGCGACGCGGTCATGTCCGAGGTCTCTGCGCCGCTGCAGCTCGCGTCCTTGAAGTCGCTGATGCCGAGCGCCGACGCAACGAGATGCGGATAGTTGTGGTCCGACCGCAGACAGCCCGCGGGGTCGTTCTGCTGCACCGGGATCACCGGCCCGGCGGTGTACGAGTCGCCCAGCGCGACATAGCTCTGGGGCGGCTTGCGCGCCCCGGCCGTCGCGGGCGCGACCAGACCGACGATCGCGGCGGACAGCGCGACGACGAGCGCCCGTGCCAGCCAACGGCGACTGGATCCGGAACGAACTCTGCTCATGCCGACTCCCCCCTGCGCCTGGAGTTGTGCGGGGACCGTCTCCGCGCCGCCCAGACCCGGCAAAAGGCGCAAATAGATCATAACCTGCGCGGAGCGCTTCGCGCCTCAGGTCGTGCCGACGCTCCAGGAGATGAGGGGCGGGCGGACGGCGGCGCAGCGGGGCATGCCGTCGCGGGCGTCGGTGAGGCCGAGGGTGGCAAGAAGTCGATGCCCAGGCCGATCGGCGGCTTGCACGAGCTCGGGCGTGACCGCGTCGAGCATGAGCTTGGCCCGACGGAACATCTCAAAGTGTCCTCCGGCGTTGACGCTGCCCCAGCTGAGGTAGAGGAAGCGATCACCGCGCCGGCCCTGCGCGAACGGGCCACGGAAGTCGGGCTCGCCATCGCGGAAGCTCGGCTCGAGAGTCAGGTTCCACTCCGCGTTCGGCGCGTCACCGGGGACGAGGTCGATCACCTCTTGGCGGCGTTGCACGCCGACGTGCACGTTCTCGTAGACCAATCCGTCGGGTCGCGGATCTGCGCACCTTCGACCGGGCAAGTCGGTTCCGACGATCCGCACGTCCACCGCCGCAGTCTGCCCGGCGTGCGGGGCCCGAGCGAGGGGCTCTCTAGGAAACAATCGCGCTACGAGCCTGAACGGGAACAGGGTGACGTTCTTGAGAAATCGGAGAACGATCCGCGCCGGCACGGAACGGCCTGAGCAGCACCCAAAGGATGAGGTAGATCGGAATCGCCAGCAGCACGATCGGCCCGAACAGGATGTAGAACAAAACCAGGAGAAGGACCTTCAGCACGCAGCTGTTCCTAGCACCGATATCTGCGTCCGGCCCGGAGGTCTCCGTTTGCGCGGCCTTTCACGGGTCGTCAAGGCTGCCGAAGTGGCCCGGGACGATGCGACGACCCACGACGAGGTCGTTCGCACGGAGTTCGCCCGCCAGGCCGAAGGCTTCGGCACGGCGGGGATCTTCGCCGCTGACCCGCGCCTCAACGGCTGGGTATGCCGGCACCTCGAGCCGTTGACGCCGGACATGGTCGTGCTCGAGGTCGCGTGCGGCGCCGCGCATCAGGCGCAGGCGGTGGCGGAGCGCGTGCGCCAGGTCGTCGGCGTCGACCTCACGCCCGAGATGCTGGAAGCCGGCCGCCTCCGCCTTGGGGCAACCGATGTCAGGAACGTGCTGCTCGAAGAGGGGAACGCGTCCACGCTGCCCTTCGTCGACGAGTCCTTCGACCTCGCGTATTCACGCTTCGCGCTCCACCACGTCGAGGACCCCTCCGTCGTGCTCGCCGAGAGCAATCGCGTCGTTCGCAGCGGGGCCCGCGTCGCGGCAATCGATCTGGTGTCGCCCGACGCCGAGCTCGCCGACCGTTTCAACGACTACGAGCGCCGCCGCGACCCGTCGCACACGCGCGCGCTCACACCCGAAGAGTTGGGCCGGGCGTTCGCACGCAACGGGCTCGAGATCCTCCACCGGACGCAGACCGAGCCGACGATCCCCGTCGACCGGTGGCTCGAGCAGGCGTCGACGCCGGCGGAAGTCGGCGATGCGATCGTCGCCGACCTGCGCGCCGAGCTCGCCGGCGGTCCGGCGACCGGCATGCGTCCCGTCGATGACGGAGACACGCTGTCCTACAAGCAGACCTGGGAAATCGTCGTCGCGGCCAAGGCGTGATCCGGCGCGCGTCAGGGCTTCTCTGTGAGAAGCAAGTCTGGGTCCCAGCCGAAACGAGTGGCACTCGCGTCGTAGGTGCTTTCGAGGAAGTCCAAGATGGCACGCTTCGGGTCCGGCGCCGCGCGCACGGCGTCGTAAGGAAGGACGAACTCACCGATATCACCATCCCAATGCGCTTCATCGGGTCGGATCGACGCCTGCTCGATGCCGCCGGGCTTCGGGTACCCGTAGGCGAAGAAGGCCGCGCTGGGGAACTTCTCGTGACCGGGCCAGAAGCCACCGCAGATCTGCTCGGCGTCGCCGCCGTAGCGCTCGATCGTCCCGGCGCCGGGTGGCGGCGTTGCGGGGCGTCCTGAGAAGCGGGTCGTCACCAGGTCGAAGCTGCCCCAGAAGAACTGCACCGGCGGCGCCTTCCCGTTGAACTGGGCGCGGTGCTCCTTGAGCACGACGTCGGCCTGCGACAGAACGCGGAAGAATCGACTGGCATCGGCCGGAACGTATGAGTGGTGCGTGCGATCCTCGGCGAACGGGATCGGGTCGGCAACTTCGGACGGCCCGCGTGAGATCTCGACGTCGACGCCCAGGCGCGCCAGCATGCCCATCACGTCTCGGTAGAAGTCGGCGACGGCACGAGGGCCCAACGGGAGCCGCTCGACGGTGCCGTCGCTCGTGCGCAGCACCAGCTCGTGCCCGATCAGGTCGAATTCGCAGTCGAAGGTGCGGAGGCCGTCGGGGACAGGGGAGGTCGTGAGCCCGCGGGCGGTGAGGTAGAGCGGAACGTTCGCCCACTGCGGCTCGAACGGCGACAGCGCCAGGCGGAGCTTGCCCACTACCTGCGTGTACATGTGCAGCGTGTCACGCGTCTCGCGCCATTCCGCATAGGGCAGATCCGGCCACGCATCCACCGCCCCACAATCGCAGATTTGGTCGACGATGGCCGCAACTGCGTTCGGGAGGTGGGCAGCAGGGGTACAAGTCGCTCCTGTGCGACGAACGACCTTCCTGACCGCACTCGTGATCGCGGTAATCGCCTTGTCCCCGCGACGGCCGAAGCCGCCCGAAACGTGAAGGCATCGGCGAAGTTCAAGGCGCGATGACCGCTGTAATGTCCCGGCTTTCACCGAATACGAGATCCCCGAGCCGGAACCTAAGGAGATCGACGAGAAGCTCGCGATCGAACTGCGTCACCTCGCCGACAATGCGGTCCTCAAGGCCCCGCCGCAGCACGGCGACGAGAAGTGCGAGAACTGCCGGTACTACCTCGAGAACACTGCCGAGATCTCGTACTGCTGGCACCCGATGCTGCGCATCCTCGTCGGCGCCAACTGGTGGTGCCAGTGGTGGGAGGCGATCCCCGAAGACGCCGGCTGATCCTGTCGAGTCGGTCGCCGCTTCCCCGCCGCCGGTGTCTCTTGCGGACAAGCGGACAAATGGGTACGGACCTGACCCCTCGCTTCATCATTCAATTCTCATTCGCCGTCTGATAACGCCTTCGGGGTCGAAACACACCAGAACTTCATCGCGGGTACGGCGGCCGATCGGTCGGATTGGCAACCTGAGCCGATCTCACGCGCCTGCTCCATCGTTCTGATCGGCGCTGCCGGAAGCCGCGGGCGGAACGCGGTGTTGTTGCCACCGTGAGTCGCGTCAGCCGATTCACGACGGCGCGCGTCGCGCTCGCGGTCTGCGCGCTCGCCACCAGCGCAGTCGTCGTCGTGGGGCAGTCGCTGGCCGCAATTGTCGGCATGGTCGCGACAGCGATCGCCCTCGGCTCGTACTGGTCGATGGTGGTCGCCGAGGAACGACGGCCGTCGTTGACGCTGCGCAACGTGGTCATCGCGATCGCCGTCGTGCTTGGCGCTGCGATGACCACGGTCCCGCGGGAATCGGGCGACGTGTGGTCGTACACGATCTACGGCCGCATGGTCGCTGTCCACCATGCGAGCCCCTATCGAAATCTTCCCGACGACTATCCGAACGATCCGATGTTCGGCTTTGTCTCGTCGACGTGGCGGCACACCGGGTCCGTCTACGGGCCCGCGTTCACTGCGCTCTCGGCCGGCGTGTCACCAGTGATCGGCGACTCCGCGCTTCGCGCCCGGCTCCTGTACCAGACACTTGCCGCTGCAAGCGTCGTCGGCGCGCTGGTGCTCGTCTGGCGGCGCACCCGCTCGGTCTCCGGAATCGCATGGCTCGGGCTGCACCCGCTCATAGCGATTTACGTCGTCAACGGCGGGCGCAACGATGCGATCATCGGCCTCGCCATCCTCGGGGCCGCTCTCCTCGCGGAGCGCAGCCGGTCGCGCGCAGCGGGATTGCTCAGCGGCGTCGGCGCGGCGATCAAGGCGACGGTGCTGCTCACCAGCGCGGGGTTGGGCATCTGGACCTGGCGTCGACGCGGCTCCCGCCACGCGGTGACCCTCGCCGCGACGACGGTGGTCGTGGTCGTTGGCGCCTACGCCGCGGCCGGGGGCCCGGTGGCGTTGGGGCCTCTCGAGCACGCCTCGACGCAGTTCAGTCGAGCCTCGATATGGAGCGTGCTTCCACGCCTGGGTCTTCCGTCCGTATCGACGGCGACCGCGATGGTTCTGACGACAGCGATCGTGGTGCTGTGCTTGTATCGACAGACGAACGACGACGCGGGCCAAGCAGCACTCGCCGGTCCGGCGGCGTTCCTACTTGCGACGCCATACGTGCTGCCCGGGTACCTCGGATGGGTGCTTCCCACTGCGGCCCTTCGACAGGACCGAGCGCAGGCGCGGATCATTGCGCTGCAGGGGACCGTCCTCGTAGGCGCCTATGCAATCTTCCGCCATCGGCCACCCGGGTCGATCGGCGACGCATTGGCTCGTTGGTCGACGTTGCTGGCAGCGATGATCGGCGTCTTCCTACTCGTGAGCTACATCCGAAGCGCGACGTCGCCGCGCGAGCGAGCCGATCGCTTCGGCAGCGCGTCTACACGCGATCCGAAGAGCATCCTGGCGCGAAGCAACCGCTAAACGCCGGCCCGCGAAGTGCACGGCGTGCAAGGCGATTGCTGCGCCCTTGGCAGCGCGTTATTCGAACCTGGAGATCTCAGACCGAATCGCCTCCGTTGCCGATGTCGTGAGATTGGTATTGGCGGGAAGGCCATCTTGTGGAAGGCGCACAGATCGCCGGTTCTGCGCTGGGTTCGACTTCCGGCTGACGCGTTGTTCTGTGCGGCTCGGGGGCGAGCATGGCGAGCCCGAACCGGGGCGCGCCAGGTTCCGCGCTCGACCGGCGAAGGTGCGGCGGGGCATTGTGAGCGGAAGGAGGCTTCGCTACGCGCCTCCAATACGGCTTGCAGTCGTCTAGGTGGAGGTCCCCTTCCCATGCCCAAACTCGATCCCAACGTCGTGCACCATCCAGCTGTCGTCGAACAGTTCGAAAAGCGGACCTCTGCATGCGCAGCTGCGCCTCGCGGACAAGATCACCGCCTTCGCAGGCTCCATGAACTTCGTCTATCTGCATGTCGTCCTCTTCGCGTTGTGGATGCTCGTCTTCGAGAAGAGCCCATGGCCGACTCTCACGCTCATCGTGTCACTCGAAGCGATCTTTCTCTCGACGTTCGTGATGATCGGACAAAACCGTCAAGCTGCGTTCCAACAGGCGAAGTCAGACCGCGATTACGGTGATGTCAACACGCTCCTCGTCGAGAATACGAATCTCACGCGCGCGATCAACCAGATGACCGAGGAGCTACACCAGCACCTCTTGGGTGGTACGGCGTCGTCGCCTTCGACGAAGTAACGACCACGCCGCTAGCGGCACCCCGAGTGGAGTCCGGTCCATCGGCCCACCTTCCTCGCGCCAGATCTGCGGACCCGCTCGGGGCGACGCGCACCGAATGCGAATACCGAACGACGATCATCCCCTAGGCCAGTTCGCGCCCGATCGAATACCTCTTTGTCGTCAAGAGTCTCTTTGGGGGTGGGTTGAGACGCGCGTCACGCGTCCCGCGGCGCGGGCGGGTGGTGGGTCGTAGGTTGGTGTCGGGTCCGGGAGTGACTTGACCGAAGAGCCGGCCGTCAGGGTGAAGAGCCGGTCACGCTGGTTTTGGAGTCGTCCCTGGGTGTCCTCCCGGGCCCGTTGCTAGTGGCTGGCGCGGTCGGCGTCGGTTATGAGCCGGCGGTAGATGGCGTCGCTCACGCGGCGTTTCAGCGCTCGGAGGGCTTCTTTGGGAGTCTTGCCTTCGGTGATCTTGCGCTCGAAGTAGCCGCGGCCGGGACTGTGCGCGTATCGGATCTGGGTGACCGCCGCCATGTGGATCGTGTGGTTGAGTCGCCGGTTCCCGCGCCGGGAGAGACGATGTGTCTTTCGGCCGGCGGAGGAGAACTCGATGGGCGCGGTGCCGTTGTAGGCGGCGTAGCGGTGTTCGGTGTCGAAGCGGCGCGGATCGCCGGTGTAGCCGATGAGCGTGGCGGCGATGACGGGGCCGACCCCGAAGACGTCGGTCACGGTGGTGCCTGAGGCCGCGACCGCCGCCGTGATCCGCCGACGCGATTCTCGTAGCTGGGTGTCGATGTGGACGAGGTCCTCTGTGAGCTCGAGCGCCAGGCGGTGTCGTTCTTGGGCCGCAGCTCCGACGGGCTGGGCGGCGTCGAGGAGCTGGGACGCTTGTGCGACAACGACTTCCTTGGCGATCCCGCCCGGGACCAGCTCGGCCACTAGGGCATGCAGTCGACAGCACACCTTGTTGCGCCACCGGCCCAGGTCGAGGTGGCGCTTGGCCAGCAGGCGCAACACAATCACGTGATCCTCGGCGCGCACACCGACGAGTGCTGGCGCCCGCAGCGCCGCGACTGCGACCGACCGTGCATCGTTGGGGTCGTTCTTGTCCGAACGGCCGGTCCCGAGCACTCGGACCCGCGCCGCCAGCGTCGCCGGCACATCCCACACCGTCTCGCCCGCCGCGAGGAGCTGCTGGGCGAGGAGATAGCCGAGCCCACCCGCGGACTCGACCGCCCACGCTCGATCCTCGAACCCCGCCGCCCACGCCAGCAGCTGCGTGCTTTGACGCTTGCTCGCCCGGACCTTCACTCTGGCGAGCTCGACCTCTCGGCCGTCGATTGCTACCGCAGTGTGCGTCGCCTTGTGCGGGTCGACGCTGATCATCACCGTCACCGTGATCCTCCCTTGTTGTTGAACGAGAGACCGCAATGGGCACTCCTGATTCAAGATGTTCGACGTGCGTTCCTCTTTCGAGCCACACCACGGCGAGTCCCGACGGGCCACAGCTCGTTCGTCAGCCAACCCGAACAGGGCGGCAGGCACTTCGAGAGCGATCCCACCGAGACCTCGACGACGTTACGGACAACCGCAACGACGTGCGATCACTCAATCAGAAACATCGGCGTGACCCTCGACCTGGCGCTGGGACGTCCACGGCTGCGGGTGAACTGATGGTCATGTCGTCGGCCTGATTCACCTGACCGCCTGAGAGGAACTCCTCGGTTCGGCCGTGGATCCATCGATCACGACCTCGGTCGAGTTCCTCGATGAGCGCTCGAACTTCGTCGTCAGTGACCACCATGACACCCTCCTCGGACTGCGACCCGCTTCGAGCTGCTCCCGCGCTCACGAGCCCTCGAAGTACCGCCGCGGATTGCGCACGAGCATCGCGTCGATCTGGTCGTCGGTGACGCCGGCTTCACGCAGCGCGGGCAGCACGTGACGGTGGATGTGCGTGTAGTTCCAGTTCGGCAGCAGCGCCAACGCGGCGGGGTCGATCCAGTCGATGTAACACGACGCGTCGTGCGAGAGCACCATGCTCTGCGTGTAGCCGCGACGGCAGAGCTCCACAACGGTCTCCACTCGCCGCTCGAACGGGCTGATGACGTCGATCCCAAAGCGGTCCATGCCGAGAATGAACCCGGCGTCGGCCAGCTCCTGGAGATGATCTGCGTCAGTGGTGTCGCCGCTGTGGCCGAGGACGACGTGCCTCGGATCGACGCCCTCCTGGCGGAGGAGCCGCTGCACGGCTACTCCGGTCCGCGTTCCCGGGTGCGTATGCACCGTGATCGGCGCGCCGGTCTCCAGGTGAGCCTTAGCGACCGCGCGCATCACGCGCTCGACCCCCGGCGTGACGCCCGGCTCGTCGATGGCGCACTTGAGGAAGGCGGCCCGAACGCCGGTGCCGGCGATGCCTTCGGTGATGTCGCGGACGAACATCTCGATCATCGGCTCGGGCGCGGACGGGTCGAGTGCAGGCCCCCGGTGCTGAAAGAAGAACGGCACACGGTCGTAGGTGTAGACACCGGTGGCGGCGACGATGTTGATGTCGACCTGCTCGTTGATGCGCTGGATGCGCGGGATGTAGCGACCCAGACCGATCACGGTCGGGTCCACGATGGTATCGACGCCCACCCCTTTCAGCGCACGGAGCCCCCTGACGGCATCGGCGACGCGGTCGTCCTCGCTTCCCCACTCGGCCGGGTAGTTCTGCTGAACCTCCGTCGAGAGCACGAAGACGTGCTCATGCATCAGCGTCGTGCCGAGCGCCGACGTGTCAATCGGGCCACTCACGGTCTGGACCTCGGTCATCGCAGGGCCTTTCACTGGACGACGCGTTCAAGCTCGGACGAACCCGGAGTCCGTCGGGCAGCCGAGACAAGGCCCGACCTCGGGTCCGTTGCTACGCCTTAGTCTTAGCGCTTTGCCGTGTCGGCACGCTCGAGTCCGGCCTCGGTTAACACCGCGTCGAACTGTTCGGGAGAAGATCGGCCTGACGCACAGCAACTCGGGCAAATCGGCGCGTACCGGAAACCAAACGCTTACGACGACCGGCCACGCGCCGACCGAACATCCATGTTGAGGAACGGGCCGAGCACCGAACCGCACGACGGCGTGCTCGCGACCGAGCGCCGGTTACGTGCGGCGAGATCCGGTAGACACGGCCGTTGTTATGTGCGCTTCGGCCCGAGGGAGCAGGCGACGCCGTAGGACGGTCGTGCCGGTGGCACGGACCGGCCACTTTCCGTGTCGCAGATCATCGCCGCGTCCTGGGTGCTGGTGGACCTGTCCCGACGACCGCCAGGAGCGCACGCGCAACACCAGAGGCTGATCCCGCGACTCCGACCCGCCAGCCGCCGGCGACGAGACGACCCCGGCGCCGGCGGCGAGCAACGCCGGTGCACAGATTGCGGCCACTTGAACGCGCCTTCTCGGGGGCGAAGCGATCACGCCCGGCTCACGGTGATCACGCCGTAGAACGGGAACGGCTGGCGGGCATCGGTTCGCACCGCGCGGCCGGTGGGGCGGGCGTGGACGCGCGGCCCGGCGAGAGCATCGGCGCATGTCGTGTCGGGATCGTGGTCGACGAGCGGGTGGACCTGTTCGGGCACGTAGCTCTTGATGAGCTGACGCACGTCGACGGGCGAGCCGATCGCGCCGCCGGCGATCTCGTCCAGGTAGTCCCAGGGCAACACGCACTGGCGCATCTGGGGCGCGGCCGGCCGGTAAGCATGCCCGAGATCGGGGCGCAGCGTCGCGCACCCCGACTTGTCGTCGGTCGCGGCGCGTACGGTGACGCCCGGGCGGGCCACGATGTCGTAGCGGACGGTCGTGTGGCGCCCAGTTGTGCCATTGGGCGTGCAGACCTGCCACGGCGCCGGCGAGGCGACGGTCGCTTCGACGAGCTCCTGCGAGCGGAGGTGGTCGATTTTGCCCTGAAGGAGACGGACGACCTCGTCCACGAAATAGGGCGGGAACTCCTTCGCGTCGGGTGACGACGTGCGGCCCCTGTTGTTGACCTGGCCGAGCACCTTCGCGTCCGGGCTGTACAGCTCCGTGTCGCGATACGGATTGAAGTAGCTGTGCACCACGGTGCGGTTCCCGTCCACGTGCGCCCAGGCGATGAAGCTGATCGCGTGCAGCTCGGTGCCGTAGTCCTCGTGACCGCAGTCGATGATCCAGCGGCCCATCACCGCCATCCGATCGCCCACCGCCGGCTGCTGGAAGCCGGGCAGCAACCCACTCAGGTTGAAGTCGCTCAGCTGACGCCACGTCTGCCCCCCTTGACCACCCGTGGTGCTCGGCGGCCGGCGCTCGTGAGGGATCATGCCCGCGGAGATCTCGAGGTGGAGCTCGTCGCGCGGCACGGCGGCATCGGGCACACCGAGTTGACGCGAGAACTCGCGGAACTGCGGGTCGAGCGCGACATCCATCGACAAGTCGTCGCCGAAGGGATGGCTCATCGGCAGGTCACCGGGGCCCGCGTGCGCGGTCGTGACCGTCCCGCTGACCATCACCTGCTTGCCGCCGGGCACGATGTCGCCCCACTCGTGCTTGACGGTCAGCGACGTGGGTGCGGTATGCACCAGCTCCTTCAAGTACGTCTCGTGATCGGAGCCGCACACACCCGCCGCCGTGAACTCCGGCGGGCTGCCGTTGGCGGCCTCGGCCTTCCCGGACGCGAACGCGAGCTCAGGCCCCTGGTCGGGCGCGGCCGCGCCCGCCGACGCCGCCGCCATCAACACCGCGACGGCGGCGAGCACGGCGACCGCACCCGTCGCAGGCGTCGCAAGCGAACATCGCGATAGGCATCGCATGTCATCACACCTCTGCGGCGATGCTCGGTTTCCTTTACTCATCCCAGGGCCGTGAAACCACCGTCGACCACCAGCGTCTGACCCGTGATTCAGCTTGCATCGTTCGAGACCAGGAACGCGGTCGCCTAGGCACTCAGGTCAGACATTTTGTGTGCTCGCTCACCACTTGCGGTAGGGAAGGAACTTGCCGTTGTAGGTGATCTGGACGCGGTCGCCCTTGGGATCGGGGACGCGCTGGATGTCGATCTCGAAGTCGATAGCGCTCATGATCCCGTCGTCGAACATCTCGTGGATCACCGCCTTGATGGCCGTCCCGTAGACCTGGGTGATCTCATGCAGCCGGTAGATGAGCGGATCGACCGGGACGGCGCCAGGCAGTGATCCCTTGGTCGGGATCTGCTGCAGTGCTTCGGCCACCTCGGCACCGAGCCCGAGTATCTCGGCCATACGCCCGGCTTCGGAGGCATCCATCGTCGCTTGGCCCATGATGGCCGCCGTCGTCCACACGACGTGACGGCCGATCTTGTTGGCCAGCTCCCCGAAAGTGAGACCTTTGCGCCGCTTCGCTTCGAGGATCACTTCGGCACAGTCGGCTCGGTTCATCGCCACCTCTTCTCTATGCCGTATGACGCCCGTGACTATGGCGCAGACTGCCCGGTGCGCTCGCCCGCAACCAAAGGGTTACGGCTTCTTCGACGGAAAGGTACGTCGAAGACGAGGAATAGCCTCTATCCGGCGCCGAACCCGACGTCGCAGTTCCAGCTTGGATGCCCTGACCTGCGGCACCGGCTGCGGCGACGGCGTGCCGCGGCTGACCCGAAAGCGCACCGAAGGGACGCGACAGAACGACGCCTCGCGCGACGAACCCACGGGCGCACGGAACGGCACGTCCGGCGCGGTCGGACCAAGGGTTGCTGTTTCGCTTCGCGCACGCTGCCGCCGACGTTCTACACGTCCGCGAGGAAGGCGGCGAGCGTGGCGGTGTCGAAGTAGAACATCTGCGCGCGGGCGAACTTGCCGCCGTCGACCGTGTACCACCCGAGCACCTCTTGATCGAAGCGCCGGCCGGTTCCGTTGATGCCGCGCTGGTGGTAGAGAACCACCACATCGTCGCCGGCCGCGGCAATGACCCGCGGATCCATCCGGCGTTCTGCCCCGGTTGGCTGGAGAGGGTCCCATGCGTCGTCCCACGTTCGGCCGGGCGGGGGCGACTCGGGCCCACGGAACGTGCCGCCGTACGGGAGCGATTCCGGCCAGACGAGCTCGACGTCCGGGTGGTAGAGCGACAACAGGCGCTCGAGATCCCGGTCCTCGACGGCGCGGAATGTCTCGAGCACGATCTCGGTGCTCTGCGTCGTGGCTCGCTCGTCAGCTGGTTTCATCGTGTTCCCTCCATTCCTGCTCACCTGCTCGCTGCCATCTGCCCTAGCGCAGCGCCGGTCGGCTTGCGGCGGCGCAGCGCGTACAGGCCGGTGGCACCGAACGCGAGGTCGGCTGCGATCTCGAACAGAGCGGCGAACCACGAGAACGCCGTCACGTCGGCGTGGTGCGCGGCACCCGGGAAGGCGTCGCTGAGCGGTCCCCAATCCGGGAGCAGATGGATCACGGCGAAGCCCACCGCGCTCGAGAACCCGATCGCGATCGCCGCCGCCGGTCCCCAGCGGTGCCTCGTGAAGACCAGGAACAGCGCGACCAGCGCCCCAATCGTCTGGGCGTTCCCCAGCCAGAACACCGTCGGCTGGAGCTCACCGACACCGCGCCGGGCGTGATCGGCGCCGTGGACCAGCAGCGCCACCGCGAACACGACTCCGGACGCCATAAGCAGCCGATCGCTGCGGGACGCTGTCGGCTCCGAACGGGCCATGGTCCCTCCCGGTGGTTCTTGATAGATTGCTCTAGCGAACGTAGCGACCGCCGGTTGGTCGTCGCAAGCCGGACGGGAGGATTCCTGGTCGTGAGCACGAAGGACCGGATCATGGACGCCAGCGGAGAGCTGTTCCGGCGCCAGGGGTACGCCGGAACGGGCTTGAAGCAGATCGTTGCCGAGGCCCGCGCGCCGTTCGGCTCGATCTACCACTTCTTCCCCGGCGGCAAGGAGCAGCTGGGCGCCGAGGTCATCCGCCGGTCCGGCGCCATGTACGCCCAGCTCTTCGTCACCATCGCGGCCGACAGCCCGGATCTTCTGACCGCGGTGAGCCGTTTCTTCACGGAGGCGGCTAGGGATCTCCGGGACACGGGCTATGCCGACGCGTGCCCGATCGCGACCATCGCCCTCGAGGTAGCGAGCACCAGCGAAACGCTGCGCCAGGCGACCGCGGATGTCTTCGACGACTGGATCGACGCGACGACTGCGTACTTCGCACACGCCGGCATTGCGCGACCCCGGGCACGCGAGCTCGCGTTGGAAGTGCTGTCGTTGCTCGAAGGCGCGTTCGTCTTCAGCCGCGCGCTTCGAAGCACCGAGCCCGTCGAGGTCGCCGGCAGAGCAGCGACCGCCGCCATCCGCGCGGCGCTGCCATCAGCCTGACTCTCAGGGAGTGGATCGCCACCGAAGCTGCGACTTTGCCGATATCGCGTCGTTCTAGTGCGTGATTCTGTCCGCGACGGCATGGCGCCAGAAACGCCCAGCCAGTCTGGATCGGTTCCGCCGGGGCGCAAGGTTGCGCATCGAAGGAACTGGCGGAGACTCGCTGGTCTTCCACTACGACAACGACGGCGAGCCAGAGACGTACGACGCCAAGACTCCTGTGCTCGTCACTCGCTAGCACCGACTACGCCAACGAGAGCGTCGGGCGGATCGATTCGGACCCGACGTTGCGGATCTGAATTACGAGCTGGCCGAGTTCTCGTTGCGATAGCCCGGCAGTCGTGATCGTGTGGTTGCCGTGAGTGAGCCGTACTGGCGCGGTGCCGCCGATGACGAGGCGATGCAGGAGGAGCACGGCTTCCTCTGGCGGGCGATGCTCGACACGATGGACATCGACCTGTCGGGACGCCGGGTGCTCGACGCCGGGTGCAACCGGGGTGGTTTCCTGCGGCTGCTCGTCGACGAGTCGGGGATAGCGGAGGGTTATGGCTACGACCCGGCGTCGGGGGCGATCGACGACGCCCGCCGGCTTGCCGGCCAGCGTCCGCTCACGTTCGAGACAGCCGTCACGGTGCCCGCCGGATGGGCCGAGTTCGACGCCGCCTTCAGCCACGAGGTTCTGTACCTGCTGCACGACCTCGGGTCCCACGCCGCGGCGACGTTCGCCGCGCTCGAGCCGGGGGCGCCGTACTTCGCGGTAATGGGGGTCCACGCCGGGAGCCGCCTAATGTCAGCATGGCACGGCTCCGTTGCCAGCGAGCTTGGGCTGCCCAGGCTGTACGACCTCGACGAGGTGGTCGAGCTCTTCAACGGCGCCGGCTTCGAGGTGTCCGTCGCCAGGCTTCAGGTGCGGTTCGTTCCCGTCTCGGCACGACGAGGCGGACACGAGCATCGGCGCGGCCTAATGGACTGGCTCGACTACTACGGGCGGGACAAGGTCCTGTTCCGGTTCACCCGGCCGTCTCGGCGGTGACCTCCCTCCGTTACACCTGCCACGTCGCCCAGCGACGATTGGGTTCGCGGGCGGGTTCCCACAAGTGACCCCAGAAAGGGCTTGTCCGAGAAGGTGAAGATGCCGCCGTCGCTTCCGACCATGAGATACCCGTTGCTGTAGGCGAGCGTGCCGACGACGGGTCGGTTCAGCGCCTCGCCCGGTGCGAGCACGGTTGGGACGGACCCGCGGAAGCTCGCGGCGAACGCGAAGATGCCGGCGTCCGACGCGACAAGCCAGTACGAGCCGACGCGCCTGCTCGACGTCCGCACGCCCAACGCGTGTGCCGATGGAACCACTGAGAGTTGGTGGTGCCGAGACGAGTTCGCGAAGAGGGGGGTGACACCGATAGGCCCCTGTCCTGTCTGAGGCTGCCCGTG